>Ga0187887_10001525_pt1 | contig 19686 bp, 16 predicted proteins | sample June2016WEW_7_10_FD_132977 | JGI IMG/M metagenome (GOLD analysis project Ga0187887, IMG submission 132977) | Peatland microbial communities from SPRUCE experiment site at the Marcell Experimental Forest, Minnesota, USA - June2016WEW_7_10 | ecosystem: Environmental > Terrestrial > Soil >... | reverse complement strand
GTTCTTCCTCATTCCCTTTGCATTCGCCCTGAAGATCAGCTTCGCGGATACCGCCGTGCGAGTGCCCCCGTTCACCGACATTCTAACCATCGGCCCGGATTGGCACATCCATTTGACGCTGAGCCTCTCGAACTTCAAGTACCTGTTCACCGACGACATCTACGGCCTCTCCTACATCTACTCCATCAGGACGGCCTTCTTCTCGACCTTGGTGTGCCTCGCGCTCGGCTACCCCATGGCCTACGCCATCGCCAGAACCTCGAAAGCCACCCAGAGCATCCTGTTACTGATCATCATCTTACCGTTTTGGACCTCGTTTCTGCTGCGCGTATATGCGCTCGAGGGGATCATTCGAGAGACCGGCTTGTTGAACTCGGCGCTGCTCTGGCTGGGCATCATCCACAAGCCGCTCCAGATCATGCACACGACGCTCGCGGTCTATCTCGGCATCATCTATTCCTACCTGCCGTTCATGGTCCTGCCCCTCTTTGCCACGCTCGAAAAGCTCGATCACTCGCTGCTCGAGGCGGCCGCGGATCTGGGCAGTCCGCCCTGGCGCACCTTTCTCGATGTGACGCTGCCGCTGTCCATGCCCGGCATCATCGCGGGCTCGATGCTGGTGTTCATTCCTGCGGTCGGTGAGTTCGTGATCCCGACGCTGCTCGGCGGCCCCGATAATCTCATGATCGGGCGGGTTCTCTGGGACGAATTCTTCGGTAACCGCGACTGGCCGGTGGCATCCGCCGTGGCGGTCGCCTTCCTGATCCTGCTGGTCGGCCCGATCGCCCTATACCAGCACTACAGTACGAAGCAGCTCGAGGCCTGACTTGCAGGACCGCCCTTCTCCGTTTCTGATCTCGATCCTGTGCATCGGCATCGCGATCCTGTACATCCCGATCCTGGTGCTGATCGGCTATTCGTTCAACGCCTCTGCGTTGGTCAGCGTGTGGGGCGGCTTTTCCACGACCTGGTACAGCCAGCTGCTGCACAACGATCAAATTCTCGATGCGGCCTGGCTATCGCTCGAGATCGGCGTCGTGGTGTCGACGGGCGCGGTGATTCTCGGCACGCTGGCGGCGATCTCCCTGGTGAGATTCAAGATGTTTCGCGGCCGGCTGCTGCTTACCGGCATGGTGAACGCGCCCCTGGTCATGCCCGAGATCATCACCGGCATCACGCAACTTTTGCTGTTCATCTCGATGCTGCACGTGGTCGGCTGGCCGCACCGGGGCTTCACGACCATCGCCATCGCACACGTCGCCTTCTGTACGGCCTACGTGACAGTCACCGTTCAATCGCGGCTGCAAGGCGCCGACCGCTCCCTGGAAGAAGCCGCCATGGACCTCGGTTCGGGTCCGGTGCGCGCCTTCGTGGACACGACCTTGCCGATCATCGCGCCCGCGCTCGCCTCGAGCTGGCTGCTGTCGCTCACGCTGTCGCTCGACGACCTGGTCATTTCGAGCTTCGTCTCCGGGCCCGGCGCGAGCACCCTGCCCATGGTGATCTTCTCCAAGGTTAAGCTCGGCGTGACACCGGATGTGAATGCGCTCGCGAGCCTGGTGATCTGCCTGGTGGGCGTGTGCGTGCTGATTGCGGGGTATCTGATGCGCCGGAGCGAGCGTCAGCGGCTCCTGGACGCACAGATGGCGGAGCGCTGAGCGCTTCCGATCGATCGTCCGGGGCTCAAGCGGCCGTCACGTACCTCGGATCCCAGGCCTTGCGCGTGAATATCTTCTGCAACAGCGGCTCGAACGATTCGAGCGGATCCCACGGATATTTGGGATCGAAGGAGCTCTGGTCCCAGTTGGCACAGAAATCCTTGCACGCCTGATACCAACGATGTTCCCGGAAGCGTTCGCGCCCGTCACGATTGCCGCCGAGATGGTGCGCATAGTAATAACTCTGGAAGAGCCCGTGCTGCTCGACGATCCAGGTAACCTCGGGCCTTACGTAAGGGCGCAGGATGCCCGAGGCAATCTCCGCGTGATTGAACGGCGCGAGTTCGTCTCCCACGTCGTGGATCAACGCCGCGACGACGAGTTCGTCGTCCGCGCCGTCCTTTCTCGCGCGCGTGGCGCTCTGCAGGGAATGCTCGAGGCGCGTTACGGGGTATCCACCCAATGAACCGGCCAGCTGCTTGAGCGCCGCCAATACCCTGGCCGGCAGCTCGCTCACGTACTCGCGCTCGTAGAGCTCGAGGAGCTCGTAATCCGCCCGAGTGCCATGCTGCATCTCGGTGAACCCGACGATCCGATTCATGTGCGATGAGTTTGCAGCCATTTGGTGTCCTCGTCGATAGCGCCCGCCGCTCACTCGGCGGTCTTGATCCGCGTCCAGGTGCGCGTGCGGAGCCGCTCGGTCGCCGCGTTCACTTCGGCGGATTTGTACAATCTCGCCTCGATCTCGGGCGTGGGATAAATCGTCTCGTCGTGCAAAATCTTCGGATTCACCAACGGGCGCGACGCGATATTATCGTTGCCATAATAAATCGCATTGGTGATTTCGGCAATGATGTCCGGCCGCATGATGAAGTTGAGGAATTGATAGGCGGCCTCGGGATGCGGGGCGCCCTCGGGAATGAGAAGCGAGGAGAACGTCTCGTTCGCGCCCTCCTTCGGCACGGTGAACGCCAGGTTCACGTTCACGCCCACCGCCATCGCGCGTGCGTGCGAGAGCGCATAGTCGCTCGACCAGGACATGGCGACGCACAGCTCCCGGTTGGCGAGGCCGTTGAGGTACTCGACCGAGTCGAAGGAGCGGATATAGGGCCGTACCTTGAGGAGCAGATCCTCCGCCGCCTTGAAGTCCTCGCGCTTGGTCGTGTTCGGATCCAGGCCGAGATACTTGAGTGCGAGCTGGATGGTGTCCTCCGGGGAATCGAGGAACGTCACTCCGCAATCCGCGAACTTGGATACGATTTCCGGCTTGAACAGCATGTCGAGGCTGTTGACCGGTGCATTCGGCATGCGTGCCTTCACCATGTCGACGTTGTAGGCGAAGCCGTTCATGGAGTGAAGATACGGAACCGCATGGGCGTTTCCCGGATCGTAGACGGATTGAATGGCCAGCACGCGAGGGTCGAGATTCTTCCAATTTGGAAGTTTGGACTTGTCCAAGGTCTCGAAGACTCCCGCTTTGATTTCGCGGCTGAAGTAGTCCGTCGAGGCGCTCACGATGTCGTAGCCCGAGCCGCCGGCGAGCAATCTCGCCTCCATGGTTTCCTCCGAATCGTATATGTCGTACACCACCTTGATGCCGGTGAGCTTCTCGAATTTGGCGATGGTGTCCGGACCGATGAAGTCGGCCCAATTGTAGATGTAGAGGCGCTTTTCCTCCGCCGCCGGGGCGTTGGGCGCGGCGCCGATCGCGGCGGCTGCCAGGAAGACGATGGCCGCGAGGCGCGCCACGTTGAATCGGGTGCACGACATCCCGTTGAGTGTACCATCGCAAGGCCGCGGGAGCCGCCCCGCGGCTCGCGGCGGCGGGGACCGCCGCGAGAACAACAACGGGGAGCCGCAAAAATCATGTTCAGGTCCAGGGCCGCGCGCACAATCGCCACCACCATCACTTTCACGCTCGCAGCAGCGCTCGCCGCATTACCGGGCCGGGCCGCCACTGCAACGGCGACCGCCGCGTCCGCCCCGGCGGCGGCCGCGGCGGCCGCCGCGCCCCGCGCGCGCGATCTGGGCATCCCATTCGACGGCACGCCCGGCCCCAACAATGCCATCACCGACGTGGCCGGCGTTCTCGTGGGCCACACCACGCTCATCTCCGGCTCCGGCGCCCTGAAAGTCGGCGAAGGGCCGGTGCGTACCGGCGTCACGGCGGTGCTGCCCCGCGGGCTCGATTCCATGTCGAATCCCGTGTTCGCCGGCTGGTTCGCGCAAAACGGCAACGGCGAGATGACCGGCACCACGTGGGTCGAGGAATCGGGCTTTCTCGAGGGTCCCGTGATGATCACCAACACCCACAGCGTGGGCGTGGTGCGCGATGCCGTGATTCGCTGGCGCGTGGCGCGCGGCAACGCCGACTCGAGCGGCTACTGGTGGTCGCTTCCCGTGGTGGGCGAGACCTGGGACGGCTGGCTGAACGATGTGAACGGGTTTCACGTCAAACCCGAGCACGTATTCCATGCGCTCGATTCCGCTCACGGCGGCCGCGTCGAAGAAGGCAGCGTCGGTGGCGGAACCGGCATGATCTGCAACGGCTACAAGGGCGGCATCGGTACCGCATCCCGCAAGCTGGATGAGAAGGACGGCGGCTATATCGTCGGCGTGCTGGTCCAGTGCAATTACGGCACCCGCGACAATCTGCGCATCGCCGGCATCAACGTCGGCCGCGAAATACCCGCGCCCGAGCCCTACGCGTTCATCCCCTCCGACATCGCCGAGCTCGGATCCATCATCGTCGTCGTCGCCACGGACGCCCCGCTCCTCGCGCATCAGCTGAAGCGGTTGGCCCGGCGAGTGACGCTCGGCCTCGGCCGCAACGGCAGCGTTTCGGGCAACGGCTCGGGCGACATCTTCATCGCCTTTTCGACCGCCAACTCGGGCGCAGCGGCCGAGGGCCATGTGGTCGAGCTCAAGATGCTGCCCAACGATTCGCTCGATCCCGTTTTCCGAGCGACCGTGGAATCCACCGAGGAGGCCATCGTCAACGCCATGGTGGCCGCGCACGACATGGTCGGCGTCGACGGCCACAAGGTGATCGCGCTCCCGCACGATGCCCTGCGCGCCGTGCTCGCCAAGTACAATCGCCTCAACCGTTAGCGACGTCCCGATTGACCGGCGGGCGTTCGTCCGCAATGACCTGCTCGAGCGAGCGGTCGAGGATCTCGACCGCCTCATCCACGTCGGCCTTGCCGATCATGAGCGGCGGCATGAAGCGCACGGTGCTTTGGCCGCAGGACAAGAGGATCAAGCCGTTGTGGTAGGCGCGCGTGATCAATGCGTCGCAGAGCTTCCTGGCCGGGGTCTTGCTCGCCCGATCCGTGACGAGCTCCATGCCGATCATGAGCCCCTTGCCGCGGACCTCGCCGATGACCGAATGCTTCCTCGCCAGAGCGTGAAGCTTGCCCATGAAGTACTCGCCGATCTTGCCCGCATTCGCACAGAGCTCCTTTTCGACGATATCCAGAGTCGCGAGCGCCGCCGCGCAACACACGGGATTGCCGCCGAAGGTGTTGCCGTGGGCGCCGCGCGTCCATTTCTGCATGATGGAGCGCTTCGCGACGACCATGCCGATGGGCATTCCGGATCCCAGACCCTTGGCGAGCGTCATGATGTCGGGCTCGACGCCGAAATGTTGCGCAGCGAACATCTTGCCGGTGCGTCCGATGCCGGATTGGACCTCGTCGAAAATCAACAGAATGCCGTGCCGGTCGCAAAGGGTCCGGAGCCCCGCCAGAAATCCGTCCGGAGGCACGAGATAGCCGCCCTCGCCCTGAATCGGCTCGATGAGAATTCCCGCGACCTCGCCCGCCGGCACATTGTGGACGAAGAGCGTCTCCTCGATGTACTTGAGCACCGCCTGACCTTGATCCGCGCCGGCGAATAAAGGGCGGTAATTGTTCGGGTAGGGAACGTGCGTCACCCCCGGCATGCTCGGGAAGAATCCTTTTTGCTGGGTGTACTTGCTCGAGGTGAACGACAGCGATCCCATCGTTCGCCCGTGAAATCCGCCGAGGAAGCCAAGAAATCTCCCGCGGCCCGTGACGTAGCGTGCGAGCTTGAGCGCGCCCTCGACGCTCTCGGTGCCCGATTGCGCGAAGAAGCTCATCACCGGCTCCTTCATGGGCGCGAGCTCCTGCATGCGCTCCGCGAGCCGCACTTGGCCTTCGTGCCAGTAATCCGAGGAGATGTGAATGAAGCGCTCGGCCGCGTCCTTGATGGCCTGAACCACCGCGGGGTGGCTGTGACCGGTGCTGCAAACCGCGATGCCGGCCGCGAAATCCAGGAAGCGGTTGCCGTCGACGTCCCAAATCTCCGCGCCCCGGCCGTGCGACATCACGAATGGGTAGTCGCGAGGATAGGAAGGCGACACCACCAGCGCATCTCGCGCCAGGAGCTCACGCGCCTTGGGTCCCGGAAGATCGGTCTTGATGTGTACTTTCTTCATGATTCCACTCCCCCACTCGTCGGCTGAATTCCCGCTCGTCCGTCGGGAGTATATCCCGAGCCTGGGCCGGATTTCCCGCACCGCCTGCGCATCTCCCGCACTTGCAATTGATGGGTTGAACCGGCAGGCTCTGGCGACATATCCAGCGCGCGATGGAGAGTTAAGCATGCGTACGTCCGATTCCCCCGCCTTTCGTGCCACCTTAACTCGCGCAGCCTGGGCGCTCGTGGGCTCGCTCGCCGCCTTGGGCAGCGCCGCGGCGGCAGGGCCCTACCAGATTTACGTATCCGACGAGCGCTCGAACGATGTCACGGTGATCGACGGCAAGGACTTCTCGGTAGTGGACACGATACCGGTGGGCAAGCGCCCGCGCGGTATTCATGCGAGCGCGGACGGCAAGCTCGTTTACGTGACGTTGACCGGCACTCCCGTCGCAGCGCCGCCGCAGTTGGACGCCCATGGCAATCCCGTCTTCAAGCACGGCGGCGATGACGACGACAACGTCAGCGAATCCGACAAGAGCGCCGACGGCATCGGCATCATCGATGTCGCCCAAAGGAAACTGAAAGGCAAGATTCTCGCCGGATCGGACCCGGAGGAATTCGCGCTCAGCAAGGATGGAACCCGGCTCTACGTATCCAACGAGGACACGAAATCGGCCAGCGTGGTCAACATCGCCGCCGCCAAGGTCGAGCACGTCATTGCCGTCGGCCAGGAACCCGAAGGGGTCGCGACCACGCCGGATGGCAAGCAGTTTTACGTCACTTGCGAAAGCGGCGGCGACGTGTACGTCGTCAGCACGGCGACTTATGCCGTCGTTGGTCAGTTCAAGGTCGATCCGCGGCCGCGCACGGTGGCGTTCCTGCCGAGAGCGGGGGTCGCTTTCGTTCCGTCCGAGTCCGCCGGTCAGCTCAATGTGATCGACTCGAAGCAATTCAAGCTTCTCAAAGTCATCACGCTGCCCGCCGGCTCTCGGCCCATGAGCGTCCGCCTGTCGCCCGACAATAAATTCGTCTATGTGAGCAATGGTCGAGGCGGCAATGTGTCCGTGATCGACCCGCATAGCTACGCCATCGTCGGATCCATCAAGGTGGGAACCCGTCCCTGGGGCATCACCTTCTCGCCCGACGGCAAGTACCTGTTCACCGCGAACGGGCCTTCCGACGACATCTCGGTGGTGGACGTGAAGACGAATCAGGAGATCAAGCGCGTGAAGGTCGGCAAGAGCCCGTGGGGCGTGGCGGTGGTCGCTAGCGGCCGCTAGCTCGATTACAATCTCGCCGATGCGATCTTTCTCCGCCTCTTGCCCGCCAGATCGCTCATGATCAAGCGCGGCGCTCCCCAACTGCTGGGCTTTTGGATGTGCGTTGCTCTGGTGGTCGGCAATACCATCGGCTCCGGCGTGTTCCTGCTTCCCTCCGCGCTCGCCCCCTTCGGTCTCAACAGCGTGCTCGGCTGGGGCTTCACCGCCTGCGGAGCCATCCTGCTCGCCATCATTTTCGCAGAACTCAGCCGCGCGTTCCCGCAGGCGGGAGGGCCGTATGCTTATGTGAAGCTCGCGTTCGGTCCCTTCACGGCGTTCATCATGGCCTGGGGGTACTGGGTCTCCATTTGGGTCGGCAACGTAGCAATCGCCACCGGCGCCGTGAGCTATTTGAGTCCTCTGATGCCCTGGATCGCCCGGGTGCCGGGTGCGTCGGCCGCGGTGACGCTCGCCTTCCTCTGGGCGCTCACCTTGGTGAATTGCTACGGCATCAAGGCGTCGGGCTGGGTTCAGAGTGTGACGACGGTGCTCAAAGTACTGCCGTTGCTCGCGATCGCGGCGCTTGCCTTCTTCGTAGTGCGGCCCTCGACGGTCGCCGCAGCGGCGGGGATTCCGCTCTCGGCAGGCGGCACCACCGCGGCCGCGACGCTCACACTCTGGGCGCTTCTCGGGCTCGAGTCGGCCACGATTCCCGCGAGCAAGGTACGCAATCCCAGCCGCACCATTCCACGTGCGACACTGGTCGGGACGGTGGCGACGGCGATAGTGTGCATGATCGCCTGTACGGCGGTACTGCTATTGGTGCCTCCGGCGACGCTCGCCTCCTCGAACGCACCATTCGTCGATCTGGCGACTCGATACTGGGGTGAGGCCGCGGGCAAGGTGCTCGCCGTGTTCGCCGCGATCTCAGGCTTGGGCGCGCTCAACGGCTGGATACTCCTGCAAGCCGAGCTTCCCCATGTCATGGCCAAGAACGGCGTCTTCCCACGCGTTTTCGCCCAGGAATCGCCACGCTTCACGCCGACGTTCGCGCTGCTATTCTCCAGTGCTCTCGTCAGCATCCTGATTCTCCTGAACTCTCAGAAATCGATGGTGAAAGTGTTCACGTTCATGACGCTCCTCTCGACCAGCGCGTGCCTGGTGCTCTACGCCATCTGTTGCCTCGCGCTCTTGAGACTGCAATGGACGGGCCGGATGAGGGCGCGGCGCCCGCGAGCCGCGGCTCTTGCCGTCGTAGCTGTGCTCGCGACCGCGTATTCCCTATGGGCCATCGTCGGGGCCGGCGGCGAAGCCGTATTGTGGGGAGCCGTCCTGCTCGCGATCGGCGCGCCGGTGTACTTCCTGGTGCGGGCCGGCGCCGCTCCGTCCGCCGCCTCGGAGCCCTCGATATGATCTGGTGGCGCTCTCTGATCGCCGTGGCTGTGGGCGGCATGCTCGGCTGCCTGCTGCGCTGGGTGCTCGCGATGTTTCTCAATCGATACTTTCCGACCATTCCGCCGGGCACGCTCGCCGCCAATCTCATCGGCTGTTATGTGATCGGCGCGGCAATCGCGTTCTTTCTGCAATATCCCGCTTTTGCACCCGAGTGGAGGCTGTTCGTGACCACGGGCTTTTGCGGCGGGCTCACCACCTTCTCGACGTTTGCCGCCGAGGTGGTGATGTTGATGCAGGCAGGCCGCAACGGTGCGGCGTTAATGGCGATTGGGACGCACGTGGTGGGATCGCTGCTGATGACTTTCGCCGGCATCGCGACGGTGACCTGGCTCAAGAGCTGAGGCCCGCTCGCCGAGCTGACGCAGCAGCCGCGCGCGCGAGGCGAGTGCGCGCACGGTCGAACTCGAGGTCTTGCGATCCACCTCGACGATCAGCAGGTGGGTGAGATTGGTCCGTTCGAAGATCAACAGCAGATCAGCGGCGCGAGCCGCCTCCACGTGCTCCCAGTCGAGCGCCATGAGCTCATCCCACGGCGTCATCACATGAACCACGCGGATGTCCTGGTGGCGGCTGTAGTTCGATGATTGCAGGAACTGCATGGGCCGCTCGCCTTGGATGTCGTAGGACGTGATGAGTCCCACCAAGCGCTGTTCCTTCGCCACCAACAGCGCCCGCACGCTCAACCGGATCATGTCGCTCAACGCATCGTCGATTTGCCGCTCGGCATCGACGGTCATCGGGTAATCGCGCTTGAAATCGGTGACGGCGTAGATGGCGGGATCGCCCAACTCGAGCGCTTGGCCGTCGAGAACCGAGCGGCGCGGCAGCGCCGGATCGCCGAATCTTCTCATCGGCAACAACGACATCGATCCGAGCAAAACGCTCTTCATGACAGGTATGAACGGATTGACGGGGTTAGGTTCCGCTCGGCGCAATTCGCGTCGGCAGCCCTGATGTGTTATATTATTAGATATCTAACTATTAGGCTACTGCGTAATGCCTGAGCTCGAAGAACGGTTTGCCGATGTGCTGCACGGAGCCGCACGCATCTGGCGCCAGGCGATCGATCGGCGCCTGAAGCACCTCGGTATGAGCCAAGCCAGCTGGATGACCATTGCGGTCGCATCCAAGGCGCCAATCCCATTGTCCCAGTCCGAGCTCGCCGATCGTCTCGGCGTGGAGGGGGCCACGATGGTCGCCATGGTCGATCGGCTGGTGAAGGCGGGGTTCATCGTTCGTCAGCCCTGTCGACACGACCGGCGCATCAACCGGGTGGTGCTCACCGAGGCGGGAAATCGCTTGGTCGAAACGGTCCAAGCCGAGACCGCCGCCGTGCGCAAGGAATTATTGGCGAGCATCGATCCCGCGAAGCTCGCGATCGCAACCGAATTGCTCGAGACCCTGCACCGATTGATCGAACGGTCCGAATGACCCGCTGCGGCTAAAGCCTAGGCCGCACGACCAACGCCGGACGCCGCGGAGTCATCGGATTGCGCAAGAAGCTTCCGGGCCAGCGGCGCCGTCCAGCGCTCCACGTCGTCGAAAAGCGTGAATACCGCCGGCACGATCACCAGCGTGAAGAGCGTCGAGGTGGCCAATCCGCCGATCACCGCGATCGCCATCGGCGAGCGGAAGTCGCTGTCGCCGCCCCACCCCGCCGCCACCGGCAGCATGCCGGCGATCATTGCGACCGTGGTCATGACGATGGGCCGGGCGCGCTTGTGTCCCGCCTCGAGAATCGCCGTGAGGCGGGGCTTGCCCGCGCGCATTTCCTCGATCGCGAAATCCACCAGCAGGATCGAGTTCTTGGCCACGATGCCCATCAGCATCAACAAGCCGATGACCACCGACAGGGAGAATGGCTTGTTGGTGAGCAACAACGCCAGCGCCGCGCCGAACAGGGACAGAGGCAATGCGCACAGAATGGTGATCGGCTGGAATACTCGCGCGAACAAGAGAACCAGCACCGCAAGCACCATCAGCACGCCCGCGCCCATCGCCAGCCCGAAGTTCTGGATCATTTCACGGAAATATTCGGCGTTGCCGGTCTTGACGAGGTGCATGCCGGAAGGCAAGTGAGCCAAGGTGGGCAGCGCGAAGATCTTCTTCGTGGCCGTACCGAGTTCCACCCCCGGACTCAGATTCGCCTCGACGAAGGCGCGCCGGTTCTGATTGTAGCGCCGGATCGCCGAGGGTCCCTGGCCGAAACTCAGATCGGCCACCGCCTTCAGCGGCACCGCGCTGCCGGCGGCGGTCGGGACCGGAAGATTTTCCAGGGTGGTGAGATCACGCCGCGCGCTGTCCTTGAGGCTCACCCGGATCGGGATCTGCCGATCGGACAGCGAGAATTTCGCTCCGTTCTGCGGCAAGTCGCCAAGCGTCGCGATGCGGATGGTCTGGCTGATGCTCTGCACGCTCACGCCCAATTGTGCCGCGATGTCGAGGCGTGGGCGCACCACGATCTCGGGCCGCGGCATATCGCCGCGAATGCGCGCGTCGCGGATTTCATCGAGCGTTTGCATTTCGGCAACGGCCTGGCGAGCGGTGCGCTCCACCAACTCGGGATCGTCTCCGGTCAAGTAAAACTGGATGTCGCCGCCGTTGCCGCCCTCGGAAAAATTCAGGTGGCCGTCGGGCACTTGGCTGAGCATCGGCATCATGCTCTGCTCCCACTGCTTCTGGCTCATGTTGCGCTCACTGCGCGGCACGAGGCTCACGAAGATTTGGCCGTTCCGCACCTCCCCATCGCCTGAGCCGACCAGCTCGACGATATCGGTCACATCCGGCGATTTTCTGAGCACGGCCGCGGCGTTGGCGGAGACCCGCGCGGTGTCTTCCAATGTCCCCCCCGGCGGCAGCTCGACGTCGAGCTCGGCGTTGCCGAAGTCCTCGGCGGGCAGGAAGGTCTGCGGCACGAGCGCGAAGGCCGCGATCGACAGCACCACCAGCACCCCTCCCGCCGCGACGGTCTTCCAGCGGTTCGTCGCGCACCAGCGAAGCGCCGCCATGTACATCGTCATGATCGGCCCGTCGCGGTGCCGAATCGCGACGGAATCGCTGTGGAGCGAATAGGCCGCAAGCACCGGCGTAATCAGCCGCGCCACCAAGAGCGATATGAAGACCGCCACCGCGACCGTCAATCCGAATTGGCGGAAGTATTGCCCCGTGATCCCGCTCATGAAGCTCACCGGCAGAAATACCGCGATGATGGTGAAGGATGTCGCCACCACCGCAAGACCGATTTCATCGGCTGCGTCCATGGCGGCCCGATAGCCGCTCTTGCCCATGCGCATGTGCCGCACGATGTTCTCGATCTCGACGATGGCATCATCCACCAGCACGCCGGCCACCAGCGAGAGGGCGAGCAGCGTGATCTGATTGAGCGTGAAGTTCATCCATTGCATGAACGCGAACGTGGGCACGGCCGACAGCGGGATCGCCAGCGCCGATATCAGCGTGGCGCGCCAGCTGCGCAGGAACAGCCAGACCACCACCACCGCCAGAATCGAGCCCTCGATGAGCGAGGCCAGCGATGAATGGTAGGTTCGCAGTGTGTGCGCGACGGTGGTCGATATGAGCGTCACGTGCACGGAGGGATTTTCGCGCTGAATCTTTTCGAGCTCGGTCTCCACCGCCCTGGAGACGCTGACATCCGAGGCCCCTTTCGCCTTGAATACGCTGAACGCGGTCGCCGGGCGCCCGTTGAGCCTCGCGAGAGAGCGCACTTCGTCGATTCCGTCATGCACGTCCGCGATTTCGCGCAGCCGAACGGTCCGGCCGCCGCCCGCCATGATTTGCGTATCAGCCAGGCCCTCCGCGCTCTTGGCCCCCCCGAGGATGCGTATCGCCTGCTCTCCGCCGCCGACTTGCGCGCGCCCGCCGGCCGCGTCCAGATTCAGCCCCCGCAGCTGCTCGTTGACCTCGACCGCCGTCAACCCGAGGGCTTGCAGGCGCGCAGGATCCAACTCGACGCGGATCTCGCGGCTGACGCCGCCGTCACGGGTGACTTGCGCGACACCCGGAACCGCCAGCAGGCGCTTGGTGATCGTATTATCGATGAACCAGCTCAGCTCCTCGGGCGTACTGCCGGTGGTGGTGACCGCATACTGCGAAATCGCCCCGCCATCCACGTTCTCGCGCTGGACCAACGGCTCCATGATGCCGAGCGGAAGGTCGTTGCGTACCTTGGCCACCGCATCCCGCACGTCGGACACGGCGCGATCGATGGGCGTGCCGATCTGGAACACCAGAAAGATGTTGACGGAACCCTCGATGATGTAGGTGGTGATGTTGCGCACATTGCCGATGTTCGCGATCGACCCCTCCACCTTCTGGGCGATCTGCGTCTCCATTTCGCTCGGGGCCGCCCCCGGCTGAGTAATCGTCACATCGACCAGGGGATAGGAGATGTCCGGCGTGAGATCGATGGGTAATTGGATGAACGCAGCGACGCCCAGGAAAAACAGCACCACGAACAGCACGATCGGCGTGATCGGGTGGCGGATCGCCCAAGCGGATATATTTTTCACGAACTCCCCGAGCCGGCTGCGACGCCCGCGCTCTCGGCGACCGGCCTCACGGTCTCACCCACCTGCAGGAACGCACCGGCAGTGGCGACCACACGGTCCTTGTCATCGATGCCGTCCGCGATGGTCACTCCGTTCGCGACCATCCCCGACACCTTCACCGGGCGGCGTTCGACTTTGTTCTGGGCATCGACCACCAGCACGTAGCTGCCCTTGTCGTCCGTCAACACCGCCGTCTGCGGCAGCACGATGCGCTCCGCGGTGCTCACCGTGACGTCGGCGCGCGCGAAGGCGCCGGGGCGGAGGTTCGGATCCGGCGCGAGCGAGACACGCACCACTCCCAAGCGTGTTTGCGGATCGATGACCGCACCCAACAGGCGCACGCGGCCGGGATAGACCTTGGAGGTCCCGGTGAGTCGAACGTTCACGTCCTGCCCGACCTTGAGCAGGGGAAGATCCTGTTCGGCGACTTCCCCGCGCAATTCCACCTCGTTGCCCTCCGCCAGCCGAAATAGCGTGGCGCCCGGCGCAACCGTCTGGCCGGCCTCCACGGTGCGGGTGAGCAGAGTGCCGTCAGCGGGGGCCCGGACCTCGGCTCGCGCAAGCTTCGCCTGCGCCTCCGCCAGCTGCGCGGCGGCGACTTTGACCCTGGCCGCGGCCGTCACCGAATTCGAGCGCCGCTTCTCGGTTTCTTCGGCCGACAAGGCGCCGGCGGCGCCCACCGCCAGTGCGCGGTGGTATTCCGCGGCGGCGAGGTCGGATTCGGCCCGCGCAAGCTCGAGCGAGGCCTGCAGATTCGCGACCTGAGGCTCGAGCACCGAGGTATCGAGACGAGCCAGTACTTGACCCCGTCGCACGTGATCGGCGGCTTCCACGTAGATCGCAGCCACCCGCCCGCCGTCGCCCTCCACACCGATGGGCGTGTCGAACCGCGCGCCGATGGTGCCGATGATGCTGACCGTCGTCGGCAGGGCGCTGCGCCCCGGCTCGGTGACCGTGACGGACGGAATGGCCCCTTTATTGGTAACCGTGCGCTTCGCGCCGAAGGTCTCGGTCAGGCGAATCGCCAAGAGAACGGCGATCACGGCGACGGTGCCGGCGAGCGCCCAAACGACTCGCCGCGGCGTCAGCCAGGAATCACTCCGGCCGAGCCGCTCGTCGTCGACGGAAACGATCATTTAATGATGTCCCATGGATATTTTCCCTTATCCAGGATGAAACCCGCCAAGAGGTCCATCTCCTCGTCCTCGTTGCGCTCGATGCGGCGCACGTTGTTCGCCAAACGGCGTTTCGCCTGGCGCGCAAAGGTGTGCGCGATCGCGACCGCCTGCCGGCCCTCGTCCCCGGGCTCCGCCGCGAGCGCCGTCGCGCGCGACAATACGCAGAGACCCACGAACAAATCAATGGTCATGTCCGCGACGCGCTTGAGCATGTGTTGCCGCCCGGCGATGCTCTTGCCGTATTTTCTCAGCAAGAAATCGCCCGCTTTGGCGAGTTCGACCGTATATTTCTCGAAAGTGGTCGTCGCCTCGCGCAGCGGCGCGGGTATCTTGCCGAGGAGCTTGTCGCGCCCCACCCCGGTCGCGTGCGTGAGACGCTTCTCGGCATAGTCGGCGAGCACGCCGAAGCCCTTGATCGGATTGTTGAAGATGTCATCCACGGCCGCCTTCAGCTCGCCGAGTGATTTGCCGAGGTCCTTGAGTCCCGAGAGGGCGATATAGAGCCTGAGGACTTCGTTGGTACCCTCGAAGATGGACAAGATCCGGCAATCGCGCGCGATCTGTTCATAGGGCGCATCCCGCATGAAACCCGTGCCCGCGGCGATCTGCAGCGCCTCGTAGGCCGCTCGCTGAATGGCCTCGCTCGCGTAGACCTTGCTGATCGCCGCCTCGACCGAGTAGTCATCCATCCCGGAGTCGATGAAATGCGCGACCATCCACACCACGCTCTCGGCCGCGAAGCATTCGACGGTCATCTGGGCGATCTTTTCCCGGATCAGCTGATAATTGGCGATGGGCTCGCCGAATTGCTTGCGCGCCTGGGATTGCTGAATCGCGAGGCCGATCAGCGTCTTCATGCCGCCCACGGCGCCGCCGCCCAAGCCGGTACGCCCGTTGTTCAAGATGGCCATCGCGACCTTGAACCCCTTGCCTTCGGAGTCCAACACGTTCCCGGGCGGCACCTTCACGTCGGTGAAGCTCACCGTGGTCGTGGAGGAGGCGCGGATGCCCATTTTATCTTCGTGCTTGCCGTGGCTCACCCCCGGCCACGCCGCTTCCACGATGAAGGCGCTGATCTTGCCGCCGCCCTCGGCCGTGCGGGCGAACACCGTATACAGATCGGCGATCCCGCCGTTGGTGATCCAGATCTTCTCGCCGTTCAGCGTCCAGACGCCGTCCGCGCCCCTCTCGGCTTTGGTGCGGATCGATGCCGCGTCCGACCCGGCGCCCGCCTCCGTCAGACAGAAGGCGGCGATCATTTCGCCGCTCGCGAGCTTGGGCAGATAGCGTGCCCGCTGCTCGGCGGTGCCGAACAGGAGAATGCCCTTCATGCCGATGGAGCTGTGCGCACCGATGGTGAGCGACACCGAGCTGTCGTGCGTACTGCTCTGGCTCAAGACCCGCGCATAACCCGCATTGGAGAGACCGAGACCGCCGTGCTCCTCGGGGATGATCAGGCCGAAGAGGCCCAAGTCGCGCAGCCCTTGGATGAAGTCCTGGGGCTGGGCCGCCTCTCGATCCCAGCGCTTGAATTCCTCGTGCCGCGGCGCGAGGAATTGATCGATGGCATCGAGCATCAGCCCCAATACCTCGCGGTCCTTCTCGCGCAGCCGTGGATACGGAAAGAGACTGTCTTCGACGATTCGACCCGCCAGCAAACTCTTTGCGACGCTCATGGGGAAGACCCTATTGTGCGACCTGGTCGATAACGAGATTCCGCACGCCGTCGTGGCCGACATCATAGATAAGTTCGCCGTACAGATCGCCCGCCGCCGGCAACGGCTGGCCGCTGAAGGACACCCGCGCCGTAATCGATACCTTCTGGCCTGCAATGAGAACGCGGCCGGGAATCATGGAGTCCGCCGACGTGAGACGAATCTGCGTACCAATGGCGGCGCTGGTGAGGCGCTTGGCGGCGAGCGGCGGGCCCTGCGCACCGGGCTCCCGGGCGAATACGAAGAGCGGCGTGTCGCCGGTCAGGCGCGCCTTGAGGGCGGGTGAAATGGTGAGATTGAGGGTCGCTTCCGCCCCCGCTTCAGCGCCCGCTTGCGCTGTGCCGGATGGCGCGCCGCCCGGTTGCCCGGCCGCAGCGCCGGCCGCGCCGGCCGCCCCGCCCGCCGCGGCGAGATCGGCGGTGCCGAGCTCTGCGATTCGCTCATCCAGCATGGCATCGATTTCCGCGGGCGGATGCATGGCCTTCAGCGCCAACCAGCGTTTTCGCGCGGCCGCGCGATCGCCCCGGACAGCGGCGCCGAATCCGCTGTAGAGCAAAGCCTGCGGATCGTCCGGCTCCAGGCTCACCGCGCGCTCGAACAACTCGCCGGCCTCGGGGGTGATGTTGCCCCCCGCGCGCATGCTCAGCGCCTCCCCCAATCCCAACATCGCCTCGACGTTGTCCGCATCGAGCCGGTGCGCGTGCTCATAGGCGGTAACCGCATCGTCCGCGCGCTCCAGAGTGACATAGGAACGCCCGAGGAGAAGCCAGCCTTTGATGTCGTTCGGAGCCGCCTGCATCTTTCGCTCGAGCGAGGCCACCATGGCGAGCACTTGGGGATTGGCCGCCGCCGCAGCCGGCGGCGGCTGATGCCAATTCCAGTTCGACCAAAGCGGATATAGTCCCGCGGCCACGGCCATGACCAGGAGGCCGGCCGCGGCGCCTGCCAGGCGGCTGCGGCGGTTGCGGAGCAGCGGCCAGGCGACCGCCATCGCGGCGATCGCAGCCATGAATGCCGCGATGACGAGGAATGTTGTCATGTTTTACTGGATTTCCGACGTAGGTTCATCGTCCAACGGCAGGCGCGCGCGCCGACGCGCGATTCGAACGATGACGATCGCTCCCACGGCGACCATGATGAAGGGAGCGCCCCAGATCAGCCACGTCTTGGGCTTCAAGGGCGGATTGAAACGGACGAAATCGCCATAACGATCCGTCATGAACTTGAAGATCGCATCGTCGCTTTTGCCGGCGACCAGCATCTCGCGCACCTGACGGCGAAGATCCGACGCGAGCTCCACGTTGGAATCGGCAATCGATTCGTTTTGACACACCAGACAGCGAAGATCATGGGTGATGTGCTCGTAGCGCGATTGCAGCGCCGGATTCGCGAGCTCCCCGTACACATCGACGGAATCGGCCGCTCCTGCCGCCAAGCCCACGCCCACCGGCAACAGCAGCACCGCGAGCCACAGCGCCGCCGCAAATGCGCGCATCACGCCCCGCTCCGGCGCGCCGCGGCGATCCGCGGCAGGAATTCGTGTTCCCAGACCTCCGCCGTGATCGGCGATATGAACTTGTAGAGAACTCGCCCTTGGCCGTCGACCAAAAAGGTCTCCGGCGCGCCGTACACGCCCCAATCGATCGCGGTACGCCCATCCGTGTCGAAGCCGACGGACTCGTACGGGTTGCCGAGTTGCGTCAGCCATTGCTTCGCCTTGTCACGCTGGTCCATGTAATCGAGGCCGATGAGAGGCACCACATGTTGTTGCGCGATGGCGAGAAGCTCCTCGTGCTCGACCCGGCACTCCACGCACCAGGTCCCCCAGACGTTGAGCACGTACACTTGGCCTTTAAGGGCCGCGTTATCGACGTGCCGGGACGGGTCCATCACATCCATCAGGTCGAGCTTCGGAGCCTGCTTGCCGATCAGCGGCGAGGGCAACGCGTGTATGTCCCGATGGGGATTGAGCCCGAACGCGAACAGCACGACGAGCGCGAGGAATGCCATCACCGGAATGACGAACTTCAACATCAGGCCGACCCGAGGCTCGGCTCCGGCGCCGGCGGAGCCGACACCGCCTCCGCCGCCCGTTTGTCGGCGCGCACGCGATAGCGCCGATCGGTGGCGGCGACCACCCCACCGATCGCCATGATCACCGCCCCCAACCAGATGTAGCGCACCAGGGGCTTATATTGGATGCGCATGCTCCAAGCGTCGGCGCCCAGGGGATTGCCCATGGCGACGAACAGATCGCGCGACCAGTTCACCGAAATCGCCGCCTGACTATTGTCGCTCTGCTGCACCCAGAAATGCCGCTTCTCCGGCTTGAGGACCGTCACGAGTTTGCCGCCTCGGGTGACCTCGATCACCGCCTGCACGGCATCGTAGTTGGGTCCGGCCACCTCGGCCGAGCTCACGAAGCGGAAGACGTAACCCGCGATCGAGTAGGTCATGCCCGGTTTCAACGCCACGTCCTTTTCGATCTTGTAGCTTTCCACGCCGCTCGCACCGATCGCGAATACGCCGACGCCGACGTGTGCGATCACCATGCCGAGCAGGCCCGCCGTGAGCTTCTGGCCGCGGCGCAAGCGCTGCACCGGCTCGATCAACGCCGAGAAAATGATCCAGAAACCGAACAGCAGGCCGACCAAGCCGACCCAGTGGAAGGCGCCGAATCCCACTCGCTGGACGAGGATGGACAGCGCCGCGGCCGCGCCGAGCAGCCACCAAATCGGCTTTGCCGATGCGGTGAGTTTGCCGCGGCGCCAGGCCGAATGCATGCCGATGGCGAGAAACACCATGAGTGGCAGCATCGGCACCAGGAACATGACCGCGAACACGGGCGGGCCCACGGAGATCTTGCCGAGGTTCAACAGCTCATAGACCAGCGGGGACAATGTGCCCCAGAGCACGAGCCCGGCGACACTCACCAGGATCACGTTGTTGACCAGCAGGAAGAACTCCCGGGAGAACGGCTCGAATCCCCCGGGCACATACAGCTTCGGCGCACGCCACGCATAAAGCGTCAGCGAGCCGCCGATGGTCACGAGCAGGAACGCGAGGATGTAAAGGCCGCGTTGCGGGTCGGTCGCGAACGAGTGCACGGAGACGAGCACGCCCGAGCGCACCAGGAAGGTGCCGACGAGACTCAGAGAGAACGCGAAGATCGCGAGCAGCAAGGTCCAGCTCTTGAAGATTCCGCGCTTCTCCGTGACGCTCAACGAATGAATGAGCGCCGTACCCACGAGCCACGGCATGAACGACGCGTTCTCCACCGGATCCCAGAACCACCAGCCGCCCCAGCCGAGCTCGTAATACGCCCACCAGCTGCCGAGCGCGATGCCGATGGTCTGGAACGTCCACGCAAAAATGGTCCAGGGACGGGTCCATTTGGCCCAGGCTTGATC
>Ga0187887_10001516_pt1 | contig 19764 bp, 15 predicted proteins | sample June2016WEW_7_10_FD_132977 | JGI IMG/M metagenome (GOLD analysis project Ga0187887, IMG submission 132977) | Peatland microbial communities from SPRUCE experiment site at the Marcell Experimental Forest, Minnesota, USA - June2016WEW_7_10 | ecosystem: Environmental > Terrestrial > Soil >... | reverse complement strand
TTTTCCAATACGCCTGTGGTCCCTGGCTGGCCAAACATCCCATCCCGGCGGATCGCCCTATGTGGGGCAGCTTCGACGAACTGGACCAGCGCAATCAGGACATGCTTCGCGGCATTTTGGAAAAGGCATCGGTGGACGATCCCAAACGCTCCCCCATCGAGCAGAAGATCGGCGATTTCTACTACGCGTGCATGGATGAGAAGGCCGTGGCCGCCAGGGGCTATGATCCCCTGAAACCCGAACTTGCTCGCATCGATGAAATCGCCGATAAGCACGCTCTGCAGCCCGCATTGGTAAGGCTCCAGGATCACGGCGTGAACGTATGGTTCGCGTTCGGGTCGTCGCCCGATCCAAAGAATTCCACCATGGAGATCGCCGACGCCGATCAGGGTGGCCTGGGCCTGCCGGACCGCGATTATTATCTGAAGGATGACGAGAAGTCAGTGGCGTTGCGAGCCGGTTACGTGAAGCACGTTGCCGCTATGTTGCATCTGATTGGCGAAACGCCGGAGCAGGCCGCCGCGCATGCCGATGCCATCCTCGCTTTCGAAACGCTTCTGGCCAAAGGCGCGCTCGATCGCGTGGCGCGCCGCGATCCCGACAACCTGTACCACAAGATGACCGTGGACCAGTTGGCCGCGCTGTCGCCTTTTATGAACTGGCCGGATTATTTCGAGAGCGTCGGAGCGCCGAAAATCGAGAGCCTGAACGTCGATGTGCCGGACTTCTACAAAGCCCTCAACGGTGCGGTGGAAGGAACCAGTCTCGACACTCTGAAGGCGTATCTGAGATGGCATCTGGTGCACGCTCAGGCGGCTTACCTGTCGCCCGAGTTTGTCGACGAGAATTTCAGCTTCTATGGCAAGGTTCTCACCGGTACGAAGGAACTGGAGGCGCGCTGGAAGCGCTGTGTGGGGGCCACCGACCGCAGCCTCGGCGAGGCGCTCGGCCAGGAGTACGTGGATCTCACCTTTGGAGCGGAGGGCAAAGCGCGCACTCTGGAAATGGTCCGGGCAATCGAAAAGGCCATGGCCAACGACCTCACCACTATCTCGTGGATGACTCCGGAGACGAAGAAGGCAGCCTTTGCAAAGCTGGAAGCCGTGGCCAACAAGATCGGCTACCCCGACAAATGGCGCGATTACTCCAGCGTGCGCATATCGCGGGACGATTACGATGGCAACGTCGTGCGCGCCAGGGAGTTCGAAGTCCATCGCGATCTGAGAAAAATCGGCAAACCGGTGGACCGCGGTGAGTTCGTCATGACGCCGCCCACCGTTAACGCATACTACAGTTCACAGGAAAACAACATCAACTTCCCCGCCGGAATCCTGCAGCCACCGTTCTATAGCAACAATGCCGGCGACGCACTCAACTTTGGAGCCATCGGCGCGGTCATCGGGCATGAACTGACCCATGGCTTCGACGATCAGGGTCGCAAGTTCGACGCTCAGGGCAATCTCCGCGAGTGGTGGACAAAAGAAGATGCGGAGAATTTCCAAAAACGCGCCCAGTGCCTGATTGACGAGTATTCGAAGTTCACGCCCGTCGACGGCGTCCACCTGAACGGCAAGCTCACGCTCGGCGAGAATACCGCGGATAACGGGGGCATTCGCCTGGCCTTTGCCGCGCTCATGGAATCGCTGAAAGAGAAGCCCGAGGGTAACGTCGACGGTTTCACGCCGGAGCAGCAGTTCTTTCTTGGGTATGCGCATAGCTGGTGTGCAAGCCGCACGGAGGCCTTCGAACGGATGCTGACCCAGGTGGACCCGCATTCCTCCGAGAAGTACCGCGTCAACGGAGTGGTGGAAAACGTTCCGGAGTTTCAGAAGGCGTTCTCGTGCCATGAGGGTCAGCCCATGGTTGCCGCGCCGGCCTGTCGGGTTTGGTAAGGAAGAGGAAAATGGTGAAACGATTCGCCGGATTGGCGTTGCTGTTCGCTGCCGCGCTTTGCGCCGCGCCGCCTGGTTATCACGTGATCCGCAGGATTCACGTGGGTGGCGAGGGCTTCTGGGATTACCTCACCGCCGACTCCGCTCAGCGCCGCCTGTACGTATCGCACGGCACTCACGTCGTCGTGCTCGACCTCGATACCGATAAAGTTGTTGGCGATATACCCGACACGCAGGGCGTGCACGGAATCGCCATCGCGGGCGATCTTAACCGCGGCTTCATCAGCGACGGCCGGACCAACGACGTTACCATCTTCGACCTCACGCACCTCAACGTGATCGGTAAGGTTCCGGCCGGGACCAATCCCGATTCCATTGTCTACGATCCTGTCTCGAAACGCGTCTTCGCCTTTAACGGCCGCGGCAACAGCGCGACGGTGATCGATGCGGCGGTGGGCACGGTTGCGGCAACCATCCCGCTGGCGGGCAAGCCTGAGTACTCGGCGGTGGATGGCGCTGGAAAGCTCTACGTAAACCTTGAAGACAAGAGCCAGTTAGTGGAAATCGATACCTCGAAAATGGCCGTGCTCAACACGTGGCCGCTGGCGCCCTGCGAGGAACCATCCGGGATGGGTATCGACGCCGGGCACCGTCGGTTGTTCATAGGCTGCCACAATCGCATGATGGCCGTCGTCGACGCGAAAACCGGCAAGGTACTGGCGACGCCGGCGATCGGCCCGGGAGTCGACGGCAACGGGTTTGATCCTGGACCCGAATACGGCTTCAGCGCTAACGGCGGCGACGGGACATTAACCGTCGTCGGCCAGACCGGCCCCGGCAAGTTCGAAGTCGTTGAGTCTGCAGAGACCCAGCGCGGCGCGCGCACCATGGCTATCGATCTGAAAAAGCACAACGTTTACCTGCCCGACGCCGAGTTGGGCCCGGCGCCCGCGCCGACCGCCGACAACCCACGCCCCCGGCCTGCCATCGTTAAGGACAGTTTCACCTTACTGGTGGTCGGCCCGTCCGTTTCGCCCTGAACCTGGCGCCGTGTTAATCTGAGAATCGTATGGCAATTCCCAACGTTAAGCGCTTCCGCCCGTTCTGCCCCACCTGCAACGACAGCTTTACCCTAATGGCCGTCCTGCCCCCGGACACCGACGTTGACGGCTATCTGAGCGATGCCGTTGCCCGGCACGACCATAAGGCGTTCCAGGAATCCAAGCAGGCCCATTTCAAGGTCCGCGTCGGCCAGCAGAAGCAGAAGAAGGGCAAGTAACGGAGGGCTTAAGCCCTCTCTTCCGGCATTTCTCAGGTTTCCACCCCGGGCGATCGCTATAGCTTTGTCTGAAAACGTAAATACATCACCGGGGAGTTCATATCCGGCCTTGCTGCCAACCAGTAAACAGCTCCCCACCTTGGAATTCCCGGACTTTCCGTCCCCCTGCGCTTCCCGTGCGCGGATCGCGCGGGTGGCCTCAAAGCCGTTCATTTTGGGTGTCACCACATCCGAGAAACCAATGCGGTCCGCAGGCTGCTCGCCACGGTTGACCGGTTGATTGCGCAATCACCCCGCCGTGCGGGCCTGAACGGCCTGTAGCGCGCGTAACGCCGATCGTGCGACGTCCGCATCCTGATCCCGCGACAGGGCCTGAAGCGGCGCGACGGAATCGGCCCCGCCACTGGCCGCCAGCACTTCCGCGAGACCCGTCTTCTCATCCTTTGTCGCGTCCGGCAACGTCAATGCGGGATACAGGGCCTGACGGACCGCCTGGTCGCGTGCCAGTTCCACCAGGTACGGCCGCGCCGCGCCACGCCATGCGGCAATGTTCAGGTTGTAGACAAGGTAGCGCAGCGGGGCCAGCGCGCTCATGTCCAGCTTCCCGAGCTCGGCCAGACCGAACGCCGCCGCCAGCCTGGGGCCGATCTTCGTCTCATCGTTGAACATTTTCTCCAGCGCCGGTTGGTCGTTCGGATCCTTCAAACGGGCCAGTCCCTCTGCCGCGGATGCGCGCAGAACGTCGTCTGGACTGGGGAGCCAGGTTTTGAAGATATCGTGCAGCCTGGCATCCGGCATCAGCGCCAGCGCTTCCAGGGCGGCACGGCGGACCTTCGCGGTGCGAGCATGATCGAGCACATCGCGCACGGCTGGAATGGCCGCGCGATCCTGCAACAATCCAACCGTCTCCAACGCGGCCGATTGCACCCGGTCGTCCAGATCACGCAGGAGAAACTCGATCGACGTTGCCGCGGAAGGATCGTGAATCTTCTGCAGCGCGGCCAGCACCTCGTAAATCACCTGGCTGTTCTTCGTTTGCAGCGCCTCAATCAGATCCGGAATCGCCGCACGGCCGCGCAGGACGCCAATGGCCCTAGCCGCGTTCGCACGGGAGTCCATGCCGGCGCCGGCGCGCGCCACTTTGCCCAAAGCGGAGATCACCTCCGGCCGGACCTGAATCCACGGGTCGACGATCTGGTCGTTGGTATCGGCAAACCGGCTCTTGATGGCGTTTCCCGCGCGGCGGATCGGTAAAGTGAGTCCTCCGCCCGTCTGTACGTACCCGGGCACGTAGAAATTGACCAGGCCGTCGGCGGCGCGAATCTGGATCTCCGGGTCGATATCGCCGAGCGCGCGGATCAGCGGCTCCAGGCTGTACTGAGTCCCAATGTTGACAATCGCCTTCACCGCTTCAAGGCGCACATCAAGATCGGGATCGGCGAGATACGTGGCCAGTTTTGGGATGATCGCCGATCCGCCCTGCTTGCCGTATTCGCGAACGGCTTTTGCTCGAGCGCGGGCATCGGCGTGAGTATCCTGCGCGGCCGCGGGAAACGTGCCTGCGCAAACCAGCAAGGTCACCGCGAACGCCAGCGCTCGCCCCGGCCGCCGTTTAGCTGACGAATTCCACCTGTACCTTTTTCGGGATGAGTCCAGCGTCATAACCCATGTCAAGCAGCTTCTGCGCCGCCCGGGGAATCAGCTCGCCCGCGTCCACGGTGTAATGGTTGACATACATGCCGATAAACTTCTCGGCAAGTGCGGGCTCCATGTCGCGCGCGAACTGCAGCGCGTAGTTCAGCGATTCCTCACGGTGATCGAGCGCGTGCTGAATGCTCTCACGCATCAGCCGGCAACATTCCGATTTCACGTCCTCGGGAAGGCTGCGCAACAGCACGTTGCCTCCCAGCGGCAGCGGAAGATCGTAGGTCTTCTTCCACCAGCGGCCCAGATCGACAACGGCGTGAAAGCCGCCCCGGCCATACGTCAGTTGCCCTTCGTGAATCACCAGACCGGCGTCTACCGAATGTTCGGCCACGGCGGCCATGATCTGATCGAACGGCACGACTACCGCTTCGAAATCCGGTTCGAACAGGCTGAGCGCCAGCCACGCGGTGGTCATCTTCCCAGGTACGGCTATCCTCCGGCCTTTCAAATCGCCGGGTTCCAGAGGCTTGGAGCTGATCACCAGGGGGCCATACCCATCGCCCACGCTGGAGCCGCTGGCCATCAACACGTACTTGTCGGCCACATAGGGCCACGCATGATAGGAGATCGCCGTGAGCTCGTAGGTCCCTTCCATCGCGTTGCGGTTCAGCGTCTCGATGTCGGCCAGAACGTGGCGGAAGGTGATCAGGCGAGAGCGTATCTTCCTGGTCGCCAGGGCGTAGAACATAAACGCGTCATCGGAGTCGGGGCTGTGCGCGCAGACGATTTCCGTGGCCGAGGTGGGTGTCATGCGTTTCCGGCTTTCCCACTATAACAAACGGGTTTTCCCGGCATGCCGGACCTGCCGGCGGGTGACGGCGCTACTGCGTCCCCAGCCGAGTGAGCTCGGCGCGGACACGCGAGAGTTGCTCTTTCAGGCGTTCGAACAGAACGGGGATTTCGGCAATGCGGCGCTCCCGCCCGGCGAATTCCAGGGCCCGCGCGCCCCCCTCGGCATCCGCCGCGCTGAAGTTCGCCACCGCCCCCTTCAGCCCGTGCGCCTCTCGTTCGACGGTCTCCCAGTCCTGGTTGGCGATCGCTTCCCCCATAATCGCCAATTGCCTCGGATAATCGTCCAGGAAAAGATCGGCCAACTCGCGAAGCAGACCTTTATCCCCGCCCACGCGATCAAGAGCCGCGGACACATCCACCGCTGGCCGGGTAGGCGTGACAGGCCCAGTGGAACCTTCGCCAGCGGGTTGGCCGGCGACGTTCCTCAATACCGAGTGAATTGTTTTCATGACATCCAAACCCTGACGCCCACTTTTTGGGGGCATCCGCACATCGATCCGTACCAAATCAAATTGCCGGCTTTCCGGCGGACCTTTCGAACTGGCCCTCTAATATTCAGCTGGCTGATTATAAAACGTATAGCACAATTCGGCCCGGCGCGTTAGCGCAATACCTTTCTCCGGCTGAAAATCAAAAATGAAAATGCGCGGGCTCGCCGATGAGGCGGGGTTTCAGGTCGTCCTCCCAGGTTTCGATGCCGACGTGCTGGCCGTCGGTGCGTACGGTGATGAGTCCCACGCGGTCGGTGCGGAACACTTCGATGTGATGAGCGGCCAGACGGTCCAGAACCTGCTGGTGCGGATGATGAAAAAGGTTGTTAACGCCGTCGGAGATAAGGCCGAACGCGGGGTGAACGGCATCCAGAAACGGTTCGGTACTGGAGGTCTTGCTGCCGTGGTGGCCCACTTTGAGAACGTCGCAATGTTGCAACGCAGCGTCCCCCACCAGGCGATATTCGACTGGGCTTTCCATGTCGCCCGCCAGTAGGAAAGATCTGTGTCGATAGTCGAGGCGCAGGACCAGTGAATCGTTATTGCCGGGCGTCTCCGCGGGAATGTAATCGGCCACGGGCGCCAATGCCAGCCCTCGCGTTTCGCCGAAACGGAAGGTTTCACCAGCGTGCATCGGCCGGATCAGCATGCCGGCACGGCGCGCGTGCGCGAGCAGCGCATCCTGCACCGGTGAGGATGGGCTTGCCCCGGTCCATAACTCTCGAGGGTGGAAATTGTCGATCACCGCGTGCAATCCAAGCACGTGGTCTTCGTGGGCGTGCGTAGCGACAATCACGTCCAGACGACGAATGGACCGGCTCCACAGCCAGGGCGAAACCACGTCTTCGCCGGTGTCGAGTTTGGATTGATGCTTGTGACCCATAGCCGCGACGCCGCCCCCGTCCACCAGCATCAGATGGCCATCGGGAAAGGCGACAAACAGGCTGTCGCCCTGGCCAACATCGATGGCCGTCAGTTCCAGCACGCCGGGAGCGACCTGCGGCGGGAACGGATGAATAACGATCAGGGAGAAGAGCACCACCACGGTGGCTGCCGCCGGCCAGCGCCAGAACCGCCCACGGCGAATGGCCCAGGAGAACGCCAGCAGAGCGGCGACGAAGGCAATATCGAGCCAGACCGGAGGGTCGGGCACACGCCAATTGGGTTCGATTTGCGCGTGCCATGCGGCGACGGCACGGGAGACTGTCAACAACCAGGCCGCAATCGCGGCCGGGACACTCCATCCCGTGAACACTGCCAGGAAGCCGATGGGCACAACCGCCGCCAGCAGCGGGACCACAATAATATTCGCCGAAAACCCGGAAAACGAGATGCGGTGGAAGCAGATGGCCATTGGCAGAGCCACCCCTATCTGGACCACGGTGGAAATCACGGCCATCTCCCACGCGAAATAAATGATGCGCAGAAATAACGCCATCGTGGCTTGCAGATATCGTTGTGAGATGCGCGTGTAGTAAGACAGAGTTTCCGCAAGCAACCGCAGTTCCACGTGGAACTGCGCGACGCGCGGGGCGAGATGAAGATCGCGGCCGGAGTCATTGATGTCGCGAATCGCGCGTATGTATGGTGTCGATGTGCGATCCCGCAGTGGAGTGGCCAGAATCGCAATCGTGGCCACGGCCAGAAAGGTCAGTTCGAAACTGGCGTCGAACATTTCGGCTGGATCGGTCAGGAGAAATGCGATCGCGATTGCCCCCAGCAGATTCAGCACGCGCCCGCGCCGGTGAAAATAGCGCGCGATGAGAAACAGAGTCAGACCGCTCGCCGCGCGCACCGCCGGAGCGCCGAATCCCGAAACAAACGTGTAAAGCCATGTGGCAGCGCAGGTAGCCACTAGCGCGGGTAGTTCAGGCAGGAAGCAGACTCGTAGCAGAAACAGGAACAACGCCGCCAGCACGGTAACATGCAGCCCGGAAATCACCAGCGTGTGGTAAGTCCCGGTACGGCGAAAATCGTCCGTCCACATCTTTTCGATTTTCGTGTTATCGCCGATCAGGACGCCCTGCATCAGGCCCCGCGCTTTGTCGTCGTTTCGATATAGCCCCTCGATTCGCCGGAGCGCGGCCGTGCGCAGCCAGTGGACCATCGCATAGAAGCGCGAACCGCATTGGCCGGGGAGTATCCGAGGGCGGTCGCCCGCGTGCATGACCGCGTTCCAGTAGAGGTTTCTGCGCGCGGCCCAGATCGCGAAATCGAACGACCCGGGATTGTGATAGCCGCGAATCCTGTGCACCCGCGCCTCGATCTCCACTCGCTGGCCGTAACTCAACTCGGGCGGCGTTTCACCGTCGCGGAGCGTGAGGCTCACGCGCGCATCGGAGTGCGGAGCAAGCTCCATGGTGAATTGGTCGCGGTCCTCGTAGAAGACCGTTGGTTCCACCACGCATCCGGTGAGGACCACGGTCTCATCCGCGGTAGCGTCGATCACGGGCGCCGGAGCGGGGCGATGCCAGGCATCAGTGGCGATCCCGGCGAAGACGAGCGCAATCAGGACCGCGGCGATCGCGATGCGGCGTGAGCGTCGCACGGCCACCACGGCAAGCAGGGCCAGCAACGCGCCGGCGAGCAGCGTGTGGCGCAGATCGAACCAGATCAGGTGCGAGAGGCCAATGCCCAGAGCCACGGCGATCAACGGGGCCACCAGCGGATCTTTCATTCATGAGGTAGTGGCGTCCGCGAGCGCAGAATCGCAGAAATCGAGCGAGGTCCGGGCCGCTATAATCGACGCATGCTTCAGATCGTAGCTCTGGCCGAGGTTATCCTCTGCTGGATCGTGTGGTCGTTTGCGTTCATGAAACCGCGCAAGGAGGCGGCAGGGCAGAAGGAGGTTATGCGGGCACCCGTGTCCAGGTGGGGCATTGGTTTGGTGATGCTCAGTTTTGCGCTGGTCTGGATGTATGTCCGGCCGCGGGGTTTCGAAAAATCGCGGGCCCCGCTGATCGCCTCCATGATTCTTGCACCTCCTTCGGTCGCTCTGGGCTGGGCCGCCGCTCACCAACTCGGCAAGTACTGGCGCTATCAGGCGGCACTGAGTGAGGACCACGAACTAGTCCGGACCGGCCCATACCGTCTGGTGCGGCATCCGATCTACGCGTCGATGCTCGGCATGTACCTAAGTACCGCACTGGCATGGACGTGGTGGCCACTGGGACTCTCGGGATTGATCGCCTTAATTGCGGGGACTGAGATTCGGGTGCGTGCCGAAGACCGCCTGCTGGCCGAGCGTTTCGGGGAATCGTTTATCACGTACCGGTCGCGTGTGAGCGCCTATGTCCCGTTCATCCGCTGATCGGATCTTTCATTCAGGAGGTAGTGTGGCGAGGTCCCGGAGAATCTTACCTGTAAACGTCAGAACGATGGCGCACACGCACGACGGTGATTTCCTCCGGAGCCACTGAAAGGATCACACGATAGTCGCCTACCCGAAGCCGAGTGAATCCAAGCCATTCTCCGGCAAGCGTCCTAACGTCACCTTCGCCCGACTCCCCGTATCGAGTCAACGCTGCCGAATCCGCCTTGCGGCTTCACGATCGATGCTGCGCAATTCGGAGCGTACGGACTCCGGCCACACGAATCGCATCAAGCCCCGAATTCGCGCAGTATATCTTCGTGGGAAACGATTCGATTAGCCGCCAGATCCGCTTGTGCACGGCTAATTGATTCGGCGTCGCCCTCTGTCACCGGTTCGTCGTCGGGTGGCGCGGCAAGGGCAGCACGCCACGCGGCGCCACTTGCCAGATACTCCAGGAAACGCCGAGCTGCGGAGATCTCCGCCTCGGGAATTCGATCGATCAACTGGTGTAGTGTTTCGCGAGCCATGTGCTTCTCTGCCTCAGCGTACCTCAGTTAATAGCCGAAGTGATGAAGAGCGGCGACCGCGGCGGCGGCAACTAGGCAATAGATGCCGAACAGGTACCAGCGGCCAACCTCCAGCCAACGGCTCAGCCATTTGAGGGCGAGCAGCCCGGCGAGGAATGCGAAACACGCGCCCAGAAGACAGGGAAGTGCTGCCGATCCCAGCCCGCCGTGCGGCGCTCTGTGCAGCCGGAGGGCTTCGCGGGCGATGGCGGGAGGGGTCAGGATCACCGCCAGGGCGAAGCTGAAGTACTCCGCGCGCTCACGCGAAACCCCGGCCAGCATGCCGGTGGATATGGTCGCGCCCGAGCGGGAGAATCCGCGAAAGGGTAAACACAGAGCCTGCACCGCTCCGATGAGCGAGGCCTGTTTCCAGCCCACGTCGCCGGACCCCCGGCGGTCAAAAAAGCTGGCGGCAATAATCAGCAGTCCGGCGGCGGCCAGCGCCGGGGCGATCAGATCGAGACGCCCGAACAACTGCTCGGCTTCGGCGTGGGTCCACTTCTCCAGTACCTTGATCAGAACCTCGCCGATGACGCCGGTAATCGCCGATGCAAGAATGATGAGCAGCCACGAGCCCAGGAAATACGCGTCGCGCCATCGACGCCAAAAGTAGGCGATCACCGCGATCATCGTGCCGGTATGCAGCATCACCAGCAGCAGGGTCATTTGCGGAGAGGTTGGATCGAGACCCATCAGCTTCTCCGCCACCACGACGTGCGCTGAACTCGAGACCGGCAGCAGCTCGGCGAACCCCTGCACGATGGAAAGCACAATCACCTGCCAGACAGACATGTCAGCTCCACAGATCCTTGAATGAAATTGCGATCAGGGCCACGGTGAGGCCGATCATGAGGACAACCGAAAGCCATGTGATGGCATTGTACAGGGCCGAATTCGTCCACTCTTTCATCAGACGCTTGTTGTTCACCAGTCTCATCATGTAAATCAGCACGAAGGGCAACAGAACGCCGTTGATGGCCTGCGAGAACAGGGTCATCCAGATGAGCGAGAAGCCAGGGGTCAGGATGACCGCGGCGCCGGCTACCAGCAGGACCGTGTAGAGCCAGTAGAAGACCTTCGCCTCATTGAAACGGCGGTCGATGCCGGATTCGAAGCCCATGCCCTCGCAAACCGTGTACACGGTGGAGAGCGGCAGGATGCATGCGGCAAAGAATGAGGCATTGAACAGTCCCGCGCTGAAAAGGAACCAGGCCCACTGCCCGAACGGTTTGAGCGCGAGTGCGGCGTCGGCGGCCGTTTCGATGTCGCGCGGCTTGAATTTCCAGATGGTGCCCGCGCAGGCCACGATGATGAAGAAGGCCACCACGTCGGTCATGATGCAGCCGATGATCACTTCCAGGCGCGACTGGACGTACTCTTTCGCGGTGATCCCTTTCTCCACTACCGCCGATTGCAAATAGAACTGCATCCACGGTGCGATGGATGTGCCCACCATACCGATGAGCATATACAGGTAGGGGGTGTCGAAAGCCAAACTCGGCTTCACGCTGTAGATGAGCGCCTGTTTCCAGTCCGGGCGCACCAGAATGCCGGAAATGATGTATGTGACGTACAGGGTGCAAGCCAGCAGGAACACTTTCTCCACGCTCCGGTAATTGCCCTTCACCACCAGCCACCACACGGCGACGGCACAAATGGGCACCGACACGTAACGCGAGACGCCGAACAGCTCGAGCGAAATGGCGATTCCGGAGAACTCGGCGATGATGTTGGTGAAGTTGGCGATCACCAGCGCCGCCATCATGAAAAACGTGGTACGCAGGCCGAACTCTTCACGGATGAGATCGGAGAGACCCTTGCCGGTGACCGCGCCCATGCGTGAGCACATTTCCTGGGTGACGATGAGCAGGACGGTGATGGGGATCAGCGTCCACAGCGGAAGGTAGCCCCACCTCGCGCCAGCCTGCGAATAGGTGAGAATGCCGCCCGCGTCGTTATCGACGTTGGCGGTGATGAGGCCCGGACCGAGGACGGCCAGAAAGATCAGGAACTGATTTCGGAACTTTTTCATCACCCTCCGGGTCTCTCATGGTTGTCCTCACTTTTGTCTCAGCACGGAGATGATCTCATCCGCGGTAATCACGCCGGAGAGCTTCCCGTTTTCATCCACCACCGGCAGCGCCAGCAGATTGTACTTGTCAAACAGTTCGGTAATGCGGTCCTCGTCCTCGCCGTCATGCACCTTGATCAGCGTTTCGGCGGCCAGATCCTTCAATGGCGTGGTTCCGGAGGCGCGGAACAAACGGGCCAACGGCACGGTGGCGCTAAGGCGCTCCTCGCCATCCACAAGGAAAATCGTGTTCAGCGTTTCGAGCAGCTCTTCCTCACCGGCGAGGGCGGTCATCGCATCGGCGACAGTGGCGGTTTCGGGCAGCGCCACGTAGTGCGTGTTCATCATGCCGCCGGCTTCATCCTCTTCAAATTCGAGCAGCTCTTCCACTTCAGTCTTTGGTTCCGGCTCCATCTCTTCGAGGATCTCTTCGGAGGTTTCCTCCTCGAGCTCGCTGAGAACGTCGGCGGCTTCGTGCGGTTCCATCTCCTCAACGATGTCCGCGGCTTTTTCCGTATCCAGCGACTCGAGAATGCTGCTCTGGATGTTGTGGTCCACCTCAGTGAGCGTCTCAGCCGCGGCCTCGCTGTCCATCGACGCGAAAATGGCCCCGCGATCCTCGGGGCTGAGTTCTTCGACGAGGTCGGCCAGATCCGCCGGGTGCATGTTCTCCAGCCGCCGGGTGCTGATGTTCAGGCGCAGGCGCCGCTGGGGGTCTGGCTCGAGAATGTTCACGAATTCCCAGCGGATGGAATTGTGCGGGATCCGCGTCTGCAATCGGCGAATCCACGGCCGCGGCAGAACTCCCTGCGTCAGCCGCCGCAGGATGCTGCGCATGCCGACATCGATATCGAGCACCTGCAGGACATCGCCGTCCGTTTGGTGGAGAATCTCAAAGGTGACGTCGGTGACCCGCACCACTTTACGGCCATGCGAATCGATGATCTGCTGGTCCAGCAGGTCGCGCATGAGCCGCAGCATGTACTCGTCGGAATGATAGGGAGTGAGTTGCTCGTCCTTGAGCCAGATGCCGGTCAGATCGAGCCGGCTGACCTGATCGTGCCGGACGGTAAGCCAGGACCAGCCGCCACCGACGAGGAAGCGGTCGACGCGAACCGGGTCAACCAGCGGCACGATGGCGGCATCGCGTACGACACCAAGCCTGCGGCCTTTAAGGTCGTAGACGGTAAGGCCGTAGAGTTCGGTGAGGTACAAAAAGTCCAGCATCGAGTATCTTCCGGTCCCATATCTGGGGCTCGCAAAGCGGCCCGGCTAAACCATGATGACGCACGGTTGTGCGGGGAGGCAACCCCAAAATCATGCGGTCGCGGGCGCGTTGGCCGGGGCGCTCGTTGAGGCGCTCGCTGCGACAATTGCATCGAGCTGGCGGAGGTGGTTGAGGTCGTGGCCGGCCATGGTTTCCACCAGTACCTGGAAGGTCATGCTGCCTCTCTCTGGATGGGTGAGCGTTCGTGAAAACGCGTCCGGCGGAAGTGATCGGATGAAGGTGAGGTTCCAGGCGCGCACCGTGGTGAAAGTCTCGAGCGCGGACTGGATGTCATATGGCGAGTAGTTGGCGGCCCAGTTGTCCTGATCGAAAGGCTGAATTACGTGGTTCTGCTGGGCGATTGCCTGGCGCAAGCGGAAGGCAAAGACCAACTCGGTGTCGGCGAGATGGCAGATGATTTCGCGGGCGCTCCACTTGTTCCGGGCGGGTTTGCGCTCGACGCCTTCGCGGCCCAGGGCAGCGGCGATGTCGGCCAGGCGGCCGGCTGTGCCGGTTATGACTTCAACTGGTTTGCGACCGCCAAGGAAGCTCGCGTAGGGATTCATACGGGGAGGTTAGCACGGAGGCGATTCGGCAGCGGCCGTTTTGCGTGCGGTTCTCACTTACTTCCTTCTTCGAGCGCAATAAGCGCGGCGAGACCCGGATTGATCTATTCGTACCGTAGTGCGACCAAGGGATCCACCCGCATCGCTCGCCTCGCCGGAATGTAGCAGGCCGCCAGCGCCACAACCGTCAGTACCAGGGTCACCCCCGCGAAGGTGAGAGGGTCGGTGGGCCGGATACCGTAGAGCAGCCCGGCCATGAGGCGTGACGCGATCAGCGCGCCAACCAGCCCCACTGCGGCGCCGCTGACTGCAAGGCCGAACCCCTGGCGCAGAACCATCCCGAGGATCTCGCCCCTTTGCGCCCCCAGCGCGAGCCGGACGCCAATCTCGCGTGTGCGCTCGCTGACCACATACGAGATGGTTCCGTAGATTCCCAAACCGGCCAGCAGCAACGCGGTCACGGCGAACAGCGCAACCATTTCCATCGAGAACCGCCTCTCGGAGAGAGACGATGACAGCGCGTCATCGAGCGTCTTCGCTCCGAAAACGGGCAGTTCCGGGTTCACGGACTGCACCTGCGCGCGCACCTCCGCCGGAATGGTAGCGGCATCGAGCTGACCCCGCAGAAAGATTACCAGCTCCTTAGGCGTTGTCTGATACCCGTTCAGATAGATTTGCGGAACGCTCTCCTTCGCCAGCGATTCGGTCCGAGCATCCGCCACGACGCCAACCAACGTGATCCACACCGGCTTCGCCGGGTTCACTTTGATTCGTTTGCCCAGGGGATCTTGGTTTGGCCAGTAAGTACGCGCCAGCGCCTCATTGATCACCGCGACCTGAGGGGCTTTCTCGTCGTCCATCTCACTAAACAAACGGCCACGCACCAAGGGAATTTCGAGCAAATGAAAATAGTCCGGCAATACGTCGGACTGCTCCACCATAGGCGGGTCTTTGCTGCGAATATCGCGTCCTTCCAGGATCAACGGCGACAGGTTTCGAATGTGATCCAGTGGAATGGACGCGTTGCTTCCAAGCGCTGCTTCCCGCACTCCCGGCAGCGACCTGCCGCGGCGAAGCAATTCGCGAAGAAAGGGCGCCTCCTGCGCAGCGCTTCCATAGATGTCGGTTTTGGGGTCGTTGGGTATAGGTAACCACAGACGCACCGCCATGACATTCCGCGGGTTGAATCCCAACGGCACGTTATACAAATCCCAGAAACTGCGCAACAGAAGGCCAGCGGCAATCATGAGCACCAGGGACAGCGCAAACTCCGTCACGACGAGTATGCGGCGCGTTTGGGTTTGTTCGGCGGAACCTTTCGACCCGCGCCCCTCCAGCTTGAGCATGTGTGTCAAATCGAGCCGGCCCGTCTGCAAAGCAGGAGCCAGCCCGAAAACGGTACCGGCTACAACAGAAGCAGCCAAGGCGAAAAGCAAAACGCTCCAGCTGATCGATATGTCGTTGAGGCGGGGCAGGCTCTCCGGCACCATTTGCAGGAGGAACCCTTTGGCACCGAGCAGGATCGTCAAACCGGCTACTCCACCGAGCAGGGAAAGGACCAGACTTTCTGTGAGCAACTGCCGAACGAGACGCTTCCGTGCCGCCCCAAGCGCCTGGCGAACAGCCATCTCGCGCCCTCTCGCGCTGGCCCGTGCGAGCAGCAGGTTCGCCACATTCGCGCAGCCGATGAGCAGGACCAGACCCACCGCGCCGAGCAGCAGTATCAGCGACTGGCGGACATTGCCGACAACGCTTTCCTTCAGAGGCACCAATCGCACCGTCCATGCGCTTTGCAGCGGATAATCGTTGGGGAATTGTTTCTGTAAAGCCGCCACCAGCGCGTCCACCCGGCTTTGCGCCGCCGCAAGGGTCAGTCCCGACTTCAGCCGTCCGACGCCGTCCGTAATACGCGCGGTGCGTGCCGACGCAGGCGCGGGCGCCGCGGAAAACCCCGCCGCGGCCCAAAGTGCCGTATTCCTTTGCTCCGTTGTTCGACCCGGATCATGGAAACCGGGCGGCATCACGCCAATGACACGGTACAAATCGTTGTCGAGCCGCAAACTTCTGCCCAGAATCCGCGGGTCGGCTCCAAAGGACTGCTTCCACAATCCATCGCTGAGGAGAACATCCAGCGTGAACCCGGGCGTTTGATCCGCGGGATCAAACCAGCGGCCCAGTTCCGGCTTCACTCCCAGCAGGGCAAGATAGTTCGGCGTGACCGCCAGGAAAGGGATCCGCGCAGGTTGCGACGATCCGGTCAGGTTCACGGACCCGCCCCCCACCATCGAAACATATTGGAAAATGCCGGAACGCTCAAGATCCTTCAACTCGGGCTGGGACATGCCCACATCGTGGGTGCCCACGCCAGGAAGGTCGTCCTCAACGCGCACCAGTTGCTCCGGCTGCGGATAGGTAAACGGGTGGATAAGCGTCACGTCGACGAGGCTGAAAACCGCCGTGGTCGCGCCGATGCCCAGGGCCATGGTCAGGATAGCGACGGCGGCGAAACCGGGGGATTTTGCTAATTGCCGCAGCGCATAGCGCACATCGTGCACCAGATTGTCGATGAACGGCAGCCCCTGCTCGTCATGGCAGTCTTCCCGGATCGCCTGCACCGCGCCAAACTTCAGGACTGCCTGCCGGCGAGCCTCGGAGGGCGGCATGCCGGCGCGAAGATTCTCGGCCGTTTGCAGGGCAATATGCTCTTCCATCTCTTCCCGAAGCCGCTGGTCCACGCCTCGCCCTGTGGCGAAGTTGCCGAGACGCGCCAGAAAGCGTCTGAGGAGTCTCATGACAGATCCTCCGCTTTCGCATCGAAGAACCGCGCGATGATCGCCGCCGTTTGCTCCCAGTCCCGCGTCTCAGCCGCCAGCACGCCGCGCCCGGCCTTTGTCAGGCGATAAAAGCGCGCCTTGCGGTTGTTTTCGGAAGCCCCCCATTCAGAGGCGATCGCGCCTTCCTGTTCCAGCTTCAGCAGCACGGGATACAGGGTGCCCTGGTTCACGGCCAGCACATCTCCGCTGATCTGCTCGATGCGCCGGGCGATCCCGTAGCCGTGCAGCGGGCCCAGCACATCCAGAGTCCTGAGGACCATCAGCGCCAGTGTGCCCTGCCGTACATCCGTTTTCTCTTTCATCGCCGCCATTTTGGTTCCCAACAGGAAGCATGCCATACTTCCTTTGGGAAAGCAACAGGTAACTCACCGGAGCCGGCAAACGTGGACGCCCCTTCAGCGCTGTTTCCTGTCCCGGCATGGACCCGCACGTCAGGGTATACTGAACGCTATTCGGCCTCACCGACACGGTCCAGCTTGATTTCCGAACAAGACACTCAAACCAGGCAGAGCGAGTTTCGCAAGGAACTGGGGCTTCGCGACCTGGTAATGGGCCAGATCCTGAACATTGTGGGTCTGTTCTGGGTGGGAACCGCCGCCAGGCTGGGGCCTTCGCACGTGGCATTCTGGCTGCTGGCGATAGTTCTGTTCTACCTGCCTTCGGCTGCGGTAGTGATCTATCTGAACCGCGCACACGCTTTGGAGGGCGGCCTCTACGAATGGGCGCGGCTCGGATTCAACGAGTTTACGGGCTTCCTGGTGGGTTGGAACCTGTGGCTTAACGCCGTCGCCATTCTTTCGTACGCGGGAATCCAGGCCACCACCATGCTCGCCTATGTGCTGGGGCCACGCGCGGCGTGGATTGCCGAAAGCAAGTGGGCGATGGGCATGGTCACTACCGCCGTTCTGGGGAGTCTGATCCTGATCGCGTTCATCGGGCTGGGGCTGGGAAAGTGGATTCAGGATTTGGGCGGAGTGGTTATGGTGGCCGTGTTCGTGGCCCTGATCGCGTTGCCGTTTCGCAACCACCTGATCGGCCGCTCCACCGAATACCCGCCCTTAACGCTGTCCTTGCCCGCCATCTCGCTGCTCAGTTTGAACCTGCTGGGGAAGATGAGCTTCGGTGCGTTTAGTGGTTTCGATTCAATGGCCGTCTTTGCGGGCGAGTGCCGCGACGCCGCGAAGTCCATCGGATGGTCCGTCATGATTGCCACACCGATCATCGCCGCGATGTTCGTGCTGGGGACCAGCTCTGTCGTGGCCCTGGTTCCCAGGGACAAGATCGATTTGGTCAGTCCGATCTCCCAGGCGCTGACGCTGGGCACGCGCCCCGGCGATACCGGGGCGGCGCTGATTCCCCTGGTGATCGCCGCGCTGCTGTTCTCCTTCATCGCTCAGCAGGCGCTGACGTTCGCCATCACCACCCGGCTGCCACTGGTGGCCGGCTGGGACAAACTGCTTCCGGATTGGTTCGGCCGCCTGCATCCGCGGCGCAAGACTCCCACGAACTCGATTCTGTTCGTCGGGGGCGTGGCCCTCGCCATGGCCATCGCGGGCGTGGCCGGCGCCGGGCAGCAGGAAGCGTTTCAGTTGTTGCAGAACGCGTCAGGGATCTTCTACGCGCTCTCCTATCTGGCCATGTTCGCGCTGCCTCTGCTGGGGAGGCAACGGGAGATCCTCAAACCAGCGCCGTGGTTACAAGCAGCCGCCGTTTCGGGTTTCACGATGACCTCAATGTATCTTGTTCTGGCGTTGTTCCCCATCATCGACGTGCCCCGACCGCTGCTGTTCGCCGCGAAGATCGGCGGGTTCACGCTGGCGTGCCAGTTGGCGGCCGCGGGCCTGTTCTATTCCTACCGGCGGAGAAGCAGCAGGACGGCTTAGGACATTCTCAGCAAGAAGCCTTCGGGAATCCCGCGCTACTGGATCATCTCGCGGACCGTGGCCATGTTTAACTGCGCGGCGGCGGTGAGATACGATCCCACAAGATTGATGTAGGCAACCTGCGTGGCGCGATAGTCTCGTTGGGCATCCAGGTAATCGACCAGCGCGGCCTGGCCACGCTGATATGCGAAGGACATGGTGTCGCGAATGCGTGTCGCGGTTTCCAGATAACCGTCCGAGCTCTTATAGGGGAGCAACAGATTCACTGAACTCACCAGAGTATAGTAGGCCGAATCGACATCGCTGAAAACCTGGGCTTCGGCGGCATCCTTCTCGCGGCCGGCGTGGCCGATGTCGATTTCCGTGCGCGCTTTTTCGCCCTGATTGCGGTCAAAGATGCGCAGCGGGATGCTTATGCCGACTCCGAAGTATACCGGAACCGGCGGATTGCGCCCGAAATCCAGGCTGAACGTCGGATCAGTGGAGCCATTGGCGACCGCCAGATCGTGGTCGGTCCGGGCTTTTTCGATGGCCTGCAAGGCTGCCTTCAAATCGGGTCTTGCCGCAACGGCGGCGGTGTGAAACTCCTCCAGGGGCATGATTTGTTCCTGGAACTCGAAGGGCCCGGTGACATCGAACTTGTCCACCGGGGTCCGGTCATTGAGCAACATCAGAAGCGTGATCCGGGCGGTCCGGGCGTTGACGATGGCGGTCTGATAGTCGGATTCGTACTGCGCGCGCTGCAGGACCAGCCGGTCCAGATCCACACGGGCGATATCGCCGGACTTGAAACGGTCGCGATCGATGGACAACTCTTTCTGGTAGTAATCCAGGTTCTCCTTGGCATTGGCCAGCAGAGCTTTGGCCTCCAGGGCCAGCACAAAGGCGCTCCGCAGATTGAAGAGCAGGGTGCGTTCCAGATCGAGTTGCTGCGATTCGGCGATGGCGGTTCCCTGCTGGGCGCTCTCCAGACGCAGTTCACGCTTGTGCTGCCGCTCGTGCAAATAGTCGAACGAGATGACCGGCAGATTATCGACAAGGGGCCGAAAAGGAGCATTCGTGAAAGGCGTCAACTGATCGAGACCCGCGTTGAAATCGGGGTT
>Ga0187887_10001515_pt1 | contig 19769 bp, 19 predicted proteins | sample June2016WEW_7_10_FD_132977 | JGI IMG/M metagenome (GOLD analysis project Ga0187887, IMG submission 132977) | Peatland microbial communities from SPRUCE experiment site at the Marcell Experimental Forest, Minnesota, USA - June2016WEW_7_10 | ecosystem: Environmental > Terrestrial > Soil >... | reverse complement strand
GGTGCCACGCCACTCGCCGAACCACTGTGGACGCCTTGTTCGAGCACCGCGACGCGCAACTGAGCGATCACGACCCCGCGTAGTGACGTGGTCACCCAGAGCCGGTCGTAGGTGAGAGCGCCCGAGTCCAGGCAGATCATGAGTTCCACCTGGCCCAGGTGTTCGCGCAGGGCGTCCAGATAGAACTCGAGGTCCGAACTGCCACTCTCCTCGCTCGCCTCGATCAATACGACGCAGCGTGCGTGCGCGATGGCGTTCGCCTCGAGTGACTCGAGGGCGAGCAGCGCCGAGAAGGTGGAGTAGCCGTCGTCGGCCACGCCGCGCGCGTAGAGCCGGTCGCCGCGGCGTACGGGCGTGAAGGGCGCGAGTCCGTCAGACCAATCACCGAGCGGCGGCTGCTTGTCGAGGTGGCCGTAGAGCACGACCGTGCCCGTGGTCGGCGCCGTGGCCCCGACGCTCACGACCAAGACCGGCGTGCGGCCCTCGAGGCGGTGGACCTCGACCTCGAAGGATTGAAGTGTGCGGGCCCGGGCCCAGGTCGCGAGGAGCTGGATGGCCTCTTCGATCTTCCCGTTGGCCGCCCACTGGTCGTCGAACATCGGCGAGAGGCACGCGATGGTCGCGTAGTTCGTCAGTGTCGCCAGTGCCTCATTTTCGAAGTCGGCGAGGGTGAGGTCGGGCACGGCTACGAGGTTACCGGGCGCGCGCGAAGTGCACGGCTTGCCAGCAATACCACGCGACCTCGCTGCGTACGCCGGCGAATCGCTCGCCCTGGGCCATTAGGTCGCGCTCGCTGATCGTCTCATCGAGCTGGTGCACGATGCTCCAACCGTTACGCACGCCGTAGTCACCCACGGGCCATACGTCGCGTCGGCCCATCGTGTGCATCAGATACATGTGCGCGGTCCACGGACCGATGCCCCGTACGGCGGTGACCTCGGCGAGGATCTCGTCGTCGCTCATGTAGCCGTGGCGATGCAGGCGTACCCGACCGTCCTGGACGTGTTCGGCGAGGTCGATCATCGCCTCGGCCTTGGTGCGTGAGAGTCCGGCGGCCTTCAGGGTGGTGGGTCCGGCGTCGAGGATCGACGCCACGTCGACCGAACCGGCGCAGGTCTCCTCGACGCGGGCGTGGATGGTGTTAGCCGCCGACGTCGCGAGAAGTTGGAAGACGATCGAACGCACGAGGTACGCGAATCGCTCATCGACAGGTGACGGACGTCGAGCGGGTGGCGGGCCCGCCTGGCGAATCACTTCGCGAAAGGCCCTGTCGCGTCGCGCGATCAGTCGTGCGAGGTCCTGGCGATTGCTCACCGTTCCATGTTGCCAGGTGCGGTGTCGCCGGCGATGAAGACGCCCTCGGGTGCGGTCACCGCCGATTTGACGACGTCGATCAACAGTGCGTGGATGGCGCGCACCGGAGCGGCGGGAAACCCGAACCGCCGGCTGACCAGGCTCACGCGCCGCTTGGCGATGTGCTCAATGGGCACCGCGACGAAGCGCTCGCGCAAGTGGGGCGACAGCATGGTGGCGGGCAGGATGGAAGGGCCGTGCCCGTCAAAGGTCATCGACGCAATCGTGCGTAGGCCGTCGAGTTCGATCACCGGGTTGAGTTCGACGCCTTGGGCGCGCGCGGAGTCGTCGATCTCGCGGCGTATCGGCGTGCCGGGAAAGGGCAACAGCAGTCCGTAGTTGGCCAGCGTCGCAAAGTCCACCGAGGGTAGCGTCGCGAGCGGGTGCAGTTTGTCGACGATGAGCACGAGGTCCTCGCTGAAGAGGTCGATCTCGGTGAGCTCGGGGGCGAGCACGGGCCAGGCGAGTACCGCGATGTCGAGCTGGCCGTTGACCAACTGCGGTTCGATGACCGAGTTGGTTCCCTCGGTGATGCGAAGTGCGATGTGCGGATAGGTGGCGCGCTGGGCCTGGAGCAGTAGTGGCACGATCCACCGACCCGCCGTACCGATCATGCCGAGCGACACGTGACCGCGGATGTCCGCGTTCAGCTCCGAGACGTCCGACGTGATCGCCGCGACCTCGCTGAGGACCCTGCGGGCCCGTTCCACGGCGACGGCGCCCGATTCGGTGAGGGCCCCGGTCGAGCGGTCGATGAGCTCGGTGGCGAGTTCGTTCTCGAGACGCGCGATCCGATTCGAGATGTTGGACTGCACGGTGCCGAGCGCCTCGGCGGCGCTCGAAAAGGTGCCGTGATCGGCAATGGCCACGAGGGCCTCGAGCTGGCGAATCTCCATGTATCAATCATATAGATACGAGATATCGACCATATCCACTTGATTGATACAGGCGTGGCGGTCATACTATTTCCAGCCTGCTTTACCCAAACCCCCCCTCTGGGTGAGGCATCGGTTTTGCAAAAGGGCCAACCACCCCCCGGTTGGCCCTTTTGTGTTTTTCGGGTTGTTAGCGTGAAGTGCATGAGCCAGGGCCCCTCGCCACGAGACCGACTCGCGGTCGCTGCTCTACGGGGCCTTAATCGGGTTTCACGGGCCTCTGGGAGGGGGTCGGGCACCGTCATAGGGGGCCGCGTCGGACTCGCGATTTCGCCGCATTTGCTGGTTTCCCTGGCCCAGGGTCGCACCTCAATCCTCGTGAGTGGCACCAACGGCAAGACCACCACCACCGCACTCGTCGCGGCCGGGTGGGGGGGCGACGTCGTGACCAACGACACGGGATCGAACATGTCCGCGGGCCACGCGGCGGCTCTCGCGGGCTCGACCTCGCCACGCGTCGCCCTCGAGGTCGACGAAGCGTGGCTCGGCGCGGTGATTCGCGAGGTCCGTCCCCGCGTGGTCGTGCTGCTCAACCTGTCGCGCGATCAGCTCGACCGAGCCAGCGAGGTTCGCCAGATGGCCGAGCGCTGGCGCGGCGTGCTGGGCGACGCGGACGAGCGCGTGGTGGTCGCCAACGCCAACGATCCGCTCGTGGTCTACGCCGCCAGTGACGCCCGCAACGTGCGCTGGTGCGACGTTGCCACCCCCTGGCAAGCCGACGCCCAGTCGTGTCCGAGGTGCACGCTCGCACTCGAACACGCGGGCGGGAGTTGGTACTGCTCGTGTGGGTTCGCCAAACCCACCGCGATCACGACGTCGCTTCGTAACGGCCTGGTCATCGCGGGCGAGCACTTCGAGATGCGACTCGCGTTACCGGGCGCCTTTAACGAGGCGAACGCCGCGATGGCCCTCACCGCGCTGGCGGCGGTAGACGTCGGCGTTCACGAGGCGCTGGCGCGCGTAGAGGCCGTGTCGGCGGTCGCGGGGCGTTTCACGCAGCGTCGCTGGAACGGTCGCACGCTGCGTCTCCTGCTCGCCAAGAACCCGGCAGGTTTTGACGCGCTGTTGTCGACGGTCGAACCCGACGGGCGCGACGTCTGGGTCGCGATCAACGCACGAGTCGCCGACGGTCATGATCCGTCGTGGCTCTACGACGTGCCCTTTGAGAAGTTGCGAGGACATCTGGTGTGGTGTCTGGGTGAACGGCGACTCGACCTCGCGACGCGACTCGACTACGCCGGGGTCGAGTTTCGCGTCGTCGACGACGTGGACCAGCTGCCTCGCGAGGAACGTCCCGTGGATCTCTTCGCCAACTACACCGCGTTCTCCGAATGGCTCGCGAGGTCGGTACCGTGTTGACGATCGCGAACCTCGTGCCGGATCTGCTCGGCACCTACGGCGACGGCGGTAATGCTTTGGTGCTCGCCCAGCGAGCACGCGCGCGCGGCGAAGAGACGTTGCTCGTGTCGATGGCGCTCAACGACGAGCTTCCCGACGCGTCGATCTACCTGCTCGGCGGGGGCGAGGACGGGCCCCAGCGTCTGGCGTGTGACGTGCTGGCGCGCAGTTCGCTGGCGAGTCGCGCGCGCGACGGGGCGACCGTGGTGGCGGTATGCGCGGGTCTGCAGATCCTCGGCACGACCTTTTGCGTCGAAGGCGACGATCAGTACGCCGGGCTCGGGCTGTGCGACGTGACCACCGCGCGCGGGTCGAGTCGATCGGTGGGCGAATTGCGTGTACGAGTGGGTGAGCGACTGCTCGTGGGCTTCGAGAACCATGGCGGGCGCACGACGCTCGGTGACGGCGTGCTCCCGTTCGGGCGCGTCGAACACGGTCGGGGTAACGACGGGGTCCACGACGGGTTTCGCGCGGGCACGCTCTGGGCGACCTACGCGCACGGTCCGGTCCTCGCCCAGAACCCCTGGTTCGCCGACGCGGTCCTGTCCTCGGTGCTCGGCTACGAACTCGAACCCCTGGACTCAGTCGCCGACCTGCTCTACGAGGAGCGGTGTCGAGCTATTCGCTCGTGACCACGCGTGCGCCGTAGGTGGGGTCGCCACTGACCTGGCGACCGAGGTCGATCACGGCGTTCTCGATGCGAGTGCTGAAGCGTCGCAGGTTCTCGTCCTCGTCGGCGTGCAATGGCGGACCGAAGGTCACGATGACGTGGTGACGGCGGTGCTGAGGGCCCGCGGTGAACTTGGGCGCCTTGGCGTACTTCTGGGCGCGTAGGTAGCCCGCGCCGTGCACGTAGGTGGGAACGACGACGGCCTTGGAACGGTCGGCCAGGTAGGCGGCACCGCCCTTGAACTCCTGGAGGTCGCCGTCGGTGGTGCGGCCGCCTTCGGGATAGATCAACAGGTTCCAGTGGTCCTCGACGAGTTCAAGGGCCTGTTGGGCGCTTCGACGGTTCACGCGGTGCCGGTCGATCGGGATGCCGTTGTAAAAGAGCACGGTGTGAAAGGCGATGTAGGGCTTCATGAAGAAGTTGTCCATCGCCGCCGCCACGACCGTGCGTTTGCGCTGATAGAGGGGCAGGGCGCTCAGCACCAGTGGCGTGTCGAGATTACTGGTGTGATTCGCCGCGTAGATGAACGGCCCCGGACCGGTGATGTTCTCGATGCCGCGCACTTCGAGCGTCGACAGGTACTTGGAATACGGCACGAGAAAACAACTCTGGTAGACGTGACGCACGAGACGAGCGCTGTAGCTGCGACCCCACTGCGTGGGATAGTCCAGGCCGAGTCGCGCCACTGGCTACTTCTTCTTGGTCCGGGCGCGTTTTTTTGGCGTGTAGCGCTTCGACGCTTCGGGGGGAGTGGTGGTTCGAGGTGCCGACGTCGTCGCGCTAGCGCCGGGAGTGGCGTACGCCCGGCCCGCCTTTTTGGCCTGGGACATCTCTCTCGCCTTCTTGCCCGAGCCCGCGAAACTCGCGTCACCGTATTTCTGGAGGCGAAAGGCACGAATGATCAGCCAGGCGGCGAGCAAGATGAAAGGGAAGCCGACCGTTCCCAGGGCGAGTCCCAAGAGCAGCGCACACATCGCGACGCCCGCGCGCTTGGCCTTTACGGCGAAGATCATCATGATGCCCCCGATGATCAGAATCTCGAGGAATTGAGGCCAGTACGTCGAAGGTTGGGCCAGATGTGACTTGTCGCACAGCGAGGCCACCAGGTGATAACCCGCCTTGCAGACGTTGCCCTTGCCGGGCGTTGCGGTGACGGTGACCTTGGTGGCCTTGAGGAGGCGTGGGACGAAGATGCCCGCAAGCAGAAGGGCAATCGCCCCAGCGGCGTAGGTGACCTTCTTCTCGAGGTCGTCGATGCCCATGACGACTTCGCGGGGCACCGCTGACGGACGTCGGGGGCGGCGAGGTCGTCCGGTGAAACGAGACGTGGTCTCGAGCGACGAATCGGGTTTCTCTGGCACAGGTGAAGGCTACCGCGCACGCCAAAAGTGGGTGGAGGGTCAAGGTTAGGTAGGATTGCGGCTTCGGGCGCTTAGCTCAGTTGGTTAGAGCGCAGCCTTCACACGGCTGAGGTCGCAGGTTCGAGTCCTGCAGCGCCCACTCCGAGGTCGAAGAAGAACCGAACGGATCGTGAACCTGCGAGACGTCGCCACAACTCGATTTTCAAATACACGATTCGAGAAATCGCGTAAGGATCGTCTTGTTATTCGATGGACCGCGAAGTCGACGATGGCGCAACGGGATGCTTTTCGGCAGTTGACTCCGCATTCTGCGATGGGTCGCTCGAACTCAATTGACCGTCGAGTCGCAACGGCGCCCGTGTTTGGACCAGGATACGTCGGAGAGTTAGAGCTTCATTCCGTGGTCGCCACGATCCCTTGTCCGTGAGCGCTCGAGGACTTGGCGAAGTATCGGGAGCACGGCGCGATCCTTTTCGCGGCCGGCTGCTTCTTTGGAGCGAATGACGTCGGCGAGTGCAGCAACGAAGATCGTCACCGTGTCGGTAATCTGCTCCCGAGTAGCTGATCTTCGCAAGTCGTCGTAGCCACGTGTGCCGTCAGGAAGAAGTGCGATGTCTAGATAGCCGTGTTTGGTCACGAAAGTCCAGGTCGTCCCTTGCCCGAATGTTTGCTCGTCAAGTCGTATCGCTAAAGGTTCTTCCATGTCGGGAATCCGAAGCTTGGCGTCGAGTTCTCTCAACGCTGCCGCCAGCCTCGTGAAATTCTCACGGGTCCGTGCGGGTGTGACGTCGACGTCACGAGTGACGTAGGGAGACCCGCGCAGTTCGGCGGCGAGTCCACCGATGACGACGTAAAGGACCTGGTGTCGCTCGAGGGACTCAAGGATTTCGTCGGGGCGATAGGGGACCAAGTCAGCCATGGTGTCTCGCCGTCCTTTGTTCACGCTGCTCGTGGAACCGAACCCGGGTCATGAGATCGGTGAATCGTTCGGCGGGTGTCATTCGAAGATGCTGGTCAATAATCGTCACGTTGGAGTCGTCAAATTTGGACATGAAGAACGTGAGATCGAAACCACATGCGCGTACTACCCCTCGGAGTGTCTCAAGACTTGGTGAGGCGTCGTCACGTTCCCAGCGGGCAATCACGGACTGAGCCTTGCCAAGGCGCGCACCCAATTCGGATTGAGTCAGTCCGGCTCGTAAGCGAGCCTCTTTGATTAAGTCTCCACTCACCATGTGATTAGTATAGTACAAATCTGTACTATTGAGCCCTTGCCGACGCGTGCCTGTCATTTGACACCCAACGGTTGTCGTTCGGGCACTTTCGGACCACGAATCCTCTCCCAGCGAAACGAACATTTCGTTCAGTGCGGTCGTCGATGGCATTCGAAGGCACGTGAGCTACCGGTTCTTATTGTGTGACTCAAGGTCCACTGGTCTGACCCGTAATCCAATTAGTGGACCACCAATTACGACATCAATTCAGGCGAGGAAACTCGCTAACAAGGTTCGAATCTCGCGGTGGTGCATTGACCACGCGGACCAGGTCGATGTGGCCATTTCTTCGACGACCTCGTGGCGTCGTTCAACTGGTGCGTCTTTGACATCACGGACGGTCACGGAGTAGTGGTCGGGTATGGGTCGCAGCAGCGGGTACTCGCGATGCGTCCAGTCGCCAATCATCGCTCGTCGTTGTCGGCCCGACACGTCGAATTCCAAGGATGCACAGAGGCTCATGAGGTGCACCGTGACCGATTGTCGGTTTCGACGATCTGGATTCGTGGCGTGCTGAGCGGCGTAGGCGTCCACCAGGTGTTGTGCGGTGGTGATCCCGTGGTCGCCTCTGCGTGAATGCTGCCACTCCTGCAGTTCGCAGTACATCTGCCAGCAACCAGGGCTGGCGTCCATGTAGGCGTGGACGGGGCCGGTCGTCGCAGGTGTCAGTGCTCCGCACTCGTGACAGATGACGTCGCTCACGTGCTCCGATCGCCCAATAGTTCCGAAGGGGGACACCGCCCACTTATGGACTCGAGAGTACTTGTGAAGGGCCCAAATCAGCGCGCGGGTAATCCTGCTTGGCTGGACCTTGGTCGTTTTATCTCGAGGAGTCAGGTCTCGACGAGGACAGCGAGTCGATCGATCGATGCGGCGAGACGTTCGCTCGTGGTGGCACGTGCGCGTTCCAAACGGCTCTCGTCTTCGAGTTTCGTCCAGTCGTAAGTGTGTGCGACGAGCGTCCTGTCTGCGTCGATTGGCTCCAAGGTCCAGCGCCACAGATGTCCGACCGGTGCCTTTCCCGGTTCGGCCGGCTTCCACGCAATGCGACGGCCTTCAACGAACTCGACGACGTGATTTTCTCGAAGCGCTCCGTTCTTAAGGACCGTGGTGAAGACATCGCCGACCGAGCGAACTCGCTGACCGGGCGCAGCGAGAGCGAGATTGTCGTTGCCGTCCCACTGGGGCTGACGAGTGGGATCAGCGATCAATTCGAATATTCGATTGGGCGTGGCACGTAGTTCGCGCGATGACCTCACGATCCTGGAGTCGCTTGAAGGCATTGAGGAATCATCCCACCGATCGTGCCGTCTCGCGAAGTGCCGCCAGCGAACGTTGGTCTGAAGGGCGCGTTGGTGCGAAGCCGCAGGCTCGATCTAGGCGTGCGCCGTTCCGTGTTGTTCAAAGAGCATGGCGCGCTGAAGTGCGGCCTCGCGAAGGTCCTGGGGAATCTCGACGGGGCCACCCAGGACCTCGGCGTTGATCCCGGCCTGGGCCGCTTCTTCGACAATGCCACCAATCTGGATCGCCAATTCGGGTGTGCGGTGGAACACCAGCACGCCGTGGTTGGCGAGCAACACCGCGGGAACCCCCGGAGTTATCGCGGCGCGAATATTCGCCACTGCCTGGTCAGACCCTCGCGGACCGTAACCGGCGATCGGAACGCCACTCGGTAGACCGAACATGGCCAGGGCCTCAACCCAACAGCCAATAGGCCGGTGCGCGACCGCGAAGGCGGTCGCGTAGGGCGAATGCGTGTGCAAGACGCAGCCAACGTCGTCGTGGTCCGCGTACATGGCGGTATGCATCGCCACGACGGCACCCTGGATCGGGGGCAAGTCACCTTCGAGCAGCGTGCCGTCCAGCCCGATTCGTACGACGGCGGATGGCGAATGGTTTCGTAGTGACGGACCCGCGGTGAAATACATCTCGTGCGCTCCTGGTACCCGCAAACTCACGTTTCCGTGACCGTTGGCCGAGATCGCGCCACTGGCGACAATGCGTTGCGCGACATCGACAACTTGATTGACGAGGTCTTGATCCATGACACCTCCGAGTCCCCTTGTTCGACAACGTAGCAAAGCAACCGAGAATGTGCTGCTCGTAAGGTCAACGAAGATCTCGCGTGAATACCCGCGGCTACCTATGGCGGGCCCTTTCATCGCTCGGCGTTCGATTCAGAAGGATCAATCATGAGTTCCTCCTGGTCTTTCACCGACGTCCTCGACGCTGTGATGCAGCTGTCATCGACCACGACGAATTGTCGCTGGTGATCTGCTCGCTTTGATCTGGTCCGTCGAAGTTCATTACCGGCGACGCCGTGGACCTGAGCCGGCATAGTATCCCTTCAGAGATTTGTCTAGCTCCGTCGGCGTCTTTACGTAAGTGGGCGTCGCTCGACCGTAGGAGATCCGCATGAAAACAATGACGTGCCAACAATTGGGTGGTCCGTGTGCTTTCGAGCACCATGGCGAAACGGCCGACGACGTGATCAAAGCGCAAGATCGTCACCTCAAAGAGATCGTCGCGGGCGGCGACGAGTCGCACCTGGGTGCCCTCAAGGACATGAAGGGTCGCTGGAAGAATCCACTGGGGGCGATGTCGTGGTACAAGAAGGCGAAGCGGGACTTTGCCGCCTTAAAGGACGACTGACCCCTTTCGTCGGACGCTCGGACGCCGCGCCGTGCGCAGCCAGTCACTCGTCGCGAGTGGGTACGGCTACTAGCGTTGACCGGATGATAAAGCTCAGCCACAAGATTCCGGTGACTCCGTGGCGGGCGAAGAACACGTGGGATCTCAGGCCACGCATGATCCTGCCCTTGGTGCTCGGTCTCACCATGTTCGGGTGCGGCGAAGGCCTGTTGGTGGTCTCGCGCTGGGGGGCGACGCCCTGGACGGTGTTCGCCCAGGGAATCGCGCGACACGCGCACATCTCGCTTGGCTGGTCGACGGCCGCCATCAGCTGTGTCGTGCTGCTCGCGTGGTGGCCGCTGCGCGAGCGCCCGGGCATTGGCACCATCGCGAATCTCGTCATCATCGCCTACGTGCTCGATATCACGTCAGCCGCGGTTCCCACGCCGCACGACGATTGGCTGAAGGCCGGCTACATGGTGGGAGCGGTCGCGCTCATCGGTGTCGGCAGTGCGCTGTACTTGACGTGCGGTCTTGGACCGGGACCCCGTGACGGTCTCATGACTAGTTTGCATCGTCGACTCGGCGTGAGTGTCGTGTACGTGCGACTCACGCTCGAAGTGATGGTCCTAGTCGTCGGCTGGCTACTCGGCGGCACCCTGGGCATCGGCACCGCGTTCTTCGCGGGGACCATTGGATTCAGCATCGGGGCGAGTTTGCACGCGCTCGACTGGTGCGTGCGAAGGTGGTCGACGTGATCAGTGCCGGTCACTTCATCCAATTCTTCGTGGCCTCGATCCTCATCCTCTTAGTGCCCGGGCCGAGTGTGCTCTTCACGCTGGCGCGAGGGGTCGCTTGGGGTCGGGCGGTGGCGGTGCTCACCGTCCTGGGCAACAGCATCGGCACGCTGCTCTTGTCGTTCGTGGTGGCGCTGGGGCTCGGTCCGTTGCTCGCTCGTTCGAGGATCCTTTCGATCGTCCTGCAACTCGCGGGTGGCTTCTATCTGCTGTGGCTGGGCTTTGACGCGCTGCGTCACCGTCACGCGCACGCTCGGGCGATGACCGAGCGCGAGGAGACTCGTCCTCACAACCTGCACGTGGTGCGCCAGGGCTTCACGGTGGGGGTGCTCAATCCCAAGTCGTTGGTCTTCTTCGCGGCGGTGTTCCCGCATTTCGTCGACCGAACGAAGGGCAACGTGACCGTACAGCTCGTGATACTGGGTTGCGTCTTCAGCGTCATGGCGTTCTGCAGCGACAGCACCTGGGGGTTGATCGCGGGCACGGCCAGGGAATGGCTGTCGGGTTCGCCCCATCGTCTGGTGGTCTTGCGTTCGATCGGTGGCTTTGTGATGTGTGCGCTCGGGCTCATCATCGTAACGAGCGCCGTTTTGTCCTAATTGCAACGCGTCGACGCGCTGGCCTGCTTCCTACACTGCTTAGGGCGAAGGAGCCACAATGAGCATGCACGGAGGCGGGGCAGGGGGTGGCGGAGGCGCGCGCATGGGCATTCGCGGCATGACCCGCAGCCGCGACCTGCTCGAGCACCGCATCAAAAAAGGCACGCTCCCGCGGATCTTGAAGTTTGCGAGGGTCTACAAGGCCGCACTCATCGTTTTCATCACGGCCGTCATCCTCGACGCGATCGTCAGTTCGGTCTCGCCCTTGCTGCTGCGAGAGATCATCGACGTCATTGCCAAACCTTCCGGGAAACATCACGAGGGACTGGTGATCGGACTTGCGCTCGTGACCGCGGGCTTGGCGATCTTCGACGCCATCTTGGCCCTGTTCGAACGCCGTATCTCGGCGGTCATTGGTGAGAGCTTGATCTTCGACCTTCGCGCGAGAGTCTTCCAGCACATCCAAGAAATGCCCATCGCCTTCTTCTCGCGCACGCAGACCGGTGCCTTGATCAGTCGGCTCAACAACGACGTCATTGGCGCCCAGCAGGCCTTCACCGACCTTTTTTCCAACGTCGTGGGAAACATCGTGCTGGTCGCGATCGTCCTGGGCACCATGTTCGTCTTGAGTTGGCAGATCACCCTGGTCGCCTTGTGCTTGTTGCCGATCTTCCTGATCCCCGCGCGTCGGGTGGGACGGAAACTTGGCACGCTCTTTCAGCGCGGGATGGAGCTCAACGCCGAGATGAACATGGTGATGAGCGAGCGATTCAACGTCGCGGGCGCCATGGTCGTCAAGCTGTTCGGTCGCCCCAGGGACGAGATTGAACACTTCGACGACCGGGCGGGCCAGGTGCGCGACATCGGTATCCGCCAAGCCACCTACCAGCGGTTCTTCTTCATCTCGCTGTCGCTGACCGCGTCGCTCGCGACCGCGTTCGCCTACGGCTTCGGCGGCGTCGAGGTGCTGCACGGCGCCCTGGCGGTGGGCACGGTCGTGGCCCTGACCTTGTACCTGACCCGACTGTATGGTCCGCTCACGCAACTGTCGAACCTGAACATCGATTACATGTCGGCCATGGTCAGCTTCGAGCGTCTCTTCGAAGTGCTCGACCTCGAGCCGATGATCAAGGAGAGTCCCGACGCCGTGGCGATCCCCAAGGGCCCGGCCCGACTGGAGTTTTCCCACGTGGACTTCTCGTACCCGGGTGCGGACGAGGTCTCGCTCGCGTCGCTCGAAGCGGTGGCGCGTCTCGACGACACACCGCGCAGCCAGGTGCTCTTTGACTTGAGCTTCCACGTCGAACCGGGCACCATGACCGCGCTCGTGGGACCGAGCGGTGCGGGCAAGACGACGATCTCGCTGTTGGTGTCGCGGCTCTACGACATCGACCGCGGCGCGGTGACCATCAACGGCGTCGACGTGCGCGAAGCCACCACGCAGTCGCTCAACGCGACCGTCGGTGTGGTGACCCAGGATCCGCACCTGTTTCACGACACGTTGCGCGTAAATCTCGTCTTCGCCAAACCCGACGCCACCGACGCCGAGCTAGAAGAGGCGTTGCGAGCCGCCCAGATCTGGCACCTCATCGAGACGCTGCCGCTAGGGCTCGAGACCGTGGTGGGAGAGCGCGGCTACCGCTTGTCCGGCGGTGAGAAGCAACGCGTGGCGCTCGCGCGGCTGTTGTTGAAGTCACCTCGTCTGGTCGTACTCGACGAGGCGACCGCGCATCTAGACGCGGAGAGTGAAGCGGCGGTGCAACGGGCGCTGGACGAGACGATGGCGTCGCGCACGTCGCTCGTGATCGCGCACCGTTTGTCCACCATTCGCAACGCCGACCAGATTCTCGTCGTCGACGAAGGGCGTATCGTCCAGCGAGGCACGCACCACGAGTTGTTGGCGGCCGGTGGTCTCTACCACGACCTCTACCAGACCCAGTTCGCCAAACAGGAGCGTTGAGTCGTCAACCCATGGCGTGGGCGCCGCCGTCGACGTGGATCACCGACGCCGTCGTCGCCCGCAACAGGGGCGACAGCAGGGCGACCGCAGTGTCGGCGACCGCGGAGGAATCGTGCACGTCCCAACCGAGCGGGGCGCGATCAGCCCACGTGTCCTCGAAGAGCGAGAAGCCAGGGATTGATTTCGCGGCCATCGTGCGCACCGGGCCGGCCGCGAGCATGTTGACGCGAATCTTGTCCGGACCCACCTCGCGCGACAGGTAACGACCCAGCGACTCGAGGCCCGCCTTCATCACGCCCATCCAGTCGTACATGGGATAGGCGCGCGAGCCGTCAAAGTCAAGGGCGATCACCGACGCGCCGCCCAAGGCTTCGCTCTTTTGGAGCAGTGGCCGAAACGCGCCAACCAGCGCGGCCAACGAATAAGTCGAGATCTGCATCGCCAGGGCGACGTCCTCGAACGGTGAGGCGAACATGCCATTACCCAGGCACGACGCAGGAGCGAAGCCAATGGCGTGCACCAAGCCGTCCAGGCGCCCGAAACGGCTCTGCACCTCGAGCGCGGCGGCCTCGACCTGGCCGGGGTCGGTGACGTCGAGCTCGACGATTTCTCCTACGTCGCCTAGTTTGCGCGCGGTGCGTCGGGTGAGCGAGGTCCCGCGACCGGCGCCCGACAGAGCGATCGTCGCGCCTTCTTCTAGGACTCGGCGCGCGATTCCGAAGGCCAGAGAGTCGTCGGTGAGGACACCGGTGATAAGAATTCGATGATTGTCGAGTAGTCCCATAGTGTTAAGCGTACTTCGAGGTTACGAAAACCATAAGGACGACGATGGAAACTGTTGGCATTCTCGGTGGCACCGGCCCCGCGGGACGAGGTGTCGCGCTTCGCCTGGCGAGTGCCGGCGTCGACGTCGTGATCGGCTCACGTGATACGAGTCGCGCGATCGACGTCGCCAAGTCCTTGCACGCGCGCCTCGACGGCGACATCAAGGGTTCGTCCAACGAAGTCGCCGCCGTGTGCGACATCGTCGTGGTCGCGACGCCGTGGGATTCGGCGGTCGCGACCGTCACCACCCTTCGCGCACAATTGGCGGGCAAGATCGTGATCTCGATGGTGAACGCCCTCACGCGCGAAGGTCGCGAGTTGTTGCCGCTCTATCCACCGCGTGGATCAATGGCCGCTCAGCTCGCGTTCGCCCTGCCCGAGAGCCGGGTGGTGGGCGCGTTCCACCACCTGCCCGCCGCGCAGATGCAGGACCTCGATAGCGGGCTCGCCGCCGACGTCCTTATCTTCTCCGATCACGCCGACGCGCTCGATCACATCGTGGACCTCGTCAACGTGATGCCCGGTCTGCGGGCGGTCGCCGCGGGTTCGATGTCGCTCGCGAGTCCCATCGAAGCATTCACGGCGGTGTGCATCTCGGTCAACATCCGCCACAAGGCGCACAGCTACGTGAAGTTGGCGGGACTGGATACGTAGTGCAGCTCTACGACAGCGCCCGTCGGGGCGTCTTCACCCTCGAGGCTGGCCCCGTCGTGACGATGTACAGCTGTGGGATCACGCCGTACGATTCGGCGCACCTGGGTCACGCGTTCGTCTACTTGTCCTTTGACGTCTTGCAACGTCGTCTGCGCGACGCGGGACACGAGACGCGTTGCGTGCGAAACGTGACGGACGTGGACGACGACATCTTGCGCAAGGCGCGCGAACTGGGCGTGAACTACCTCGACCTCGCCGCCCAGGAGATGGTTCGTTTCGACCGCGACATGCAGTTGATCAACTTACTGGCGGTCTACTCCGAGCCACGCGCGACCGGCGCGATACCCGAGATCCTCTCGTTGATCGGCGCCACCTTCGACCACGGTCTCGCCTACGAGGTCGACGGATGCGTGTTCTTTGAGGTCTCGAAGTTCCCGCGCTTTGGTCAGGTCTCTCACGAGAGCCGCGCGGCGATGCTCGAACTCGCGGCCCAACACGGTGGCAAGCCCGAGGACCCTCGCAAGCGCGATCCGCTCGACTTCGTGCTCTGGCAGCCGTCGCTCGAGGACGAACCCGCGTGGGAGTCACGCTGGGGCCCCGGGCGACCGGGCTGGCACATCGAGTGTTCGGCCCTGGCGCTGCGTGACCTGGGCGAAACCATTGACGTGCACGGGGGAGGACGCGACCTCGCCTTTCCCCACCACGAGTGCGAGGCGGCCCAGAGCGAGTCGGTGACCGGCGCACCGTTCGTCAAGCACTGGATGCACGTGGGGTTGGTGGGACTCGACGGCACCAAGATGTCCAAGTCCCTGGGCAACCTGATCTTCGTCGAGGACCTCGTCGCGCGCGCCGAACCCGCGGCGGTTCGTCTCTCGCTACTCGATCAGCACTACCGAGTCGACTGGGAGTGGCGCGAGGAACTCCTGTCACGCGCGCAGTCGCGCCTGGCGACCTGGCGCTCGACGCTCGGCACCGGTCGCGCGGGTTCGGTGCTCGACGACGTGCGTAACGCGCTCGACGAGGACCTCGATGCGCCGAGTGCGTTGCGAGCGATCGACGACGCCGCCCACGCGGGCGTGAACGTCGCCCCCGCCGCCGCACTGCTCGGCATTACGCTGTAGCCAACGAAAGGCGACAATGTCGGACATCGAAGTTCTCCTACCCGACGGCAGCGCGCGGTCCCTGCCCGCGGGCGCGACCGGCAAGGACCTCGCCGCCTCCATCGGGGCTCGTCTGGCCAAGGACGCCCTGGCGATCGAGGTGAACGGTCACCTGACCGACCTGACGGCCCCGCTCGCGAACGGCGCCAAGGTCTCGATCGTTACGCCCACGTCATCGCACGGCCGCGACGTGCTGCGTCACTCGAGCGCCCACGTGCTGGCTCAAGCGGTGACGCGCCTGTGGCCCGGGGCCCACTTCGCGATCGGACCGGCGATCGAGAACGGTTTTTATTACGACTTCGCCTTGCCCGGTGGAGCGCACTTCAGCGACGACGATCTCGTTCGGATCGAGGACGAGATGCGCGTCATCGTGAGCGAGGACCAGCCCTTCACGCGCCACGAGTACTCCTACGACGAAGGTCTCGCGCTCTTCCAGGACCAGCCCTTCAAGGTTGAGATCATCAACGCGGTCAAGGCCGGCGCCAGCGACGAGGACCTCGGCGAGGTCGAGAGCTCGTCGGTGGTGTCGACGTACTCGAACGCACCGGCGTTCACCGACCTCTGTCGCGGTCCCCACGTCCCGTCGACGGCGCGGCTCGGTCATTTCAAGTTGATGCGCGTCGCGGGGGCGTACTGGCGCGGCGACGAGAAGCGCCCCCAGCTCCAGCGCATCTACGGCACCGCCTGGGAGAGCGAGGCGGCCCTGCAGGCCCACTTGACCCAACTCGAAGAGGCCGAGAAGCGCGACCACCGCCGTCTGGGTCAAGAGCTCGATTTGTTCTCCTTCCCGAGTGAACTCGGTCCGGGTCTGGCGGTCTTTCACCCCAAGGGCGGCACCATGCGCCGCGTCATGGAGGAGTATTCGCGACAGCGTCACGTCGAGGGCGGCTACGAATTCGTGAACTCCCCGCACATCACCAAGGCTGAGCTCTTTGAGACGTCGGGTCACCTGGAGTGGTTCGCCGAATCGATGTTCCCGCCCATGGAACTCGACGACGGGCAGCACTACTACTTGAAGCCGATGAACTGTCCGTTCCACGTGCTGATCTTCAAGTCGCGCCAGCGCAGTTACCGTGAGTTGCCGCTTCGCTTCTTCGAGTTCGGGACGGTCTACCGCTACGAGAAGTCCGGCGCCGTGCACGGGCTCACGCGCGTTCGCGGCATGACCCAGGACGACGCGCACATCTTCTGCACCCGCGAGCAGATGAGCGACGAGCTCACCAGTCTGCTCAACTTCGTGCTGAACCTGTTGCGCGACTTCGGGCTCAACGACTTCTACCTGGAACTCTCGACGCGCCCCGAGGGCAAGGCCGTGGGCAGCGACGAGGAGTGGGCCGAGGCCGAGGCCACCCTCGAACGTGTCGCCCACAGTGTGGGTCTCGAACTCGTGCTCGACGAAGGCGGCGGCGCCTTCTACGGGCCCAAGATCTCGGTCCAGGCGCGTGACGCCATAGGACGTACCCACCAGTTGTCCACGATCCAACTGGACTTCCAGACGCCGCAACGTTTCGATGCGAGCTACGTCGGCGCCGACAATGCGCGCACGCGTCCGATCATGATCCACCGGGCGCTCTTCGGTTCGGTCGAGCGCTTCATGGCCATCCTCATCGAGCACTACGCGGGCAACATGCCCACGTGGCTGAACCCCGAACAGGTGCGCGTGCTCGGGGTGCGCGACGACCACGACGTCTACGCAGCCGAGGTCGCCGAGGCGCTTCGCGCCGACGGCGTGCGCGTGGGACTCGAAGAGGCGAACGAACCGCTCGGGGCGCGAATCCGACGCGCGAAGCTCGAGAAGATCCCCTACATCCTGGTGGTGGGTGACGACGACGTGCGTGACGCGACGCTCGGGGTGAACGCGCGCGGATCCAACGACCCCGAACGTGGCGTCAGCGTCCAGACGTTTCGAGCGCGACTCGCCGCCGAGATCGCGAGCCACGGTTCGCCCGAAGGACCTTGATGCCGCTCGAACGCTTCGCCGCGGCCTGGCGCGAGGAGTACGTCACGAGCGCCAGCGCCAGTGAGCACGCCACGAACGAGGGCGAGTGCGTCTTCTGTGGTTTCGCGCACGAAGAGGTCGGTGAGTCCTCGGGCGTGTTGTTTCGCACCGACACCAGCTTCGTCATCTTGAACGCCTTCCCCTATGGATCGGGCCACCTCCTGGTATTGCCGCGCCGCCACGTCGCCACCCTGCAGGAACTGCGTGACGACGAGTACGCCGAGTTTTTCTGGACGCTGCGCAAGACGGTCGTCGCGCTCGAGTCGACCTACGGGCCCGACGGGATGAACGTGGGTCTCAACCTCGGCCAGGCGGCCGGCGCGGGCATCCCCAAGCACCTGCACGCCCACGTCCTGCCACGCTGGAGCGGGGACACGAATTTCATGACGTCGATCGGTGAGACCAGGGTCCTGCCCGAATCGCTCGCCTCCACCTGGCAAAAGGTCCATGCCCACCTCTAACGCCTGGCTCGGGAAGGGGCCGTTAGACTTTGGCGCAAGGGTCCGGAGGATCAATGCTTGACGGAAATTTTCGCAAGTCGGTAGACGCGGTCACCGCACCCGTCGGTCGCTGGCTTGTTCGGATTGGTTTTTCAGCGGACGTGTTGACCGCCTCGGGCCTCGTCTTCGCGTGCGCGACCGCCTGGGCGATCGGTGCGGGCTACCTGTACCTGGCGATCGTGTTGCTCACCCTCACGGGTTTCCACGACCTCTTTGACGGACCCGTCGCCAAGGCCTCGCACCGCGCCAGCCAGCGCGGCAGTTTCTTCGACTCGGTGGTGGACCGGCTCTCGGACGGCGTCTTAATGGGCGGGGTCGCGTTCTACCTCGTCGCTCGCCACCACGGTCAACTCGTCTTGTTGCCCTTCGCCATTCTCACGACGACCTTCATGATCTCCTACCAGCGGTCCAAGGCCGAGAGCCTCGGACTCAAGGCCAAGGGCGGCCTGATGGAGCGCGCCGAGCGCATGGTGCTACTCGGTGCGGCCATGCTCTGGGCGCCGCTGTTCATCCCGGGGCTCTGGCTCATCCTCGCTCTCACCGCCATGACCGCCGCTGGCCGGTTCTGGCGCGTCTGGCAGATCGCCGCGGCGCCCGAGCCGACCCAGGCCACGTCGATGCGCCACCTACAGGCGAATCGACTTCGTCGAGGTCTCAGTCGTACGTCTCGTCACTAGGTCCCACTCGTGAACGCGCGCGTCGCACTGTTCAAATCGATTGGCACGCTGCTCGAGAAGCTTCCCGAGCGCTTCGACGTCGCCCTGGCGAGTCGCGTGGCGCTCGTCGTCGGGCGTCGCAACAACGCCGCGAGAACGAACCTGCGCACCAACGTGGCCCACGCGCTCGGGGGTGAAGGCGTCGAGGTGCCCGCGGCGTTGCTCGATCGCTTCGTCGAGCGGGGCTTCGCGAGCTACGGACAGTACTGGGCCGAGGGGGCCAAGTTGTCGGGCCTACGACCTTCGACGATCACCGAGCGCTTCAAGATCGGTGAGGGCCTGGAGTACCTGCGCGACGCCAAGGCCCTGGGCAAGGGGATCGTCATCGCGCTGCCCCACATTGGGAGTTGGGACTGGGGCGGTTCGTTCCTCGCCACGCTCGACCTGGGTATGACCGCGGTCGCCGAAGAACTCGAACCGGCCGAGCTCTTCGAGTGGTTCAAGAAGAAGCGCGAGTCCATCGGTATCAAGATCGAACCGCTCGACGCCCACGCCGGCACGGTGCTGCTCCAGACGCTTCGCGAAGGGGGCGTGGTCGGCCTGCTCTGTGACCGCGACCTCCAGGACAATGGCGTCGAAGTGGACTTCTTCGGCGAGCGCGTCACCATACCGGCTGGCCCGGCCACGCTGGCGCTGCGCACCGGCGCGACCCTCGTGTGCGCCGCTTGTTACTCGGGTCCGGGTCGCGATCACTTCGCGGTGATAACACCTCCGATCACCGTGGAGCGATCGGGTCGGCTGCGCGAGGACGTCGTACGGGTCACCCAGTCGATCGCCCTCGACCTCGAAGGTCTGATCCGGCGCGCTCCCGAACAGTGGCACATCTTGCAGCCGAGGTTCGCCGAGTGATTCGTCGCGTCGCGCTGGTCTCGCCCTACGCGCTCAGCGTCTTTGGGGGAGTCCAGGAACAAGTGCTCGCCATGAGCCGCGAGCTCTC
>Ga0187887_10001513_pt1 | contig 19786 bp, 18 predicted proteins | sample June2016WEW_7_10_FD_132977 | JGI IMG/M metagenome (GOLD analysis project Ga0187887, IMG submission 132977) | Peatland microbial communities from SPRUCE experiment site at the Marcell Experimental Forest, Minnesota, USA - June2016WEW_7_10 | ecosystem: Environmental > Terrestrial > Soil >... | reverse complement strand
TCGTACCTTCTCCTTCATGACCGGCTCCCTTCCGCTTGTGGCTCTGAACTGTGGTTCTTGCGAACTCACAGCCTAACCCACGGTCGGCGCATCGGCGCCGGTCACTCCATACTGACTGTTATCAACAACTGAGGGCCTTCCTGATATCAGGCGTAGATTTGCAGGGTCTGCGACTTTAGAAGTCAGTTCGGACTGGATAAACACGAAGCGTTCATCTCTGAGTCGACCGTAATCCGCTGCCAGCAGCCAGCACGCTAGGGCAGACTGTCGTAAGCAGCAAGTACAACTCACGTTGCGCGAGGTGTGTTTACCTAAGTGGGGAAGCATTCACGGGGCCTCAGATATCCAAACTTACTCCGGTAGGGAGCCGAGAATGTCGATCCCGTTCTGCTTGCACAGCGCGTCGAGCTTTGAAAGATCGGGTGGGGTGGGTGCTGGTACTACGCCTCTTCGAATCAACGTCCCCATTTCAAGCATCATTCCAATAAATCCAACGGATCCCCCTGGTATCACGTGGATAAGAACGCGAGAATCTCCTCCTCCCGTGCTTCGAAACCCGTGGGGCAATCCGCGAGGGAGAAAGATGTAGGAGCCTGCTTCTCGTACGATTTTCCGGCCGTCGCAAATGAACGTAAGTTCTCCCTCCAACACATAGAGCGCTTCGTCTTCGGTGTGATGAACGTGGTATGGCGTCGAGAAACCGGGAGGTGCTGTGAGGTGCACCAGGGAATATGAGCCGCCCTCCACCTCGTTTTTGGCTAAAAGGATATGGACAGCATTGAGGAACCAATAGGCTGGCGCATCAGTGAGCGTTGTTGTTTGTATAGTTTTTGAAAGCATAACTTACCTTTCTTCTCGGGTAATTTGTCGCAATGGATCAGCGATGGAGTACACCAGCGTCTCTCGGTGGTATCCGAATGGCAGCGGTGGCTCGCGGGTCGTCGCGCAGCCTCATATACAGTGCGTTCCGTGCTCCTGATGCCGGCATCGACATAACGAAGGTCGGCTCGTCAAAACCAGTTGGGACGGGCGCCTCGGACTCGAAAGTCGCCGTGGAACTGAATGCCAGGGACAAAAACAAGTCGCTGCCCTCGATCATGCAAGTCGGTGCATCGAACTCTGTACATTGAACGGCCTTGATATGTGGCAGGCGCACCAGCCTCCCCATCGTCACCCAACTACCGGGGGTTCCGTCGCCCTGTACTGCACGTAAACGCAATTCACCGAACGCGGATTCTCCGAATGCCCGGTACAGGTCCACGGAGCCCACGACCGTGCGCTGATCCTGAAGAATTAAACTCTCGGAATGAAAGGTCAGCGTGGTATGCATCACGCCATCGGCAGTGGCGACTTCGATTGACTGCGACAGAGGAAATACGCCGACGCTCTGGATGACGAAATGGAGGGTGGCCCGAAGCGGAATGTCCTGCTGCGAGCCAAGCGTCACCTCCAGTTCTCCTTCGCGCGGGGGGACGAGCGGTTGCAAAGAGACCAGCTTCAGCATCGTGCTGGGATTTTCAGTAGCAGCCGGCATATTGATCACCCGACCCTCCTTGAGAGTAACGAGGGCCCTCGCAGTGTTCGGATTGAGTGCAGATCGAGACGAATGGAGATCGATGCTGCCGAGGGCTCCAGTCTTGATCTCGGGCGAAAAGACCTGGTCTCCTACCTTCATCGAGAGCACATTTTCCAAGCTCTTTCCGAAGATCGTCGATGTATCGCCGGTTAGACTGATCAACACCTTGTCTGAGTGTCTCCGCTGTACACCGTCACGGGAAGGACCCTTGGTATCGAAATCCCGTATTGTTGCAGCTCGAGCGAATAGCGTCCGGGCTGCCTTCCCTGAAGTGGAATCTTGAGGCTCATTGCACTCGGCTCGCTGGCAACCGGAAAGAACGTTATCGGAGCGCTGGAACCGTCGGCGTTCGTCAATTTGATGTGGCTGATGCAAGCGGTGTCAGGACCTTGCAATGCAATCTGCTCGTCCTTCCCCGCGATCAGGGCGTTAGCGTCCGTCAACCGCCAGTTGTCGCCGCCGGAGCGTTGGAAGGTAAGAGAGGGTCCTTGAAAGGCGCGAAAACCCCACGAACCTCGAAGCGTACCGCGGACAGTTAAATCGGTCTGCGCCAGGCCCGATTCTGAGACCACCTCGAGGCCCCGGCCAAGAGCTGTATCGGCGAGTATCAGGCCGCCGTCAAATGCGTCCGGCGAGAGGCGCATGCTCCCAAGCGATACGGAAGGGCTGAAGTCTATGGATAAGTCGTGCGCAAACGACGTGGAGAAAAGTAGTGGCTCTCCACGCAATGGCAATACCAGGGAAGGATTCGCGAGGCAGAAAACCTGCGTCGGCACGGCGGGACGCAGGACGGGTAGACGCGGAGGCTGGATCGGGGGAAGAGCAATCACGATTACGGACTTGGTCTTGTTGAAGGACGGGGCCGCATTCAGCTTGAGGTTCATGGTCCGTCCCTGCGGAAAGCTGATTGCCGGGATGTACTGATACTGGGCTGTGCGCAACATTACGGCCAGATGCACCAGGTCGATCAGCGTGCCTACATAAGCGGAATAGACGGCGTCGTCCCCCTGTGCAGCCTCGTTTAATAAATCCGACGACGCTCCACTGGAAATAGCGTCGGCCATCGTCTGGCCGTGGCCGTCGTCAAGCAGCAAGGGAGCGCTGGTTTGCGTCAGGCAATCTACCTGGTCTAGCAATGGCTGCTTGAAGCATTCTGGGTTAGGCTTCAACGCCACCGCAGCAGCTAGTTTTGCAGACCGTTCCTTGATTACGTTCTCATCGTCGGTCGCGACCGTCTGCATACCAGCGATGTAACGTTCGATGCGCTGCTGCTCGAGCGACTCCTTGTTGAGCCCGATACTCGCTCGGATAAATACGCCGGGATTTCCCTTAACAGCGGAACGAAGAGTGTTGAAATCACCACCAGTCTCCGGGGCGATAAATAACAGTGCGCGCTGTGCGCCGTCAGGAACGACAATGAGCGTTCCCTCCGGTGGGTTGGGCTTCCAGGTTTCGATCTTGGTGAACCAGTTATCTGGTGGCTCGTTCGTTGTGCCACGCAAGAAAGCCACAATCAACAACAGGTGATTCGACTGCGTCGCGGGGAGGTCCGTCTTCACTCTCAACCGGTCACCCGGCTGCAACTCGGGTACCTGGGCAATCGGCAGCGTCGCGTTGTCGCGCGTCACATAGACGTCAATCCCTGGCCCCGGAAGATCAAAGCGCGCGTCGTCTGCACGGACCAATGGAGGGGCGCCTAACAGCACGAAGCATAGTATCGCTTTCAGCAATTTCATCACGAGTTCAACTCTAGAGAGCCAAGACCCCGAAACCAATGAAGATCACTACACAAGCGGTCCGTGTATTTCCACACGCATCACTAACGGAACGCAGCGCCCTGCTGGAGTGCACCACCATGTCGTCACACTTCAAGGCTCGACCGTGTGGAACCACATGGGTATGCTGTGCAGTGGTACATGGATTCGCCATGTAGCGATACGCATGCTTCGGGAAGCAAGTGGCGCCTATGATTTGAGTCAGGGGTGAGATAGAAAAGCAACTGATGACGATCCTAATTGTGGAAGACAATCCGACCATTCGAAGGCTGATCCGCCGCGCGATCAGCGACATTGCCGACAACATTATCGAGTGTGAAGACGGAGCCGACGCATTGACCGCGTATACAGAACACAGGCCCGATGCGGTGCTGATGGACGTGAGGATGCCGCGCATGGACGGCCTTTCAGCCACACGGCAAATCCTGGACCATCATCCCGGAGCCAGAATCGTCATTGTGACCGATTACAACGACGACGGGCTGCGCAGCGCAGCTCGGGAGGCGGGAGCGTGCGCCTACGCTTTGAAGAACAATCTCACTGAACTCGACACCGTACTCACGGCCGCCCTGAATAGCTGCCGCGTTCAGGATTCGACGCCAGGCGCCCTCTAAAGCAGCCGCTCATGCAGCGCAGATCGATGTTGCAACGCAAACCGCGCGAGCGCATTCGCGCCTTCGATGTTCAGTTTTCGGCACATATTCGTGCGGTGATTTTCCACTGTTCGATAGTGGATCGACAGTGCGTCGCCAATTTCCTTGCTGGAAAGCCCGTCCGCGATGAGGCGAAGGATTTTCTTCTCCGAGGGAGTCAGTACTTTAATGTCCAACTGCTGAACGCCCCCGGACAACTCAGCCTTCTGATTCAGCAGAATCGCTGCCATCTTGGAGCCGATGTAGGTCCGACCTGCGCACACGGCATGTATGGCCGCACCGACTTCTTCGGTCTCGCTGCCCTTGAGCAGATATCCTTTGCCGCCAGCATCCATTGCGGCGCGCATCAGGTCCTCGTCGGCATGAAAGGTCATAAATACGACATGAGTCTCAATCTTCTGTGCCGACAACTCGCGCGCCACTCCCAATCCGTTGAGGCCTGGCATATCAATATCGAGAATCGCAACAGCGGGCCGCAACTCGATGATCTGACGCAACGCGTCATTACCATTCGCAGCCTCCGCAATCACGCGCAGGTCCAGGTCCTCCTCAATTGTCGCTTTCAGCCCTCGACGGACAACCGGATGGTCGTCCGCAAGCAGAACTTCAATGACGTTGCTCATCGTACGGGCTCACTTTCCAATGGGAAGTGGATTACCAGCAGGGTTCCACTCCCGTTCTCGCTCTTGACCTGTAGCGTTCCCTTCATCAGCATGGCGCGCTCACGGATGCCGGTCAACCCAAAACCTCCCGCGCCGGACTTCGGGTCGCGTGGTTCGCTCGGCAGTCCCCGGCCATTATCGGAAATTGTCAGGACTACAGAAGACTTCGTCCGCTGCGCTGTCACGGTGCCCTGAGTCGCATGAGAATGCTTCACAATGTTGTTCAGGCCCTCCTGTATGATGCGATAGAAGTTTATGCGCATGTCTTCGGGGAAGGCGTCGTCAATGTCTTCGATGTCGGCCGTCAGTTCAATCTCTGATGCGCGGGCTACCTTTGTCAACATCGCTTGAATCGCCTTCGAGAGGCCCAGCCGGTCGAGCTGGAACGGCCTCAGTGCATAGGAAATCGCTCGAGTTTCTTCGATTGCCTGCGTGGCCTCCGAACTAATCTCTTCGATGGTTTGCTGTTTGTCCTCTTCGGTGACCGATTTCCCCCTGGTCTTAAGTAAGAAGAGTGCGAGGTTGTTGATGATGATCATGCGCTGGCCGAGGCTGTCGTGCAGTTCCGCTGCGATGCGCCTCCGTTCGCTTTCCTGAGATGCAATGAGTTCGCGAGAGAATGCCTGCTGCGAAGCCTTCTCTCTCGCCATTTGTTGCACGCGGCGGTTCCAGAGCAGCCACAGGATACCCAATGCGGTTAGGGCGATTAACGCGAGGAACCACCCGCGGCGATAGAACGGTGGAACCACTGTAACCCGCAAGGTGCTGTCCGTCAGGCTTGCGATTCCATCGCTGTTCCTTGCAACCACACGAAAGACATAGTCGCCGGGGGGCAGATGGGTGTAGTACGCCGTCCGCCTATGTCCCACCTCCTGCCAGTCGTCGTCGACGCCATCAAGCTTGTAACGGAATGAAATCTGTTCCGGCCTCGAGTAGTTCAGCGCCGTGTACTGTACTTCGAGGTTCGTCTGACCGGGCCGCATCACAAGCTGGTTGATCGCAGTCTGCAGCTTATGTTCAACGGATGCTGATTCAATCACAACTCTCGGGGGCAAATTGTCGACAGACACAGACGTTGGATCGACAATGGCGACACCCTTCTCGGTGGGAAACCAAAGAAATCCATGCTTGTCTTTGGCGCCCGCAGGCCAGACTCCGCCATTGCATTCCATGCTCAACATGCCGTCCGCTCTTCCATACGCGACAGAGTCCAGCCGTTTTTCGCGACCCTCCGCCACGTCGATCAGTTGCTTCCGGCTTACGCGGTAGATGCCCCGGTTGGAGCTGATCCAGAACCGCTGCTGACCATCTTCAAGGATCTGAAAAGCGCCATTGTCGTAAAGGCCTGAACCCTGGTTGAAGACGACCCATTTGCCATTGTTAAGCCAGCCGATACCACCGTCGTAGGTTCCCACCCAGATCTCGCCTGCTGTGTCTTGCATGATGGCTCGGATGTTGTTGCTCGGCAAACCCTCGGCCTCTGTCCAGCGCGTCATCACTCCGTTGTGGATGCGTGTGAGGCCTCCATATCCACCGACCCATGTGTCTCCACTGCGGTCTTCAAGAATCACGCGCACATCGTCGCACGCCAGGCCATCGTGCGTAGTCATCCAGCGCGAGTTTGCTCCCGCGAGTAGGTAGATGCCCTTTGGAGTTCCGAGCATCATGGCGCCATCCTGCCTCTGGTGGATGACCTGAATGACGGGAAGCGTCTCTTCGGGTATGCCGGGAGGAACCATCAATCGTCCGTGGGAAAAGATTCGCAACCCGCTGTGCGACCCCACCCAAATGTTTCCTGGCCGATCTTCGGCAAGCGCCGTAACGAGCCCGGGGACGCCGTCCGCTTTGGTGAAGGCCGTTACCCGTCCGTCATGTACGCGCGACAGCCCCGCCGGCCAGCTCCCCACCCACATGTCGCCTGTGCTGGACTCCATGACTGGATAGACACCGTCACTCGCAAGGCCTTGCATGGACGACAGCGACTTGATCGACTGTCGCTGCACACGAAACAAACCCTCGTCTTCCGAACCCACCCATAAGTTATCTTCGTCGTCGGCAGAAACAACGTTATAGGGAATTCCTTTTTCTATCCCATCTGACGGAAAGATGACCGTGCGCCTGAAGTTGGGTGCGATTTGTTCTTTCCAATTCTCCCTCGTCGAACTCACCCAGTCTGTCGTTACCGTTCCGTTATTCATAACCAGGGATCCGTTTACAAGCTTTCCCAGACGGCCATCTGTAATACCAATCCAAACGACATCGTCCCCTCCTACCGCGACACCTCGAATGCGTGCAGGCGTCAATGTTTTCGGCAGCACATAGCTGGTCAGATGGCCACGCGTGAAACACAGGAGATTGCCGTTCCGAATCGCCCAGAACCCTGTTCCGCCCCACCACAAGGGAATGAATCGCGTTTCGTCCCGGTCGAAAGCTTCCCTTTCGAAGCGCCCTGACTGAGGTGACCAACGGTACACGCGGTCGTCAGAGTTCACCCAGACGCCGCCGCGATGATCGTAGGTCATGGCACCCACCGAATGTGGGCGAAGTCCGTTCTTCTCTCCCATCCCTTCGAAATACCCAGCGTGATATCGAATCAGGTTGCCATCTTCGCTAGCCATCCAAAGATCGCCGCCGTCTCCTTCGGCCATTGCCACAAAACGATTGGAGGTGATTCCCGGCGTATTGCTCTTGTTGAAGACGGTAAACCGAATGCCGTCGAACTTTGCAATTCCATCCAGTGTCGCGACCCAGAGGTAGCCGTCTGCGGCCTGGACGATCCCGCGAACGCTGTTTTGCGGGAGGCCCGAGTCGGCCGTCCATTGCGTTGATCGATACTGCGCCCATCCGCGGGTAAACGAGAAAACGCAAAGCGCCACGAGCGCGATCAGCAGCACGCGCGCGGAAACGCCTCTATCCCCGCGGGCATAACGATCGTATGGCCACTGCGTCATGCTGCACATTTCCTCGACATTATCCAGAGTTGGGCGCGTTCGGTGTCGAAATTGTACCCGTTCTGTTATGTCCACTCCACCCTCGACCCATGCGGAACCACACGGCTTTCGTATGTAGCGCCGCACACGAGGACGTGTAGGGTCACGGATTTCCTTCTGGATCGCCCCCGCCTAACCTAAGTTCTCAAGGAGACACACTATGAGCGCGAATAAGCGCATTTCGAAAGCTCTTGCACTACTCTTACCCGCTGGCGTAGTCGGCATTTCCGCCGCACTGGCCGCGACGCAAAGTCAGGCGGAAGCGACCCTCCACACCGCCTCCAACAACGTGTCGGTCGCCGACCGCCTCAGCGAAATTCGCGCCGAAGTTTCCTCTGCCAGCGACGCCGTCTTCAAGAGCCCGTCCGGTGCCCACCTCATGCTAGCCGACTGGTTGAACGGCGGCTTCGGCTGGCGCAATGGCGGATGGGGCTGGCACAACGGCGGCTGGGGAAATGGCGGCTGGCACAACTGGGGCAACGGCGGCTGGCACAACTGGGGCAATGGCGGTTGGCACAACTGGCACAACTTCTGGCACAACTGGTAGCCCCTGGCTGAATTGCTCACGCGAAAGGACACAGGAATCATGCAAACCTCAGAACCGCGGATCCAAACCATCGTTTTGCAGCCCACGCCGTTTTGCAACATTCAGTGCAAGTACTGCTATCTGCCCACTCGCGACGACACCTCAGTCATGGACATCGAGACCGTCGTTGCCAGCTTCCAGAAGGTCTTCGACTCTCCCTATGCTGGAAGTCAGATCACCGTCATCTGGCACGCGGGCGAGCCGTTGGTGCTGCCGGTCTCGTATTACGAATCCGTGTTTCGGGCGATCGAAGAGCTTCGGCCTTCCTCGGTAGAGATCCGCCACTCTTTCCAGACGAACGGAACCCTGGTCACGAAGGAGTGGTGCGACCTGATCCGCCGTTGGAAGGTGGGTGTCGGAGTCAGCATCGACGGACCTCGGCACATGCACGATGCCAATCGCGTAACCCGCTCGGGCAAGGGAACCTTCGACCGTGCGATCCGCGGTGTGCGTTTGCTTAAGGAGGAAGGCATCTCGTTTCATGTCATTTCAGTGCTTTCCAAGGAAGCCCTGGAATGTCCCGAGGAACTCCACGCCTTCTACGTTGAGGAAGGAATCGAGGATGTCTGCTTCAACGTCGAAGAGTCCGAGAACGACCATGTCTCGGAGCTGATGACGTTGTCGCGTGACAGTATGCGGGACAAGTTCAATGCCTTCCTGCACCGCTTCTGGACGATTTCGCGCCAGCATCCCGGAATCAGTTTCATCCGTGAAATTGACGGGCTCATTCCGCGCATCTTCCGTCCTGAAGAGGCGCCGCTGAGCAACGAGCAGGTCGAGCCGCTGGCCATGCTCAATATCGATTGCAAGGGCAACGTGTCCTCGTTCTCCCCCGAACTGCTCGGCTACAAGAACGAGCGCTATAACAATTTCATCGTGGGCAATGTGCACGAGCACACTATCGAACAGATGCTCGCGAGCAAAGCAATGGAAGCCATGTCCACCGACATCCGCGCCGGGGTTGAAGCCTGCAAGAAGGAGTGCGGATACTTCTCCCTCTGCGGCGGCGGCGCACCCGTCAACAAGCTGTCAGAGAACGGAACCTTTGCCAGCACCCAGACCTCCTTCTGCAACCTGGTTCAGATTACGCCGGCCAACCTGATCCTCTCTGCCTACGACCGAATGGAAGCAATGCTGGCGAAGACGAACGCCGCAGTCCAGCCGGCCCAGCTCTTCGCAATCTCGACAGCGGTAGAGCCCGAACTCGCTCACGCCGCCTGTGCATGACAAAAACATCTCCAAATATGAAGGAGCAACAACTATGCAAAACAAGATCAAGCTCACTGCACTCCTCCAAACTGCGCTGGTGCTCACTGGCATCGGCAATGCTCAAACCAACACTCCGCACGCGGCTAACCCGCCCAGCGCGCAAGAGGCAGCGCCGCAACAGACCGCTCCGCCTTCCCAGGATGAGGCTCCGAATACGGCCCCCGTTTTCTGGGTCACCAGCGTCGAAGTCCTGCGCAGCACGCACGCTCCGCAACTGGATGTGGTTCGTGTGCGCGGCCTCGTGACTACGGAAGGCTGGGAGTCCGTCCAACTCGTACCCCTCACCAAGGGCGCACCTTCAGACGGGATCCTTGACCTGGCGCTGGTGGCCGAAGCGCCCTCCGAAAATTCACCGTCGACTGCCTATCCCGAGGTCGAAGCGATCTTCACCATCGAGCCGGGCCACCCCTTCAACGGCGTGCGGGTACACGGTGCGGCCAACCGAGTCGTCGTGAAATCGATGCCCGGTTATGCGGAATCCGCTGCCCCACCCAAGAACTGCACGGATTGCGTTGGCAAGCTCTTCGTTCCCAAGGGCCAGACCGCGCCGGCCGGCCGTTCGCAGGAATCCATCGTTCGCGAAGAGGAACTGCCGGCAAAATTGCGCGTCATCCGCGAGTCAGACGGACTCGGCACCTTTGACTCTGATCCGAATCGCATCACGCTGCTTCTTAACGAAAAGGGCGAGATCATTATGGCGATTTGGAACTAGCTCACGTCGGCCCATCGTACAGCGCAAGCAACGCCCGGATGCGCGCGAAAAGACGCTTCTCTCGCGTCTCTCGCGCGCGAGCGAGACCACGAACTCCTAACCTCAAGTCATCACCGAGCGAGGACAAAATGAATTACGGCCTCTCTTCGGCCCCAGGTGGAACTCTCATGAAACTGAAACGCGTCGTGCTCTTCCTGCTTTCGATCGTGACAATGCTTCCTCTGGGCTCAGGTGACTTGTCCACCTAAGACTTGCAGCCAACGGACAGCGGCGACTGCACACCTTATCTGTGTGGCACCACACTCCCGTTCCGTGTAGCGACCTCTATTTCAATGGCTGGTCTGCTCCCGTACTCTTCACCCATGCCAATCGAGACCGAGTACTCCACTCAATGGTTGGAGGCGGCAAATGCAACTCCTCGGACATCTCAGAATCCACTTCAAGGTAGAACAACGATGAAACTTCCAATCAAGGTTTTGACCCTGCTCGCAAGCACAACCATCATGGCAACCCTGGCAGCGGCCCAGGTACCGGTCGCCACGGTTGATCCCCAGGCTCACGGCAATCTCGCGTCGGCCCAGCAATCCATCATCGAAGCATTCAACTTCATCAGCTCGGCCCAGCGGGCGAACGACGACCAGCTTGGCGGCCATGCCGGGAGAGCGAAGGATCTCCTCCGCCAGGCCAACGATGAGATCAGTGCAGCGGCCGCCGTCGCGGATAGTCACCAGGAGGGCGCGCTCGCGACGCCTCCATTCAACAACGTTCCTCCCGCTCCCGCCGGGCCCCCACCCCCGCCGCCTAACCTCTCCGGCAACTGGACCATCTACGCCTACAACACCAGCCAGCCTGGAAGCTCGCTCAAACAGATCCAGATTTCTCAGATGGGCAACATTATCTCGGGGACATTCCATGGTCCACATCAACACGGCAAGCTGCAAGGTTGGGTCAACGGAAACCACGTAGAGTTCAGCACCGATACCAACGACGTGCTCACCTTCCGAGGCGAGATCACGGCAACCGGCATGTCCGGCATGTATGGAGTTCAGGGTCGGACAGCTCCATGGACTGCTGAGCGCACGAATTGAACTTCGTACAGAAGCGTACCCCTGGCACCACGCGCCGCTCCTGGCGTCGGTGCGTGGCATATCAGGTCAAAACATTGTTGTAACCAATTGCCGAAAGCGCAGTTATCAGCAAGTACGGATCGTTGTGGCCGCATTCAGCTCGTGACGATGAGTGCCAAATCTCTAGTGCAAATCGCCAATGCGCTCATCGAGGTCCAGATTAGTACCGATATGTCGGCAACTGTCCGGTGATCCAGCCGGGATGGTCGGCAAACAGGAAGTCACCAGCAGCAATCTCTCCAAAACGGGGGCGTACTCCTTGATGCCGTCATCCAGATCAACAGGCGCTGTGGAACAGCGGGCGAACCAACTTCTTCTCGCAATGGTTACAAAAATGGTTACAGTAACGAAAAAGAAGGCCAGCCGTTTCGGGCTGGCCTTCTCGTAAGTCTTTTATTATAAATTTGGTGCGGAGGAGGGGACTTGAACCCCTATGCCTTGCGGCGCTAGCACCTCAAGCTAGTGCGTCTGCCAATTTCGCCACCTCCGCATGGAGCCTGACACGTCAAAACGCATGCCAGCAGCGACCTTGTTTCCGAAGTTGAGTATATCATCCGAAATCCCGCAGCCGTACTCCAAAATCATGCGGTCCGATTCAGCAGCGATCTCAATTCATCGGGATGATAGCAATGCGCCAGGGCCGTCTCGCGCGAGATCCGCCGCAACCGCACCAGCTCCGCGAGCGACTGATCCATGGTGATCATGCCGTCCGCGCTTCCCGTCGAAATCTGAGACCGGATCTGATGGTCCTGGGCCGTCCGCACAAGATTGCGTATCGCCGTCGTCGCCACCATAATCTCCAGCGCAGGATACCGTCCCGCCTGGTCAATGGACGGCACCAGTTGCTGCGCAATCACGGCCAGCAGCGCCAGCGAAAGCTGTTGCCGGATCTGCGCCTGGTTGCTCGCCGGAAAGCTGTCCAGCAGCCGCGACATCGTCTGTGCCGCGTCGTTGGTATGCAGGGAAGAGAACACCAGATGCCCCGTCTCGGCAGCCGTCAGCGCCGCAGCCATCGTCTCCGTGTCGCGCATCTCGCCGATCAGAATCACATCCGGATTCTGCCGCAGAACGGCGCGCACCGCATTCGAAAATGCTGGCGTGTCATACCCGACTTCGATCTGCTCCACAATGGAATTCCGGTTCGGGTGCTGGTACTCCACCGGATCTTCAATCGTAATGATGTGCTCCCGCCGCCGAGTGTTGATCAGGTTAATCAACGCCGCCATCGTCGACGTCTTTCCACATCCCGTCGGCCCGGTCAGCAGAATCAACCCCTGCCGCCGTTCAATCAACTGCCCCAGGATCGGCGGCAGGTGCAGAGATTCCAGCGTCGGCATCTCGCTCGGTAAGAGCCGGATGCTCGCCGCGAGCGTACCGCGCTGGTAATGAATGTTGGCCCGAAACCTGCCCAGCGATCCGCGCATAAACGAAAAATCCACCACCCGCTTCACTTCGAGTTCCTTCGTCTGCTCGCTCGTCAGCAGAGGCAACAGCAGTCTGCGAAGATCCTCAGGAGCCAGACCCTTACCCGTCGCAGGCGTCAGCACTCCATTCACCCTGAGCGTGACACCCGATCCAACGACGAGAATGAGGTCAGACGCCTTCCGTTCCGCCGCCTGCGCCAGCAGAGGGTCCAGAGCGCTCTTCTTGTCCATCCCCAAACCAGCTTCGTCGCTCGAGCCACCCTTTGCGGAAGGCACCGATCGATTCAATTCGTAAACAAGTTGGGACAGATCGCTTTCGTACTCTGACATCCAGCCTCCATCAGTCCTTACCTTATATCGCAAATACGCTTGCGTGCGTTGCGCACTGCCTGCTCCTTGCCTTAGACGTGCGAAATCGACCGAAGACTGCCCGCCACCGCTGATTCACCGCCCAAGTTGCGCTAGACTCATTCGCACGAGGACCTATGCGGAACCAGATTTTGCGGATCCAGATTGTACTGACACTCTGTCTGGGAGTGATCCCCTTCGCCGTCGCGCAACAGCCCACCCCCCTCATCACCCAGGCGCCCGCCCGCAAGTGGGCCATCGTCATGCATGGCGGAGCCGGCGTCATCGAGCGCTCATCCATGACGCCCGAGCGGGATGCCGCCTATCGCGCCGGCCTCGACCACGCCATTCACGCCGCCGCCAAGGTCCTCGACGCCAACGGCTCCGCAGTCGATGCTGTGGAGGCCGGACTCAAGGTGCTCGAAGACGATCCACTCTTCAACGCCGGCAAAGGCGCCGTCTTCACCGCCGACGGCAAGAACGATCTGGACGCCGCCATCATGGACGGCAAAACCATGAAGGCAGGATCCGTTGCCGGTGTCACCCGAACCAAAAATCCCATCTCGCTGGCAAAAGCTGTGATGGAAAAATCCCAGTTCGTAATGCTCAGCGGCGCCGGCGCCGACCAGTTCGCCGCAAGCGTAGGCCTGCAGCAAGTCGACCCCTCCTACTTCTTCACCGAAGAGCGCTGGCAGGGGCTCGTCCGCTATTTGAAAGAGCAAGGCCTGCCGATCCCTCCGCGCCCCGCAGGCGCGCCCCCACCACCCACCAAACCTATCGCGCAGCTTGAAACTCCCGACGCGCACAAGTGGGGAACGACCGGCATCGTCGTCCGTGATCGAGCAGGCAACATCGCAGCCGGAACCACAACCGGCGGTCTCACTGGCAAGCGCTTTGGCCGCATCGGCGATTCGCCAATCATCGGCGCGGGCACCTACGCCTCCAATGACTCCTGCGGCGTCTCCGCCACTGGCACCGGCGAGTACTTCATCCGTCTCACCATGGCCCGCAGCATCTGTGCCCTGGTCCAATACAAACAGATGCGCCTGCAGGATGCCGTCAACGAGATGATCGACCACCAGCTCACAGCCATGAAAGGCGACGGCGGCGTCATCGCCATGACTCCCGATGGACAGATCGCGTGGGGCTTCAACACTCCCGGCATGTTCCGTGCACGGTTAGTCGAGGGCGGCCAGGTGCAGATGGGAATCTACAAGGACGAGCCCTAGCGCCTAGAAGTATCTGATCAATTCCCCGAAGCTACCGAGCTCCATCAGTTGCAAGCTTCCCGTCGGTGCGTCGACCATCTCGTGTTCTAGAACCCACGTGAAATCGTGCGGAATAAACACGGCATTAAGCCCCGCCGCCAGCGCAGGATTGATATCCGACTTTGGCGAATTTCCAATCATCCACGTCGACCCACAATCACACTGGTGCGCCGCCACCACGTCGCGATAGGCAGCGGCGTTCTTCTCCGCAAGCACCTCGACGGCGCTGAACAACGGCCGCAGCCCCGACCGTTCGAGCTTGTCGGTCTGCTCGATCTCGTTGCCCTTCGTCACCATAATCAGGCGGTGGCGTTGCGACAACTCGTCCAGGGTCTCCCTAACATTCGGAAGCAGCTCGATCTCATTGGACGCAATCGCATCTGTAAACGAAAGGATCTGCGCATGCCGTTCGGCAGTGATCGCCGATTCGCTCAGCTGCTCAAAGCAGTCGACCAGCGATCGCCGAAAGCTCTCGACGCCATAGCCGTGTGCCGCAATCGTCGCGCGCTCGCACCGATTCAGATGCTCGCGAACCTGCTCCACCGTATGCACCTTGTGGTTGAGCAGCGAGATGAACGAGGTAATTGCCCGCTCGAAATAAATGTTGTTTTCCCAAAGCGTGTCGTCGGCGTCTATCAGCAATGTCTGTTGGCTATACCGCGCCAGGGGCCCGGTCGAAGAAGAGCTCATATGCTTATACTAAAGGGCGCCTCTCAAGAGGAGAAACGATGCCGAAGACTGTAACATTGCCGAAATATTCCATAGGGGTGGGCGATCGATTTGCCCATCAGGCCAGGGCGCAGTTGACCGCCTGCATCCAAGCCGCCGCAGCGGGAGTCGACGTGATCCCGGTGTGGAACAAGAGCAATCGCGAGCACACGATCATTGGCACGGACCCGCGCCAGACACGAGCCGCCGCGGACGCCGCCGTGAAGGCCCTGGCCTGGAATAAACCCTACTTCCTGGACGCGGACCACATCACCCTCAAGACTGTAGAACGCTTCCTGGAACCCTGCGATTTCTTCACCATCGACGTGGCCGAAGAGATTGGCAAACCGGCTCAACCCGCCGACGTCGATGCCTTCGTGTCGCGACATCCCGAGCTAATCGGCCAAGTAAAAATCCCGCGCATCGCAGAACCCTTCCAGACGGATCTCGCTTTCGTTCGCGGCGTTGCGAACAAGTTTCTAGCGGCCGTGAAGGAAGCAGGGAAGATCTATCAGCTCCTCGTCGACCGCAAAGGCGAAGGCACCTTTGTTCCCGAGATCTCCATGGACGAAACGGACGCGCCCCAGACGCCTGTCGAGCTTCTCATCATCCTCGCCGCCATTGCCGACGAACATATTCCCATCCAGACCATCGCACCGAAATTCACCGGCCGCTTCAATAAAGGCGTCGACTATGTTGGCGACGTCTCACAATTCGCAAAAGAATTCGAGGAAGATCTAGCCACCATTCACTACGCCATCGAGCGCTACGGCCTGCCTGAAAACCTCAAGCTAAGCGTGCACTCCGGCTCCGACAAGTTTTCGATCTATCAGCCCATCCACAACGCCTTGATCAAGTTCAACGCAGGCCTGCACCTCAAGACCGCGGGTACCACCTGGCTCGAAGAGATCATCGGCCTCGCAGAGTCCGGCGGCAGTGGGCTCGACCTCGCCAAAGAGGTCTACCTCGAGGCCTTCGCACACGCCGAAGAGCTCTGCCAGCCCTACGCCACCGTCATCGCCATCGACTATGCCAAACTTCCCGAACCGGCAGCCGTCAACCTCTGGACCAGTGAACAGTTCACCTCGGCACTGCGACACGACCAAAGCAATCCAGCCTACAACCCCAGCTTCCGTCAACTCCTCCACGTAGGCTTCAAGGTCGCAGCAAAGATGGGCGACCGCTATCTCAACGCACTCGAAGCCAATGAAGAGATCATCGCCCGCAACGTCTCGACCAACCTCTACGTCCGCCACATCCGTCCCATCTTTATAGGAAACCAGCCATGATCGTTGTATTGATGGGTGTCAGTGGTTCTGGAAAAACCACCATAGGAACGCTGCTCGCCGAGCGGATGAACACGTCGTTCGCAGACGCCGACACGTATCATTCGCCAGCCAACAAAGCGAAGATGGCTGCCGGCCACCCACTCACCGACCAGGACCGGCAACCCTGGCTCGAGACGCTGAACGCCCTCTTGCTCCAATGGTTCGAAGCCGGCAAGGGCGGCGTCCTGGCATGTTCCGCGTTGAAGGATGCATACCGCAAGACGCTCGTGCGAGCCTTGCCGTCCAGCGCCTATGCCTTCGTATGGCTCGACGGCTCAAAGCAGCTGATCGCCGAGCGCCTGGCCGAACGAAAAGACCACTACATGAATCCCGATCTCCTCGACAGCCAGCTGGCGACCCTGGAGCCGCCCGCCAACGCACTGCGCATCACCAACGATCGCGCACCCGAAGTGGTGGTCGATGAAATCATGAAGCACTTAGAGCAAGCATAAGGAGAACCCATGGCGTCGAAGTTATTTGATCTGGCAGGGAAGACCGCGGTAGTGGTGGGTGGCACCTCGGGAATTGGTCTCGCCATGGCGATTGGCCTTGCCGAGGCAGGTGCCGACGTCGTCGCCTCCAGCCGTCGCACCGAGCAGGTCGATCAGGCCGCGGCCGCCATCGAAGCAATCGGCGTTCGAACGCTGCGCCAACCATCCGACGTCGCCGATCGCGCCAGCCTCGAAGCACTCTGCGCAGCCACCCTCGACGCCTTCGGTAAAGTCGACATCCTCATCAACTGCGCCGGCAAGATCAAGCGCGCCCCCACCGTCGACTTCCCCGAAGACGAGTGGCAGTCCATCATGGACACCAACGTCACCGGCACCCTCCGCGCCTGCCAGATCTTCGGCCGACCCATGCTCGACCGCGGCTATGGCAGGATCATCAACATCGCGTCCCTCAATACCTTCGTCAGTCTCAAAGAGGTCACCGCCTACGCCTGCTCCAAGGCTGCCGTAGGTGCCCTCACGCGTTCTCTAGCCGTCGAGTGGAGCGCCAGGGGTGTAACCGTCAACGCCATCGCTCCCGGGGTCTTTCGCACCGCGCTCAATCAGAAGTTGCTCGACGAGAGCGAGCGCGGCAAAGAGCTGCGCCTGCGCACCCCGATGAACCGCTTCGGCAAGACGGAAGAACTGGTGGGTGCGGCCATCTATCTCGCCTCCGACGCCAGCACCTTCGTCACCGGCGAAATCCTCGTAGTGGACGGTGGATTCCTCGCCAGCGGCGTCAATCAGTAATCCCCATCAGTAACCCCATTTGGCTATCTCCGGTGTCTTCCGGCAATTGGCGGGAATCTCCCGCAATGGGCCGTCATGCGCAAAAAAATGCAAACATATTGAAAATCCCCTTCCAAAGTTCCGACACTTCGCGTAACGTAGGTAACACAGAAGCTTCCAACCGTCACACTCTTTGGTAACCATTGGCCTCAAGGTGGGTACCCCCTGAATCTTGCTGGATTTTCTCCTGAAGTCCCAAATCGCTTGAATTCTTGCACTTCTGCGGCATCGTTACTCTTTCCACAACAATCTCAAAGTGTCCTGATCAAGCTATTAGCAGTCGCGTTAACGGACGACTGAGCATCAAAAATTTCGCTTACGCTGGCAATCATGTTCAAGACGATCTATCTGTCCACCGTGGTTCTCGTGCTCATCCTGTCGGGTATCTGGCATATCGCCGCACCCCATTTGACAGAGCGCTGGATCAGTAGGGCCAATGGCATCCGACTCTTCGGAGCGCTGTTACTCGAACTCTCCATCCCCTGTGTCTGGTGGGGTGGATGGTACTACTGGGTCCTCTTCGCCGGCTTGACGATCTCCGGGGTGCTTCGGCTGTGCTTCCCCCAGAGCTCGCTCCGCAGCGTCTTCCCCACCTATCCCAACTGGGTCCAGACCTGCCTGCTCGTCGAAGGTGCCGCACTGATGTGGGTGCTCCACTCCTAAATGACGTTCCCTGGACCGATGCCCCCGCTCCGGACCATTGAAATCTATCGCAGATCCGCATCTTTCCGGCCACACCTTAAGCCTGCCGATGCAATCGCTCCACCGCTCCTACCGCCCGACGCAACGCACCCTCTCTCTCCTCCTTCAACGCCCTTACGAGAGCCCAAGACTTCCCAATAGTCTCCCTCGCCAACTGGGTAAGTAGCATCCAGTCGTGCCAGGCTCCAATCGCATCCAGCACCTTCTTCATCCCCTTCGCAAACCGCTCCGCCGGCGCAGACCCCTCTTCCATTTCAGCCAGATAGCGCGAAAACTTCGAGCGCTTCCTATAAGCATGCAGGCTCTCGGGATCGCCGGTTTCCAGCCTCCCCGCACTACGCTTCTCAATCGCCATCGCATCTTTCAACAAGGACGTCCACTTCACCTCGGATAGCTCTGTTTGCAAAAGGCTAAGCCGCTGCAGCTCCTTCATCTCGGCGCCTAGGATGACACGGCCCAGCTCCTTCGCCGCCTCTGTTCGCGACTTCTGGAGCTTTGCCCCAAGCTTCTCTCCCGCCGCTTCAAGATCGCCGCGATCGGCAGCCGGCAACTCAATCCCCGCCGCTTTCACCAGCCCCTCCAGCAATCCCATCTGGACATCCATATCGCGCACAGGCCCCGCCGCTCCCCGAACCGGCTTCAACGCCTTGAGCGCCTCATCGATCTTCCGCGCCAGCCTGGTTCCACCGTCCCGCCGCCGCTTTGCCGTGGTCAGCAGCGCTTCCAACCGCCGTGTCGTCGTCCGCAACCGGTGCACAGCCTTCGGCTCCGGCCGAACGCGGCAAGCCTCGAGCGCCGCGAAAAACTCGCTGTGCAACTGCTCGAAGATCTTGCCCGGCTCAACCATAGCTACGCGCCTCAAACTTCGGCCCCAAAATCACCGGTAGTAGGAGATGCTACGCCCGCCCCCACGGTAACCGGCAACCTCCCGACCGTCCATCTCCCGTCAACCCTCTCTCAGCGAGCGCCAAAGCCGCTCCGTCCATGCGATACTTCCGGTGCCAGATTCCGTAGCATCCAGGAGCTAGTTCATGCCGCACTCGTCCCCGCTCAAATACCAGTCAGGTTTCGGAAATGAGTTCGCCACCGAGGCGCATCCCGGTGCTCTCCCCATCGGTCAGAACTCCCCACAAAAGCATCCCCTCGGCCTCTACACCGAGCAGGTAAGCGGCTCCGCCTTCGCCGCCCCCCGCGGCCTCAATCGCCGCTCCTGGATGTACCGCATCCGCCCCTCCGTCGTCCACGAACCCTATCAGCCTTTCGCCGAAACCACCCTCCTCCGCAGCGGCCCCTTCGACGAAGAGCCCACCCCGCCCAACCAGATGCGCTGGGACCCCATCCCGTTCCCAACCGTCCCCACCGACTTCGTCGAGGGCCTCGT
>Ga0187887_10001495_pt1 | contig 19964 bp, 18 predicted proteins | sample June2016WEW_7_10_FD_132977 | JGI IMG/M metagenome (GOLD analysis project Ga0187887, IMG submission 132977) | Peatland microbial communities from SPRUCE experiment site at the Marcell Experimental Forest, Minnesota, USA - June2016WEW_7_10 | ecosystem: Environmental > Terrestrial > Soil >... | reverse complement strand
GGGGTCAGTCTCATCCGGCCGCTCCTCGACCACGTCGGGCAACGGGACCCGGGCGCTACGCAAGCATTGGAGGCATTTTTTCTGAAGTTCGCCCAGCCCGCCGACCTCCGGGTGAGCCTCTTGGGGTTCCGGCGCGGAGGAAAGCCCTACGCGACCGTGGCCCTCCCCACGGTGCACCCGGGCCCGTTCGCGGCCCTCGGGGCGAGCGACCTGCCCCGGAAGATGACGAGCGAGCTCGGGCCGGGCGCGGGGACCGTGTTCGTCCCCCATACCCCTTCCGACCACGACCTGGATCTGCCCAGTGAGGCGGAGCTCGGACGGGTCGGGGAGGCCGCTCGGCTGCTCCTCCACGACCTCGGTCCCGCGCTCCCTTCCCGTTCGAGCCCCCTGGTCACACCCTACCCCGACTCCTTCGCGCGGGCCCAGCTGCTCGGCGACATCGCGCTCGTCCTCGTCAGCCGGGCACCGGAGCCCACCGACGACATCGCGTTCGGGGTCGCGGACCGGATCGTTCGCGAGATCGCCGCCGAAGGCGGACCACGGATCGCGCTCATCGACGCCCACAACTCCTACATCGAAGGACAGGGGGACATCACCTACGGCACCCCAGCGGCCGAGAAGCTCCTGCGCGATACGAAGGCCGCCGTCCGCGCGGCCGTCGCCGCGGCCCAGGACGGCCCGGTGGAGGTCGGTGTGGGGGTGCGTACAGGGTACGACATCGGACAGGATGGCATCGGGCCGCACGGCATCCGTGCGCTGGTCGTGCGGTCCGGCGAGCTCACGACGGGCTACGTCCTGATCGACGGGAACAATCTCGTCCAGGGCCGCCGCGGTCCGATCGTTGCGGCCCTCGAGAAGCTCGTGAACACCGCGGAGGTGATGACGACCGACAACCACGTCGTGCACGAGGTGGACGGCGGGATCAACCCGGTCGGGGAACGGATGGGCCTGGACGCGCTCGTCGCCGGGGCGAGCGAGGCCGTCGCTGCGGCCCTCAAGGACCTCGGTCCCACCGAACTCCGTTTTGGCACTCGGGACGTTCCGGCGGTCCAGGTGCTCGGGCCCGGATTCACCGCACGCCTTTTGACCTCGCTCGGCGACACCCTCTCGATGTTCGAGTACATGTTCGCCGCCACCATGTTGCTCCTTCTCACCGGCTCCCTCGTCGCGATCTTCGCGCTCCAGTAGGAGACCTCACCGATGGCCGAACCCCCGGCGGTGGCCGACCCGCGCACGGTGTTGGGCGAGGAAGGCATGCGACTCCTCACCCAGCTCGTGGCGACCGCCCCGACCAACCTGGAAGACCCCGGACATGCGCGGTGGGAGAAGCCCAACTACCTACGTACCGCGGACGTCATCGTCCGGGCGGCCCGTGCACGCGGACTCGAGACCCGGATCTACGACCCGGTCGTCGCGGGGGACGTCCCCGGGGATTGGCACGGGATCTCCCGTCCCAACGTCATCGCCGACCTCCACGTCGGGGCCGCCGAGACGGTCGTCATCCTCGCCCATTACGACGTCGTGCCGGTGCCCGCCGAGCAGCTCGGGCGGTGGAAGAGCCCTCCCCACACGCTCACCGCCCGCGCGAACGGTCGGCTCTATGCGCGCGGATCCAATGACGACCTCGGCAGCGGGGTCGTCGGCTCGCTCATCGCCCTCGGTCGGCTGTCGGAGGGAACTCCACCGCCCCGCAATGTCCGCCTGGTCGCGTGCTGCGATGAGGAGACCGGAGGGGAGGGCGGGATCGAGGCGGTCAAACACCACGACAGTACCCTCCCCCCCGGGAGCCCGGACCGGATCCTGACCGGCGACGTCGTACTGATCCCGGACGCCGGCCCCGAGACGATCGTCGGGTCGAGCGGCGTGGCGTTCCTCGAGGGGTCGTTCGACCGGCCGGTGCCGCTCCGCGAAGCGCTCGCCTACGGCGACGTGCTCGTCGGCCTCCACGATCTGGCCCGGACCTGGAAGTCCGCCCTGCGCTCCAACGACTGGCCCGACCGCCACGCCCCGGAGCCGGTGATCACCGGGCGGGGCACGGTGACTCGGTTCGACCTCGCTTCGGCTTCGACCTCGTCCGCCGGAGTGAGGCTGCTGGCCGCGCACGCCGAGAACGATGCGGCGAACCAGATCGCGCGGGCCGTCACCCTCGTCTTCGGTGGCCCCACGACCGAGTTGGACGCACTCCCCGGCCGGCTCTCGCCCCTGCTCCCGCCGCCCTTCCGGTTCGAAGCGGCCGGCGCGAGCGCATTGACGGTCGCTCCGGGCACGCGGGCGTTCCAGGTCGTCGGAGAAGCGGCCCACGGAGGGTACCCGCACCGCGGGCACAACCCCCTCCCCATCGCCCTGCAGGTCCTTCGCGCGGGCGTCGACCGTGGGTGGATCGACGGAGGGGACGCGGGGACGACGACGTACACCGTCGACCTCCGCCTCCCTCCCGAGATGGAGCTCGAGGACGGGCTCCGGGCCGGGCTCGGGTTCGTCCGGGCCGGCACGGCGAGCCGGGCCCCGCACGCTCGTGTCGACGCACCGCCGGCGCGCTGCCGATCCGGCTACGCGCTCCCTCCCGATTCCCCCTTCGCGCTCCGGCTCCAGCGGATCCTCGCCGAGACCGTCCACTCCCCGGGGATCTTCGGGGAGTACGGCGGCACGGACGCGAGCGCGATCCGGGGCCTCACGGCTCGGCTCGGCGGACCGCTGCCGGCGCTCGTCTTCGGAAGCATGGACGTCGAGTCCCGCATCCACGACGCCGAGGAGAGCGTGGACCCGCGCCTCCTGGCCGGCGTGGCGACCGCGATCGAACGGTTCGTCCGCGAGGCGTGACGGGTGTCCCCCGTGCTGAACCCGATCTTCTCGAGCGGCCTCGCGGTCCTCTGGCTGATGATCCCCGTCTACATCTCGAACTCGTTCGCCACGATCCCGAAGGGCCGCGGGCCGCCGATGGACTTCGGCCGGAACTGGCCGTGGGACGGACGCCGGATCCTCGGCTCGTCCAAGACCTGGTCCGGATTCCTGTTCGCGGGGTTCGCCACGCTGCCCTTCGGCCTGTTCCTGGCCTGGCTGATCCTCGTGGCTCCGCCGCCGTGGCAGGTCGTTCCGGTCCTGACGCCGACGGTCTGGGACGCGCTGCCGCTGGCCGCGCTCCTCTCGTTCGGGGCGGTGACCGGCGACGCCCTCGGCTCGTTCGTCAAGCGCCGGCTGAACCGCCCCAGCGGGGCGCGCACGATCCTCCTCGACCAGCTGCCGTTCGTGCTCGTCCCGATCGCTCTCGGGCTGGTGTTCTACCGCCCGCTCTTCTGGGGAGTCTTCGGGAGCGTCGTGGCCGTCTTATGGCTGCTGTTCTTCACGCTGGTCCTGCACGCGCTCTTTAACTGGATCGGCTACAAGGCCGGCCTGAAGAAGGTGCCCTGGTGAGCGAACCGTCCGAACCCGCGGTCCCCGGGAAGGAGGAGGTGCTCCGCATGCTCCTCGACGCCTCGGCCGTACGGTTCGGAGAGTTCACGCTCGCCTCGGGAGAGAAGAGCGACGTCTACATCGACGTCAAACGGGCGTGGCCCAACCCCCGTTCCCTGGACCTGCTCGCGCGCGCGTTCGCCGCGCGGGTCGGGTCGACCGACCGGTTGGCGGGGATGGAGTTGGGGGCCGTGCCGCTCGTCGTCGCCACCGCCCTCCGTACCGGTCATCCCTACGTGGTCCTCCGCAAGGCGGTGAAGGAGCACGGCACCCGGCAGGCGTATGAAGGCGAGATCTCGCCCGGGGATCGGGTGCTCCTCATCGAGGACGTCTCCACGACGGGAGGGAGCTCCGTGCGCTCGGTCGAGATCATCCGCGCCGCCGGGGGGCGGATCGACCGGATGCTGGTGGTAGTCGACCGCGAATCGGGCGCCCGGGAGCGCCTCGGCGCGCTCGGCGTCCGGGTCGAGCCCCTCGCCACGCTCGCGGAACTCCGCAGGGCTCGCCCTTGACCGGTCGGCTCCGGGACGACGCCACCGTACGGTTCGACGACCCCGCGGAAGCGTCCAACATCTACGGCAAGGGGTTCTTCGGCACACCCGAATCCGGCGGCGCCCTCACGCTGGACCGGTACGAGGTCGTCTACCTGACCGAGATGTCCCGGGCCGAAGTGGTGGACGGCCGGGGCCGCCCCGTCCGCTGGCCGGACGCGTTCCGTCGTGCGGTCCGGATCGACGCGGGATTCTCCGTCCGTTACCTCGTGTACCGGGACCTCCGTCAGCGCGGATATGTGGTTCGTGCGAGCGGACCCCCCGTGGCGTTCGCGGTCCTGCCCCGCGGCGGGGTCCTTCACAAGACGCCCTCCCGATTCTGGATCGAGGCGATCAGTGAGCGCGAGCCGTTCGACCTCACTCGGCTGTTCGACCTGGCGGAACGCGCGCAATCCGCGAAGAAGGTCCTGCTGTTGGCGGTCGTGGATGAGGAATCCGACCTGACGTACTACCGGGTGCGCCGACCCTCCCCGAACGGGGCCCTACCGGCCACGCCCCTCGTTCCCCCGACCGAAGGGTGGCTGTCGACGGACCGCGTGACCGTGCACGACGTCGTCGCGGCCGATACGCTCGGTCGGGTCCTCGCCTACGGGAGTCGGATCGGGGACCGGCTCGAGCTCAGCCTGCTCGAGAGCGCCTACCTCGCCTCGACCGGCCAGCTGACGCTCCGCGACGCGAAATCGGGCCGCGCCGTCCCGCTCGAGCGTTTGATCGAGCGCGCCCGCCGGCTCGACCCGGGTTTCTCCGAGCGCCTCGCCGCCTACCGTGACCTCCGCGCCCGGCAGATCGTCGTCAAGACGGGGTTCAAGTACGGGGCCCATTTCCGCGCCTACCCGCGCAACCCGGAGCACGCGCACGCTCGGTATCTCATCCAGGCGGTTCCCGAGTCCCACCGCGCCCGCTGGCCGACCGTGGCCGGCGGGGTACGGGTCGCCCAGGGGGTCCGCAAGGAGTTCCTGATGGCGGGCGTCGGGGCGCAGGACCGGGTGCGCTTCCTTTCGCTCGAGCGGATCCGTCCCTAACGCCGAGCTCCTGCGGGGCCGCGCCGACGGGGTCGGTCCACCTCCGGCGGGGGAAGCCCGTGCTCGAGCATCGCGGCGAGGAGGACCTCGTGCTTGCGCTCGTCGGCCTCCATGCTCTGCCAGAGGACCTGGAGCATCCCGCCGAACTCCAGGGCGACCGACCGGGGAAGACCGGCTTCCGCCTCCCGTTCCCGCTCGATGAGCCCCGCGATGTCCTCCCGCCGGATCCCGGAGGCGTAGGCGCGGTGGAGACCACGTTCGAGGTACGTTTGGATGGACGCGACGATCTCCGCGTGGCGGAGGCTGTCGGAGGCGATCTGCCGGAAGACGGCGCGCGTCAGCTCATCCCGCGAGCGCTGGGCGAGCCGCATGCACTCCCCCACCGCGGCCTGCTCGAGCGCAATGCGCTGATGCAAGTACCGGCGCAGTTCACGTTCCCGTCGCGGGTCCCCGTCGACTCCCGGGGAAGGGGCTGCTCCGGCCGACGACCCCCCCTCCTCCGCGCCGCGCGCCAGCTGCCGAGCGGTCTCGAGCACGACCGACAGGCCCTCGGCCGAGCCCGGGGAGGGGACGGCGATCTGCTGGGCCGCCGCGCGGGCGATCGTTCGCTCGCGTACCGGGGTTCGGCTTGCCCCGGTCGGCCCGCCCAGGCGCTTGCCCGAGAGGTACTGAGATACCGCCGAGGGCGCGATCCCGAGGAGCTCGGCCGCCTGCCGTTCCGGTAGGCCGAAGGATACGACCAGCTCCCGGGCGACGAGCGCCTGCGCCAACTGCACCCACCCGGCGGCCGAGAGGCGACGGGCGGGGGTCGGGCGCGGTCGATCCGCTCCCATGAACGCCTTAGCCTCCGCGGGGAGTGTTCACGTTGTGTTGAGCCCCCTGCGCACATTCACAGTGACATTAATAACCCCTGACGGTAGGCGACGCCTCTGATGGCGGGCTTCCCGGAACTCGTCGCCCTGTCGGCGGTGATGGGGCTTTCGATCTACCTGTCCCTGCCCATCGTCCTTGCAAAGTCGATGGCCTCCCGGACCATCTCGCTCCTCAACGCCGTCGCGATCGGGATCCTGATCTTCCTCCTCGCCGACGTTTTTTCCGACGCGGCGACCATCATCTACTCGAACACGTCCAACGCCTATCTCGCAAACCCGGAGTACAGCGCCGCGTTCGTCCTGGCGGTCGTCGCCTGCTTTGTCATCCTCTACCTTTCCGAGCACCGGTCGAAGGGGAGCACCCTCAGCCCCCGGGCCATGGCCCTCATCGTGGCGGCGGCGATCGGGTTCCAAAACCTCACGGAGGGCCTCGTGTTCGGGGCGACCTGGGCCGTCGGGATCACCGGCCTATTGACGGTCATCTTCCTCGGGTTCTTCCTCCAGAATGTCACGGAGGGGTTCCCCATCGCCGCCCCGCTCATCGGGAAGAACGACCGGGCGATCGGCGTCCTCGCGATCCTCTTCCTGGTCGGAGGGCTGCCCACCGTGCTCGGGGGCGCCATCGGGTACTTCTACAACAGTCCGCTCCTGGACGTGACGTTCGATGCCCTGGCGATCGGGGCGATCCTCTACTGCATCCTCCCGATGCTGCGCGCCTCGTTCCGGCCCGAGAGCTCGCCGGAGGCGAGCTACCTCAAGCAGCGCCTGACCTACATCGGGATCCTGATCGGGTTCGTCCTCGGGTTCCTGGTCAATGCGATCTAGTGACGGCGTCGCGCCCGGCCCCGATGCTCGGCGCGCCCCGATAGGGTCCGCATCCAACGGGTGATCGCCCCGTCCGAGGCCCCGGCCGCGAGCTTTTCCTCGAGGGCGGTCCCGACGACGACCCCGTCCGCGCCGGTGGAACGGGCCGCCGTCGCGGTCGTGCGGTCCCGGATGCCGAACCCGACCAGGACGGGGATGGTGGGGTGTCCGCGGCGCGCCGCACGGACCAGGCCGGCGAGCTCGTCCGCGCCCTGGGCCCGCCCGGCGCCGGTCGTTCCGTACCGCGAGACGAGGTAGAGGAATCCCCGGGTCTCCCGGGCGATCCGTGCGATGCGGTCGGGCTCGACTCCCGGAGCGGCGAGGAGCACGAGGTCGACGGCCGCAGCGCGGGCCGCCCGCCGCCAGGGGCCGGACTCCTCGAGCGATAGGTCGGGGACGATGAGGCCGGAAACTCCGGCCCGGTGCAGCTGGTCCAAGGCCTGCGGGAGTCCGTGTCGCCACACCGGGTTCGCGTAGGTCATCACGGCGGTGGGGAGGACCGGGGAGGTGAGGCGGGCGGAGGAGATCAGGTCCGTCCAGTCGGTGCCCGCGGCGAGCGCCCGGCCTCCGGCCGCCTCGAGGACGGGCCCGTCGGCGATCGGGTCGGAGAAGGGGAATCCGAGCTCCAGGGCGTTGGCGCCCCCCGCCCGGAGCGCCCGCGCGAGCGCGGGGAGGTGCGCGGTGCGCCGCCGGTCGACCAGGACGTACGGCACGAGCAGGGGGCCCGCGCGCCGGTCGCGACGCAGCGCACTACCGAGGCGCACCGGTCACCACCCCGAGGTCCTTGTCGCCCCGGCCCGAGAGCGTCACGACGATGTGCTCCGTCCGGGGACGCCGGCGGGCCTCTCCCAGCGCCGCGAAGATCGCGTGGGAGGGCTCGAGCGCCGGCAGGATCCCTTCGTCCTCGGCGAGCCAATGGAATGCGCGCAAGGCGTCCCGGTCCCTCACCGCGATGTACTTCGCCCGCCCGCGGTCCCTCAGCCAAGCGTGCTCCGGGCCCACGCCCGGGTAATCGAGCCCCGCCGAGATGCTCTCGGTCTCGGCGACCTGTCCGTCCGAGTCCTGAAGGACATAGGAGAAGCTCCCGTGCAGGATCCCCGGCCGTCCCCGACTGAGGGAGGCCGCGCCGGGGCTTCGACCGCCCACGCCCCCGGCCTCCACGCCGAGGAACTGGACGTCGGTGCCGATCAGCGGGTGGAACGTGCCGATCGCGTTCGACCCCCCGCCGACGCACGCCACCGCGAGGTCCGGGAGGCGTCCGAAGGAACGGACCGACTGCCGCCGGATCTCACGACCGATGACGCTCTGGAACTCGGCGACGAGCGAAGGGAACGGGTGAGGGCCGACCGCGGACCCGAGAAGGTAGTGCGTGGTGCGGACATTCGCGATCCAGTCGCGGAGCGCCGCGTTGATGGCGTCCTTCAGCGTCCGCCCTCCGGTGCGCACCGGATGCACCTCCGCCCCGAGGAGCCGCATACGCTCCACGTTCGGCCGCTGCCGCTCGATGTCCACTTCCCCCATGTAGACCTCGGTCCGAAGGCCGAGCGCGGCGCCGACCATCGCCGTGGCCACGCCGTGCTGACCGGCCCCGGTCTCCGCGATGAGCCGTGGCTTGCCCATCCGACGGGCGAGCAGGCCCTGACCCAGCGCGTTGTTGAACTTGTGGGCGCCCCCGTGGAGGAGGTCCTCGCGCTTCAGCCAGATCTCGGCGCCCCCCGCACGGCGGCTGAGGTTCCGGGCGAAGTACAACGGAGTGGGCCGCCCACCCAGGGTACGAGAAAGGCGGTCGAGTTCCCGCCGGAACTCGGGGTCCCGACGGGCGGACTGCCAGGCCCGGTCGAGCTCCTGAAGGGCGGGGACGAGGGTCTCAGGGACGTACGCCCCGCCGTACGGACCGTACCGCCTAGGCATGGGACGACTCGAACGCGAGTACGGCCGCGACGAACGCTCGCATCTTCTCGACGTCCTTCTGGCCGGGGGCCCGTTCGATTCCGGACGAGACGTCCACCCCCCAGGGCCGAACCGATGCGAGCGCCTCCGCCACGTTCTCGGCCGAGAGCCCGCCGGCGAGGATGAACTTCCGCCCGGGGTTGGAATCGACCAGTCGCGCGCAGACCTCCCAATCGGGCCGGAGGCCGCTGCCGCCCGGCAGGGGGCCGCCGGAGGCGTCCATGTGGATCCGCGGATAGGTTTCGGCCGGGGGTACGGCCGGATCGGGCGCTCCGGCCGCGGCGGGGGGCACGGGCACGGAAGGGACGAGATGGTGCAGCTCGAGGAAGTCGAGTCCCTCCGGAACCTCCCCGTACACCTGGATCCGGTCGACCCCGACCTCGTCGAACAACCGCCGAATGAGCTCCGCCGTGGGGCTCACGACGACCCCCCACGCCTCGGCTTCGCTCGGGACCAGGGCGACCAGTTCCCCGGCGCGCTCGATCGTCAGGTTGCGGGGGGACGCCGGGACATTGACGACGAATCCAGCCGCTCCCCCCGCGGGCACCTCGGCCACGGAGTCGGGCTGGCTGAGCCCGCAGAACTTGACGAACGTCCTCATGTGCGGTCCTCCCGGACCGGCCGTCCGAGCGAGGCGAGGAAGGCCATGGGGTCGTCCGCCCGAGAGAGGGCCGTACCGACCAGGATCCCGTCGACCCCGGCGGTCCAGAAGCGTCGGGCGTCCGCAGGGCCCTCGACCCCGCTCATCCCGAGGAGGGGACGACAGGCGTCCGCGGCCCGGATCGTCTCTTCGGCCACGGTCCGGCGGATCTCCAGGGAGTCCAGGTCGCGGACGTTCACTCCGTACACGTCAGCGGGCACGTCCTCGGTCTGTCTTAATTCTGCCCGACCGTGCCACTCGAGGAGGACCTCGAGGCCCCGGTCGTGGGCGCCCTTCGCGAGGAGGCGGAGAGGGGTCGAGAGCAAGCCCTCCACCTCGAGGCGTGCGATGAGGAGCACCGCGCTCGCGCCGGACCGCGCGGCCGCGTCGAGCTGCACGGGGTCGACCACGAAGTCCTTGAAGAGTACCGGGCGGTCCGTCCGCGCGGCCAGCTCCGCGACGTCGACCGGGGAACCGCCGAACTCTGGGCCGGTAGCGAGGCAGGAATAGGCGGCGATCCTCGCATCCGTAGTTCGATCGACGAACTCGGGGATACCCCGATGCGGGAGCTCGGGGTGGGTCGCGCCAGGGGACCGTCGCTTGTACTCCGCCAGCAGAGCCCCGCTCGGGCCCTCCCGGAGGACCGCGTCTCGCAGGGAGCCCCCCGGTGGAAGTCGTCGCGGCCCCAACCCGGCGAGGTAGTCCGGCCGCTCGATATCGGCGCGGACGGCCGCGACGATCGTGCGTAGGAAACCCATGTTCAGGAGGCCCCGGTCACCGCGTAGGCGCGGCCCAGCTCGCGAAGGCGGCCCAGGAGTCGCTCGGGGTCGCCCGAGTCGAGCACCTCCCGGGCTCGCGTCACTCCGCGAGCCAACGAGTCCGCCCGGCCCGCCACCCAGAGGGCGGCCCCGGCGGTCAGGAGGACCGACCCCCGTCGTGCGCCATCTCCCCCGGCCAGGAGCCGCTCGGTTTCTTCGGCCGCAGCGGGCGGAGGCATCGGCCCCCAGGGGCCGCAGCGGTCCTCCCGGGGGAGGAGCTCGTCCGGTCGAACGGTCATCGAGCGGACTCGAGCGTCCTCCCATCGGAGGACATGGGTGGGCCCACGGGGGGAGAACTCATCGCACCCCTCACCGGAGGACATCGTAAGGCCCCGTCGCACGTGGAGCAATTGGAGCGCGCGCACGACGCTCCGCGCCTCCGACCGGTCCCCCCAACCGACGACCTGGTACCGCGGGCGGGCCGGGTTCGAGAGCGGTCCGAGGCGGTTGAAGACCGTGGGCACCCCGAGGAGCCGACGGGCGGGTCCCACCGCGGCCGTCGCCGGATGGAAGAGTGGTGCGTGCAGGAAGGCGATGCCCAGTCTTCGGAAGCTGGCGTTCGGGAACTCCACCGACCGGTCGACCGGGATCCCGAGAGCGACGAGGAGGTCGCTCGAGCCGCCGAGGCCCCGCGCGCTCCGGTTCCCGTGCTTGATCACGGGACATCCGCTCGCCGCCACCACGAGGGCGCTGACCGTGGAGATGTTGAACGACGGGCGCGGGGCGCCGCCCGAGCCGCACAGGTCGACCGCCCGCTCCGCGCCGGGAGGGCGGAAGGGAAGCGCGCGCCGACGAAGCTCCCCGGCGAGCGTCGCCCACTCCTCACCGCCCGCCGGGCGTACGGTCAGTGCCACGAGGAGCGCGCAGCGTTCCGCGTCGCTCGACGTGGGGTCGAGCAGCCGGTCGAGCACGGCGCGCGCGTCTCGCCGGTGGAGCCCTCGGGGCTCGAAGAGCCGCTCGAGCGTAGGGCCGATCACCGGTGAACCTCCGCGAGGAAATTGGCGAAGAGGCGCGGTCCCTCCGGGGTCAGGTACGATTCGGGATGGAATTGGACCGACTCCACCGGTCGGGTCCGGTGTCGTAGACCCATCACGACCCCCGACGAGTCGCGGGCCGTGATGGTCAGCTCCCGAGGTAGATTTCGTTCCGCGACGACGAGCGAGTGGTACCGGGCCCCGGTCGTTGGCGTCGGTACCCCCGCAAAGATCCCGAGCCCGTCATGCACAAGCGCGGCCGCCTCGCCGTGGACGGGCCGAGCTCCCCGACGAACCTCGGCTCCGTAGTGGTCGCCGATGAGCTGATGCCCAAGGCAGACCCCGAGGAACGGGCGCTCCCGATCCCATCGGTTCAGCAGCTGCCGCGCCCTTCCGGTGATGCGGCGGTCCCGCGGGTGCCCGGGACCGGGCGAAAGGACGATCGCGTCCGGGTCCACCGCGACGACCTCCGCCGCCGGACGCGTCGACCGGAGCGTCACCACCTCGGCGCCGCCCGCGGCGAGGGCCTGCGCGATATTGTAGACGAACGAATCTTCGTGGTCGAGCAGCAGGACCTTCATCGCCCGCTCCCCACGAGGGTCTGCTCGACATGGGCCAGCTTGACGAGGGTCTCCTCATACTCCTGATCCGGGCGCGAGGCGTACACGATGCCGGCCCCCGCGGCGGTGTAGAGGTCTTCGGCGGTCGCGAACCCCCCCCGGATCGCCAGTGCCCAGTCGGCCCGGTTCCCGGGGCGAAGCATCCCGACCGTTCCGGCATACGGTCCCCGCCCGGTCCGCTCCTCCCGACGCAGCCACTCGGTGGCCCGGATCTTCGGAGCGCCGCTCACCGTCCCCGCGGGGAAGGTCGCCCGGAGCACGTCCCACGGATCCGTTCCCGGGAGGAGCCGTCCCGTGACCCGGCTGACCAGATGCTCGAGCTGGGCGTACCGCACGCGCCGTTCCCTCCAGAGGACCCGGACGGAGCCGGGGCGCGCGACTCGCCCAAGGTCGTTTCGGGCGAGGTCGACGAGCATCCGGTGCTCGGAGAGCTCCTTCGGGTCGAGGTGCAACGCGGACCGGCCCCGCGTGAGGCCGCGAGGGAGCGTGCCCGCGATCGGGTTGATGTGGGCGGTCGTTCCGTCGACCTCGACAACGGATTCGGGGCTCGCGCCCACGATCTCGCGTCCCGCGACCTTCAGGTAATAGAAGAAGGCGAACCGTTCGGAGCGGCGCAGTCGACCGGCCCGGGCGAGGAGGTCCGCCGGGCGATGCCAGCGCCGGCGGTGCGCCAGGACGACCTGGAATGCTTCCCCCTCCCGGATCGCGGAGCGTAGCCGACGGACCGCGGACCGGTACCGAACGCGGGGGAGCGTGTCGGACAGTGGCGGACCGACGGATCGGGCCGGGCCATGTCGTAGGGGGATCGAACGAGGTGCCGTACGTCGGACGTTCGCCTGCGGCACCAGCAGGAATTCGCCGAGGGGAAAGACGCCCCGGGAGGGGAACCGCGCCAGGGCCGGCTCGAACAGGCCGACCGCGTCGAACCCGAGGTATCCCATCACCGCGGCCCGGGGGTCCGAGCGGAGGTGACGGTGGGTGGTACGCGCCACCTCGTCGAGGTCGGTTCGGGGAGTGAAGGGCGGCAGCGCGTCGCCGCGGTCGAACCAGACGGCCACCCCCGTCGGGCTCGCGTGGCCGGCGGCCCGCTCGAAGTAGCCCGCCGTTTCCGCGCGTTCGGCCCGGGCGGCGAACTCCTCCCACGGGTCGCTCATGGCCCGGTTGCGACCTCGACCAGCGCACGGTGGAGTTCTCGGAGGACCTTGGGTCCGTTCTCCTCGGGCACCGCGATCGAGAGGGCGCGGGGGGTGGCGCTGAACCCTTCGGCCTGGGCCACCACGGGTCCGGGAATCCGGTCGACGTCGCCCAACACCCCGTCCCCGATCGCGGTGACCAGGGCGACCCGGAACGGCCCTTCGACCATCGCCGCGGCTTCCTGGGTGAGGGGGGCGAGGGCGCGAAGGGCGGAGACCACCTCCTCGGGCGCGAGGACCAGGCAAAGGAGCGCGGAGGAGGTGTACAGCTGGACGAGGTTCACCTTCGCGCCGGCGAGGCGCTCAGAGACCTCGGCCACGATCCCGGGTCGTTGCCGACCCCCCGGAACCCTCAACCTCAACAGCCGCAGCGGGCGGAGGAGCGTGAGCGCGCGGTTCCGACGGTCCGAGCGCGACGGTCCGATCGTCGTGACGACACGGGGTTCTCCGAGGGACCGCACGCGAAGCACGATCCCGTGCGCGCGGGCCGGTTCGATCGTGAGAGGGTGCAGCACCTTCGCACCGAACTGGGCGAGCTCCTCCGCTTCCTCGTAGGAGAGCTCGGCGAGCGGTCGGGCGTGGGGGACCTCCTTGGGGTCGGCGGAGAGCACGGCGACGTGCCGCTTGACGAGCTCCACGCGCTCGGCGTTGAGGATCGCGCCCAGGGCCGCGGCGGCGTAGTCCGAACCTCCGCGACCGAGCGTGGCGACGCGCCCCTCGAGACTCCGACCGAAATACCCGGTGACGACCGGGACCTTCCCCTGGGCCAGGAGGCGGCCCAGACCCTTCCGCACGGGAGGGCCCGAACGGTCGAACTGGATGCACGACGCCCCGTAGGTGTTGTCGGTGATCAGGCCCAAGTGATCGGCCTCGACCGGCACGGCCGGGATCCCTCGGGCGCGGAGGGCTCCCGCGAGCCAATCCACGGAGAGCCGCTCCCCCTGGCTCAGGATCCGGTCGGAGAGGGGGGGGTCCGGTCCGTGGGAGCTCTCGAGCAGCGTGAGCAGTCGGCCAAGCCGCACGAGGTGCCGGCGTCCGGCGGGGGAGAGGCCGGGGTGGAGCGACCGGAGGTCCTCGAGCGCCTTCCGGTGACGGGGGACGGAACGGGGATGCTCGAGCGCGCCGCTCAGACGGTCGGTCACCCCTTCACGCGCCGACGCGACCAGCACCAGCGGGCGTCCCTCTGCGCGGGCTTCGACCACGTCCCGGACGACCTGGTCGAGGTCGGAGAGCGAGGCCCCTCCGAATTTCAGGATGAGGGGAGCCCGACGGCGACTCACCGGGATCCTCCCCGCGGCCGGTCCAACGCGCCCCGGGCGAGGGCCAATTCGGCATTGAGCACCGAGCCCCCGGCTCCTCCGCGGACCGCGTTGTGGGAAAGCACGAAGAAGCGGAGGAAGGGAGGGTCCCATCGGACCCGGCCCACGACCGCGGCCATTCCCCGCGCCCGGGCGGGGTGCCCCGCCCAGCGGTCCCGAAGGGGCTGCGGCCGGTCGACCTCCCGGCGCACCTCGACCGGCGGATGGGGCGCGGTGGGCAACGCTTCGCCACGCAGCGGGTCGAACTCCCTCCACAGTTCCTCGATCTCCGAACGACGAAGGGGGGCGGTCGTCTCGACCGTGACCGCCTCGAGGTGGCCCTCGCGCGTCCCGACGCGGACGCACTGGGCAACGACCGGAACGGTCGATGCGGCCACCCGTCGACCGTCCCTCCGCCCGAGGATGCGGGCCGATTCCTGAGCCAGCTTCTCCTCCTCGCCGCTGATGAACGGGACAACGTTGTCCGTGATCGACAGGGACGGGACCCCGGGATACCCCGCGCCGGAGAGGGCCTGGTACGTGCTGACGTGGACCGACCTCGGCGCGAGGCGGGGGAGCAGCGGTGCGAGAGCGAGGACGAGTCCCGTCGTCGAACAGTTCGGGTTCGCAACAAGGAGGCCGCGACCGGCGGGCCGCCCCCGCGCCAGGGCCAGATGGTCCGCGTTGACCTCGGGCACGAGGAGCGGCACGTGGGGGTCCATCCGGTGGTCCGCGGCGTTCGTGAACACCGCCAGCCCCCGGCGCGCGAGCTCGGTCTCGATAGGGCCTGCCGTGCCGGAGGGCAGGGCCGAGAAGATGACTCGGGCTCCGGTGCGCACGATCTGGCCCACCGTGAGCGCCTCGAGCCTCGCCCCTTCCAACGAGGGGGGTGGAGACTCGGCGAGCTGCCAGACGTCTCCGAGGTGCTTCCCACCCGTCCGTTCGGTCGCGATCAGTCGGGGCGGACCGAAGTCCGGATGCTCGGCGAGGAGCCGCGCAAAATGCTGGCCGATGTAGCCGCTCGCGCCGAGGATGGCGGTAGGCAGGGGAGCCTCGGTCATCGGACGAATCCCCCCCGGAGCGCGAGGTCGGCCAGCACGAACCAGGTCACGCTCTCGGCCACGACCACCGCGCGGGGAACGATACAGGGGTCGTGCCGGCCTGTAACGACCACCGTCGCCGCGGCCCCTGTCGCCAGGTTCACGGTCTGTTGTGGCCGGGCGATCGACGAGGTCGGTTTCACCACGAGCCGCGCGACCAGCGGCATTCCGGTCGTCAATCCGCCGAGGATCCCCCCCGAGTGGTTCGAGCTCGTCCGGACCCGACCGGCCTCCCACACGAACGGGTCGTTGTTCTCGCTCCCGCGCATCCGGGCGGCGGCGAAGCCCGAGCCGAACTCGACACCCTTGACCGCGGGGATCGCGAACCAGGCGTGCGCGAGACTGCTCTCGACGGAGTCGAAGAACGGTTCTCCCATTCCGACCGGTACCCCTTCCGCCCGTACCTCGATGACTCCCCCGACGCTGTCGCCCTCCCGCCGGGCCGAGAGGATCGTATCTTCCATCCGCCGCGCCGCCTCCGCGTCGGGCGAGGCGACCTCGTTCTGCATCGCTGCCCGGCGGAGGTCGACGAGGTGGGAGGATTCCGGCACCGTCGCCTCGACTCCCCCGATGGAGCGGGTGAACGCGAGCACATCGATCCCGAGGGGACCGAGCAGGGAGCGTGCGACCGCTCCAGCGATGACCAGGCCCACGGTCATCCGCCCGGAGAAGATCCCACCGCCCGACAGGTCGGCCTCCGGGCCGAGCCGCACGCGTGCCGGATAATCGGCGTGCCCCGGTCGCGGGGTGTCGGTGAGCCGGTCGTATGGTTCCCGCCGTACATCCTGATTGGCCACGTGCGCGCGGAACTGCGTGCCGTCCGAACGACCGTCGACCACGCCGGTATCCACGACGAGCTGATCTTCCTCCATTCGCTTGGTCGCCAGCCGCCGCCCGACGGGGCGTCGCCGGTCCAGGGCGGCCTGGATCGCGGCCGGGTCGGTCGGCGTCCCGGCGGGGAGGCCGTCGATGGTCACACCGACCGCCGGTCCGTGGCTCGCTCCGAAGATCGTCACCCGAAATCGCTCTCCGAACCCCATCATACGACCGCTACCTCCGGCCCCAATTCCGCCCAGGAGTCCCAAAAACCCGGGAACGACTTTCGGACGGCCTCCGCCCTCCCGATGTGGCTCGGAGTTGCGGCGCCTGCTGCTCCGATCGCGGCACTCATGACCAACCGGTGGTCGGTAAGCCGCCGGAGGTCCAACGCTCGGAGCTTCGGCGTGCCGTCGATCTCCAGACCGTCGGGATCGACCCGTACTTGGGCCCCGAGAGCCCGTGCGAGGCTGGCGGTCTCGCTCCGGCGGTCCGATTCCTTGTGAACGACCTGCGGTGCGCCGCACAGCCGGGAAGTCCCTGGGAGCGTAGCGGCCAGGACGCCGGCCAGAGGGTACAGGTCCGGAGCGTCGGTGAGGTCCACCGTGAACGGCCGGGGTCTGCCGCGCCGCACGGAGACGGCCGTCCCTCGCTCGCGCACGTCGGCTCCCGACCTCCGCAGGAGGGCGAGGATGGCGAGGTCGGCCTGCGGCCAGTCGCGAGGGACCCCGCGCACCGTCACCGGTCCCTCGGCGATCGCGCCGGCGACCCAGAAATACGCGGCGGACGAGGCGTCTCCGGGGACGTCCATACCGCGACCGGTGATCGGCTGGCCGCCGGGGATGCGGATCTCCCGGCCCCGCCGGCCCACCTCGATCCCGACGCTCCGGAGGACGGCGAGGGTCGCATCGATGTACGGGGCCGAGACCACCGTCCCCTCCAGGGTGATCCGCGAATCCTCGGAGAGGGTGGGAAGTGCGAGGAGGAGCGCGGAGGCGAACTGGGAGCTCGCCGAAGCGTCGAGACGGATGCGGCCGCCGTGGATCGGCCCCCTGATCGTGAACAGGCCGCCACGTCCGGATACGCGTACTTCGGCCCCGAGACCGGTGAGCGCCGAGAGGAGCGGAAGCATGGGACGCTGCGCCAACCGGCCCCGCCCGGAGAACCGGACCGGGAGTTCACCGAGGGCGGCGAGGACGGTCACGAACCGAAGGGTGGTTCCGGATTCGCCGCAGTCGATCTCGACCGACCGGGGGCTCTCGCGTCGGCGAGCCGGACGCACCGACCATCCGCGCGGGGTGATCGCCACCGTGGAACCGAGGCGGCGGAGGGCGGCCACCGTGGCCCGCGTGTCCTCCGAGTCGAGGGGGGTCCGGACGTCGAACTCTCGGCCGCTGAGGAACGCGGCGACGAGGGCGCGGTGGGTGTAGCTCTTCGAGGGGGGAGCGACGACGTGGCCGCGGCGGCGGCCCGGAAGGACCGTACGAGTCGTCACGGGCCAACCTCGCGGGTCAGGTCCGCCGTAAACCTCTCCCCCGAATCCGACGGCAGGCACGACAGCACCGCCTCCTGGCGGTCCCGGGGAACGAGCGCTGCGAGGGCGGGTCCCAGCCCGCTGACTCCGACGCCGACCGCTCCGGCCTTCTCGATCCGCTCCCGTAGTTCGGCGTACCGGTATCCCATGAGGCGCTCCACGAGGAGCGTGTTGCATCGCATCGCCTCCGGATACCTTCCCGCCAGCGCCGCGTGCACCGCCTCGAGCCCCTCCACGGCAGCCGTCTCGAACTGGGTTCGAAGGCTCGGGGCTGGGGGATGCTGGCCGGGTGGCAGGTAGACGACCGCGGCCCACGAGGGGTCGGGGGCCCCCTCGGCCAGAAGAGTGTCGCGCCGGTTGTCCGTAACGACGAATCCCGGTCGGAGGCCGGCGAGCGCATCGTCGAGCGCCCCCGTCGCGCTCACTCCCACGGAACGCCCCACGTTCGCCGCGAGCTGGGCCACGGCGAGCGAGGTGAGCTCCCGGCCGGCAGCTCGGGTCACGGCGAGAATCGTGGCCGTCGAAACGGCGCTCGAGCTTTTGAGACCCTTCGCGACCGGGATCTCCGAACGCAGGTCCAGAACCGCGTGCAACCGCCGGGTCGGGTCTACCCGTGCGAGCGCGGCGAGCACGCTGGCGCGGACGAGCGGGGTTCCCGCGTCTTCCGGTGTGCACTGGACCGTTTCGGGATTTCCCGGTTCGAGCTCGGCGGTCACGGTCACGAACCGCGCGATACCGATCGCGCAGCCGACCCCGGTCGGCAACGCGTTGACGACGGTCAGGGCCGCCGAGCTCCGACTCACGCCGCGCATCCGGCCCTCTGCAGAGCTTCCGCGATCGATGCGTCGTCCGGTGCCGCTCCCCACCACGTGCGGAAGCTGGCGGCCGCCTGGTAGACGAGCAATCGGCGGCCGTCCTCGTAGCTTGCCCCTTGGTCCCGGGCGATCTGGGAAAGGACCGGAACTTCCGGATCGTACACCCAGTCAAGGAGGTAGCTACCCGGCGCGAGGAGGGGCCGCAGGGGGAGTTCGAGGGGACCCCGACCGGCCCTCCCGACGTCCGTCGCGTGCACGACCAGGCCGGCCGGGGATGGAGAATGCGGGTCGCCGACCTCGGCCCCGTACTCGGTCGCCAGTGCCTCCACCTCCGACGCGCGGCGTGCATAGACCGTTGCCGTCGCGCCCAGCCGCTGCGCCGCCACCAGGGTGGCGCGGGCCGCCCCTCCTCCACCGAGGATCGTGAGACTCGAACCGCTCCAGAGTCCCTGATCGCGCAGTTCCTCGAGCCGCCGTTGGACCGCCCCGAGGTCGGTGTTGTCGGCCACGACCCGGCCCTCGAGGAACGTGAGGCAATTGGCGACCCCGGTGGCCAACGCATCGGCGGATCGCTCCCCCGCACATTCGTAGGCGAGCCGCTTGTAGGGATGCGTCACGTTGAATCCGAGGAGTCCACGGGAGGGGAGGGCCTCGATCGCCACGCGGAACTCGCCGGGAGAGTCGAGGTCCAGCGGAACGTACAGGCCCGCATGGCCCCCCCTTCGCATCCACCCGTGATGGATCGCCGGGCTTCGGGAGTGGGCGACCGGGTGGCCCACGACCGCGAAGATCGGAGCGTCGGGCGCGGAAAGGAAGGTCTCCAACCGGTCGGCGGGGATCTGGGAGGGTTCGACCGATCCGGCCCCGCCCTCTTCGGCCAGAGCGGCAAACACCCAGGGGATGCCCAAGCGTCCGGTCCAGGCTCTCCACAGGGGTCCGGAGGGGCCAGTGGTCAGGAATACCGGGTGGGGCGCCGGAGTGCCCTCGAACAGTGGGAGCAGTTCGTGCACCGCGCGGGAGAGGGAGGCCGGTAGTACGATCTTCAGCAGTCCATTCGGCGGCCCGCCCTCGACCACGCGGGCCCGGAGCTCCATCGGGGGAGTCTCGGGAACAAGGTGCGCGGACCGGACCACGCGGGGACCGAGCTCCCGTACCGGATCCTCGAGGCGCCGGTCCCGTCCACTTTCGAGGTCGACGAACGCGAACGGTTCGCGGGCCGCCGTCAGGAGGGTCGCCGCGCGATCCTCTGCAGCGTCCGGCCCTTCTCCCCCCTCGGCGCGGGAACGGAGAGTGGCGATGAGCGGCAGCGAGGCGGGGAACAGCTGTCCGACGCGGGGCCGTTCCGCCGGGGACCACCGGTCCAATCGGACTTCGGCCATGTCGGCTCCGGCGATGCCGGCCTCGTCGATCTGACGTCGCGTCGCCTCCAGCGAGCGCGCGGGGAGGG
>Ga0187887_10001489_pt1 | contig 20015 bp, 13 predicted proteins | sample June2016WEW_7_10_FD_132977 | JGI IMG/M metagenome (GOLD analysis project Ga0187887, IMG submission 132977) | Peatland microbial communities from SPRUCE experiment site at the Marcell Experimental Forest, Minnesota, USA - June2016WEW_7_10 | ecosystem: Environmental > Terrestrial > Soil >... | reverse complement strand
AGGTCGTTGTGCATGGTCTTATCCTGTCGCATGCAGTTCTTAATGTCGAAGTCTCTGGGGTTGTTGCCCGAGGCTATGAAGCACGATCCCATTCGATAGCTCGTCGGATCCTTCGTATAGGACGCGATCAGGAGTTCCTCCGGGGAATACCTTTTGGGAAACCCATGAAATCCGAGGATGCATATGGAAACGGCGACCAGGCCAAGGGACGAGGCTGCGGCAAATCGGAAGGTAAAAGCGCCTGAAAGATACAACCTGCCTTTGCGGAAGGGGAGTTCAATATATTTCCACGAAAGCGCGGCGACGAATAAGCAGACGATGAAGATGGCCGACTTCACGCTGCGACTAGATGCTCCGGGAAACTGAACCATGCCAGTCCGCTGAAAGACCACGATCGGCCAGTGCCAGATATATAGGGAGTAAGAGATTAATCCGATGAAGATAAACGGTCGCGTGGAAAGCAGGGCGCCTACGAACGAGCCTCCGTCTTGACCGGCAGCGATGATCATCGCCGCACCGAGACAGGGTGCCAGGGCTGCAATACCAGGAAAGGGGGTCGAAACATCGAACTTTAAAGAGGCGAAGACAATGAGAATGAGGCCAGCACCAGACGCTACGTTCCGCCACAACTTAGTTGTGATGGAAGGAAATAAATGAAGAGAAAGCATGGTGCCCAGAAGCAGTTCCCAGGCCCTGGTGAAGGGAAGATAAAACGTGGCGCTGGGAAATCGGTAGGCCCCTACCACGCTAATGGCGAAAGTTCCGCAAGCGATCAGCACGATTGCCGACTTCAGTCGCTGAGGGAAATAACGGCGCACCAAAAGTAAAAGGAGTGGGAAAGCAATATAAAACTGCTCTTCTACAGCAAGTGACCAAGTATGAAGGAGGGGTTGATCTGCTGCTGAAACGTCGAAATAACCTGAGTGCAACCAGAAGAATACGTTGGAAGCAGAGAAAACTGCAGCCAGCAAAGACTTTCCAAAGCTAACTAACTCTGCCGGCAGAAGAAAGAAATATCCAGCAACCGCGGTGGCCAACATCATGACAACCGAGACGGGCAGGATACGGCGGATGCGCCTCTGATAGAAAGACGAGAGAGAAAATCGTGACTCCCCAATTTCCTTCAGGATGACCGAGCTTATAAGAAAGCCTGAGATGACAAAAAAGACGTCGACCCCAATGAACCCACCCCAGACCTTCAACACCTTCAGGTGGAAGAAGAGCACGTCGAGAACCGCAATCGCTCGAAGGCCGTCGATATCGGCGCGGTAAACGAGCGTCGGATTCGAATCAAGCATGCAGCTATCCCCCGAATCCTAAGATTGGATAATTGCATTTACTGCTGCATCAGGCTGGGTTCTCTGGGTTTCGTCTGATCAGCGTGCGTGCTCGGAATGCCGCTGGCAAATGCAATCATGAAACACTTGCAATTGAGAGTGCGATAGCCAATAGTGCTGTTGAATGTCTTGTGATATTAGCACGGACCCGTCGGAGCAGGGACAGAAAGTACGATCCCACTGCATCAGCGCAACGGCAAAACTGCAAAAGTTTGCATAGGAACGAATCGTTCCACGCACTCATCAGCAAGCTTCACGGCTCGCTTGGGCTTCTTTCCTGAGACCAATACAAGCCATCACGAAAAGCAGCCAAAGAATGCGGAGATATCCGAAATCACTCTCGCCAATGTTGTAGACCAGATTACAAAGGATGACGACGATGCACCAACGCACAAAGGCTGCATTCGACCTGCAACGAAAGCATCGGAGAGCGTCTGTTCCTGCGCTAAGGGTCATCAACACAAGCGTTATCACACCAAACACTCCCAGTTGCAACCACACGTCTAGATATCCACTTTGAGCCTGAGAGAGATTCCACCCCGCAATGAGCACAACATTTTTCGATGCCCCTTGCAGCCCCCGCCAAAAGGCCTCATATCCATAACCCAAGAGCGGTTTGTGGCCGATGGCATCCCAGACGGCTGCCCAGATGATCGTGCGTTCGCTGAGTGTCGGGTCCTTGCCAACACCGGTCAGAATCAACGATGCAAGCAGAGAAAGCAAATAAACTAAGCCGCCGACGACGGGGACCGCCATCAACACGACAAAAAGCGAGTCTTTAGGCGCCAGCTTTTGGAGGGCCCAGAGACTGCCCGACAGTGTAAGTGCCAGCAGTGTTAATAGCCAACCTGTTCTCGACTGCGACATGAAAATCAAAAAGAGGCAGAGGCCAATATAGAGAGGCAAAAATGTCCTCTGCAGAGGACGCTTCGGTTTCCAGTGAAGCGCGGTGACGAGAAACAGAGTTACCGCAGCGGCGCATTGTTGTTTGTGAGTAAAGACCCCTCGCCAGCCCGCTGATGTCGCGCCAATGCTGGGCACGAAGAGCGCCAGCGCGATGCTTGCTGGAACGGCAATTGTGCCGGTTAGCATGATCAGATCCAATTGACCATCCGTCGTGAACGACTCTGCTAAATAAATCGCGAAGAGCGTAAAGCAAAGCAACGTGATCCCGCTGATGATGCTCTGACGCGCATCAACCGACCACAGACAAGACAACAGTGCAAGTGTCGGAAGAGCCAGGATCAATTTCATCTGGAGTGAAGCCGACCAGATAACGGCAAATCTTTTTACGACGAGAGTTGAACATATAGCAGACACGGTAAGTAGACCAATTTGGTGGGTGCGCGAAACATCCGCCGCGGAAGCTGTGTCTGCAGCACCGGGGAATCCGCTGTTGGCGTAGTAGAGAAGCGGCAGCAGAATGAACCACGTTCGCACTAGTTTACTGGTGGCGATGGGTGGCGTTGTGACCGGAGCTTCAGCAAGCGATGGCATCGACTGCTCCCCTTGTCCGGTGAGATCCTAAGCTTGGCGTCATCGGCTCGCATACCCCCACTGGCCCGGCAGGGGCTTGCGACCGGCGAGCGTACGCAGTGCTGCTTCAACCGCCTGCAGTGCTGGTTTCGGATGGAGTGACTCGTCCAGCAATCCAGGACGATGAGGCTTTCCATCGGCACGATGGAAGTTAGCGGCCTGCATTGAATTGAGCCAATCCCACCGATCGCTCGGCGTCCAGAAAATGATTCGATCGACCTTGCCAGCCGGCACAACCTGCGTAAGGTAGTCGTAATAGCACTGCGCAACCACGCGATCTCGCTCCCGTTCATCGCCCTGCACCGCGCTATCATTTACATCAAGTTCAGTGATCAGGACTTGTAGACCTAGAGCGCGAACTCGCTTTATGAACTCGAGAAAAGCAAGCCCCCCGAAGGGCGCGGTTGCATCCAGGTGCGACTCGATCCCGATAGCTTGAACCGGAACTCCACGTTTGAGAAGTTGTTGCAGCAGGCTGATCGTCAACTCGCGGGTTCGTTCAAAGTCCGGTCGATTCTGTTCCACGTAATAGCAATTTAAAACACGGAGGGCGTCTGGATCGGCAGCCTTTGCTGCATGGAAGGCGATGTCTAGATATTGTGGCCCCAACAGGCTGGTCCAGACGCCAGGGTAGAGCCCATCTGGACGATGGCTCCAAAAGACGACAGGTTCGTTGACGACGTCCCACGACTCGATCTGCCCCCGATAATGGCCCATCACTGTGCTGATGTAATTCGTCAGTTGCTCGGCAGCATTCTGCCGTGTGAGTACAGAGGGGAACCAGGAAGGATTTGCGCTTGGACTGTTCCAGCAAAGATTGTGGCCATGCACCAGCATCCCGTGACTCTGACAGAAGTTGACCATCCAATCAGCGTCATCGAAAGTGTACGAATCGGGAGTCGGATGAAGCCTGGGCCATTTGAGCTCGTTGCCCGGAGTGAGCAGACTGAAATTCTGAGTAACAAACTGAGCAAACTCCGGGACCTGGAGATTCGCCTTGCTGGCTTGAAATCCCACCTTCACCTTGGACCTCTCGGCCAATTCCTTAAGCGAAGGCGGAGGACCGTGATCGGCTGGCATGGATGCGCTCAGTGGCCGCGAGAGCAAGAGTCCGGCTCCAAGCTTAAGTCCATCGATCAGCAACTCTCTCCGGGTCATGCACCCTCCAGCCTGTGGGAAATCCTGGCAGCGTAGAGATGCGCGCCCAAGAGTAGATTGCCTCAATCACACCTTACGGCACAACAACAGCAGCACTAGATTTCTCGACTTGAGTTTGCTGCATCTTGTCTGAAGTATGCCTGAACTTCTTCCGCATCGCATCTGTTGGTTTCTCGACGAATATATGGACCAGATAGGCGAGCAGAATAGCCACAAAGAGACTTAGAACGCCGGCAAGCACTTTGGAAGGAATGATCTGATTGATTTCTAGCAGCACCGTCGCGTGCAGAAGGTATAAGGCATACGAAACTGTGCCCAGGAACGTGAGTACCTGTGTGTTCAGGATACGTCCAGCCCAGCCGGCTGGAGTTTGCACGAAGTAATAAAGGATGGGCGCGAGCGCGACTCCCTGGATCGAATAACGAATGGTTTCGCGAAATACTGGATTTCGAATCAAAAGGGTGATGAGAAGCAAGGCAAAGCAAATGGGCAAAATAAGTCGCTCGAGGCGCCTGCGGGTGAACACAGAAGCCGCAAGGGATGTTTTCTCCAAACATGCAAGCGCACATCCAAACAGAATCGAATCTGCGCGACAATCCGTGGTATCTCGCGCCCATTCGAGACCGTTGGAGAAGGTTATGGCGACGAACGTTCGCCAGACCAGAATCACACCGCACATGCAAAGCAACGAAATCGCAATCTGCCGATAACTCATCCTCAATCTCGTGAGAAACAGAAGCATGAGCAGCGGAAAAAATAAATAGAAGTGCTCCTCTACTGCAAGTGACCAAAGAACTCCAAGACCGGGAATGAGACCAGCACCGCCATGAAAATAATAGTTTTGGTAATAGAATGCCTGCGAGCAAACGCCTGCAAGGGTGATGCCCGCCAAATGATGAACGGCTGCAAGGTATAGAAGAGTTGCTGCCATGATGCTGTACATCGGCGGAAATATTCTCAGGGTTCGACGCAGATAGAATAGCCTGAGCGAGATCCATCCAGTTGCTTCGCGCTCCCGGATCATCAACGTCGTGATCAGGTATCCGCTAAGGAGGAAAAACATATTGACACCCAGGCGTCCCGGGACAATCTTATCCAGGCCTGCATGGGCAACAAAGACGATCAAAAACGAGACCCCGCGAAGCCCATCGAGCGATGGAATCTTGCCTGTACTCGATGTGAATCTGGCGGGCGTATCTTCCACGTCGTGTCCCCCTGAAGAAGAGTAAAGCGCTGGTGACGCGGTTCTTTGAAGTTCGATGGTATTTGGAACCGATCGGTTTTACAAGTTGATTCATCTGAGAGGGGAACCAACGTACGGGAGATCGCGGTCTTTCCATCGCTACCAGATTCGCCTTGCACCGCAACTTCACCAGGCGCCAAAGCCGCATGTGGTACGATAAACCCTCCCTGAGCAGGCAAGTGTCAAAGACATGAACGCCCATTTATGAGTGTTATGCACGCTGATTGTCGAGCCAGTTTATGATGCCGAAGACCGTAGCTGTGATCATTCCAGCGTTTAATGTTGCGAGCTGTATAAGCGCGGCGATTCACTCGGCGCTGTCCCAGTCGATTGCACCTCGAGAGATTATTGTCGTAGACGACGCTTCAACGGACGACACAGCTTCAATCGTCGCCAATCTCGCCAGAGAGCATAAGAGCATCCGACTGATTCAAATGCCCGTCAACAAGGGTGCTGCGGCCGCGCGCAACGTAGGTCTGAATAATTGTTCGTCGGATTGGATCGCGGTCCTGGATTCTGACGACCGGTACCTCCCGCACCGTCTGGAATATCTGGTGACGGCAGCCGAAGATAGCCAACTCGATCTTGCTGCTGACAACTTCTATAAGTACGACGCCTTCGCGAATCAGATTGTCGGCGTCGCCATACCATCACAGATGGTTGGAACTAGCCTGCTTTTGGATCGTTATGATTTCGTTCGCAATTGCATGACGAGCATGGCGGGCGCAGTAGACCTTGGGCTACTAAAGCCAATCATGCGACGCAGTTTTGTGGAACGCTTTGCGCTGCGCTACCGCGAAGATATCCGCCACGGGGAAGACTTCATCTTTTATCTGACAGCTCTTGTGTATCGAGGGAAGTTTGCCCTCTTCCCTGAACCTCATTACGTGTATACCCAACGATTAGGAAGTGTCAGCGGAAAGCATTCCGCGCTGACCAGAACAAGAGTGGACCTCACAGAGATCGAAACAGAGAGCAGAAAAATCGCCGCTTCCCACTTGACCGAAAGCGATCCGCAACTCGCGCAACTCTTGAACCTGCGCGCGGATCGCCTGCGGGCCGCAAAGAAGTTCTTTGCATTCCGGACAGCTTTGACAGAAGGGCATTGGATTAAGGCGACTCACCAGGCTCTTGCAGATAAGGAAGTCCGAAGTTGCGCTTCACAAGCCCTTGAACACAAGCTCAAGAAACGTTGGCGCGGTTTGCTCGACGCCAATCGATAGTTATGCCTCGTCAAGGAGATCTGTACGCGTTCCAAAATATACACTATCGATTTCCAGAAAATATCTCACGGCTTTGGATTGTTTCAGGAGGAGCATGCCGTTGCCCGAAGATTTTACACACCTAATCTTAACCCGCTTTAATACAGCTGTTGGATTCGCTCCTTCCAGGCAAGGGCTTGATAAAGATTGGCTTGAGGCGAGACTGCTTCTATTCGAACGCTACTGTGTCCCTTCTGTTGCGGCTCAAAGTTGCGCATACTTCAAATGGCTTATATTCTGCGATGCGGCCAGCCCTGAATGGTTCAAAGAAAAGATGTCCACCTACGGAGAGTCGGTTTCACCGGTATATATTGACGGACCTGCTACGGATGAAGTGATAGCGCGCTTCGTGGCAGCCACAGGATTTGTTTCAAGCCCCTACCTTATAACAACCAGACTAGATAATGATGATGCCATCGGGGTGGATCACCTTAGACTGGTCCAACGGGCATTCAAGCGACAGGATCGCGAGTTCCTTGTATTTCCCTTCGGGCTTCAACTGTATCGGGGGCAACTATACAACACGTATTGGAACTCCAATCCATTTCTTTCACTAGTAGAAAAGGTTTCGGTCGATGGCTCGTTTACAACTGTGATGTGCGTTGAACATAATCGCGTCAGAACTGAAGGCAATGTACGCAGCATCATCTCCGTGCCGCAGTGGTTGCAGGTTATTCATGGATCTAACCTGCTGAACACACTTCGTGGGTGGCCGCGACTCTCTGGTCGCGAGCCATCAGCGATCAGCATCACAGCGTTGCAGGAAGGGGCCGACAGCATGTTGACTCGGATTAGGTATTCGACTGCGGCGTTTGCAGCGCGAGGACGAGGACTGTGGGCGAAGGTAGTCAACGCGATCAAACATCCCTGAATATCGTGCTTGCTGTCTCCGTCAAATGTGCGCGGCTATTCCGCCTTGCGTGCAGCCATCTCTATGTGCACTGTTCACGTACTCCCTCGCATCTGTAGATGCGACGGCATGCGTGCAGACTTAATCAGCGAATTAACTTAGCGCAATTGCAGGTGTATTACAAACAGGTGTGTTACTTATTGCTGCATAGATGTCTTCTAACGAACGTGTTTGACGATCTAAAGCATATCTCTCGCGGATGCGTTCCGATGCATGCACGCTGAAGTCGTTCCACAAGTTAGTATCGCGGAGTAATCGAAGAATAGCCGCAGCAAGTGCTGGGGTATCTCGCTCCGGGACAAGAAGGCCCGTCCGTCCATCCTCTACGGCTTCGGGGATGCCTCCGTGGTTAAAGCTCACGACAGGGGTTCCCATCGCCTGCGCCTCAGTAAAGACCATACCGAATCCCTCGCTGTCTCCGTTGTCAGCTCGCAAGCTTGGAACACAGAATATCGAAGCACGCGACATGTATGCACGCACCTCGGAAGTTGGTAGTGCTCCAAGGAAACGCACACGCAGTCCGAGTTGCCTCGCATGCGCTTCCAGGCTGCTGCGAAGCGGCCCGTCGCCGATCACCGTCAAATGTGTTTCTGGGATGCTTCTGCTAACTTCCACCATGGCGTCGAGAAGATACTGACAGCCCTTTTTCTGAACAAGCCGCCCCGCAAATAGGACGCCTCCATCGCGAGGTCCGCCGGACCGGGAGAAATAATTGCAGTCAATTCCTGTGTAATGGGCCCGCAATTTATGTGGTGGAAATCCAGCTTCCACTGCCTTAGTGCGAATGAATTCCGAGACACACAAGAACGTGTGCGTCCTTTCCCAAAGTTCGCGACGTTTGAGTAAGTACAAAATCCCGGACAAGCTCTTTCGCATGTTTGCATCGTTAGTTGTGACGTCGTAGCCGTGAAGGGTGACGATAAGAGGGATGTCGAGACTTTTGGCGAGCGGCAACGCGAGCGCACCATCTACCGCAAAATGCGCGTGTAGTAGCGATGGTTGAACCTCCCCGATTTGAGACTTGAAGGCGGGACTATAACCAGTTGCTTTATAGGCTAGTATTCTTAGCCGTGGAAACCGCGTGCTTGGCGATGTTAGCAAAATGCTTCGTTGCGAACGCGGCAGGCCCGACCGTGCTTGTTTGAGGCCAGCGTAGATCGGCTCGAAGCGGCGAAGAGCTTCTGCTTGATCTCGAATAAATGTTTCGCTCAGGGGCAGCAAGGTGGATCGAAAGATAATCACGCGAGGGCATTCGCATGAGCGCGTGAAGTCATTCATATTAGGAGACTCGATTAGTCGACTGCCCGTTTGGTCTGCTGGCTTTCGCAAAGAAGAGCCTATCACGAAGCCGCTTCCTTCGATTAGGTGGAAGGAAATACGCACCGAATAGTAGCGCGACGAGATAAGGTGTAGCCGATCCGACGATCACCGTCTCCTTCAGGAGTGTTACAAATCCGCTCCAACCCGCACCATCTTGTACTGCACGGCCCACGCAAGTCCCTACGATGAATCGAGAATATGCTCGTTTACTCAATAAGTGTCTGCGACGTTTGCCCCAGTCCAGACGTGCCTGCCAATTCAGATTGGTGGTTATGCTCGTACGTCCGGCCGGCACGTGATAAATGGAAAGGGGTTTATCAAGAACAACTAATGTGAATGCTTCATCTTTGCTCACACGTAGAAACCAGTCTATATCCTGAAAAAAACGAAGGCTGTTGTCGAAGGGTACGCGCAGAAAAAGCGTTCTTGAACACAAGAATGTTGACGTCTGAAAATAACATAGATAGTCGAACATGAACTCAGAAACAAGTTCACCGTTTTTCGGCAAGCGACGTGGACGCACGACATCCGCAAAACCTGTCGCGCGACAAATATAACGCGATGTCACAAGCATTCCGTCATTCTGGCTGCTCTCGGCGGATGCCAATTGCATCTCCAGCTTGTCGGGTAACCATTCGTCATCATCATCCAACAGCGCAATCCACCTGCCATTTGCCGATCGCACCCCTACATTGCGAGCTTCTGACCCTCCCACTTTTTCAGGTAGCTCGAGATATCTGAGTCTCGGTTCACGGAGCTGCTCGATCACGTCCCTTGACGCAGGATCGAGCCCGTCAATCACCACAACAATTTCAAAGTGGCCGAAGGTCTGCCGAAGAACACTCTCGACCGCGCGCAGAAGGAGCGCAGGGCGATTGAAGGTTGGAATGACGACTGTAACCGTCGGCGCCTGTTGACCCAATACGTACTCCCCTTAGATTCTCGAATTCTCGGCAATCCTTACGAAGACGCGATAACGATCATTCATTTGGAAAGGCTCAGAGCAACGCTCTTGTTCCCCAATGCAAGCGTCGAGCCCCGTGCCAATTCTCAGGCGAAGCGATAAATTGTGTACAGGGCCAATGATACGACATACACTATGTCAAAAGTACCGTTAGCGCAATGTCGCCTACTCCCCACAGTAGTGAATCAACCAATCTGTCTCCAAGAGACAATGTTTTCCGTACCCACAATCGGTCAGAATCCCTAATTCTAGTCTTCAAGAAGGAATATGCGAGCAAGCGATACCGTGAAAACGACTCAGCCGACTTCTGATCTGACCATTAGCGCGATTCTGGCGGTTTTCCGGCAACGCCGACGGATCATTGTCACAACGACAGTCGCACTTTTCTTACTCGTTACAATCTACTGCATTACGGCCACGCCTCATTACAAATCAACTGCGGTAATTGAGGTTCAACCGAGCAGCGCAGATTTACTTGGCCTTCAAAGTCTGATGGCCTCGCAGCCAGGCGAGATGGGAGACGCACTCAATGCAAGCCTTGATCTTCAAACAGAGGTCGAGATACTTCAGTCCGACACTCTCGCGTTGAAGGTCATCAATGATCTCAATCTAGAGGGAACAAGAGATTTCAAGCCTCACTGGAGTCCTATCGGTGCCGTCCTCGGTATCTTCTCGCCGAAAGGCATGGCTGATCCTTCGAGTGCTCCGCTCGAGGATTCACCGAGACGTCGAGCGTATGTGACGAGAGTTTTCAGCACTCATCTCAAGGTGAAAACCGTTGCAGGCACACGGCTGATCGAGATTACCTACACCGACTCTAACCCCAAAGTCGCAGCAGCCGTGGTCAATGATCTGACGCGCGCCCTCATGGATTACGGTTTCAATACTCGCAACACAGCTACAAATCAGACCTCAGAATGGCTGGGCTCTCAAATGTCCGATCTCAAGGGACAAGCCCATAATTTACAGGCACGTGTGGTCGCTCTCCAACGCGATGCTGGCGTCTATAGTCTGGGTGAAGACTCCCAGGGACGTGATCAGCTCTACAGTTCAACGCTAGACCAGTTGCAGCAGGCGACCAATGCACTCACTGCAGCGACATCGAATCGTATTATGAAGGGCGCTCTGTACGAGACAATTCGCAACGGGGATCCGGACATGATCTCGGGGCTAGCCGGTGCTGGTGCCGCAACCTCCAATTCAGCACAGAGTGCCTTTACCCTTCTCCAGAATCTGCGCACACAGCAAGCTACCGCAGCTGCCCAATTGGCACAGGATACTTCTAAGTTCGGTCCCAGTTATGCAAAGCTGGGGGATGAGCGATCAAACCTCGCCAGCCTCGATAAATCAGTCGCGGACGAGATTCATCGCATCGGAGAGCGCGCGAAGAATGACTACGAGGCAGCCCGCGGCGCCGAAGCTGATCTTCAGCGTGTCTACAACGAGCGCAAGGAAGAGGCCGAGAAGTCGAATAACCGGGCAATTGAATATGCAATCGCCAAGCAGGAAGCGGATAACAGCCGTGGTCTGTACGAAGATCTGTCCAAGCGTTTGAGAGAGGCTGGTGTGATCGAGGGTCTGCGGTCTTCGAACATCTCAGTCGTAAGTCCCGCCAAGATTTCAGCCACGCCAGCGTCACCAAATCCTCCTCTGTATCTCGCCGTAGCTGTCGTTCTGGGTTTGTTCTTCGGCGCGTGTGCGGCACTGTATTCGGACATGAATGACGACACAATCCAATCGTTCAGCTTCGTCGAAGAGACTCTTGGACTTCGACTTTCCGCTGTACTGCCATCGCTTGAGTCGTCGGACAGAAGGTCTTTCCTTCGAATGCCGCGTATTGGTACTTTCGGCAAGAAATCCGACGATTCGACATCCCCGCTCATCGTACTTAGTCATCCTGCCAGCGCCTACGCGGAGTCGCTGCGACTGCTCCGAACGTCTATCCTGTCCTCTCGCAACGCGCCCCCCTCACGTGTAATCCTTGTGACAAGTTCTGTTCCCCGCGAAGGAAAGACAACCGTCGCCGGCAATCTCGCCATACTGCTGGCTCAGGCAGGCAAGAGTGTTCTGTTCGTCGATGGCGATCTGCGATCACAGGAGCAGATTCGTTTCCCTGATCCTTCGGGAGGAGCTGTGCCCGGCTTCAGCACGCTACTCTCGGATCCAGGTCAAAGCCCGCAGACCAATCAGGTACCAAAGGTGGCGAATCTGCAGATGATCCCCGCGGGGCCTGCAACCCAATATCCAGCGGAGTTGTTGACCAGCGATCGATGCCGGGAGCTCCTGAACGAGTGGAAGAAGGCCTTCGACTACGTAGTGGTGGACAGTCCTCCAGTTCTCGATGTCACCGACCCGCTGATCCTTGCACAGTACGCCGATATGACCTTGCTGGTATCGCGATGCGGCTTGACCACCAGGAAGGCAATTGAGCGCGCGCACCATGTGCTCACCTCGGTTCCAGACACCAGGATTAGCGTTATCCTCAATGATGCGGATCGTGGCTCCGCGAGTTATGCCGACTACTTTGGTTACAGTGGTTCAACCTATTACGAAACCATCTGATGGAGTCTGAGATGCTCATGTGCCGCCGGATCGTTCGCCTCTCTTTTTTGCTTGCGATGGTCTTATCCCCCGCTGTGCGCGCCCAGGAGTCTTTACTCATTGGCCCGGGTGACCAACTGCACGTTCTGGTACTCGATACCCCGGAGTTGGAGCAACATCCACGGGTCACAGATTCTGGCGAGATACCGCTGGTCGGCGTCGGAACATTAAAGGTGGCAGGGCTCACGCCAGGGGCGGCGGCGCAGAAAATTCAGGACTTTCTGATCAGCACTCACTTCATGAACCATCCCTCGGTGACCGTGACGATCGACCAGTTTGCCACCCAGACGATTTCGGTCCTGGGACAAGTGAAGTTGCCGGGAGTCTTCCAGATCACCACGTCCCGGTCCGTTCTGGATGCCATCGCAATGGCGGGAGGACTATCCGATACCGCCGATCGTCACGTCACCATCCAGCGGAAGGATCCAACCATCAAGCCCATCACGTACGATCTATCCAATGATGCGGACAAGGCAATGACTACCCAGGTTCAGGTTTACCCCGGGGACATTGTGCTTGTTCCTCGCGCGTCGATCGCCTACGTTTTGGGCGACGTCAATCGTCCCGGTGGAATCGTCATGCAAAACAATCACTCGCAGCTTACGGCTTTGCAAGCTGTGTCCATAGCGGGTGGAACGCTTCCGTCCGCAGTTCCGTCCCACGCGAAGTTGATTCGACGATTGCCCGAAGGAGGCTATAAGGAGATAGCCATGAACTTCGCCCTGATACAGAAAGGAAAGCGGCCCGATGTGCTGCTTCAGCCGGACGATGTCATCTTCATCCCTTTCAGCTATCTTCGCAATATTGGTGCAAATGCTGCAGGGATCCTGGCCGCGGCGACCTCCGCAGGGATCTACACCATCCCGTAGCAGCCAATCGTAGCCGGCTGTTATGAGAGAAAGGGCGCTCTCACGGTCGAGAGAGATTCTCTGGCTTCCGTCTGGAGAGATCGTGGAGCAGAAACGGTAGGGACAACGGTGTACTGTCCAGCGTCGCCGATCGCTTTGATCAATTTCTTTCCGAATGCAGGAGGATGATGCGATGGAGGCTGCTGCAGGAAATGATAGGGCCGGCATGGTTGGCATTGTCCTCGTGAATTGGAATGGAGGGGAGAATGTCCGCAGGAGCTATGCGTCGCTGACCGCCGGCGACTATCGCGGGTGGAAGCTTTTCATCGTAGATAACGCATCGGAAGACGATTCCGTTGAGATGATTCGGCGCGAAATTCCTGACGCAATCCTCATCGAAAGCGGCGCGAACCTCGGTTTCGCGGGTGGCTGCAATATCGGAATCAAGAGGGTTTTGGAGATGGGGCTGGAGTATGTGTTTCTCCTGAACAGTGACGCGAGAGTGCTCCCCAACACCGTAAGCGAGCTGGTATCGGCGAGCAGGCGGTTGGACGACAAAGCGATATTGGGGAGCCTGGTTCGGTATTTCCCTTCCGGGAAGGTGCAGTATATGGGAAGCCGCAGATCGCTCGAGAGCGGACGCCCTCATTGGTATACCGAGACCGAGGATAGTGAGCGGTTGCAGCAGGAGTTGATCGAAGGGGATTTTATCTTTGGGGCCGCGTTGTTCGCTCCCTCAGAGCTGTTTCGAAAGGTTGGCCTCTTTGATGAACGATTCTTTCTAAATTTTGAGGAGACGGACTGGTGTTATCGGGCAGCGGCATCAGGAATTGCTTCCTATGTGGTGACGAAATCGGTGGTACAGCACATTGGAAGCGCATCGCTCGGGGCCCGAACCGCACCGCTGCAAACATACTTCCTCACTCGGAATAGGCTATTGTTTTACGACAAGCACGGCGGGCTCAAGCATCGGCTCAGCGCTTATTTGGAAGTGTTGCGCGACTTGATTGGGCGCATCAAGCGCAGTGCGGAAGCGTATCCGCCATTCGGGCGGCTGGACCCGTCCACACGGGCGCTGCTATGTGCGATACGGGACTATGGATTGCGCCGCTTCGGCGACTGTCCAGCACGGGTTCGGGAGTTGGGAAATATGGAGAGAGCATCTCGGGACGTTCAACCGGCACACGACTGATGTGCCAGATAGGGAGCTAGGGTGGCGCTTAAGAGGTCGCTTGCGTGGATGGGGTTAGCGCAGATCACGGCCCTGGCCTTGCAGTTCACCAGTTCGGTGGTCTTGGCGCGCCTGCTGACTCCTTATGAGATGGGCATTTATGCGGTTTCGGCGGCCACCGTCGGTGTGCTGGCGGTGGTGCAGGCATTTGGTCTGCAGGCACTGATCGTCCGTGAAGAATTTCTAACGACTGAGATCACGGCAACGGCATTTACCCTCAACCTGTTTATTGCGCTCGGGCTTTCGGCGGCCATCGCTTCGCTCAGTGTTGCCGGCGGAGCCTTCCTGCATGATGCTGCGGTGCAAAGGGTACTGTTGGTCCTTTCGATCAATCCACTCTTCAGCATCTTCGATCTGCTGCCGACAGCGAATTTGGAGAGGCGCGGAAAGTTCCGAACGATGTCTTTAGTGACGACTACGAGCGGAATCGCGGGAACGATTCTGACGATTGTGCTGGCGTTCAAGGGCTTCAAATACATGAGCCTCGTGTATTCGGGGATTGTCAGCGCAGCAATCAGCACCATCCTGATGAACATTGCAGGACGGCAACATGTAAGTTTTCGAATGGGCTTGAAAGCGTGGCGCCGCGTCGCGAACTTTGGGCTCCAGATGCTGGCCGTATCGGGAGTCAATTCCATTTCAACGCGCTTGTCCGACGTGTTGCTGGGCCGATTGCAAGGTTTGAGCGCACTTGGTATTTACAACCGCGCGGGTAGCTTGAACGGGCTTATCTGGAGCAATGTGCATCTGGTCGCGGGACGGGTGGTTTTCGTGGACTATGCCGAATTGAATCGGCAGAAGGTCTCGTTGCGTGGGCGCTATTTGCGGACGGTTGAGATCATTACAGCGCTACTATGGCCAGCGTTCGGTGGATTTGCGATTCTTTCGGGCCCGTTCATCCTGATGGTTTACGGAGCGAAGTGGCTGCCGGCAACTGTGCCGCTGGCGTTTCTCGCGATTGCCTCCATGATCCAGGTGTCGATCACGATGACATGGGAACTGTTTGCCGCTACAGGCCAGTTGAAGGCCCAAACAAGAATCGAATTTGTGCGGGCGGGAGTTGCGCTCGCCTGCTTTGGAGCGGGATGCCTTATCAGCATGACGGTGGCAGCTGCGGCGCGAATCGTCGACGCAGCGTTTGCCGTGTTTCTCTACCGCAAACATCTGGACCGCATGACCGATACAGCTCTGGCGGATTTTCTTCCAATCTACAGGCAAAGCGCAATCTTGACCCTGCTGGCGTTGATTCCCCCTGCGGCGCTGATGGCCACGTTTCGCATGTCGGCACGAACCCCGATGATGCTGGTGATTGGATCGGTGGTGTTGGGAATCGCGCTCTGGGCGGCTGGGCTTAGCTACTTCAAACACCCGCTGATGCACGAAGCCAAGCTCTCAATGGAACGCTTTGCGCGTAATCGCCGGGTAAACTCCAATGTCTGACCCGCCGGGCTTCCGGGAATTAGCTCCTGATGCCATCGGAAATCAGCGCCGCAGCAACTGCAACCTGGCCATAACTCAGACCACCATCTCCCGGGCTATTCCGCATCGGCAGATACGTTTCCATTCCCGCCTCGCGCAATCGTAGACAAACAATCTTCGTCAGCAGTCGATTATGAAATACCCCACCGCTCAAACAGACCGCGCGAATTCCGGTCCGGTCGCGGGCCTCAATCACCGCTCGCGCATACGCATTCGCGATCCCCACATGAAACCTTACGCTGATCGTCTCTCGCGCCACGCCACCCCGCAGATCCCCCAGCAACTCGTTCCACAGCGCTGCCGGATTCAAAACCAAGGGTGACTCACCTTCGAAGCGCACCTCATAACTCCTTTCAGAGTTTTCCCAATCCCCTCTCGCAGCCCCCTCCAGCTCAATCGCCGCCTGTGCTTCATAGTCCACGCGATCCCGTCCGAGGATCAGCGCCGCAGCCGCATCAAACATGCGCCCGCAACTAGACGTCAGCGGTGAGTTCACTCCACGCTCGATCATCCGCGCCAGCAGCCGCGCATCGTTCTCGCTCACCTTCAGTCGCGCCAGCACCTCCGCGTCAAACACGCCCTCCCCCATCGCCGCATAGAGATGTCCAAACGCCATACGCCAGGGCTGCCGCACCGCTGCCTCCGCTCCCGCCATCGCCACATACTTCAAATGCGCAAACCGCTCGAAGCTCGTGAGCGTCGCAATCAACACCTCTCCACCCCACACACATCCATCGACGCCGTATCCAGTGCCGTCCAGCGCCAGCCCGATCACCGGACCCCGCAACCCGTGCTCCGCCATGCATCCCGCAACATGCGCATGATGGTGTTGAACCGCAATCTTCGGTTGACTCTGGCGCAGCGCCCACGCAGTCGACGCATATCCCGGATGCAGATCATGCACCACATACTCCGGCGTTACCTGGAAGATCCTCTCAAAGTGCTCCAGCGCCTCACTAAAAAACTCCAGTGACGACACCGACTCCAGATCCCCCAGGTGCTGACTCTGATACCCATGCCTCCCACTCGCCAGCGTGAATACACTCTTCAGATGCCCACCCACCGCCAGCAGCGGAGGCGTCTCCTGCAGCAGCCGCACCGGCAGCGGGACATGCCCGCGCGACCTCCGAACAAACTGCGGGCTCCCCTCCACTACCTCCATCACCGAGTCATCTGCACGCTGCAAAATCTCGCGATCATGCACCAGGAACGCATCCGCAATCCCGCCTAACCGTTCCACGGCCTCATCGTTCGCAATCACGATTGGCTCTTCACTCAAGTTCGCGCTCGTCATCACCAGGGCTCGCAATCCCTCATCCTGCAGCAGCAGATGATGCAGCGGCGCATACGGCAGGAACACTCCCAACCACGGCACGCCCGGCGCCACATCCGCCGCCAGCGCATGCGCCGTCACTGCCCTCAGCAAGACAATTGGCCTCGCCGTACTCATGAGCAGCGCCGCCTCGGGTTCGCTCACCTCGCACAGCCGTCGCACCGCCTCCACATCCTGCACCATGACCGCGAGCGGCTTTCCGAACCGATGCTTCCGCTCGCGCAGCCGTCTTACCGCCTGCGGATCCGTCGCGTCCACCACCAGGTGAAATCCACCAATCCCCTTCACCGCAACAATCTTTCCCGCACGCAACAGCTCCCGCACCGCGAGCAGCGGCTCCTTTGCGTCAACTGCGGCACCCTCTGCATCGAGCAGTGTCAGGCGCGGTCCGCAATCCCAACAAGCATTGGGCTGCGCGTGAAAGCGTCGATTGAGCGGATCGTCGTACTCCGCCTGGCACGCCGAGCACATCGTGAATCGAGCCATCGACGTCTGCGGCCGATCATAGGGAATGCTTCGCGTAATCGTGAAGCGTGGCCCGCAATGCGTGCAATTGATAAATGGATACCCAAAGCGCCGGTTCTCCGGATCAGACATCTCTCGCAAACAATCCGAACACGTTGCTGCATCGGCTGGAATCTGTGTATTCACCTGCCCAGTCGCATCGCTCGCAACAATCCGAAATCCCACCCCACCACGCGTCTCGATGTCCTCAACCACCACCGACTCAATCTGCGCGAGCGGTGGAATTTCTATCGGCAGCCTCCGCAGAAACTCCTCCACCTGCGCGCACTCTCCCTCGATCTCCACCACCACCCCACCGGTCCCGTTCGCCACTTCCCCACCGAGTTGCAGTTCTGCCGCCAGGCAATAGAGAAAAGGACGAAACCCTACCCCCTGCACGACCCCAGCGATCTTCACCCGCCGACGAACCATCCTGTGATTATCCGCCTTAGCCTCTAACGCCGTACCTTGCACACGCCCTGCCAGCCCGCTAACAGATCCGCGGCAATTGATCGCCCGCCAGCATGTCCACAATCCGGTCCGTACCAAAGGTCGTCCGCATCACCACGCAGCCTCGCCTACTCGACGTCACCGTTCCAATCATCTGCGCGCCCACTCCGGTATCTACCGTCCGCATCGCCGCCAGCGCAGCCTCCGCATCCTCCGGCGCCGCGAACGCAATCAGCTTACCCTCGTTGGCCACGTACATCGGGTCCAGCCCAAACAGTTCGCAGATCCCGCGCACCGGCTCGCTCACCGGGATCTTGCGCTCCTCCAGTGCAATCCCCACCTGCGCGGACGCGGCAATCTCATTCAGCGCACTCGACAAACCACCGCGCGTCAGATCCCGCATCGTCCTCAACCCCGGAGCCGCCTTCACCAGCGCGCGGCAAAGCTCCGTCAGCGGCGCCGAATCGCTCTTCAAATCGCCCGACACCCCAAGCCCCTCACGCTGCGCCAAAATTGTCACTCCATGCTCGCCGATTGGCCCACTTAACAGAATCCGATCTCCAGCACGAACATACTGCGGCCCCAGCATCACGCCCTCCGGGATCACTCCAATGCCAGCCGTCGTGATAAAGATCTGGTCCCCGCTGCCTTTCTCGACTACCTTCGTATCGCCGGTAACGATGCTGACGCCCGCGCGCCGAGCCGCCGCCGCCATCTGCTCCACCACGCGGCGCAATGTTTCCAACGGCAATCCCTCTTCGAGGATGAACGCCGCACTCAAATATTGCGGCTCCGCTCCACCCACCGCCAGATCATTCACCGTTCCATACACCGCCAGTTCGCCAATGCTTCCACCTGGAAAGAACAGCGGCTTCACCACGTAGGAGTCGGTTGAGAATGCGACGCGCCCCGGCGCGAGCCGAACCGCAGCCTGATCGTTCAACTCATTCAGCACTGGATTTCCAAATGCCGGCAAAAAAATATCCCGCATCAGCGCTGCCGACAATCGACCTCCGCTGCCATGGCCCAGCACGATGTGCGACTTCACCGCCAGCGGCAGCGGGCAGGCAATCGCCGGCATCTCGCTCGTACTCATACGCTCTCCCCAGCCGCCACGCACACGTCTTTACGCTCATCCTCACTATGTCGCCTATACAAGTAGTACGCCGCGCAAGCACCCTCAGACGACACCATCGGCGCCCCCAGCGGCGACTCCGGCGTACACCGCGTTCCAAACGCCGAGCACCGCTTCGGCTTCGCCAGACCCTGTAGGATCATCGCGCTGATGCACTCCTTCGGCTCTGCCACCGAAATATCTTCCAGCCCAAACCGCAGCTCCGCATCGAACTCCCGATACGCTGCGCTGAGCCGCAACCCACTCGCCGCCACCTCGCCCAACCCGCGCCACTTGCGATCGCAAACCTCGTACACCTCGAACAGAAGTTCGCGCGCCCGCCGGTTCCCGTCCTCGCGCACACTCCGGCGATACTGGTTCTCCATCTCGAAGCGTCCCTCTTCCAGCTGAGCCGCCAGCATCACAATCGCTTCCATCAGATCCACCGGCTCGAACCCGCCAATCACAATTGGCACTTTGTACTTCGCTGCCAACCGCTCATACGCCCCTGTTCCCATGATCGTGCATACATGCCCCGGCGCTATCAAACCCTGCACGCGGTTGTGGGGCGACGACAGCAACATCTCTACGGCCGGCGGCACCAGCACATGGGACGAGAGCAGCGAAAGATTCTTTATCCCCTGCCGCCGTGCCTGCCACGCCACCATTGCATTGGCCGGCGCCGTGGTCTCAAACCCTACCCCAAAGAACACCACCTCGCGCGT
>Ga0187887_10001487_pt1 | contig 20070 bp, 13 predicted proteins | sample June2016WEW_7_10_FD_132977 | JGI IMG/M metagenome (GOLD analysis project Ga0187887, IMG submission 132977) | Peatland microbial communities from SPRUCE experiment site at the Marcell Experimental Forest, Minnesota, USA - June2016WEW_7_10 | ecosystem: Environmental > Terrestrial > Soil >... | reverse complement strand
GGTCGGCGATTGTTGAAACCGCACCTTCGCCACCACCTGCGCCACCACGAAGAACAGCGCCACATACGCTCCCAGCAGCTTGCCAAAGTCCCACTGCGGCAGGTTCACGCTCCACCCATACAAACCCAACACCGCAATCCCCAATGCAAACCACATCGCTCGCTGCGCACCCGACGAGCGATACAGTCCCGACTGGAAGAACGAATCTCCCAGCACCTCCAACGATGCCGCCACCACCAGCACCACAAACGCTCCCAACGGCGAAGACACTATTTGATTCAGCACGCTCTTCATCTCACCTCTCCTGACGCGTAAACATTCTGGAATGTGTCCGAGTCTACTAGACCGTATCGTCCGCGCCTCAACCCAGCAAGCACCCAGTCACAACACCCTGCCCCTGATCGCACCTGCGTTACAAATACAGATAGACTGGTGACTCACACCAATCCAAACCCAAGCCAGGGAACTATCCGTGAGCCAGAGGAGCTGTCCTTGATTTTGATCGGCAATCTATTAATCGTCTCCGGTTGGTTGCTAGTCCTGGCGTCACTCTTCCTGCTCGCCGGCTTTGGGGAACGCTTCACCTTCGTCGTCGCCGGCCTGCTTGTCGAACTCCTCGGCCTCACCCTCACCGCTCTCCGCTATCGCTCCCTGCAAAGAGGCCCCGAATGACCCCTGACCTCTGCCTCCTCTGCATCATCCTCATCCCGCTCGCCGCCACTGGCCTTGCCCTCATCCATCAGGGCCTCGGTCGCTCCCGCAGCGCGGCGCACGCGATGCTCGCGACCCTCTGCTCGCTGGCCATCGCCGCGATCGTCTTCGTCCTGATCGGATCCTCCTGGATGGGCTTCGCCGGAGGCCTCACCCACACCCTCCACCTCGCCGGCAAATCCATCGACTGGCTAGGCGCCGAGCCACTCTTCGCGACCAGCTTGACCCCCAACCTCACTCACGGCCTCTACCCGGCATTCGTGCTCGCGTTTGGCATCTTCGCCGCAGGCCTCGCCTCCCTCATCCCGATCAGCGCGGGCACTGACCGCTGGCGTCTCGCCGCAATCTGCGCCGCGAGCGCGCTCTTCGCCGCCGTCGTCTTCCCCCTATTCGCCCACTGGGTCTGGAGCAACGGCTGGCTCGCCCAACTCACCCCGCTCTTCGGCCTCCCAGCCTTCACCGACCTCGGCGGAGCCGCGGTCCTCAACGTCCTCGGCGGTCTCGCCGCTCTCTCCGTCGCCTGGATCCTCGGCCCGCGCCAAGGCAAGTATGCCGACCGTATCGCCATCGCCATCCCCGGACACAACATCGTGCAAGTCCTCTTCGGCTGCATCGTTGCCCTCATCGGCTGGATCGGTCTCGACTGCGCCGCAGCCATCCTCTTCTACCGCATCACCTATCCCGAGATCCTTCTCACCGTCATCAATGCCGTACTCTCCGCCTCCACCGGCTGCCTGGCCGCGGTCGTCACCACCCAACTCCGCTACCGCAAGCCCGACGCCTCCCTCAGCGCCAATGGCTGGATCGCCGGCCTAGTCGCCGGTTCTGCCGGCTGCGGACTTGTCTCCCCCCTCGCGACCATCTTCATCGGTCTCATCGCCGGAGCCCTCGTCACCCTGCTCGTCGAAACCCTCGAGCTGCGCCTCTTCATCGACGACCCCGGCGGCGCCATCTCTGTTCACCTCGGCGCCGGCCTCTGGGGCCTTCTCGCCTTCGGTCTTTTCGCCCCCACCACTGGCTCGCGTCCAGCCCTCATCCTCACGCAGCTCATTGGAATCGCAACGCTGCTCGGCGTGATGTTTCCCCTCATCCACATCCTGCACCGGCTACTCAACAAGCTCATCCCCTTCCGCGTAGACGCCGACGGCGACTGGCAGGGTATGGACATCCGCGAGCTAGGCGCAGGCGCCTACCCAGAGTTCGTCGTCCACGCCGACGAGTTCGTCCCACGCTGACCACGTCTCCACCGTCCCGTCATCCCCTCATCAATGGTGCCGCGAAACCAGCAATAACAAACCAAATAACAGCACCGGTATCAGCGCCAGTCCCGCATACAAAAGCACTCGCCGCCGCTCTGGCGATCGCCGCGTCCTCCACTGCTCCGCATCCGGACGCGCAGCCACTCCCACCTCTTCCCGGTGCCGCAGATCGTGTGCCATCTCGCGCGCACTGGCATACCGATTCTTCGGCTCGCGTTCCATCGCGCGATACACAATCTCCTGCAACTGCGGCGAAATCGAGGGTTCCAGCTCTCTCGGTGGCACCGGCTGATTCAGCAGCCGGTCATTCATGACTGCAAATGGATTCGGCCCCGAAAACGGCACCACCCCTGTCAGCATCTCGTAAAGCATCACTCCCAACGCATAAATGTCACTGCGCGCATCGCCCCGCTTGCCTCGCACCTGCTCCGGCGAAATATAGTCGGGCGTCCCCATGCTCTGCGAAAAGTGGGCGAACGTAAGCCGCCGCGCACCGACGCTTGCAGCGATGCCGAAGTCGATCAGGTGAATCTCATCGTCATCGTCCACCATGATGTTCTCCGGCTTCAGATCACGATGCGCCACACCATTTTCGTGAACGTAATCCAGCGCCTCACAGATGCCGACCATCAGCTTCACCGCGCGTTCTACCGGCAGCTTCTTCTCCGCGTTCAACACCTGGCGCAGCAGCCGCCCATCCAGCCACTCCATCACCATGTACACCTGCGTGCGCTCAGGGTTCGTAAACACTTTCATCACGCCAGGATGATCGATGCGTGTTCCAATCTCCTCCTCGCGCCGAAAGCGATCGAACATCGTCGGATCGCTCTCCACCTCGGGATGCGGCACCTTGATCGCAACCTGCAACCCACTCTTCAGATCTCGCGCGCGAAATACCGTCGCCATGCCGCTGGTCGCAACAACGTCCTCCAACTCATAGCCATCGAGTTTGTCGCCAGGACGGAGTGTGAGATTAGGCGCGATCATTTATAGCAACCTGTATGGCCGTCCGCGATAAAGCCCCATTCGTTCCACCGTCTTTACACGAATCAACTGCACGCTGACATTATCCTGGCCACCTGCCTCATTGGCCGCCGCCACCAGCGCATCCGCCGCTTTCTCCAGGTCGCTGTTGCGCAGAATAATCTGCAGGATCGCCGTGTCCGGCACGTATCCATACAGCCCATCCGTGCAAAGCAACAACACATCGCCCGGAAGAATATTTACCGTGATGGTATCCGCAGCTACAAACAACTCATTGCCCAAAGACCGCGTCAACACGTGGCGTCCATCGTGCGCCGCAGCCTCTTCCTTGGTGAGAATACCCAGCCTCACCTGCTCAGCCGCCATCGTATGATCACGCGTCAACTGCGTTCCATTGCCATTGCGAAATAAATAGCAGCGCGAATCACCGACATGCGAAACCACAGCCGAGTCGAACCGCAGCGCACACGCAACAAACGTCGTTCCCATCCGCGCACCCCGCAGCGCGGTCGCCAGCCCCGCGTCATACACCGCGGCATTGGCTTCCTGCACCAATCGCGGCAGCAGCGAAACGTGCATCACGCCTTTAGGAATCTTGCGGAACCCCTCCAGCGCCGTCATCAATGCAAGAGCTGAAGCAACCTCGCCCTGTTCATGGCCACCCATCCCATCGGCCACCGCAAAAAACCAACCCTGCGAATGCACCTGCGCCGGCCCCATGGGCAGCACATGCCCAATGGCATCCTCGTTGTTCGACCGCACCTTTCCCGGGTCGGTCCGTTCTGCGAACTCAAGATCGAGCATAAGAGAGTCTATGCGCCGGTCAGAATCAGGAAATCCAACCCCGCGCCATCAGTCTACGCCGAAGTCGGCCGCGATTCGATCAGCGCCGATTTCCCCGATGCTTTGCCGGCCGTGATGAAGTGGAAGCTGCCATAGATTCCCCATACTGCCGCAATCCCGAGCGCCAGCAGCGGTTCCATCTTCGTGCCGTAGCCCATGAACGGCCCCACAAGATAAAAGCCCATGCAAGCAAGATTGGCACACAACCCGAACAGCGGAATCGCCAGGTGCCGGACCACGTTGAACTTCGGATGCTTGTGATATGCAACCATGCACAGCGTGCAACTGAGGGCATACAGCAGAAACGTGCCAAAGTTGGAAGCCAACGTTACCGTCAGAAGACTGTTCGGCAGAGCGGCCATCCTTTCATGAGTCGTGTACCCGAAGCTTGAAAATACACCGTGTGGAATCGCCGCAAGCGCCGAAGCCGTCGGTGCTCCGCTATCGCCAAAAACAATCGCAACCGCCATGCACCCGATCACGGCCGAGATCGCAGCCAGAGTCCACACCGCCCGATGCGGCGTCAGGTTGTTCTTGTGCAGCAGGCCAAAGCGATTCGAAACCTCCTGGTCCTTGCCCATCGCATACGTCACGCGTGCGCCCGTGTTCATGCACGAGAGCGTCGTCCCGATCAACGCCAGGACCACGGTCGCCGCCTCCGCAAGCATGAACGTGCGCCCGTGCCCCTGCCCGAACAGCGCATCGCCAACCATCACCATCATGTCGCCAATCGGCGCCGCCGACCCCGTCGCGCTCTGCATCGTATATCCACTATTCAAAAAATAATTAGCAGCAAAATATTCGAAGCAATAGAAGACCACACCCTGCACCAGCAGCGACGTAATCACCGCGATCGGCACATCTCGCTTCGCATTCTTCGCCTCCCCTCCCATCGATGTCACCGACTCAAATCCCACCAGGATCAGAATTGCGACCGTCGCCTGGATGAACACCCAGCTCCAATGATGCGGGCTCACAACCGATTTCGCATTGCGATGGGTGAGAAAGTTCCCCGCCGCGTCGTGCTCCGGATAGCTGACGTGATACGGAACCGGCTTACCACTCGCATCCAACTGCGGTAGCGGCACACCATTCGCGTCGCGCACAATCGTGTCCGTAGAGACGCCGCCCACCATCGCCGTCGTGGTCTTGAACTCGTAGGTGTACGCTTCACCGCTAGTCGAATCAAATTGGAGAGCTACCGATCCCGGAGGATGATTCATCCTGTATCCCAGCGCCAGCACGCTGAAGATCATCAGTGCGGTGATCTGAATAACGTTGATGCCCAGGTTGATTGCCGTCGAAGCATTTGCCCCGCGATACGCGATATATGCCACGGCAAAGGAAAACACCACCGCCACGCTCATCATGAACAGCATCCCGGGATTCGACGCGCTCATGAAATTCGGATACAGCGTTCCCACCAGGTATCCGCATACGATACCCATCGTCCCCACCATTACTCCCGGATAGATCCAATAGTAGAGATGCGACGCCCACCCCACGATGAACTTCGAGATGCGCGCATACTTCCACGCGCGCTCACGGTTTAGAAACGCCTGCTCCGCAAAGTAATACGAGCTTCCGGTTCCTGGATAAAGCTTGGCCATCTCCGCGTAACACACCGCGGTGGAAAGGCAGAGGAGCAACGCACCAATCACTCCCATCCACATCGAAGGTCCAGTAACGCCAGTCCCCGCCTGGATGAAGAAGGTCAGCCAGAGAAACGCTCCCGGCGCAATCAGCGCCATCGCGTTGCTGGTCAGCCCTGTAAGCCCCAACGTCTTTTTCATCTCGACTGCAGGTATGTCCGCCATGAAACCCTCCGCAAAATCAAATCTGCTAACAGTTGTTTGAAATTTGTAGATCGCTCAAGATGTAGGCATTCCCAACAAGCAGCAGAAGCCCCTGTGGTCGAACCGTAATGGAACTGCAATTTCTTTTACTTTCTTACGTGGTCTAAAACGGATTGTTCAAGGGCTCCATAGCGATTCGCAATGGAAGACCTTCACACACCGTGCCATGGGCAGATGAGCTAGTCTAACCCGAAATCGCCTGCGAGCCCACCTGTAAAATCTTGGCCGCTTGGCACACGCAGCTGGTCTAGCCCTTTTGACCCGCGTCGGACCAGATCGCTTCATGCACTTCTTTGTACCGCGTGATGATCTCTTCGCGCAGTGCATGTTGCTGATCTCGAAGTATAAAGCGCCCCCCTACAACAACATCACGAATTGCAGCTCGACTCATCGAAAACACCAGCGTCGAAAGTAAATCTTCTGCAGAGTTTCCCGCAATCGAACTGTCATCGAGATTGATCGTAATGAAATCCGCAAGCCTACCCGGCTCAAGCGTTCCAGCTCGCACCGCCAACGCACGCGCTCCATTCGCCGTAGCAGAATTGAAAAGATGCGCCGCCAACGTCTTCCCTCCAACCTGGTCCAAAATCGCTCGCTTCTGGTACAGCAGCCGCAAGTGATATTCCAACTCGCGCGCGTCCTCGAGCGGATCAATCTGCGCCTGGCTGTCAGAGCCCAGCGCAAAACGAATCCCTGCTGCGAGCATCTCGTCCGCCCGCACAAATCCATCGCCGAGATTACGCTCCGTCGTCGGACACGAGCAGATCGTAGTCTCTGAGCTCGCCAACCTTGCTATTTCCTCCGCCGTCACATGCACCCCATGCACCGCGGTAAAATCCGGCCCAAGAATCTTCTCTCCAGCCAATAAGTCAACCGGCGTCGAGCCATACTCACGAACACACGCGGCATTCTCGGCCACCTGCTCGGCAACATGCATGTGCACCGGCAGCCCATTCGCCCGCGCCCAAGTCGTAATCTCGTGCAGATCGCCCAGCGGCACTGCCCGAACACTATGGGGAGCAACGCCAAAGTGAACGAGCGTGCCGTCTGCTGAAACCCCCTTCATAAGCGCCGTCATATTCTCGAGAAACGCCTTCGCCGATTCGTAAAAACGACTTTGCCCCGGCTCTGGCGGCAATTCAAAACCCGCACGAAGATACGCAGTTCGCAGCAACACGATCCGGATGCCCACCGACTCCGCCGCGGCAATCACCTGCTTGCCCAACAAGTTCGGATCGTCATAAGGCTTTCCATCCGGAGCATTGTGCAGATAATGAAACTCACCCACCGTTGTCGTGCCCGCCAGCACCATCTCAAGGAATGCCATGCGCGCAACGTCATACACCTGCTGCGGATCGAGTTGGCTCGCGGCGTAATACATCGTTCCGCGCCACGACCAGAAATCTCGCCCACTCACAACGCGCGACTCCGCCCTTCCGCGAATCAATCGCTGAAACGAGTGAGAATGCGTATTCACAAACCCCGGCATCAACGCCTTCCCCGGCATCTCGACAATCGTTACCGACGAGCGGTCCAGATCGGCGTCGCACTTCAAAACAAACCCTTCGGGGCTCACCAGCAGCTCACCGCCCGCAACGAATCCCCCGTCGACATACAGCAACTCTGGTCGATAAAGAGTATTCAACCCACCACCCGCCTTCCGCCCACCCACACTTCGCGAACAGGATTCGCGCCCATCACATACACCAGTTCGCGCCAATCCTTGTCACGCAGCACCACGAAGTCCGCAACACATCCGGCCTCCAGCCGCCCTCGATCGGTCACGCCCAGCGCGCAAGCCGCATTCACCGTTCCCGCGACTACAGCCTCCTGCGCCGTCAGCCCATTGATCCGAACCGCAAGCCCCAACGCGGCTCCAGTCGAATACAGCGGGCTTGAACCAGGATTGAGGTCCGTACCGACAGCTACCGCTGCACCCACGTCGATCAGCCGCCGTCCTAGAGCCGCAGGAATTCCCAAATGCAACGACACTCCCGGAAGAATCGTTGCCATCGTCTTACTCGCTGCGATGGATGAGATCTGCGCCTCGCCTGCGGCCTCCAGATGATCCACACTCAGCGCGCCCATGCGCACACCCATCTCAACGCCGCCCATGCTATGAAACTGGTCGCTATGAAGCTTCACCGCCAGCCCGTGATTCTTCGCGCAAACAAAGACCTGCTCCGCTTCCGCTACGTGCCAGGCCTCTTGCTCAACAAACACATCCACAGCACTAGCAAGCCCTCTTCGCGCAACTTCAGGAATCAACTCGGAGCACACCTGCTCAACATAGCGCGGACGATCCTCAGTCTCCACCGGTGGAAGATGAATCAGCAGCGTCGCAAGTATCCGTGCCCGCGACTCAGCCGCCAGCTTTGCAATCGCATCCAACATCGCAATCTCAGCGGAAATCGCAAACCCATATCCGGACTTCACCTCGATCGTCGTCGCGCCAGAGCGCAGCAGCGCCTCCACCCTCGGCTTCGCCAAGGCAACCAACTCTTCTATCGAAGCCGCCACCGTCGCTCGCACTGTACTTCGAATCCCGCCGCCTGCCAGCAGAATCTGCTCATACGTCGCGCCCGCAACTCGCGCTTCAAAGTCTCCTAGCCGATCACCTGCCCACACGGCATGTGTATGCGGATCAATCAACCCCGGCAGAACGGCAGCGCCACCCAGATCAAGCGTCGTTGCAGCGTCTCCCGCCCAGTCGCTCCTCGCACCCACCCAGTCGATCCGCCCACCGGAGATCGCCAATGCCGCATCCTTAACGATCTTGAGCTCACTCATCCCGCGGCCGTGCTTTGCCGACGCACCCTCAGCGGTGGCGAGCTGTGAGATCCCCGTGATGAGCAACTCTGTCTTCATCGCACACTCGGCAGATCAAGCCCTCGTTTCGCAGCCGTCTGTTTTGCCAATTCATAGCCCGCATCCGCATGGCGAATCACACCCATCGCCGGATCGTTGGTCAGGCACATCTTCAGCCGCTCATCTGCCTCATCGCTTCCATCCGCAACGGCGACGAGTCCTGCATGCTGGCTATATCCCATGCCGACGCCGCCTCCATGATGAAAGCTCATCCATCCAGCTCCGCTTGCGACACCCGTCGCAAAGTTTAGCAGCGCCCAATCGGAAACCGCATCCGACCCGTCCAGCATGCCTTCCGTCTCGCGATAGGGACTAGCCACCGATCCGGCATCCAGGTGATCGCGCCCAATCACAATCGGTGCGCTCAATCGCCCATCCCGCACCATCTGGTTGAACAGCAATCCCGCACGATCGCGCTCCTTGTATCCCAGCCAGCATATCCGCGCAGGCAAACCCTGAAACGCAATCTGCTTCGACGCGAACGTCAGCCACTCCGTCAGCCGCTTATCCTCTGGAAACAACTCAAGCAGCGCCTGATCGGTAGCGTATATATCGGCGGGATCACCCGACAGCGCAACCCAACGAAACGGCCCGCGTCCTTCGCAAAACGAGTCGCGAATAAACGCTGGCACAAATCCCGGATACGAAAATGCGTCCGTCACCCCCGCAATCTTCGCCTGCGTGCGCAAGTTGTTCCCATAATCAAACGCAACGGCGCCGCGCCGCTGCATCTCGAGAATCGCCCGCACATGCTGAGCAATCGCCGCCTGCACCCGCGCGACGTATTCCTTCGGCTGCATCGAGCGCAGCGCATTCAAATCTTCATCCGCCTTAGCCGGCGGCAGGTATCCCCACAACGGATCATGCGAGCTCGTCTGATCCGTCACCAGGTCAGGAATAAATCCCAACTCCACCATCTTCGGCAGCACCTCAGCCGCATTTCCCAGCAGCCCAATGGACACTGCTTCCCGCGCCCGCTTGGCCGTCTGCGCCCATTGAATCGCCTCTTCAAGCGAGCGAGTAGCCTTATCCAAATAGCGCGTCTCCAATCGACGCTCAATCCGTTTCGCATCCACCTCAACGCAGATACTCACGCCGCCGGCAAGCTTCACCGCCAGCGGCTGCGCGCCTCCCATGCCACCGAGTCCCGCCGTCACCGTGATCGTCCCCGCCAGCGTGTCGTTGAAGTGCAGCTTCGCCGCCCCGCGAAACGTCTCGTACGTTCCCTGCAGAATCCCCTGTGTGCCAATATAAATCCACGACCCCGCCGTCATCTGCCCGTACATCATCAACCCCGCAGCATCCAGCTTGTCGAACTCCTCCCACGTAGCCCAATGCGGAACGAGATTTGAATTCGCAATCAACACTCGCGGCGCCAGTCGATGCGTATTCAACACCGCCACCGCTTTCCCAGACTGCACCAGCAACGTCTGGTCATTCTCCAACCGGTCCAGCGTCTCGACGATCGTGTGAAAGCACTCCCAGTTGCGCGCAGCTTTCCCTCGCCCGCCATACACGATCAGCTCTTCGGGTTTCTCTGCCACTTCAGGATCGAGGTTGTTCATCAGCATCCGCTTGGCTGCCTCTTGAATCCAACCCTTCGCTGTCCTGGTGCTACCGCGCGCTGCTCGAACTGGAGAATACCCCTCGCTCATCAAACCGCCTCCTCAATCGCAACCTGTTCAGCTTCCTGATCTCTCCATCCATCATCCGCTAAAAACTTCGCTGCCTCTTCCATCCACACGGACAACACGCAATCTTCTCTCCAAGCCGGCACCCGCATCCGGAACCGGGCCCGCGCTTCCTCTAGAGCCGGTGTGCTTGTATCTCTACGAAGATCGAGCGCCCGCGCCGCTGCCAACAACTCAATCGCAATCACCATCCGCGCCAGGTCCGCCGACTGTTCCAGCTTCAAACCCGACGTCATGCCCATACTTACAAAATCTTCTTGGTTGCCGCTCGTCGGAATCGACCCCGTCGACGCCGGCGAGGCAAGCACGCGCATCTCCGCCACCAGTGCCGCTGCCGTCACCTGCGCCATCATCATGCCCGACTCAATCCCCGGTTGCGACGCCAGAAATGCCGGCAGTCCCTCATTCAAACTCGGATTCATCAACCGCTCCGTCCGCCGCTCGGAGATCCCTGCAAGCTGGCACACCGCAATCGCCAGATAATCCAACGCCAGCGCCAACGGAGCGCCATGAAAGTTCCCGCCCGAGACAATCGCATCCTCAAACACCAGCGGGTTATCCGTCGCACTGTTCAGCTCAACCTCGAACACGCCGCGCGCAAACTGCATCGTGTCCCACGCCGCACCATGCACCTGCGGAATACAGCGCAGGCAGTACGCATCCTGAATCCGGCTGCCCTCACCATGTGTCCGCGGAATCGTGCTCCCCTCGAGCAACTCCAGCAGGTGCTCCGCGCTCAACACCTGTCCCGCATGCGCCCGTGCCGCATGCAGCCGCGCATCAAATGCCGCTGCCGTCCCACGTAACGCCTCGATACTCAAAGCGGCCGTAGTCTGTGCGGCGTAGAAAAGTCCCTCTAGCTCAATCAGCCGAAGACATCCAATCGAAAGCATGGCTTGCGTGCCATTCAGCAGAGAGATGCCTTCTTTGCCCTCAAGCTTCAGCGGTTCCAGTCCAGCACGCTCCATGCACACCGCGGCATCCAGCACCTCGCCCTGATACTCCGCTTTCCCCTCGCCAATCAGCGCCAGAGCCATATGCGCCAGCGGCGCCAGGTCACCACTAGCACCAACGCTCCCACGCGACGGCACCACCGGCGTAATCCCGCAGTTCAATAAATCGCAGATGCGCTCCGCCACCACCGCGCGAATTCCCGACAACCCCTTCGCCAGCACATTTGCTCGAATCAACATCATGCCCCGCACCACCTTCACTGGCAATGGCGCGCCAATTCCGCAACAGTGGGACCGGATGAGGTTAACTTGCATCACCTCAATCTCGTGGTCCTCCAGCCGGATATTCGCCAATAATCCAACGCCAGTGTTCAGCGCATACACAGGCTTCGTACCACGCATCGCGCTCTCGACGCGATCCCGAGACCGCTGCATACGATCCAACGCTTCGACAGCAATCCCAACCCGTTCGCGTCCTTCAGCAACAGCAACTACGTCTTCGATTGAGAGCGACGCTCCATCCAAATTAATCATGATGTAATCCTATGGAGTCGCGCGGACGGAAGGAACTGCCCTGCTGCGGTAATATGGCACCTACACCGTTGATTCAGTGGCAAATGTCGTTAATTTATCCACAATCAACGGCTGTGCGCCTTGTCCCCACCATTCGCGTTCACTAACTCGGACCAACCCAAGGAGCGCCGTATGCTTCTCCATACTGGAATCGACCAGATCGACCGTAAAATCCTGCGGGAGCTTACCACCGACGCGCGGCTCACAGTAGCCGAGCTGGGTCGCCGCATCGGCCTCTCCCCCTCCGCCACCGCAGAGCGCCTCCGCCGCCTCGAGAGTCTCGAGTTCATACGTGGCTACCACGCGGAAATCAACCTCCAAGCCCTGGGCTTCACCATCACAGCCTTCGTGCGCCTCACCTGCGAAGGCACGCGCTACAAACCGTTCCTCAAGTTCCTTCCCACGCTCGACGCCGTGCAGGAATGCCACCACCTCACCGGCAACGACGCCTTCCTGCTCAAGGTGGTCCTCGCCTCAACGGCAGAACTCGAAGACCTCATCGAGAAGCTTCTACCCTACGGCAGTCCCACAACCAGCATGGTCCTCTCTACGCCACTTGAGAGAAAGCGTCCTCTGCGCTTCTAACCAGATGCTCTTCAGTTCGCATCTCCGAATCTCCCGCGAGCACAAGCTCGATCTGCTCCAACCCCCAATCCAGATCCTCGCGGCGAATGACCAGCGGTGGCGCAATCCGGATCACCGTCTCATGCGTCTCCTTGCACAGCACCCCGCGGTCGCGCAGCGCCTCACAGATCGGCCGCGCCGGCACATTCAATTCAATCGCAAGCCACAACCCTCGTCCCCGAACCTCGACAACGTCCGCACTGCGCATTCTCTGCAGCCTCGCTAGCGCATACGCTCCCAGTTCCGCTGACCGTTCCGCAAGCCTCTCCTCCACAATCACCCGCAGTGCAGCGCGCGCGACCGCACACGCCAGGGGATTTCCGCCAAACGTGCTGCCATGATCTCCGGGCCGAAAAACTCCCAGCACCTCCCGCGAGCTCATCACAGCCGACACCGGATAGAACCCGCCCGAGAGTGCCTTACCCGCGATCACCACGTCGGGAGTGATCCCGTCATGCATATACGCGAACAGCTTGCCCGTGCGTCCAAGTCCCGACTGAATCTCATCAGCAATAAGGAGGACGTTGTTGGCCTTGCAGATCTCTGAGACCGCCCGAAGATATCCCTCCGGCGGAACAATGACTCCGGCCTCACCCTGAATCGGCTCCACGAGGAACGCCACTGTTTGCGGCGTGATCGCTCTCCGAAGCGCCTCTGCATCGCCGAACGGAACATGCCGGAAACCCGCCGGAAATGGCCCGAAACCCGCACGGTACTGTGCGTCAGTGGAGAACGCCACAATCGAAATTGTTCGCCCGTGAAAGTTGTTCGAGCAGACGATAATCTCCGTCCGATTCGCCTCGACTCCCTTAACCGTCTCGCCCCACTTCCTCGCCGCCTTCAGCGCCGTCTCCACAGCCTCCGCGCCGGAGTTCATCGGCAGCGCCATCTCGAAGCCCGTCAGCTCATGCAGCTCTTTCAGCAACAAGGGAAGCTGATCATTCCGAAATGCGCGGGAAGTCAACGTCACCTTCTGCGCCTGCTCTACCATCGCAGCCAAAATCTTTGGGTGGCAATGACCCTGATTCACCGCGGAATATGCCGCCAAGAAATCCAGGTACCGGCGCCCATTGACATCGGTAACCCACGCTCCCTGCGCGCGATCAATCACCACATCCAGCGGATGATAGTTGTGCGCCCCATACTCCTCTTCCATCGCAATCAGCTTCGCCTCCACACTGCCTCCTAACCCCGCCACATCACAAACCTCGCCGATCGCGTGGAGCGCCGGAGTCAGCTTCATCACCAAACACTTTGCCGCGCCTCCAGCCTTCAGAAACTCATCAAGCCTCACCTGGATCACCTCGAACCCGCGGCCTCGAAGCTCCTGCTCCAGCTCCGGGCTAATACAATTCAGCACAATCGTCTTACCCAGATTCACCGCATTGCAAGCAAACGCCAAAGCATCTTCTTCACGCACCGCGATCCGCATTTCCGCCGAATATGCCGCCTCGATCTTCCTCAACGACTCTTCATCGAATGCCGGCGGATAGTAAAGAAGCGACCCGTCCTCAAGCGGAGCAAAGCACGTATCCAGGTGGTAGAAACGCGGATCAATCAGCCGCAGGCTGACTACCTCAACATCCCACAGTCTCTGCAACGCGCCGTGGCTTGCCTCGAGCGTTCGCGTACCGTGCCCGGCCCACAAACGTGAACCATCTACCGAGAACAGCGCATCTCCCTCGCCCTCAAACGGCGTATCGCGCGGCAAATCCACTACTGCGTATCCAGCCTCACGGAACCACTCACGAAAGTGCTGCTCCTCGCCCTGGCGCTCCGGATGAAAGAAGCTGCTGATGGCCACCACCCCATCGCGCGCCAGTCCGGCATTCGCCGTGAAGACCATATCCGGAGATCCCGCGATCGGCTCGACTAAATGGATATCTGCCAAGCCAGAAAGGACGGTATACAGGTCCTCCCACTGCTGCAAAGCTCGCCGGCGCGAGGAGTTACCCAGATTGCCCTTCATCCAGGGATTAATTACGTAACTCACCTCATACAATTTTGGGATGCACATCAAAAGTGCCGGTCTACCAAAACTACGAGGGCTAGCTACAACGGGCTTCGGTGTTGCACGCACATCGGCATTGATATTGTTGGACGTCTGCATAGCTTGGAGCATCGCAGGCTAACTATGAGTCGTCAACAGGAATGATTATTCATAACTTACTGTATAGATATGCGCATAATTCTTTGCGGCCGTTAGGCAAGAAACCGGAAAATAATATGAGAATTAACCGGAAAAACTAAGTAGCAAACTCACAATACCCAAGCGGCCTAAGGCCGACATTCCTACGCCGTGATGTCAAAACTCACGCCCTGAGCAAGCGGCAAGTCCGTTCCATAGTTGATGGTGTTGGTCGCGCGCCGCATGTACTGCTTCCACGCATCCGAGCCGGACTCGCGGCCGCCTCCCGTCTCCTTCTCGCCTCCAAACGCTCCGCCGATCTCCGCGCCCGATGTGCCGATATTCACGTTCGCAATCCCACAATCGGATCCAGCAGCCGAGACAAACCGCTCAGCCTCGCGCACGTTCAACGTAAAGATCGAGGAAGACAATCCTTGAGGCACATCGTTCTGCAACTGAATCGCGTCTTCGAGTTCGTGATACTTCAGCACATACAGAATCGGGGCGAACGTCTCGCGCCTCACCACATCGGATTGTTGCGCGACCTCCACAAGCGCAGGCCGAACATAAAAAGCATCTTCAGTTCCAACGACAGTAACGGGATCGCCTCCGGTGACTATTGCGCCTCCGCTTCTTGCCTCGTCGAGAGCAGCCCGCATCCCTGCAAACGAACGCTTGTCAATCAACGGCCCCACCAGCGTTCCTTCCGCCCGCGGGTCTCCCACCACAACGGACAGATACACCTGCTTCAATCGCGCAATCAGATCGTCGTAAATCCTCTCGTGCACTATCAAACGCCGCAGCGACGTGCACCGCTGGCCCGCCGTTCCCATTGCAGAGAACGAAATCGCCCGCAAAGCGAGATCGAGGTCGGCGCTCGGGCACACAATGGCCGCATTGTTTCCCCCCAATTCCAGAATTGCCCGCGCAAACCGTTTCGCCAATCGCGGCGCAACCGCTCGCCCCATCGCAGTCGAGCCCGTCGCAGACACCAGCGGAACACGCGCATCATCCACCAGCATCTCTCCCAGCCGCACGTCCCCGATCAGCAGCGCCGACAGTCCCGCCGGCACATTTCCCACCTTTGCTGCTGCTCGCTCAAACAGCGCGTGCGTCGCCAGCGCCGTCAGCGGCGCCTTTTCTGAAGGCTTCCACACCACCGCGTTGCCACACACCAACGCCAGCGCCGCGTTCCACGACCACACCGCAACCGGAAAATTAAACGCCGAGATCACACCCACCACTCCCAGCGGATGCCACGTCTCCATCATCCGATGATTCGCGCGCTCCGACGCGATCGTAAGGCCCGCAAGCTGTCGCGACAACCCCGCAGCGAAGCCGCAGATATCGATCATCTCCTGCACTTCACCAAACCCCTCTGACAGCAGCTTGCCCGTCTCAATCGTCACCAGCCGCCCGAGCGTTTCAATCTCCGCGCGCAGTTCCTCCCCCAGCACCCGCACCAACTCTCCCCGCCGCGGAGCAGGAACATTGCGCCATTCCAGAAATGCTCTGTGCGCAGCGGCAATCGCGTCACCCGCTGCCGCCTCAGTCGTAGTTGCCACGCGCGCAATCACCTGCCCAGTAATTGGCGTACGCACAACCAGCTCGCCCTGGGAGTACGTCTTCTCAGGCACGCCAAGGCACGACAACAACTCGTGGACTTCCTGCTCCAACGCAACCGTATCCGTCGTCATAGAAACTCTCCTTCAACTTTCTCCGCGCCCTTCAGGATTCTCCGCGCAGCGACGCGCTTCGCCCTTACTGCATCACCTGAACGATGCACTCTTCCAGCAAATCAAGCGCAACATCCGTCTCATCCTGGCTCACCACCAGTGGTGGACACAAGCGAACTGTATTCGCTCCGCACCCCAACAGCAGCAGTCCCTTCTCAAATGCGAGGTCGACGATTCGATCCCGAAGCTCGCCGGCAACCGCCCGTGTCTTTTTGCTTTCGACGATCTCCACGCCGATCATCAAGCCGCGCCCGCGCACCTCGCCCACAATCTCATGCTTCTCAACCCACGTACCCAGCCGCTCGAGCGCTGCGCCGCCAACCGTCGCTGCATTGGCCATCGCCTCGCGCTCAATGATCTCAATCGTCGCCAGCGCCGCCGCCAGGCACAGCGGATTCCCGCCAAACGTACTCGCATGCGAACCCGGAACCCAGTCCATCACCTCGGCCTTCGACAGGCAAACACCCAGCGGCATCCCAGACGCAATACCCTTCGCCATGCAAACAATATCCGGCTGCACGCCCGAGTGCTCAATCGCCCACCACTTGCCCGTGCGTCCCGCGCCCGACTGAATCTCGTCCACCACCATCAGAATTCCGTGACGATCGCAGATCCTGCGAATTTCCTGCAGGAAAATATCTGGCGCCACCACGTACCCGCCCTCACCCTGGATCGGCTCGACAAAAATCGCGGCAACCTCTTCCGGCGCGAGCAGCGTTTTGAATAGCTTCTCCTCGATATAGCGCGCACACCCAAGCGCAAACGCCTCCTGCTCCTGCGGCCCTCCGCTGCAACCTCGGTACGCATACGGATAGCGCACATGCGTCACGCCCGGCACGAACGGCGCGAACCTCCGCTTCTGTTGCACCTTCGATGCAGTCAGCGATAGCGCCCCCATCGTGCGGCCGTGGAAGCTTCCCAGGAAGCTGATAATGTTTTGCCGCCCCGTGTGATATCGCGCAAGTTTCATCGCGCACTCCACGGCCTCCGCGCCAGAGTTTCCGTAGTAAATCCGATGCGGCCCGGTCATCGGCGCAATCGCCGAGAGCTTCGCCGCGACCTTCGGCATCAGGTCATAATAAAAATCTGTTCCCGACATATGAATCAACTGCGCCGCTTGATCCTGGATCGCCTTGACCACCTCAGGATGGCAATGCCCCGTCGACGTCACCGCAATGCCCGCCGTGAAATCCAAAAATTCATTCCCGTCCGGATCTTCGATACGACACCCAAACCCGCGCTTCACCACCAGTGGATAGCCCCGCGTATAGCTCGGCGAAAGATAAAGCTCGTCTTCCGCAATAATTTTCTTCGCGCGCGGTCCAGGCAGCGCCCCAACAAACTTCGGTCCGAACCGCGCGTGCGTCTCCGGGCTCGCAACCCGAACAATCTCCTGTGTCTGTGTGCTCATCAAATCTCTCCTTTTGCGTTGCAGCAGATAGAAGGCCATGCCCTCAGGAGGCATGAACGCAGCGCTCATCTCGACGAAGTCGAAAGAACGTACGACACGATAGCGCTTCAGAAATGAGGGCTTAATCGCCGGAGAAAAGATTAGGCCGGAGGCTGCTCGGCAACGCGCGCGAAAGCACCGCCACACTCTCGTGCGTCTTGGCATCCCTCCGCATCCCCTGGAGGTCCATCGTCGAATTGCGCCGCATCGACATAGTGCACCCGCTTGTTAGCGAGATTATAGCCCGGCCGTATAAACCCCGACCAGCACGCGTTACTATTGCCTCCCAACAACCTCGACAGCCTCGCCGTTTGCGAACCCAACCTCCGCGCCCGCATGCGTCAACTTCTGCGCCGCATCATCCCAGCGCAGATGGCTCACCTCGTACTGCCCCTTCTCGTAGGCGTACGTCCCATCGTCGCGATACAAATCGAACGCTCCATCCGCGCCGGGATACACCCGCACCTTCGCCACCTTCTGCACCTGGTTCGTACTCTCGACCACGGTCCCCAGCGGTAGGATCGATCCGGCCCGCACAAACAGCGGAATCTCGTCGATCGGCGCGCTCACCGAGATGCTCTGCCCGCCATGCACGCGCTCGTTCGTCCAGAAGTTGTACCAGTCCGTTCCCGCCGGCAGATATACCTCGCGGCTCGTCATCCCCTGATCGGTCACAGGAGCCACCAGCAGCGCTGGCCCGAACATATATTCGTCGCCAATGGTTGCAACCTTGGGATCGTCGCCGAAGTCCATAAACAGCCCGCGCATAAACGGCGCACCCGTCTCATGCGCCCTCCATCCAAGCGAATAAATGTACGGCATCAGTTCATAGCGCAGCCTTAGGAATTTCTCAAGGATCGGCTCAGCCTGTTTGCCGTAACTCCACACCTCATTCTCCGGCCGCGTTCCATGTGTGCGAAAATTCGGCTGAAACGCTCCATACTCAAACCACCGCACATACAGCTCGGGATAATCGTCATACTGCCCGACCTCTGCCCGCGCATCGCTCGGATCAATCAGCACCGGCCGCTCCGGCTTGTGCGAGTGCGGCAGCCCCTGCCATCCACCAATATCCGTGCTCCAGTACGGCATGCCTGACGCCACAAAGTTGATCCCCGTCGGTACCTGCCGCTTCAACACATCCCACGTCGGGCTAATATCTGACGACCAGAAAATCGCCCCATTATGCTGCGCCCCCGGATACGCATCCCGCGCCAATATCAGCGCGCGCTCCTTCATATCCTTGCGCATCCCCTCATACACCGCCGCCGTATGAAAGAGCGGGTACACATTGAAGAACTCCGTTCCCGGCCCCACATGCAGGTAGCTCCCATTCGGCGGCAGGTCCGGCTCCGTCTCATCCATCCAGAACGCGTCAAACCCCTTCTTCACATAGTTCTCGTCGATCACATTCCAATACCACTTCGCCGCGTCCGGGTTCGTCGTATCAATGTCAGACCCCGCATGGTCATAGGGTTCTCCATCGGTCGGCGTCCCATCCGCCAGGTGTTCGAACCACCCATTCTTCAGCAGCACCGGATAGTACCTGCTGCTCTCCACAAACCTCGGCCACACGCTGATCATCACGTGATAGTTCATCGCGTGAAGCTCTTTCAACATCCCCACCGGGTCGGGCCACTGCGCCGGATCCATATCCATCTGCCCCATCTTCGTGTACGTGAACCAGTCAATCACCAGGTCATCAATCGGCAGATGCCGCTCGCGATATCCCTTCGCCACGCCCATCAACTCCGCCTGGCTCGAGTAGCGCTGCTTGCACTGAATGTACCCATACGCCGACTTCGGCAGCATCGGCACATCGCCCGTCAGGGTCCGAAACCCCTCATAGATCTCGTCATACGTCTCGCCCGCGATCACAAAGAACGACACGCGCTGCCCCACATCGCTCGTCCACTTCGTCGCATTCGCAATTGCAAACGCCACCGTCGTCCGCGAAGGGTTGTCCCACAAAATCCCGTACCCCTTGTTCGTCACTACAAACGGCACACACACACTCTGTCCACCCGGCGCGTTGTAATCATGCGCGCACCGCACCACGCGCCCCCGCCGATCGAAGTACCCTTCCTGGTTCTGTCCTAGCCCGTAATAATGCTCATCCTTGGGCGCTGCGAACGTAGCGCCCACCTGGTAATACGGATCGTCTCCCGGACGCCGCTCATTCAGGATGGCGTGGTTCCCATCCTTGTAGTTCGGCACCGACATCTCCCAACCCCGCATATCCACTAGCGTTGCGCCCTCTGGCGTCTTGATCGTCAACCCCACATACGGCGTGGATCCCTGGAAGAACTTCGCTGTGTCGGGCAGCTTGCCCGTAAACGGCTTTGGCTGCGGCGCAACCTCCACCACCATCCGCGACGACTTCAGCACATCCCC
>Ga0187887_10001485_pt1 | contig 20081 bp, 21 predicted proteins | sample June2016WEW_7_10_FD_132977 | JGI IMG/M metagenome (GOLD analysis project Ga0187887, IMG submission 132977) | Peatland microbial communities from SPRUCE experiment site at the Marcell Experimental Forest, Minnesota, USA - June2016WEW_7_10 | ecosystem: Environmental > Terrestrial > Soil >... | reverse complement strand
GCGCGAATTTTGTCAGCCCCTTCTCACCATGAGTCGGGGCTTTTTTATTGCCCTGAAACCGGTAGGGACGCCGCGCTGCGGCGTCCGGTCGGCGCAGCGCGTCGACCCTACCTGCAAAGAGAAAATTTATGAGTGAACATCAAGGTTACATGAAAGCGCTGAAGTGCCGCGAATGCGGACGGGAATACCCGCTCGCGGCGTCGCATGTCTGTGAGTTCGACTTCGGCCCGCTCGAAGTCGCCTACGACTACGACCGCATCAAAAAATCGCTGACCAAGGCGGCCATCCAGTCGCGGCCGAAGACGATGTGGCGTTACCGCGAATTGCTGCCGGTGGCGAACGACCCGACCGTGGGCCTGCAAGCCGGTTTCACGCCGCTCGTAAAAGCCGACCGCCTCGCCAAGAAGCTGGGCATCCGGGAATTGTGGATCAAAAATGACACGGTGAACTACCCCACCCTGTCGTTCAAGGACCGCGTCGTCAGCGTGGCCTTGAGCCGCTCGAAGGAACTTGGTTTCGACACCGTCGCGTGTGCCTCGACCGGCAATCTCGCAAATTCCGTCGCCGCCCAAGCCGCGTCCGCCGGGTTGAAATCCTACGTGTTTATTCCGTCGGATCTGGAGCAGGGCAAGATCCTAAACTCGCTCATTTACGGCGCGCGCGTGATTGGCATCAAGGGCCACTATGACGAAGTGAACCGCTTGTGCGCCGAAATCGCCGGCAAGTTCGGCTGGGCGTTTGTAAACGTGAACATGCGGCCGTATTACGCTGAAGGCTCCAAGAGCATGGCATATGAGATTGCCGAGCAATGTGGCTGGCGCATCCCGCGGCACACCGTCGTGCCGATGGCCTCCGGCTCGTTGCTGACGAAAATCCAGAAAGGCTATCAGGAATTCGTCAAGCTCGGCCTGGTGGCGGAATCGAAATACGCCGTTCATGGCGCGCAGGCCACGGGCTGTTCGCCGATTTCGGTCGCGCAAAAGGCCGGGCTCGACTTTTTCAAACCGGTGAAGCCCAACACGATTGCCAAGTCGCTGGCCATCGGCACCCCGGCGGACGGTTTTTACGCATTGCGCGTGATGCGGGACACCGGCGCGACCGCCGACGATGTCACGGACGATGAGATTCGCGACGCCATCAAGCTGCTCGCGGAAACGGAAGGTATTTTTGCCGAAACCGCCGGCGGCGTGACCGTGGGTGTGGCCAAGAAACTGATTGCGTCGGGCAAAATTCCGCGAGATGATGCCGCGGTTCTCTGCATCACCGGCAATGGCTTGAAAACGCTCGACGCCGTGGAAGGCTACGTCGGCAAGCCGCGTGAAATCAAGCCCAGCCTGCGCGAGTTCGAGGCCCTGCTGGCGAACGAGGAAAAAGTAAACGCGTAATTTTATGCCAAAGAAAGTCCGAATTCCAACCCCGCTCCGCAAGTTGACCAACAACGAGGAGCTGATCGAAGTCAATGCCGCCACCATCGGCGAGGCGATTGTCGAATTACAGACGCGCTTCCCCGGCATCCAGGAACGCCTCGTGGATGAAAAGGGCGAGGTGCGCCGCTTCGTCAACGTCTATGTAAACGAGGAGGACATCCGCTTCCTGAAAAACAAGCAGACGCCGTTGAAGGACGGCGACGAAATCAGCATCATACCGGCAATTGCCGGAGGCTAATTCTTATGCCCACCAAGAAAAAAGTTCCGGCGACAAAATCCAATTCACCCGTGCAAAAGCGGTTGTGGCTGATGTATCCGCCCCGGCTCATCAAGAAGCCGTTCATCTGGGAGGTCGGCCACAAATTCAAGGTCGTTACCAACATCCGCCAGGCGAGCGTGACCGACGAGATCGGCATCGTCTGCCTGGAACTGGATGGTGCTCGCCGCGAAGTGGACGCGGCCATCAAATGGCTGGAGAAAAACAGCGTGAACGTCGAGCCGGTGGAAATCAATGTGATTGAAAGCTGAATTGTTCCGGCCCGGAGATCGCCGGGGTAGTCGCTTGCATTTTTGCCCGGCGCCAACACAAACGCAACACGCCCCAAAGCACCATCGACACGCTCAAGAGGGCAACCGGCGCCGGTTCGGGAACCGAAGCCACCACCGCACTTGGATTAGGAACCACCATCAATTGATCCTGGGCGTTGCCGCCACTGGACGTCAGGTTCAAAACCACCACGCCATAAGCTCCATTGGCGGGATCATCAATGGCCGCGCCCAAGGCAGAGACAGCCGCATTGTAGAAGGCGGTCCCATCGGCCCCGCCATCCACCAAAGCGGCCTCACCTTGGAGGTACCAGATTGCCTCTTGTAAATCGCCAGCCGTGGCTGTGCGACCGCCGCCATTAGCATAGACATACGGAAATGGGCCGCTTCCAATTAAAGTGCCGGCGGCGAACTGGCTATAGAGCCAGGCGGTGCCCATGGTAAGCGGCTCGCCGTTGGGGAGGAACAACCCGGCATCATACTTGATATTGTAGCTCAGCGAAACATCATACGCATTGCCGGGAGTAAAGTACTCCGACTTTTCGACGCAAAACGTTTGAAAATATGGATTTACCGCAGTGGAGTTGGCTGTGGCCGGAACATAACCAGCCAGGGTGGGATTGGCGAAGTTGAGCAGATTTGCATCAGGCACCGCCCTGAATTCACCGCCATCACTAAAACTGTAATTCGCTAAATCCTGATAGAGCGTCACCTGCATCTGTGCCTGTACCGCAGACACACCAAGAACTCCTACCAGACCGACCGTCGCACATAATGATCTCATAGTCTCTTTCCAAACAGACAAAAGACGAAATACCGTTCGCTCAATTATCGCAAGGTTGATCTGCTTTTCTTACAAAAGATCGCGTTCGAATAATTCAGTTTGCCGGTCCAGCAGCTGGGATTTTTCAGCAATTAATTTGCTTTTTTCCTCAATCAGCTTGGCCTGCTGAATCATCAAACGCTTCTGTTCTTCAATGAGCTCCTTCTGATTGGCGATCAAATCCAAATGGGCCTGCATCAGGGCCTGATTCCCGGCTCCATTTGAAGGCGATTGATCATCAATCGCGTGAGCCGGCGAATGGCCATTAGCGTGACCATTGGCATGACCGTTGCGGGGTGGAACTTCGGCTGTATAGCCACTTGAAGAAAGCTTCATCACGGTGTCCGTGTAAAATCGGTGATAATCAAAAATCTTCCGGCGGCGGGCGCCCTCGCGGTGCGCACCCTGGCGGTGGGTCGATCCATTCCGAGCCATTGCGGCCTTTGGCCGTTCAGCGGGCCTGGCTGCAACTTCTGCCAAACCATCGCCCGCCAGCGCCGGCACCGGCGCAATGGCATGGTGCTGTACCGAGGCTGCCGGCGTGTGTCCGTTGCCGTTGCCAACTCCATTACCCGCCAGACTCGTGGAGAGCACGGGTTGCACCTTGCGGCGCCGCTGGGCAACACCCCAGACCAGCATGAGACCGCCTCCGGCGAGCACACCGGCAAAAACATACCGACCCCAAACTCCCGCGCTTTTGACTGAAGGGGCAACATCATCAGTCTGGTCGGTCGCAGAATCCTCGTCCCCCTCGATGAGACCTGCCAGGCCGATCTGGGAGATCTTGTCACCGGCCTGGTAATCCGTGTAACGCTGTCCCGGCTTGAATGAAATGTTTTTCATCAATTCCTTCAACGAAACCAAATCCAAGGCAGCCTGGGCCTCATACGGTTCCACCACGGTGGCGTCCAAGAGCCCTTGCCGGCCCAGCAAACGCATGGTGTGATTGACCACCTGCCCCGACTGGACTTTGGCCAAAACCGCCCATTCCAAGATGTGGGTGTTTGCATCAAACGCCGGTGCCAGTGCCCAGTCCACAGATGCAATCAGAGGCAGGTTGTGGATGCGGCGGATTTCATTCTGACGTTGAGCACGATCGGAAATGCCCTTCAAAATTGCCTTCGCGTCGATTCCGGTCTTGGCCGCATCCTTCAAATAGCCAATGTCCCGGTATTCAAGAACGGCCCACCATTGGCCGGATTCCGGAGCCAGAATGCCCACCAACCCCTTGGGAACCGGATTATTCATTCTTTCGAGAAGCAGGGTGGCCCCCGTGGCGTCCGTGAAACGATAGCCTTTGGGAATTTTTATATCGGCCAACGAACCCAAACTGGCATCAGCCTGCCCCGAGGTCCATTGGACCTGATCCGATGAACTTGGAGACAAGGATAGAGGTTGATCTGCTATGCAACACTGAAACAAAAAAACGGTAAAAACTGACAACAGCAAAAAAAATGCTGCCGGTTTTACAAATGCCCTGCTCAATGTGGGAGTTAAGGAAGTGTACATAATCCTTTTATTGGCTAATAAACAACTATTACGACATGACTTTATCAACGGCTATCTGCCCAGATTTATGACATACCTGTACAGGAAAAAGACGCTCAAGTCAAATTATATTTGGCTGAAAACTTTCAGGGATCCCTTTTGAATAAAGCCAGGGAATACACGCTTTTAGCCGTAATCATTAAGCAAAATGCGGGATGTTGAATCGGGAAAGTTGCCTTCAAAAAATTTATCGGCCCGACAGAAATCTAGGACAGTTTGTCAGCGACCAACACGTACGAACCGGACCAGTTCCTTTTCCGGATGACCGCCCGTGTATGAATCAGCCGGCGCTTGCACCTTCGCGTATGAGCTACTAATGTCTTCGTGGCCGCGCCCGTAGCTCAGTTGGATAGAGCACCTGCCTTCTAAGCAGGTGGTCCCGCGTTCGAATCGCGGCGGGCGCACCAGTTTCCTCCCGGATTTGCGATTTAAGTCTGCCCGAAAGCACGCCATCAGCCCTGGACCTGAGTCACGGTGCCCCGTAGGCGGCCGAGATTTCGTGTCGCCTCGTCAATCCATTCGTTTTCCGGCCGCGCGTAGGGTCTAAAGGTTTCGAGGTACCCTTCCCGATCGTTGTAAAAAAGGGCGCGGTGCAACCCGAGCGTGGCGGCGTCCGGATTGTCAATCAGGCTGGCAGAATCGCTGGCGCTCATCTGGAAGAGCACGCGCATTTCGAATTCGCTCAAGGTCTTTCGCCCCAAAAAACGGGTCATGTTGTTGTACGTATCACAGGCAGCGATGACATGAAAGCCGCGGGGCGGCCCTTCGCGGATGAGATTGAGCAGCACGGCCGCGGGATTGGCGGCGGCCCCGGCATCCGCGGACGAAAAGCTGAATTCGTCTTCCTGCCGGAGCTTTTTAAAATTCTGCAATCCTTGAACCAGAATGAAGGTTTCCGGTGATTTTGTCTGCTCATCGGCAGTGCGCTGTTTCAGTTCCTCCGCCAGGCGGCTCATGGTCTCGTCGAGGTTGCCGCTGCTCACCCGCCTCACTTCCTGCGGCACCGCCCGGAGGATCTGTTGCAAAAATTCGTACTGCGGCAAACCGGGCGGGGTGCTGTCGAGCACGATAAAGCGCGCGCCGTCCCGCGGATATTGCGCTGCCAGCGAAATGAGGGCCACCGACATCAGGGTCAGCGTGCGCTCGTCACTCTGTCCCACGATGAGCAGGTTGCTGCCGCTCTGTCTCTGGAAAACGGCCTCGGTCGGGCCCTTGATGGAATTGGGTGCCCCGAGCCAGACCCGCACGGGTGTCCCCGATGTGGCCGCCGGGGAAACGAGCGCCGCGTTTAACAGCAGATTTTCCGACACATCGGCCGGGGCGTTGCCTTCAAAGACAATCGGCCCCGGATAACGGCCTTTATCGGCACGTTCACGGATTTTTGCCAGATAACCGTCGCGCTCGTGGTCGGGCAGCCATACGGTCTGGAAGGGGCTGTTGCCTTCAATCGAGCCGGCCGTGTCATTGTAAATACCTTCACCGGGTCGGGAAAGCAGGCGGGGCGCGGGATTATCCTGATCCATGATCAGGTAGGCATCGGCTTCGTTGCACTGCAGCGCAATGCGGATGACCATCTGACCGATGGTGGCGCGGGCCAGGGTATAGGCGCCGCCCAAAGTCTGCGAACCAAGCAACACGTGAATGCCAAACGCACGGCCCTGCCGAATGATGCGATCCAGCAGGACGGCCGCTCCCTGGGAAACGCGGTCTTCCTCCACAAAAAACTCCTGAAACTCGTCAATCATCAGCAGTGACCGGGGCATGGGTTCGGTCCCACCCGCCCGCTTGTATCCGGCGAGGTCCTGAGCGCCGAGCTTGCGGAATAAATCGCCGCGGCGGCGCAGTTCCGCGTCCACCCGTTCAAGTACGCTCAGTCCGAAGGCACGGTCGCTCTCGATGGCAACGACCCTGGCATGCGGCAACCGGCGGCTGGCGTAGCATTTGAACTCCACGCCCTTTTTGAAGTCCACCAGATAAAATTCGACCTGCTCGGGACTGCACCATAAAGCCAGGTTGGTAATGATGACGTGAAACAGGGTGGATTTGCCTGAACCGGTCTTGCCGGCAATCAAGCCGTGCTGGCGCGTCGCCTTGCCGATGGCGAGGTATTGCAATTTGGTGGCCCCGGAACGGCCAATGGGCACGCGCAGTTCATCGACCGTGTCTTCCCGCCAAAAATCGGAATCCGCCGGCGCCACCTGCCGAAAAGGCACCTCAACCCGGCTGGAATCCTTGCCACTTTCGCCCAGCTGATGGAGAAAATGCGTGGCGGTCTCCGGCGGTGGCGGTGGGTCCATGTGCAATTTCGTTCCCGGCCCGCGCCAGGTGGACAATCGAAATCCCGTTTCGGTGTGCGTCAGGCAGACGCTGTTTTTTCGAAGTTCGTCGGGAACAAATTCCTGCGGCGGAGCCTGCCGCTGGTCCCATTGAATCAGCGTGTAAACGCCGCAGCGGGCGCCGCTGGCGGCAATGTTTCGGAGCCGCCGCGCGGCGGTGTCGCTGAAGTTCACCGGAAACGAGGCGATGACGAGGAAATGATATTTCTCAGCAACGGCGCCGGCTTCCGCGTTGTATTCGGAGATGGTCGCATACTCATTGCGCAGGTACATCTGGATGACCTTTTCCATGTGCTCGTTGAGTTCCGCGAGCTTCTCCTCGAACTGCGCGGTCTGCGTCCAGATCCGGCTGTTGATGTAGCTTTCCTCGTAATCGGCCAGATGCATCAGGGCCGCAAAGTTCTGCCCCAGACCGACCGGGTCAAAAATGGTGAAGGTCACCTTGCCCGGCGGCGTGGTGGACAGCAGACGGAAAATGATATTGTTGATGGCGGCCACGGCCTCGGTGCCGCCGGTTTTTCCGGTTTCAAAAAGGATTGAACCCTGTTGCGGACAAACCAGGGTCAGGGGAACGGTGAAGTCGGCCGGCCCGGGCAGCGCCAGGCGTGGATCTTTCGGCAGCTTTTCGGCAAAGGTTTCCAGGGCCACTTCCAGGCGGCCAAACCGGGCGGCGTTTTTGAATTCGTCCGGCGGCGCCCATTGCTTCCAAAACGGCGCCTGCCATTCCGGGAAGAGTTGTTCCGCAGCGGCTTGGGCCTCCTGGAGGATCGCGAACAGCGGCGCGATCTGGTTTTTCCAATCCGACTCCAGCGCCTGCCACCCAGCCTGGTACTGGCTTTGCAAATCGGCCACCCTCCGGGCATGAATGTCAGCCAGCCGGCTCGCCTGTTCCCCGGCTTCTGCCTGCAAACCCGCGACCGCGTCCTGGTGGCGGCGTTCCATCCGCTGAATGCCGGCACGAAGATAGTGCTCGTTCTTTTGCCCGGCCCGGAGCGCCTTTTGATCCACTTCCATCGGTCGGACGCCGCGGACATTGACGATTTGCTTCACCGTCTGTTTCCATTCCTGATTCAAATTGCGGGTCGTGGTGTCAAAGTCGGTGTAAATCCGGCTCTGCTCGCGCTGATAATGTTCCGTGTTCTTTTGCCGGGCAGCGTCGAGCAACCTGCGCGCCCGGCCGAGTTGCCCGGCGACGGTGGTGGCCATGGGCACGGCAACGCGGCGGCCCTGAAAATAAAAAACCAGAATTACCAGCAACCCCAATGCGGCCGGGCCGGTCTCCGACCATGAAACCAGGTTCCGCCCGAAATGCTGAAGCACGGGAACCGCCGCGACCGCGCCCAACAGCAGTAAAACCACGAGCGAAACGGGAAGGAACCGGAACACCTGCGGGAGCAGGATTTTCCGGAATCGATCCAGATCTTCACGGGCCTGGGACTCCAGACGTTGAAATTCCTCAAACAACCGGTTTTCATCCTGCGAAAGTTCGGCGTCCTGCTGCGGCGGATGGCGATTGAGCAGACTTCGGAAGGTACCGTAGCCGCGAAACGCCCGGCGGGCGCTCTTTTCCAAACGGGCGAAGGTTTCGTTGCTCCTCTCCCATTGTTTCTGAAAGTCCTCAACAGCCGTGGCCGCCTTCGCCAGATCGGCGTCCCGCTGGCGTTCGGCTTCCGCCGAGTTTGCGCGGATTTTTTGTTTGAGTTCCCCTTCCTGCTCACTGCCCTCCTCCGACATCTGCCGGTTTAACGCACTGTGCGCCCGGTTGATCCGGCCTTTGCGCCTCTCGAATCGGACCTGGCATTCCTTCCTTCCCCGTTCAAAAGCAGCCTCGGCGGTGGCGAGGCTGTCAGCCCGGGTTGACTGCTGTTCCTGCCCGGCGGATTCAAAGGCATTGAGTTCGGCCGCGGAGCGGGTCTCAAAATCGTGGTTCAGCTTTTCTTCGCGCGCGGCAAAATCCCCGACCGCGCCCTTGAGGCTGTCCAACAGCGCAAGCATTTCATTGACGCCCGGATTTTTATTCACAGTCGCTCCTGACTTTTTTTAAAATCTCATCCAACTTTTCAATGATGGCAACCGTCTTGTCCACGCGGACGAAAAGGTCTTCGAGGTATTGGCGCTCGAATTCCCGGCTTTTCGCATCCAGCCAGTAATTTTTGGTCTCGGTCCATTTCAGGGACAGTTCCCGGGTACTTCCCGCCAGCCGGCTTTTCGCTCCGCTCAGGTTCATGGCGGGGTTCCCTCCCGGCCGGGTCTGCCAACTTTGGCGTAGGCCTCCAGTGCCTTGACAATTTGAACCAGTTGAGCCACGGCCCGCCCCATGTCAATGGTCAGAAACCCGTGGAATTCCTCCACCTGCTTGACCATCGGGGTCGTGCGATCCTCCAGGGACCGCCCCCATTTTTTCAGGAGGTCGAGCTTGTCCTCGGCTTCCCGGACGGCGCGCTGCGCCCGTTGCACGGCCATGTTTTGTAACGCCGTCGCCTCCTGCAAATGGGAAAGCGAGGTGTTGAATTTCTCCCGGCGGGCTTCTTCCAGCTTCAAGCCCCGCTGGCGCAATTCCTTTTCCCAGTGCCGGCGCTGGTCGTTCTGCAGCCAGAACTGCAGCCGCAGCACCTCGTCGCTGACCTCTTCCAGGGTGGGACGCACTTTGCTCAAGAACACCATCAGGCTGGCACGGAACGATTCAATCGCTTCGACGGAAGTGACTTGGGCGCGTTCAGGCATGAAATCAATGCTGGTTGAGATATTCCTCGATGCGCTGCGCCTTTCGCAACAGGTAAGGCGTGTGTTCCTTTGAAAGTTCAACGAATTTCTTCAACGCCTTCATCGCCAGCTTGAATTCCTCAGTGAATTTCTCGTGTTCCTGGTCCTGCCAGGTGTCGCCCAGCGCACCGAAGCGGGCCTGCACCAGAATCATCCGATTTTCCAGGTCGCTGTTGAAACGCTGCAGTTCTTCCGCGAACCGCCGCACCTTTTCCGGATCCATGATTGCTTGGGCCATCGGGTTTCCTCTCGTTAATGGTTGTCCGCCCCATTATTGCCAGTCATTACCCATCAGGCTATCACAATTCTGCGCCGCCGCGAGGGGCGAAATTCAAAATGGGGCGCCACTCTCCATTTACGATTCATGATTTTCACCCTAGGATGCCACGGTATGTTAAGACTGGAAGACCTGGCCGAACTGCTGGAAAAGCATTGCACGGCCGCGCCCGCCCGGGTGAAGGAATTCTCCATCGGCGGCACCCCGTTCGCCTTCAACACCCAGGCCGCCATCATGGGCGTCGTCAACCTCTCGCCCGATTCATGGTATCGCGAAAGTGTCTGCCTGACCGCGGAAGCCGCGGTGGCGCGCGGCAAAGTCCTGCACGCCCAGGGCGCGGACCTCGTGGATCTGGGCGCGGAATCCACCCTCGCCCAGGCCGCGCGCGTGGATGAGAATGCGCAAAATTCCAGGCTGCTTCCGGTCATCCGGGAATTACGCGCCGCGAACATTTTGGTTTCCGTGGAAACGTACGAACCCGCCGTCGCGCGCGCCTGCCTGGAAGCGGGCGCCAACGTACTGAATCTGACCGGCACGGACGGCAGGGACGAGCTTTTCCAGATGGTCGCCGCGCACGATGCCACCGTCATCCTCTGTTACGTCCAGGGCAAAAATGTCCGCGAAGTCGGCGATTTTGATTTCAGCGGCGACCCGATCGAGCGGATGCGCGAAGATCTTTCGCGCCAGATTGAAATCGCACAGCGCAACGGGGTGGAAAAAATCCTGCTCGATCCCGGTTTGGGCTTTTACTACCGCAACCTGCAGGACAGCGCCGTGCGTGTGCAGCATCAAATGAAGGTTTTTCTGAACACGTTCCGATTGCGGACATTGGGATTCCCCGTTTGCCACGCCCTGCCCCACGCGTTTGAATTCTTCCGCGACGAAGTCCGCTCCGCCGAACCGTTTTTTGCCGTGCTGGCCGCGTTGGGGAAGACCGACTTGTTCCGTACTCATGAAGTGCCGCGCATCAAGGCGGTGTTGGATACCCTGAAGGTTTTCAAGGCAGAGCCGAGGTAACGAGGCTTCTGGTCTACGAAAACGCATGCGCCTTTCCACACCGGCTCCCACGTTCACAAAGAAAAACGCCTTCCTCCCCCGATTTCGCAATCCACTGATCGCGAACTCTCAACCGGTAACGCGCCAGCAGGTTGCCGACGCGGTCCGGCGTATAGCGGTAGGAAAAGAACAGTTGGATGGTGTCGCCGTTCGCAAAGCGGAACACCTGGCTTTCGATTTCCATCCGGCGAGGACGGTGGAAATGGAACCGGGCGACGACTCGCTTTGATCCGAACCGGCCATCTTCAATCTCAAATTGCAATTTGCCATCGCGCCGTTCCACGCCGAGGTCGAGCAGGAACGTCATCAGCCAGTCACGCGTAAGCAGGTTGTCGTATTGTGGGAGAATCCGCTTCATCCCAGCGGCGTAATCGGCACCGGGAGCCAGATTGGCGCTGAACAGCAAATAATCTTTGGGCCCGACGAGTGATGCGAGCTTCGGCAGGATGGCTTGCGGTTCGAAATTCGGAATCATGCCGAAGAAAGTGACGAGTGACGCCATATCCCGGGAGGGACGGCGTGTCGCCGTCCCAAAATAGTTTGGGTCGCCGACACGGCGACCCTCCCAAATAATTCTCTGCAAATCGTCCGCGGCAGCCAAATCACAGACGAACGGAAAACAATGCTCCGCCGGCAAAACGGCCAGCGCGGCGTTACGGGCCGTCAAAACCATTGCGGTGCTGACATCGCAGGGCGTGTAAAAAACCTCCTTGCCGCCGGCCTTCAACAGCTTCAGAAGCCGCGTGTCCTTTTGGCCGCCGCCGCAACCGAGACCGATGACGTCCACGCGCCGGGATTTGATCTGTGCGGTCGCCGCCTTGAAACTTTTTCCGTAAACGGCCCGGCAATCCGCATCGTTCCGGGTCGGCGAACAAGCCTGATGCAATACCAGCCATTTCTGTGTCTGTTTGACGCTGTCGTAGTGAAACTTGTGGTTCACACGCCGTGCGCGCAGCGATTCCAGCAAATCGCGCCGGACCGATTCCGGGAACTGGCTAGGATGAATCAGGACGTTAGTAGCCGATGACATGGGTTTGTTTTCGCTGATTTCAATCACGGCGACAAGCCCCGGTATTTACGATGTTCGATTTACGATTTACGAGCCCACCCGATATCCAAGCGATCGCGTAAATCGTATATCGTAAATCAAAAATAGTGAACCGCTCACGTTGGCTGCTACGGTTTGGCCTGCGGGAAAATTTGATAAAGCAGGAAATAAACCAGCACGCCAGTCACGGAAACGTACATCCATAACGGCCAGGTCCAGCGCGCGATTTTTTTGTGAAGCTCGAAACGCTCTTTTTTGGCGCGGTAGAGCGTCACCAAAATCATCGGTACGATGACCATGGCCAATACGGTGTGCGTCAGGAGAATGGTCAGGTAAATCGGGCGGAACCACAATGGGTGCAGAAATTGCGTCGGACCTTTATGCAGGACAATCGCGAGGTAACTGTGGTAAGTGACGTAACACGCCAGAAAAACGATGGAGGTGATGAACGCCGCTACCATGCAGTTGCGATGCGCGATCTTATTTTTTCGGCGGATGAAAACGAAGCCAGCCGTCAGGAAAACCGCGCTGAGACCGTTGAGCGACGCGTTAACGGCAGGCAGGTCGTGAATGTTCATCAATCGCCTTCCAATTCCTTCACGGTGGCAATAATTTGCGGCTGGATCTTCGTCCAATCCACATCCTGACCCTCGGTTTGAAAACTGCCCCGCAGCCGCGCCTGTTTGTCCACCACCACGAAAATCGTGCTGTGCACGAACAGGTCAACGGAATTGGTCCGGTCCTGAGGCGGCACGGGCGTGGAACCGAGCTTCAAACTGCCGGTGGCCAGGCCGGCCAGTTCTCCCTTCTCGCCGGTCAGGAACGTCCAGCGTTGAAAATCGGCGCCGTAGTGTTCGCCATATCGTTTCAGGATGGACGGCTTGTCATAATCGGGATCGGTCGTCAGGGTCACCAGTTTTGCCTGGCTGCTGGACGGCAACGCATCCTGCAGCGATTTCATCTGCGTTGACATGATCGGGCAGTTCCCGGCACAGCGGGTGAAGATGATGTCGGCGATCCAAACGTGATTGCTCAAATCCGCGAGCATCGTGACGTTGCCTTCCTGATTGGTCAGCGTGAAATCGGCGACCTGGTCGATCACGGGCAACGCCTTCTGTCTGGCGCGGCCGTATTCCACCAGGGAAAGCAGATACATCAAACCCAGCAAACTGAAGAGCAGGCCGAAGCCGACCCAGATCGTCAACGGCATTCGTTGAACGGAACCATTCATGCAAAGTCTTCCCGTCCCGGCAGAGCCACCCGCCTATTCAAAACTGGCAGTGGCGCCGGACTTGGAGGCCAACCATTTGTTAAAATCCGCCTGGCTTTCCACAATGAGAAAACCACCGGTCATGCTCGAGTGGCCGGGACCGCAGAGCTGGGCACAATTGACCTGGTATTTGCCGATCTTCGTGGGCGTGAACCAGCAGGGAATCCGCAGACCGGGTATCGCGTCCTGGCAGGCGCGCATGGCCGTGATTTTGAAGGAATGGATCACGTCCTTGGAACTGACATAGACGACGACAGGTTTGCCGATCGGTACATGGATTTCGTTGAGCGTCTGAATGTCGTCCTTGCCGTTCGAGTCAGACGGGTCAACCCCAAAGACGTTGTCGGAGGAAACAAATCTCATGTCCTGCCGGCCAAACACGCCGTCGGGCCCGGCGTAGCGGATATTCCAGGCATATTGCTGCGCCATCACGTAGATGACGGTGGAGTCTTTCACGTCCGGAAAATGGTCCACGGCCTTCGCCCAGACCGGGATGGCCATGCCAATCAGGATGACGGCCTCGATGGCCGCGACGGTCAGTTCGAGGTAACTCGACGCATGGTTGCGGACGCCTTGATAATCAGCCTTGGGGTTCCGGGACGCGCGAAAACGCCAGACGGCGTAGCCGAAATAAACCAGCCAGCCGATGAACAACGCGATCATCAGCCAGTGGACATAAACGATCAGGGCATCGACCGACTCACCGTTTTTGGAGGCCAGCTCGGGCATGCCGAGAATATGATTGGCAAACCACTCGATCATATGCCGGGGGGATTTTTCGGGGCCGAATCGTTTTCGCTTTGCGTCTTCTCGCCGCGGACGACATGGACGAAGAATAGCGCGATACAGGTCAATACGGTCAACACCACCCCGAGCAGGGTGAAGATGCCCCAGTTCATGCCACTGGCCAGCGGTGAATCGGACCGGCCGTAGCACGCGGCGCAGGCGAGCAGTGATGACGGAACGAAGGCCACCACGCCGACGGCGGCAGCCAATAATGGCTTCCAAAGTTTACACGACGGTTTCATAGGTAATTCATCTTTTTCAGTTTCTTCAAAAAATAACGGCCGTAAATGATGACCAAAACACCCACCCCCACGGCGGCCACGCTGAACAGCAGGTCGCCGGTGGTGCCGTCGGCACGCCGATAATCCATGAACTTCCAAATCGCGCAGCCGAAGGACAGCCCCGTCAGCGCGTTCACGAAGATGAGATGGAAGGCTTTGAGTGACATGGTTCAATGCGTGGTGCCCGCCGGAAAATCCTGCATGGCCCAGACCGTCAGTCCCATCAACCCGGTGAAAAAGAAGACGGTAAAGGCGAGCAAGGTATAAATCATTTTCTTTTCAGAAATCAGGTGCATGAGAAATCCGGCCACCACAAAGGCATTGGTGGCGGCGATGGCCAGGATCATGGCCACCTTGGCCGGCCAGCCGAAATGCGGCAGATACGAGGCGACCAGCATCAACGACACCGCGCAGACCACGGCAACGAAAACATAAACGCAGCGCCGGAGATAACTGTTGAAATCAACCGGATGCTCGTGCGCTCCGGGTTCGCCCGCGAATGGCGCATGGGCTGGCTCAGCCGTTTTTAATTCACTCATAAGTTCAAATCCTAGGTTAAATATAGGACGGGAAACAAAAATATCCAGACCAGGTCCACAAAATGCCAGAACAGGCCGGACACTTCAACGCGATTGGTGAAATGCTCGGGATCGGTTTTCCACAATTTACGGCCCGGCCCCCACAAGTAGCCGATGACGATGCTGCCGCCGAGGATATGCAGCGCATGCAGGCCGGTGAGCGTGAAATAAAGCGCCAGATACGTGTTGTGCCACGGACCGTAATTCTCCATTTGCTTGATTTGCGCCCGCGGAATTTTGATTTCCCCGGTCTTGATGTCCTTCTGGGCGCGTAGGTCGTACAACTGCGTTTCATCCGTCACGTAACGGCCTTCAATCGTGACGGAGTCGGCATCGCTGGCCCGCAAGTGGCCGTCGGCGATGCGTCCGTCGGTGAGGTGGATTTCATAGTGAATCCATTTGTCGTGATACTCATAAGCCTTGACGCACAAAAACGTGAGCGCCAGCAGCAGGGTGCAGGCGTGGAAAAACTTGAATTTGCCGAACTGCCGGGTTTTGCACGCCACCCAGGCCATGAGCGTCGTGATGGCCGAGGTGGCCAACACCAGGGTGTTGATGGTGCCCAGGGTGACATTGAGCCAGCCATGCGGCCATTCGCCCGCCGGGGCGCCGACGCGCAGCAGGACATAGGCGGAAAACAACGCGCCGAACAGCATCACTTCGGAAGCGAGAAACAGCCAGATGCCGACTTTCGCATTGTAAATGCCGGTGTCGGGACGGGGATGAACGGCGTAGGGAATTTCCATGACTCAATGCGCGGGTGAAAGGGCGGGTGTGCCCGGTTGATCAGGTTCGTTCTGCGGCGTGAAATCGGCGGCATGGCCGGGCACGCTGTATTCGTACGGGCCACGATGGATCTGTGGCGGCTCGGCAAAATTACCGTGCGGCGGCGGCGTGGGCGCCTGCCATTCGAGCGTGGTGGCGTGCCATGGATTATCACCGACCTTTTCACCGTGATTCATGCTCCAGAATAAATTGAGGATGAACGGGATTTGCGCGATACCCAGCGCCATCGCCGCCCAAAGAATCCACGAGTGAAGTTCCATGATGGTGCCCGGCAGCGCGCCGATCGCATCCGGCACGCGCGCCGCGGAGTAATTCGCGCCGCCGTCGGCCATGCGTCGCAACATGCCCTTGATGCCCTGCGCGAACATCGGCATGAAGACCAGATTCATGAACACCAAGGAACCCCAGAAATGCACCCGTCCCCAGAATTCATTCATCTTCCGCCCCGTCATTTTGGGAAACCAATAATAGATGCCTGCGAACAGCGCAAAAATCGTCCCGGGCGCGACGACATAGTGAAAGTGGGCGATGACGTAATAGGTGTCGTGAAGATAAACGTCGCTGGCGTTGAAGCCGAGCGGCAGACCGGTCAGGCCGCCAATGCCGAACATCGGCAGGAACGCCAGCGCGAACAGCATCGGCGTGTTGAAACGGATCGAGCCGCCCCAAAGCGAAATAAACAGGCAGGTCAGAATAATGACCGACGGGATGGAAATGATCATGGTCGTCGCCTGAAAGAACGCTGAAATTTTCGTACCCATGCCGGTCAGATACATGTGGTGCGCCCAGACGATGAACGACAGGAAACCGATGGCGAGCACCGAATAGACCAGTGATTTGTAACCCCAGATCGGTTTACGGGTATTGTTGGCAATGATTTCGCAGACAATGCCCATCCCCGGCAGAATCAACACGTACACCTCCGGGTGACCGAGGAACCAAAACAAATGCTGCCACAACAACGGGCTGCCGCCGCCGCTGATGTGGGCCAATTGCCCGCCCACCGCGAGACCCGTCGGCAAAAAGAAACTCGTGTGCAGGGCATTGTCCATCAATTGCATCACCGCCGCCGCCTCCAGCGGCGGAAAGGCGAGCAACAGCAGAAAGGCCGTCACAAACTGCGCCCAGACGAAGAACGGCAGCCGCATCCACGTCATGCCCGGCGCCCGCAATTGGATGATGGTCGCGATAAAATTCACCGCGCCCAACAGGGATGACGTGATGAGCAGCACCATGCCAATGATCCAGAACAACTGGCCTTCGGTGGGAATGGACGTTGCCAGCGGCGAATAGGAGGTCCAACCCGCCTGCGCCGCGCCACCCGGAATGAAGAAACTCACCAGCATCACCAACCCGCCGAGCACATAGGCCTGGTAACTCGCCATGTTCACGCGTGGAAACGCCATGTCCGGCGCGCCAATCATCAGGGGAACGACATAATTGCCGAACGCGGCGAACGCCAGCGGCACAATCGCCAGGAATACCATGATCGTGCCGTGCATCGCCCCAAACGAGTTGTACAGTTCCGGTGAAATCACGCCGTTGGCGGCAGGCTGGCCGAGCACCTTGGCCAAAAGCGGCCCCATGACGGGAACCGGCGAACCCGGATGCGCGATCTGCCAGCGCATCAGGAGCATCAGGAAAAATCCGAACAACATGAAACACAACGCCGTGAAGCCGTATTGAATGCCAATGATTTTATGGTCGGTCGAAAAAATGTATTTGCGCCCAAAGCCGATGTCCTCGTGATGCCCATGCCCCCCGGGCTCGTGAGCCTTCTCGTGCCCGCGATACGGCGGAAATTCATGAACCATCGTTTCCATATTATTTTACCTTGTCCAAAACCATCACCGCCAATAACAGCGGCAGATAAAGAATCGAGGCCAGGAACAATTGCCGCGCCCGCGCCAGGTTGAGGTGCCGCGAAAACTGAATGGCGCACCACAGGTAGCCCGCACCCAGAACCAGGGCGCCCACCAGATAAACCGGGCCGGCGAGCTTGAAAGCGAACGGACACAGCGCCACCACCAACAACGCCAGGGTGTGGCTCACCGCCTGTTGCCCCGTGCGATGTCCATCCGGGTCCATCGCGGGCAGCATTTTGAACCCCGCCCGCGCGTATTCGTCGCGATACATCCAGGCAATGGCCATGAAATGCGGGATCTGCCAGAACGCCAAAATCGCGAACAACGCCCAGCCTTCGCCACTCAATTCGCCGCGCGCAGCCGTCCAGCCCATCAAGGGCGGCAGGGCGCCGGGCACCGCGCCGACGATGGTGTTCAGCCACGTCAAACGCTTCAGCGGCGTGTAGATGAACAAATAACTGACGAGCGTGACCGCGCCGATGACGCAGGTAAGGAGATTCACCGCCAGCGCGAGATAAACCAATCCCGTCACCGCGCAAACGCCACCAAAGAGCATGACCGTGGTGGGCTGCAAACGGCCCGACGGCAGCGGGCGATTTTGCGTGCGGCGCATGCGCGCGTCGTATTCGCGCTCCAGCAACTGGTTCAACGCCGCCGCGCCCGCCGCGACCAGGGCCGTGGCCGCCAGCGTGTTGAGCATGAGCGCAAAGTTCATCGGGCCGCGCCACCCGACATAAAAGCCGACCAGCGTCGTCAGCAGCACCAGCGTCGTCAGCCGCGCCTTGACCAAATCGGCGAAGACCGCCCTCCAACTTTTCTCCACCACCCCAACACCGGATGCCGGAGCGCTTAAAATTTCCACCGAGGCTTCTTTCATGTCACTTGTTTGCGGCCATGGCCGGAGCGCCTCCATACGCGCCGGATACTGTCGTGGCGGGCGCAATTTCAGGCAATGCCGCCGAACGGCGGAAACCAATAACGCACCAGAGCGCGCCTGTCACGAGCGAAAGTGCGCCGACCAGCACGTGGGCGGTCGCCACGTCGGCGGCCTTGTTCGACCAGATCGTCCACGCGCCAAGCGCAATCTGGCAGACAATCAACGCGAGCCAGAACATCGCCAGCCGCCACAGCGGATTTTTCCCGCCCAATTGCTTTCGCGACCACCCAGCGGTCGCCGCGACCAGGATGAAAATCGCCAGCGCCACCATCCGGTGAACCATTTGCAATTCAATCTGGAACGCGGTGATGGGGTTGACCGCAATGACCTCAACGCGGTCGGCATTGTAACGCGCAACGGCGTCGGCGCTCGTGGCCGGCCAGACTTTTCCGTAAGCGAGCGGGAAATCGGGAATGGCCAGGCCCGCGTGCTGGTGCCGCATCGTCGCGCCAAGAATCAATTGGACGAAAACCAGGATGGTGGCCGCCAGCCCGAGCCGCCACAATCCGCGTTTGACGAAAAACTTGTTTCCGCCGGCGGACCATGCGATCCCAAACGGGCTGGTGAACAGCGCGAGGGCGCAGGTCAAAACGAAAAACGATTGCGCGATGACACCGTGAAAGACGCCGAGTGAATCCATTTTCATCGTCACCCGCAACCCGCCAAGGACGCCCTGCGCCACGACCAGCAGAAACGCGATGACCCCCAGCCATTTCATCCATGGGCGCGGCTCCTTGAGCCAGAGCCAGACGGCAAGAAGGGTTGTCAAAAATCCCGCGCCGGAAGCCAGCAACCGGTGCGTATGTTCGAAGAAAGCCCCGCCGTGCCAGAATTTGATGGGCAGCGCGAACATATTGTAACCGTAGCTGGTCGGCCAGTCGGGGACCGACATGCCGGCCTCATGGCTGGTGACCAGGCCGCCGGCGCCGAGCAGCAAAAAGGTGAACAGCGCCGTCAGCACGGCAAACCAATGCAGCGGCCGATTCACTTTTACCAACACGTTTTCAGACATTTTGCAAAAAAGGCCAACCCTGGCAGCACCGGAGCCGCCGTGATTTCCGGTTTATTTCACGTCAAATGCAAAATTCACGGTCACATCACCGTCCTTGACTTCCACGTCCTTGGTCAAGGTGCCGAGTTTGCGGTGATCGGCCTCCACGGTGTATTTGCCCGGCGGCACGTTCTTGATGATAAATTTACCGTCCTTGTCACTGAGGCAATAATAGGGGCTGTCAATCACGGTCACCCAGGCAAACATCCAGGGATGCACGTCGCATTTGAATTTCATGAACAGCTCCGGCTGCGCAAAGGTGAAATCCAGTTCCGGGCCGCCGGGCATTTGCACCTGATTGGACTCGGGATTACCGGACACGGCGGGGATGCAGTGAACATTGTGGATGCAGGGGTCGGAATTTTTGACGACGAGTTTCTGGCCCGTTTGCATGACCAGAATTTGAGGCACATACAGACAGCCCTTTTGATCGAGCGTAACGGGCGGCTGGCTCGCGCCGGTGGATTTGCCAGTAACCCCCTTCAAAGAAACGATCGCGTCGGCCAGTTCGTGATTTGATCCGACGACGTAAAAATGCGTGGTGGGGGGGGTGGTGTACATCGCGCCGCAGGTGGCATCATTCATGAGCGGCGTGTAGGGCACTTCCGGAGGCGGCGTGCCATTGAGGGTAATGGTGCCAATGATGTCCGCCGCCCGCGCGGTGGGCAGACCCGCAAGCAGCACCGGTAAAAGAACTAACAAG
>Ga0187887_10001483_pt1 | contig 20090 bp, 19 predicted proteins | sample June2016WEW_7_10_FD_132977 | JGI IMG/M metagenome (GOLD analysis project Ga0187887, IMG submission 132977) | Peatland microbial communities from SPRUCE experiment site at the Marcell Experimental Forest, Minnesota, USA - June2016WEW_7_10 | ecosystem: Environmental > Terrestrial > Soil >... | reverse complement strand
GCATTGGCGAGCAGGCCGGACTGCGGATTGATGCCAGTGGAAGCGTTAAACACAACCGACCAGCCAGGCAGAAATCCTACCTTGCCCCTGACGCCGAAACCCGTCTGCGACAGGTTATTCGGTGCGACGACGAAACGATGTTGATAGCCGTTTCGGTTCACCAGAGATTCGCCCTCATAGTTATAGCCGTTTTCCGGTAAGCCGTGGCTGACCCAGCCGACGCCGACGTCATACGCACCGTAGAGCGTGATGCCGTGCCAAGTCAGCGTGCAATCAGTGGTGGCGAACTCGTGGCCGCTCGCGCAGGCGTCGGGGGTCGACCGCTGCATCTTAATGTCGACCGTGGCGTCCTGGCCAACCGCCAAGCTGATTCCCGTGCGCGTTTCATCGGCGAACCCTTGTTTTGCCGCTCGGATCTCGAAGCGCCCCGGAGGCATGCCGGACGCCTGATAGTGCCCTGCGCCGTCGGTTGCGATCGTGCGCGTTGCACCTCGGTCGGCGTTCTTGATTGTCACGGCGACACCGGGAAGGGTTGCGCCGCTTTGGTCGGTCACCACGCCGGAAAGGCTCGCTCCCGTTTTGGCCTGCGCAAAGGACAACGTCGACGAAAGACAGAGAACGACCACCGCGAAAAACAGAGCAACACTACGCATTAAACCCTCCCCCAATCAGTCTTGAATCAAAGAACTTTGAAATGTATATGACATACGGTTATGATGTCAAATATTATGCGTATATATGCATTCAAAAGAGAGGGCTGGTGATAGCGCCGGGGATCTCAGCGGGTTGACCGTGCCTTGCAATGACTGTACGATTTCGTTCCGATGCGGCAGAAGGGCAAATCCGGACGGAATGCTGAAGAACTCCTGCAACTTCGGGACGCCGCTTTGCAGCTAGGCATCAGCTTCCCCACCATCAAGCAGTGGATTTACAAGAAGAAAATTCGCAGCATCCAGACGGTCGGAGGACACCACCGGATTCCACGAAGCGAGGTTGACAAGCTGCTGTTTCGAACGCGTGGCAGAACGGAGAAAGAACGGGAGCAGGTCGTCCGCCGGGTCAGTGGACGCAATCAATTGGTGGGACGCATCGATTCGGTTCGCATCAGCGGTCTGATGGCCGAGGTAAAGATTTCGATCGGCGGCCAGCAGATCACGTCGATTATTACTGCAAGTTCGGCTCGCGAAATGCAACTGAAGGCGGGGCAGACTGCAGCCGCCCTCATCAAAGCTACCGAGGTTATGATTCTTCGGGTGTGATATGAAAAATCGCCTATTCTTTCCCGGCGCGCTCTTTGCTCTTGCTCTGACGTTGCAGACCACCCTCGCGTTGTGTCAGAAACTGACCGTTCAAGCCGAAAGCGGAAAGCAAACTGTCTTGGCCCGGGCTGACATCGAGGCTTTGCCGCACGTGAAGGTCACGACGGCTGCCTCTGGTGTGTCTGCTACGTTTGAGGGCGTCGCGCTTAGGGCTGTATTGGAAAAGGCGGGAGTTGGGTTCGACGAGACGATGAAGGGAAAACGGATGGCTTCATGTTTGCTGGTGGAGGCGGCCGATGACTATCGGGTTGTGATTGCACTGCCCGAGATCGACCCACGGTTCAACGATAAGCAAGTCATCCTCGCCTTCTTGAAAGACGGCAAGCCGCTCGATGACAAGAAGGGGTCATACCGCATCGTGATACCCGATGAAAAAAGAATGGCGCGCTGGGTGAGGCAGGTGACCACGCTGAAGATTGTGGACGTGCAGTGAGGCGGTCGGTCCCTCTGAATTCCTGAAGGCGCCGACAAGGCTGAGGAAGCACCGCAAAGCTGTTCGTGGCGGTGCTGTACCCATGGCTCTTTTATCACAACCTGCTGTGAGCAGGTGCACTGCGCAAAGCGAATCCTCGGTTTAGGGTATAGGTGGGCCGGCTTGGCCCGGACCTACAAACAGGAGGACTCTTATGCGTCAGATTTTTGCAGGGATTCTTGTCCTGATATGCGTTTGCTTGTTCGGCTCGGTGCTGGTTGCCGAGAATCAGATGGGAATTGCCGACAAGTATCAGGTGAGCTTTTCAGAGAAGGTGTGGGTGGCGAACACGCTGTTGCCGAAGGGGAACTACGAGATTCGTCACATAATGGAGGGCTCGGACCACATCATGGTGTTCCGGCAGTTAGGGCCGAAGAGGCCGATTGAGGTACGCGCCAAGTGCACACTGGTTCCGCTGGACGCGAAGGCCACTAGGAATGAGACGGCTTTCACCTTGAATGCGGCGGACGAGCATATTTTGCATGAGATGGTGTTCAAAGGCGATCGCGCAAAGCACGTGTTTTAGTTGGAGGCGGGAAACCCGAGGAAATTGCTTATCTGACAGGGGCGTGCGGACCCGCGGCGCAGGCGGGGAGGCGTGTCTCCAAGTTTGATTGGAATCGACCGAATCCGTCTTGCAAAATGCTAGAAAAGGTATAGAATTCAACAACCTAACACTAAGGCTTGCATCTTTTTGGCACTTTAGTTCATCCAAAGTTGAGTGAAAGACACTCAAGTGAAAACCATGGGCGATCCTATCTCTTATTCTGCTTCCGAGCACACTGCTTACGAAACCACCGAGCGGTCGCTGCCGATATTGCCGGTGCGCGACACGGTCCTGTTCCCCCACGCGGTGCTGCCGCTGACGGTTGGGCGAGAAAGTTCTGTACAGCTGATCAACTCGCTGGGCGACGACAAGACTATCGTAGTGGTGGCCCAGCGCGAGGCGCGGGTGGATACGCCACAGCCCACCGATCTGTACGCCATCGGAACGCTGGCGGTGGTGCACAAAGTGGTCAAGATGCCCAACCAGAGTCTGTTCGTTTTTGCGGAAGGCCTGGAGCGGGTGCGGCTGGCGGATTTCGCGCAGCTATCGCCGTTCATGCGGGCGCGGGTGACCACGGTTCCGGAGACGATTCCGCCCAAAGATTCCGAGATTGAAGCGCTGCAGCGGAACGTGCTGACCTTGTTCCAGCAGATCGTGGCCGGTTCGCCGACGCTCTCGGACGAGCTCTCCACGGTGGCGATGAACATTGAAGAGCCGGGACGGCTGGTGGACTTTATCGCCTCGTCGCTGCCCTCGCTTTCGACGGCCGACAAGCAGGAGACGCTGGAGACGAGCGACGTCCGGGCGCGGCTAGGAAAAATCAATCAGCACCTCGCCAAAGAACTGGAAGTGCAGCAACTGCGAAACAAGATCCAGTCAGAAGTGCAGGATCGGGTGCAGCAGACGCAGCGCGAGTACTACTTGCGCGAGCAGATGAAGGCGATCCAAAAAGAACTGGGCGAGCAGGACGAGGGCCAGCGCGACACCGACGAACTGAAGCAAAAGATTGAATCCGCGGGCATGCCCGACGATGTGAAGAAAGAAGCGCTGAAGGAATTGGGGCGACTGGCACGCATGTCGCCGATGGCGGCGGATTATTCGGTTACGCGGAACTACATCGAGTGGCTGGCGATCCTGCCCTGGGCGAAGACTTCGGGCGGAGAAATTGAAATTCCGAAGGCGAAAGAGATTCTCGACGCCGACCACTACGACCTGCAGAAGGTGAAAGACCGCATCCTGGACTACCTCTCGGTACGGCGGTTGAAGCCGAACATGAAAGGGCCGATTCTGTGTTTCGTCGGGCCTCCGGGCGTGGGCAAAACTTCGCTGGGCAAATCGATTGCGCGGGCGCTGGGGCGCAAGTTCGTGCGTCTGTCGCTCGGCGGAGTGCACGACGAGGCGGAAATTCGCGGCCACCGGCGCACCTACATAGGGGCGTTGCCGGGGCAGATCATTCAGGGCATACGGCGCGCGGAGACGAAAGATCCGGTGTTCATGCTCGACGAAATTGACAAGGTGGGGCGCGACTTCCGCGGCGATCCGGCGTCGGCGTTACTGGAAGCGCTCGATCCGGAGCAGAACGCGACTTTCCGCGACAACTACCTGGACGTGATGTTCGATCTCTCCAAGGTGTTGTTCATTACCACCGCGAACATGCTGGACCCGATTGCGGAGCCGCTGCGCGACCGCATGGAGATCATCGAACTGCAGGGCTACACCGAGGAGGAGAAAGTCCACATCGCGTTCCAATACCTGATTCCGCGGCAGATCGAAGAAAACGGAATCACGAAAGAGCAGATCGAATTTCCGGAAGAGGCAATCAGCCACGTGATCCGCCATTACACGCGCGAGGCGGGGGTGCGCAACCTGGAACGCAACATCGGCACCATCTGCCGCAAGCAGGCGCGACGGATTGCGGAAGGAAAGACCGAGAAGCTGGTGATTACCAAGGAGGTCGTGCAGGAGTTTCTGGGCGGCATCAAGATCCGCAGCGAGGGCGAAATTGCCGAGCGCACCAAACGCCCGGGCGTGGTGGTGGGATTGGCGTGGACGCCATCGGGCGGCGACGTGTTGTTCGTCGAAGCCAACCAGATGAAAGGCAAAGGCGGGCTGACCATCACCGGACAGATTCAGGACGTGATGCGCGAGTCGATGCAGGCCGGGCTTAGCTGGGTGCGCTCGAACGCGAAGGAGTTGGGCATTGACGAAGAATTTTTCGCCAACCATGACATCCACATTCACGTGCCGGCGGGAGCGATTCCGAAAGACGGTCCTTCGGCGGGCGTCACCATCGTGACCGCCCTGGTGTCGTTGCTGTCGGGCAAGCAGGTGCGTCCGCTGACGGCGATGACGGGCGAAATCACGCTGAGCGGGAATGTACTGCCGGTGGGCGGCATCAAGGAGAAAGTGCTGGCCGCCAAACGCGCCGGTGTGCATGACGTGATTCTGCCGGCGGACAACAAAACCAATGTCGAGGAAGACCTGACCCCCGAACAGTTGACAGGATTGACGACGCACTACGTGAAGACCATCGACGAAGTGCTGGAGTTTGCGCTGCCGTCGTCGCCTCGTGAGGAGCGGCTGGACGCCGAAGAACGCGAGAAGGTGCTGAGCAACTAGAAGCAGTTGCCAGTGGCCAGTATCCAGTATCCAGTTGCCAGCCTTAATATGGCTGGCAATTTTTTCTGTACACTGGTCGTCGTGGATTACTGAGATTGCCGCTGTGGAGACGGGGCTTTGCTCCGCTTCCCAGGGGCACAGTAGTTGTCGATATGGCGGAAGACGAAGCAGATTCCCGCGCACCATCCAACGCTACCGCGGCGAGGGCCTCCAAGCCGAAACTTGGCCTGCGCGCCTGGATGGAGCGCGTGCTGGTGGAGTGCGATCGGGCGGCTGCCGGCTTCGATGTCGACGCGGTGCACGATCTTCGAGTGGCGCTGCGGCGCTGCCGTTCTCTGGCCGATGGATTGATGTCGATCGATCCCGATTCTTCATGGAAGGATATGAAGAAGGCGGGGAAAAAACTCTTTCAGGCGCTGGGTGAGCTGCGCGACATGCAGGTGATGCAGGAATGGATCGAGAAGCTGAGCGATATCGCCGCGGGAGAAGCGGCAAGCCGCGTCTTTGCTGAAAATCAGGGCGATCATTTGTCGGGCGATCCCGTCGCTATCAAACTGCTGGCTCACGTGCACGCGCGCGAGGCCGCTTGCAAGCAGCACGCTTTCAAAGATCTCCATCAGTTTGACCGCAAGCAATGGCGGCAGTGGTCGCGAACTCTGCCGCAGCGTGCGGCGCGGGTGCGTCCGGGGAGCGTGGTGTATTTGCATCTGGCGCTCGAAAAGTGGACAGCCGCTTACGATCTGCACAAACATGCTCTGCGGACGCGGTCGCAAATGAGCTGGCACGCGCTGCGCATTGGCATCAAACGCTTCCGTTACACGGTGGAAAATTTTCTGCCGCGCCAGCACGCGTTATGGGGCGACGATCTGAAAGAACTGCAGGATCTTCTGGGAGAAGTGCACGATCTCGATGTGCTGTGGGCGACCGCCGTCGAGATTATGGCGTTCCCCGATATGGAAAGCCAGAGCCGCTGGCGCGAAAAGTTGAACGTGGAGCGCGCCAAGAGGCTGGAGCGCTATCGCGAGAAGATGGTGGGCCGGCAGTCGCTATGGCGCGTCTGGCGGGCGGAGTTGCCGTCGGGCCCGCAACTGCGCGCCGCGGCGATGAGCCGTCTTCGGGTGTGGGCGGGATATCTCGATCCCGATTTTTCGCATTCCCAGCGCGTGGCCCAGCTAGCGCTTCTTTTGTACGACGGGTTGAAGAATGCGGGGCTGCTGACGACAGGTGCGGGGGCACCCAATCTGGACCAGAATCCGGAATACGACTCGCGAGTGGTGTTGCAGGCGGCGGCGCTCATGCATGATGTCGGCAAAGCCAAGGGCGAGGCCAATCACCAGAAGGATTCGTACCGTATGATCCGCGGGCTGGCGCGGCCTCTCGGTTGGAGTGCGCGAGAACTGGAAATGGCGGCGGTGGTGGCGCGCTATCATCGTGGAGCGTTGCCGCGTCCGCGGGGAAAGATCATGCAAGTGCTGGAACTGCCGGATCGGCCGCTCGCCATGGAGTTGGCCGGCGTTTTGCGTCTGGCCAACGCGCTGGACACGCGCCACGTGCGCAGCGGGAGCGAAAACGACAGCGCTCCGCGGCTCGAGGTTGGTTTGCAGGACGGCTGCGTATTGGTGCGGGCGGCGGGATACTCGGCGCTGGACCGCTCGGCGGAAGGCGTCGCCGCGGCGCGACATTTACTGGAGACCGTGCTGCGCCGGCCGGTGATGGTGCGGGCGTTGCGAGTTCGGCGCAGCCCCTAAAGGGGCTATCGATAGCAGGCGGTTCTCGGCATCGCTAAAGCGATGCCCTGATACGAAGCCCCGTCCCCCCACGATCGATTGAAGCTAGTCTGACACTTCTCAGAACTGCGTTGCTCTTCCAAACTCTCTTTGTGACCCATGCGAATTTGACCCATGCCAAATTAGTTTCTATGGCGGTGCGGTGGTTGCGGCGCTATCGCTGTGGAGTGGTGCTTAGCGAGCAGGCCTGCGTCAGCGGCGAGATGCCGGATGCTATTGGCTGGAAGAAGGCGTGCCATTCGGTGCTGGTCGAAAGCAAAGTTTCGCGTGCGGATTTTCTGGCCGATCGCGACAAGCCCTTCCGCCAAAGGCCGGAGATGGGCGTCGGCTGTGAGCGGTATTACCTGGCGTCGCGGGGCCTGATACGCAGCGAGGAACTTCCCGCGGGCTGGGGGTTGCTGGAAGTGTGTGGGCGCGAGATCGAGAGGGTGAAGGCGTCGGCGAAAAACCTGCGCTCCGAGATTGGGTTCCAGAACGAGATGAATCTTCTGCTGTCGAGTTTGCGGCGGGTGGAAATCCGCATTGAACCGGAGAGCATCACCGATTTTCTCAAGTGGAAAAATCGCATGGCGGAGTACAACCGTGGCCGGCTGCCGGAGGGACTAGTGGCGCAGGAAGAAGAAGCCAACGGATTCCTGCTGGGGACCGCTGGCGACTGAGACGGGGCGAGCCCCGTCTCTATGGGAACTCTTTCGCTGCAAAAAAAGAAACCGGGCGGGTGCGCCCGGTTTCGGGAGCGCCGGTTGCGATGCGTTTACATCGCGCGGCGCGGCTGGTTCAGAGAATTGCGGGCGTGGTTCACGTCCGCTTATTCATCTCGCGCCAGCAAAGTGTTCAGAAGGAGCGAGGATACATCCGTAGGCGATGCAGCAACTATGGGGCCAGTGTCAGATTCTCTGCGACCGTTCGAACTGGTTTCGCATCTCAAACAAATAAAGCCAGTTCACTGCTGCTGGCGGGGTGGGCGTGGTCGTTCCAAGGTTACTTGCAGCGGCTGTTTGCAACGGGATGTTCAAAGTGTTGCACAGTTCAGCGTGGTATTGCAGAGTTCAGGGAGTGGGCGCAAGCGTCAATTTTTTTTTCAATCTTTCGGGGTTGGGAGCACAGAAATGTTACAATTCCGGCAAGAGCGCCGACGTACGGCAGAAGAGTCGAGTTCCAGCCACTAGTCCGAGTCTACTTTCTGGGAGATGTCTGATGCCGAATGGGAATCCGGTGGGACCTGAGAACAAGCGACCGACTCAGGAGAAGCAATCGAAAAAACCCTACACCAAGCCCGCATTCCGCTTCGAGCGGGTGTTTGAGACGCAGGCATTAAGTTGCGGAAAGGTCCATGGACTGGGGCAGTGTCACTCTATCCGCAAGACTTCCTAGCGCTTCGCCCCATAGATTCCCGGTACAATTTTGTCCCCTCGCTAATCTAGTCCCGACTGCGAGGCTTGTACGGCTGTCCCTCCCGTGAGCGTTGAATAATAGATCTGCGATGTTCCAATCGCACTCGGCGGTACAGTGTTATCGATGATAATGCCGCTCGTGCCCCCGGCTGCCGACAGGGCGGCGATTCCGTTGGGGCGTCGCGTTTCCCGAGAGGGTGATCGAAGTGGGGCTGTTTACGGTCGTGATCGTCGCGCCAGCCGGAATGTGAGCGCCAGTGACGGTTGCGCCTACATCATAAGCCGTAGTGAAGTACGCACCCGCACAGGTTACCGTCGGGGAGCCGCCGGTCAAATTGCAGCTAGCCGTTATACTTGATGTCGAGGTCGTGAGCTGTGCGGGGGAGCTAGCCGTGCTTGCGGCGTTTTGCGCCCACTTCAGCAGCACGAGTTTCGCAACGCCACCCTGCGCTTGCACGAAAGCCACTTGAGAGCCATCTAAGGAAAGTGTCACCGAAGTGCTGATTGTGCCGCCGTTCGTGTTGTACGCCCAGTACCCGGAGGGGGGTGGCGGTGCAACCGGAATACACATTGTTATAGGCAATGATGCTAGCCTGCGTGGCCGACCCCGCCAAACTGGTATTGAAGACCGCAAAGTCGGAGCAGTTAGAGGATCCCAGGTAGAACCCGGGATACTGGCCAGCGCCCACAGTCGCGCCCGAGCCCATGTTCAGCGACCAGTCCCGCTTCAGCCTGGGATTCTTGCTGACGGCTTTCGAGCCAGACTGCACCTCGGAGGTAACAGCACCGCCAAGCTCCGCCTCCGGCCGCGCCGCGTGCGAACGGCGCAAGAGTTGCTGCCAATAGCGAGGATCCTGCTGAATGCGCTCGAGCTGTTCCGGAGCGGCAGGGGTGGAGAAGACAAGGTGGTGGTGACTCCAGTCGGTGGGCAGATGGACGACTGCGTTGGAGTCCTGGGAAGTCTGACTCAATAGAGCCGAAGACAAGGTCAGCACGGCGAGAATTGAGAGACCCAACCACGGTAAGCTTCCGAGGCAGAAAACAACTCGTTGCGCAAAGCGGAAATTACGGTCCATAGGATCAACTTCCAAGGAACAGCATTGGATTGACGCATATTATACGCAAGAAGCTTCGCCATTTGATAGTGCCATTGATAGTGCCATCGGAACCCAATGTTGTTGATCGAGTGCCATGACCCCACCACGCGGCACGCTGGCGGTTCGCGCCAGGGTCGGGACACTCCGGCGACATTCTATGCACTATCGTTAAGCAATATCGTTCGCCGGCGCCGCCGCGCAAACTACATTTCCCGTCGGCCTTCCATGGCCTTCAGCATGGTGACTTCGTCGGTGTATTCGATGTCGCTGCCTACGGGAATGCCCATCGCGATGCGGGTCACGCGCAGTGCTTTTCCCTGTCCTTGCCGCTTCAGTTGCTGGGCCAGGTAGGTGGCGGTGGCTTCGCCTTCGACCGTGGGATTGGTGGCGAGGATGACTTCTTCGATTTCGCCGCCGGCCACCCGGCTGATCAGATTGGCGATGCGCAACTGCTCCGGGCCCACTCCGTGCAAGGGTGAAATCGAGCCGTGGAGCACGTGGTAGACGCCGTTAAAATGCCGCGTCTTCTCGACCGCGGCAATGTTGGTCGGTTCCTCCACCACGCAGACTAGCTTTTGATTGCGGGTAGGGCTGCTGCAGTAGACGCAGGGATCGACGTCGGTAATGTTGTTGCAGATCGAGCACAGACGCAGCTTGGCCTTGACATCGCGAACGGCGGAGGCCAGAGCCTCGGCGTCCTCCGCGCTCGAGCGCAGAATATGAAAGGCGAGGCGCTGGGCGCTCTTGTTGCCGACTCCCGGCAGCTTCTTGAGTTCGTCGATGAGCCGGGTCATCGGTTCGGCAAAGCGAGACATAGGGATTTTGTAATTTTGTAATCGGGTAATTTGGTAATTTGAAAACCTGCCGGGTTCAAATTACAAAATTATGAAATTACCAAATTACAAAATCCCTCCCAGTCCGCCGAGCATTCCGCCAACACTTGATTGCATCGCCTGATCGACCTTGCGGCTGGCTTCGTTGAGCGCGGCCATCACCAGATCCTGCAGCATCTCGACATCGCCGGACTTTACCGCTTCCGGATCGATCACGATGCTGCGCAACTGCTTGCGGCCATCCATTTTGACGGTGACCGTGCCGCCGCCGGCCGAGGCCTCGACCACGGTCTGCTCCATCTTTTTCTGCAGCGTCTCGTACTGCTGCTTGGCTTGCGACATCAGTTCCTGCAAATTGAATCCGGACATGGGGAAATGTTGTAATTTTCTTAGTTTGTAATTTGGTAATTTCAAACCCCTAATGCGGCTCGAAGTTTGGGTTTCAAATTACAAAATTACCCGATTACCAAATTACAAAATGACTTCATCCTTTCTCCCGATAATCGATCACGGTGCGGATTTCGGCTCCGAATTTTTCCTGCATGCGTTGCACGATCGGGTCCTGTTCGGCTCGGCTGCGTGCGCTTCCGTTCGATGCGCTTCCTTTCGATGAAGAGCGGCGTGGCGCGGGCGCCGCCTGCGGCGCTCCATCCGGCTCGACCAGCATCTTGATCGGCCTGCCGGCCAGACCGCTGGCGGCGGCGCTGGCCACGCGGCGCGCGTCGGCCGTGAATGACATTTCGATCATCGTGCTCGAAGCCGCTGCTTTGGCGGTCAGCGCATTTCCTTCCAGTCTCCACTCCGCGTTTTCCAACAGGGAGACGAGCATGGGCTGATTGCCCAGGGCGTTGAGCACGGCGTCGCGCAGAGACTCGGCGTTGGCCTCGACCCTTGCTTCGCGGGCGACTGGCTGCGGATCGAGTGCCGGCGATAACTCTTCAACCGCGGGCGCGGCCGATCCCATGATGACGACGTTAGCGCTGGTCGCGCTCGTTACGCTCGCTGAACCGGAGGGCGCCGACTCCGCCTTGGGATTGCCTTTGCGCGCCGAGTCGGCTGCGAACGGCGACACTGAATTTGATCGCGCCGATGCGGGCTCGTCGCGCCGAGCCCTCGCTAGAGAAGATTGAATACCGGAACTGAGGGGAGCGAGAGCCAACTTGGTAGGGCCGACGGCTGGATTGGGAGCGGAAGCCGCCACCTCGCTCAGCAACTGCTCGATCGGCAACAGACGCTGCGCATGCGCCATTTTCAGCAGTCCCAGCTCAAGGTGGAAGCGCTGTTCCTGGCGGTATCCGAGTTCTCCGTGGGTGCGCAGCATGATTTGCAAATGGCGCGCCAGGTCCTCCTCGGTGAAGAGTTCGGCGATGCGGGCGACGCGGGCGCGCTCATCGGACGAAATCTGCAGGAGCGCCGAGTCTTTGCCCGCGATCTTGGCCACGGTGACATTGCGCAGGAAGCGCACCAACTGGCGCGCGAAATGCGTGGGGCTGTGGCCTTCGCCGATCAGTTCGTCGACCAGCACGAGGATTTTTTCGCTCGAACTCTGATCGGTCGAGCCTTCGGCGACGGCCTGCATGACGGTTTCGAGCGCCGCCGCGGGAGCGGAACCGATCAGGCTGCGCACGGAATCGGCGGTCAGGTGGTCGGCGGTGGAGGCGATGGCCTGGTCGAGAATAGAGAGCGCGTCGCGCATCGAGCCGTCGCCCGCTTCCGCCAGCAGCGCGAGGGCGTCTTCGTCGGCAGGGATTCTCTCTTTCGTTACGATGTCGCGGAGCTGACCAACGATGTCTTCGAACTTAACCGCCCGAAAGCTGAAGTGCTGGCAGCGCGAGCGGATGGTCTGGGGGATATCTTCGGGCTGGGTGGTGGCCATCATGAAGATGACGTGGCCGGGAGGCTCCTCCAGTGTTTTGAGCAGCGCATTGAAGGCGGCGTCGGTGATCTGGTGGGCCTCGTCGAGAATGTAGATTTTGAAGCGGTCGCGCGCCGGACGGTAGCGCGCGGCCTCGCGCAGTTCGCGGATCTCGTCGATGCCGCGATTAGTGGCAGCGTCGATTTCGATTACGTCCACGGCGTTGCCGGCGCGAATCTCGGTGCAGGAATCGCATACGCCGCAGGGTTCGGCCACCGGCTTCTCGGCTGAGCGGCAGTTCAGCGCCATGGCCAGGATGCGGGCGACCGTCGTCTTGCCGATTCCGCGATGACCGCTGAAGATATAACCGTGCGCGATGCGCTCCTGCGCGATGGCATTTTGCAGGGTGCGGGTGACATGCTCCTGGCCAATGACGTCGGAGAATTTCTGCGGCCGGTATTTGCGCGCCAGGACCTGATAGCTCATGCGAGACCATGATTATACAGTCTCACGCGCGCGCAATTTGTGGAGGGACGGGCATCTCGCCCGTCCAGTCGGGCGGGGACGCCCGGCTCTCCATCGATCATGGGTCGCGGCACCGCCGATGCCGGCGCTTGCATGGCTTGGTCAGGCGGGGTACTCTCATGCAATGCAATTGCGAATGAGCACACGGACGATGGAAGGCGTGCTGGTGGTGGATTGCAGCGGCCGGGTGGTGTTCGGCGAAGAGTCGGCCGCCCTGCGCGACATGGTCAAGAAACTGCTGGCCCAGAATCCGAAGGTTGTGATGAGTCTGCGCGAAGTGACCTACATCGATAGCGGCGGGCTCGGAACTCTGGTTTCGCTTTTCACGAGTGCCCGCAACGCCGGCGGCGCGGTGAAACTGGCGAGGCTGAGCCAGCGCGTGGGCGAACTTCTCCAAATCACCAAGCTGCTCACTGTTTTTGAAGTGTTCGATGATGAAGAATCGGCTGCACGGTCGTTCAAGAAAGATTCGGCTTAGTGCCGTGTCCCGTAAATTCGCGACCTAAGTATGATCTGTCATCTTTCGCTCGCTCAGGATGACAGCGTGGATTTATGCCACGAACCTTTGGGACGCCACATTAGCAGGATGCGGAAAAAAGTCGAGTCTCGATGCCGCTGCCCCTAAAGGGGCGTCCGATTCCGAAGGACTTTCGGTACCGCTAAAGCGATACCCTCATACGAAACCCGCGATACCCTGATACGAAACCCAAAAGCGATCCTGATACGAAACCCAGTTTCTCGGCAGGCTGTTCACCGGGCCTCGACCGGGGGCTCGCTCTTTGAGTATTCAAGAAGTATTCAGATGTGGCCAGCGCCCGCGGTTAATCGAGGTCAGTCAACTCCAGAGCTAGCGGATTCATTGTATTTCCAGCCTGGACGTCCGTGAGCACCAGGGTATGAATGGAATTTTCTGCCGGACCGAGGTACTGGCTGATGATGGGTGTGGTGCTCCCCGATTGAGTAACGTACAGCTCGTAACCATTGTTGCCGTTGCTGGGCTTGTTGTCGGGATAATAGACCAGGCTTACGTATGGGCTCACTTGCTGGTAGGCGAGGGCAGTGATTACAGGGGTCCCCATGCCCTGGACGGGGATCGGGTCGATATAAACATCCACGCCGCCTGAGGGTGAGTGGGGTGATGCGTTAATGACGCGGAATTCCACGGAGCCCGATGCCGGCGCGGAATTGTCGTCAGGTATAGACCAGAGGACAACGTTGCTGCTGTTGGCGCCGGTGGCAGAAAATCCAGTAGCGATCACCGTGTACTGCAACCCAGCGCCCCAATTCACGGGAGCGCTGAAGACCGAGGTGGTGTCGGTGGGGTTTACAAACCCTTCGATCGTTTGCGTATCCGAAAGCACGTTAACATAGCCCTGTGAGGGCAGAAAACCGCGGAACGATACGTCGGCAAATATTTGCATGCCGTTGACTTGTTGCGGGCCGTAGGCATTGATATCCAAGGCTTGGGCGTCCTGGATGGCGTGGACAAAACGAATCTGCGTTTGATTGCCGGAGGAAGCACAACTGGTGGCGAAGATGCCCGAGGCCGCAAGAGCCAACGCAACGGGCAGGGCTTTCAACCAGCGAGACATCCTTAATTCTCCAAAAGTCAGTTTGGCGGGAACAAGAAGGATTCTAGCAGCTTGTCAGGCGGTTCACCGGACCTTGGCCGGACCTCGGTCGGATTTCGATCTCGTCCGCGATTAGATGCCGCAATTGGAGTCATCCAACATGACGGGAGACGAACTCAGTTCATTTGCGTTCGGGAAGTCGACGAGCACCAAGGTACAAACCGCTGCGCTGTTCTGGCTGCCGCTGACGTTGATCTGGACGGGGCTGATTAGTCGCGTCCCGCCCCCCACTGTGTAAACGTACATCGTGAAACCGAGTCCGCTCGAATTATAGCCAACGTTTACGTAGCCGCTCGCCGACTGGTAGGGAAGGTTTTGGATCGTAGCCGGTTCCAGGATGGGATTGTTGTCGGGGGTCGGTTCGATCCAAATATCCATGCTCCCGTCGGTTGAGGGGGATGCGTTGGGCGCAGCGTTAATGACGCGGAAATTGATGGTGCCATCTGCCGGCAACGAATTATCGTCACTGAAAGACAAGAGGACAGGGGCTTGGGTGCCGACGCCGTTGGCATATCCAGTCGCAACCAGCGTGTACTGTGTCCCGGCGTTCAAGGTAGTGGAATCGGTGAAGACGGAGGTGGCGACTCCGGGGGATTCAAACCCTTCGATCGTGACATTCCCCGAAGGTATTTTCGTATAGGTTGATGCCGAAGCGGCGCCAAATGTTACGCCCGTAAATTGCTGCGTGGTGTTGACCTCGATATCCAGGGCGCCACCGTACTGGGCGGTGTTCGGGATAGCGTTGACAATACGAGCCTGCGTAGTGTTGCCTGAACTGCAACTGGTGGCGACGATGCTCAAGGCCGCAATGGCCACGAGAAGGGGCAGGGCTTTCAACCGGCGAAGCATAGTATTCTCCGAAAGGCAGTTTTCGTGGTGAGCAAAAACTGGGATGCCGATATCGTAATCCCAGGTTTCACCAGCACGTGTAAATTTTTGTATTGGTGACTCTAATTTAGCATGATTGGCCGGTAAGTATTGTCCCATGAAACATGGAAGGGATCGGCAGCTGTTCGCTCAATTCAGTTTCGGAGGAAGCAGGTCGGGAGAAGCATGCCGCCACACGAAGATAAGCGCGCCCGCGTCGTGCGTTGCATTCGCGCCTTGCCCGCGGGAACGGTGTCGAGCTACGGAGCTTTAGCCAAGGCTGCGGGCTGGCCCGGAGCCGCCCGGCAAGTGGTGCGCATTCTGCATCAGGTTCCCGGATTGCCCTGGCACCGCGTGGTCGGCTCGGGCGGGGCGATCAAGTTGTGCGGAGAACAGGCCGCTGAGCAAAGATTTCGACTGCGCATGGAAGGAGTGGCCTTCCGCGGGGCGCGCGTGGATATGAAGCGGCACGAGTTTCACTTTTCGAAAGTGAAACTCGCGCGCAGCAGGTAGGCGGACGTGGCTTTTGTGCGCTAGTGACAGTGTTGACTCCTCTTTTTCACTCGAGTGGTTGACCCGGAATTCGTTTTGGGCTAGTGTGAGCCTACACCGGAAAGGAGGTGGTCGGATGACAAGTTCTGATGGACATTGTAGTACCAGACCAGGTGAGGTGGCTGAGTCTTAGGGCGGTTGCTCTAAGCGGAGTTCTCGAGGAACCTTTGGTCGGGGGAATCGGGAACATCTCTCGCAAACAATCCGTGAGTATGGGCTGATCCGCCGGACACAAGCCGTGCCCGGCACCGGAGTGAGCGAGGGGCCACGAGAGTGACCACCTCAGTCAATCCCAAACAGTCCACCGGGCAGCCCGCAGGCTGAGAAGCTTGCGGGCTGTTCTTTGTTTTGGAGTTCTCCGTTCTCAAAAAATGCGAGGCGGGCATGGCGAATCGCGATTGAGAGATCTGCAAGCAGCCCTTGCGCCTTACCGTAACCTTAAGTTACTGAGAACCGAGAACCGAGAACTGAGAACTGCGAACCAGCGATTCCGGTGTACAATGTCCGCTGGGGTACATCCAAACGAACTTTGCCGAACAATTGGGCACCAGGGGGAGAATTCGCCCTGGCGCTTTCGATTGCCCTCAGCCTCACGCGCAGCAAAGCAGCGCTTTGCAGAATCGCTAAATTCCTCATGAAAATTCTGCTGTACAACCCCGACAACGGTGTCACGCGTAATTTCATGCCTCATCTATGGATGTTTCTGCTCCAGGCGCTTACTCCGCCTGGCCATGAGGTGGTGCTGGTGGATGGCAACGCGCAATCGATGGATGAAGCGGAGTTCGCGCAGTTTGTGCGTGACAACAATATCGAACTGGTCGGCATCGGCGCCATGACCCGAATGATTGCCAAAGCGTATCGCATGGCGGATGCGGTTCGGGCCACCGGAGTTCCGGTGGTGATGGGTGGGCCTCACGTGACCGAGATGGCCGACGAGGCGCTCGGCCGAGATGGCGGTCCGCGCCACGCCGACGCGGTTGCGCTGGGCGAAGCGGACGCGACCTGGCCGCGGATTGTCGAAGATGCTGCCCGGGGTGAACTTAAAGACGTGTATGCGCCGGTGGACGCCTTTGGCCACGAGAGCAAGCCGTCGCTGAAGGAATATCCGGTGATTCCGTGGCAGTCAATCGATCTCAAGCAGTTCAATCTGGTGCCGAAGGCTGTGAAGAACACGCTCCAGAAAATCGGAGAGGGCTGGGGAACGTTTCGCCTTATTCCGGTCGAATCGGGACGAGGCTGCCCCTACGGGTGCGAGTTCTGCACGGTGACCGGATTTTTTGGAGACTCGATTCGCTTTCGCACCAATGAAAGCGTGGTGAATGAACTGCTGTTATTGAAGGCCCGCGCCCGCAGCGAGAAGGGCCAGATGGCGGTGTTTTTCATCGACGACAATTTCGCCATCAACATCAAGCGCACGAAGTCATTGCTGCGCGACATCATAGCCGCCGGCGCGCAGCTGCATTGGGTGGCGCAGATCAGCGCCAATTTATTGCGCGACGAAGAACTGGTGGACCTGATCGCGGCTTCTGGAGGCAAGTGGATCTTTATCGGCATGGAGTCCATCGACCCGGCCAATCTGAAAGACGTGAACAAAGGGTTCAACAAGCCGGGTGAGTATGGGGCGGTGCTGGAGCGGTTGGCGCAACGCAATGTCTACGCTATTACATCGTTTATTTTTGGCATGGACAATGACACGACCGGAGTGGCTGAGCGAACTCTCGAACAAGTTCGGACCTGGCCTCCGGGTCTGCCGATCTTTGGTCTGCTCACGCCTTTGCCCGCTACGCCGCTCTACAAGCGGCTGGAGAAAGCCGGGCGGCTGACGCGGCCCAGGCACTGGCAGGAGTTCATTCCGTTTACGATGGCGCACACGCCGTTGAAGATGAGCATTGACGAAGCTCATGCCGAAGTGAAGCAGGGGTGGGCGCAGGCTTATAGTCCGGAGGCACTGGCGCATGCCGTCGAATCGCTGAACGACCAGCCCCTCGGTTATCGCGTCAACATCTTTCTTGCGCGGCTCTGCTTCCGCGGCATCTATTTCCCCATGATGGGGAAAATGGCATGGCTGAAGGTGATTGCGCAGAATCGGCGAACCATCTTCAAGCTGGTAAGGGAGGGCTTCAAGGCCGGCGCCTGGCGCGGTGCGCCGGCAAGGATTCCCGCCATCCCCGTGCCGCAGACGGAGCCGGTCGGCGCGATGGCACAAGCCGCGGGCGGTGACGGGCGCGTGATTGCGTTTCCCGCCGATTGAAATCGTGGTCACCCTATCGAGCTAATCAAGAAATGTAACTCTGGCGTACGCGTGCGCACGACTGCGTGCATGACCGTGTGCACAACGAGATGAGCGCCCGATGCCGCGAGTGCGCACTGCGTGTGGTGACCAGAATCACAGTATCCTGTGACTTTAATCATCGTCCCGGCAAGACATCCCAGTGATAATCACAAGATTCGACTTGGCCTGAAGATGCCCCGGCAGTTGGGCGCCGAGGCAATCGTTATTGAGGCGAATGCGCGAAGAACTAGTCCACTCATGAAGAGATTCAAAGACACAGAACACCTTATCCGGCTCGCGGCCGTCATGGTAATTGCTGTGGTCGCGTTTGTGGTCTTGCGAGTCGCGCTCGTACCTCGCAGTTTTGGGGAGTACGGGCACTACCGCGGTAATGCGATCGCCGAAATAGCCGCCCGGCCGGTTGCCTTTGCCGGTCATCAAACTTGCGAGGCCTGTCACACCGACGTGGTGGATGAGAAGAAGCAAGGCAAACATGTAGTCGTGGCTTGCGAGGCCTGCCATGGAGCCCAGGCCAAGCACGCAGAGGATCCCGGTTCGGTTCAACCCAAGAAGCTGGATACGGCGGTGGTGTGCGCCCGTTGTCATGAGGCCAACAGCGCCAAACCAAGCGGATTTCCTCAGGTGGTTACGGCAGAACACTCCGGAGGGCTGGCCTGTGACAGTTGCCATCAACCGCACCGCCCGAAAATTGAGACCGCGACGGAGGTGAAGAAGTAATGGACATCACTCGCCGTCGATTGCTGGTACTGATGCCTGCCGCCGCGGTTGCCTGGAAGTACGTTCTCGCCGGAACACCGGAAGCCTCGCCCAACTATAAGATGACGGATCACTGGTGGGGCATGTTGATGGACATCACCAAGTGCATCGGCTGTGGCACTTGTGTGCGCGCCTGTGCGGAGGAGAATGATGTTCCGGACGGCTACTACCGCACCTGGGTGGAGCGCTACCATCGGGACGATTGGAAGATTGAAAGGCCGACGGTCGGATCACCCGATGGCGGCAAGCACGGTTACCTGCACGAGGCCACCGAAGGCGGCAAGAACTTCTTCGTGCCCAAGCTGTGCAATCACTGTGCGGAGTCTCCCTGCACGCAGGTGTGTCCGGTGGGCGCGACGTTCGACGCGCCGGATGGAGTTGTGCTGATCGACAAAGAGTACTGCCTGGGCTGCCGGTATTGCATCCAGGCGTGCCCCTACGGGTGCCGCTTCCTCAATCCCAAGACCAACACGGCGGAGAAGTGCACGCTGTGCTATCACCGGATCACGAAGGGACTGACGACCGCGTGTTGCGAGGTCTGCCCCACGGGCGCGCGCCAGTTGGCCGACTTGAAGGATCCCAAAGATCCGATTCATGAGTTTTTGAGGACGCACTCGGTTCAGATTCTGAAACCGCAGATGGCTACTGGGGCGAAGGTTTTTTACAACGGCATGGACGGCTCGGTGCGATAAGGAGGCTCGTGCAAATACCCGTCGAAGGCTTCATGTACCCGAACGAAGTGGAGCTCCAATGGAGCGTCCTGATCGTTCTTTATCCGTTCATCACGGGACTGGTGGCCGGGGCGTTTATTCTGGCTTCGCTCGAACGCGTGTTCCAAGTGCAGGAGGTGAAGCCGACGTATCGGCTGGCCCTGCTCACCGCGCTTGCTTTTTTGCTGGTTGCCCCGCTGCCGCTGCAACTGCACCTGGGACATCCGGAACGTTCGCTCGAAATGTATCTGACGCCGCACGGTTCCTCGGCCATGGCCATGTTCGGCTTTGTTTATCTCTGGTACCTGATGGCGGTTCTGCTGTTGGAGATATGGCTGGACTACCGGCGCGACATTGTGGTGATGTCCCAGAACGAGAAGGGCTGGAAGCGTCTGGTCTATCGTGTCCTGACTCTCGGCTCCAGGAATATCAGTGAACGCTCGCTGCACATCGATGAGCGGCTCGGGTATTTCATCACGCTGATTGGAATTCCCTCCGCGTTTCTTCTGCACGGATATGTCGGCTTCATTTTCGGCTCGGTCAAGGCGAATCCGTGGTGGTCATCGCCGCTGATGCCGATCGTGTTCGTGTTCTCGGCCATGGTGTCGGGCATTGCCGCGGTCATGTTGATTTACATGGTCTCTTCGCGGTTGCGCGGGCGGGAAATCGACATGCGCTGCCTGGACACGATCGCGCGCTATCTGCTCTACACCTTCATCATCGATTTCAGCCTGGAGATGCTGGACCTGCTGCAAAGAATCTATGAGGCCGACGAGTCTTTCCGCAGCCTGGATTTCATGGTGCATACGCGCTTGTGGACATCCCAGGTAATC
>Ga0187887_10001469_pt1 | contig 20246 bp, 18 predicted proteins | sample June2016WEW_7_10_FD_132977 | JGI IMG/M metagenome (GOLD analysis project Ga0187887, IMG submission 132977) | Peatland microbial communities from SPRUCE experiment site at the Marcell Experimental Forest, Minnesota, USA - June2016WEW_7_10 | ecosystem: Environmental > Terrestrial > Soil >... | reverse complement strand
TGGCGGAGAGGGGGGGATTCGAACCCCCGGTAGAGTTTTTGACCCTACGACGGTTTAGCAAACCGCTGCTTTCGACCACTCAGCCACCTCTCCGTTTTTAACTCACCTGATTTCAGCGGGTTCTGGTCGATGTCCCTACATTATACTGCGATCTTCGCACTCCGTGGAACGACTGTCACTGTTTTTGTCACTACCCTTCAAGCGCTGCACCGCCCGACGCTTCGCCTCATCGTTTGAGTGAGCGTAGCGCATCGTGGTGCTGATATTGGAATGCCCGAGTAGCTCCTTGACGGTCACGATGTCTACTCCCTCGCGAGTGAGCCGCGAAGCAAAAGTATGGCGGAACATGTGCCAGGTGATTTTTCCAAGGCCCGACTGGCAGAAGCGGCGAATTAATGAGCTTTGGATCAAGAGCCGCGTCGGTGACGGGCAGGCTTTCGCGGCCTCCCGGAGTTCTTCGGCGCGAAGCTCGGAACCAGAAACCTTCACCCGATTATCGAACTTTCCGCAGAGAACTGCACGGAACAGATGGCAGTGCCCGGCCCTTGGCACGAGCGACTTCCCCACTTCCGATGGGGCTTCACTCCTAGCGCCGGGAAAGAACTTCAGTCGGAATACTTACTGCCTCGGCGAAACGCTGTCGGCGCGATTCTGGCAGTGGAGAGTTTGCGCGACCAGGTGACTCCTCACCTGCTGATCTCGGAGATCCGCACCATCGCTGCCGACGACCTTTGGATGAGCACCTGCTATCGACAGCCCAGCTACGCAGGGCAAAGTTGCCCATAGAGACGTAGGCGGCGGGGTTGGCGACGCGATTTCGGTAAGCACGACTGCAAATGACCGTGCTGGGGCCGGCGTATTTCGCGATGCGCGCGCAACGGTCGACAACCGGGCCGTAAGGATCGTCCGCAAGATGCTCGACAAATCGAAAGTGGTATGCGGACCCGAAGTCTACTGCGATCTTGTATTGGTAGGTCTGCAAGACCGTGTCCGTGACCGGTGAGTCGACAAAACACTCTGCCCCCGCTAGGTCTTTGAACGTCACCATGAGTTCATCGCCAATCCGCTTGACCACCGTACCATCGCCACCCCTTGGCAACCGGTCAACCCGCTGATGAACTCAAATACCTAAGCCAGTCCTCCGGCGCGCGATCTTGCTTCATCTGCGTCGATTCGGCCAAATCGACGAATGTCACGACTATCGGCGTTGCTGATGATGCGATCTTGTGGCCCATCGACTGGAGATCGGCGACTCTTTGATTCCGGGTTGCGACGAGCTCATCGATGTTCTTTGTCGTTTCGTCCATTTCTCGGGTACGCCCAATTCTTAGACCGACCGCCTTAAACCGCAGCGCGGGGGTGTAAGAACAAGTATCATGATCGCGCTGCAGGCTGCGAGCCGTTTGTTGACGAATGTTGACGTTCGTGATCGAGTCTCTGAACTCCAAAAAGCAGCAGCTCGATCAACTGTCGAGGCTCTAATTCTTAATCGCGAGCGAGTTCTGCACCGGCCCAGTCTACTCAGCCACGAAGCCCAGCAGACGGGGCATTACTCGGCCGCAGCGCGCTGTGAGGAGCTGATCGAGAAAGAGATCGGGATGTTCGTTGATCGCAGCGCCGTGCTGTGGGAGATGGACCCCGACAAGATGACGCCAGCGCAGCTCGATAGGATCGCTGAGCACCTACTGAACAAGGCCTTAGGCGGAAATCAGCGGGCCGTGGCCGAGGCCCAGCGGCTGATCGAAGCTGACGAAACGCCGACGATCGAGGACTACATGAGGGTGGTGGAGCAGGAGCCGGGGAAATGAGCCCGCTGGTCGTATGGTCCGAAAAACCGATCCTGTTGAAGACGCTGGATACTTTCATTAAGGAGGGCAGCACTCTCATTCTGCTGCGGGCGGCGGCGCCGACGCCCGGCGGCTCGCGACTTGGCGAGGCGCCTGACAGGCCGCGACTGGTTGTGCCGTCGGTTTCGATTCGTCCGGCGTCTATTTTTCGGCCGGTGAATAAACGAACCGCAGACCCTGGTTGACGCCAGGGTAGAACCAGCTATGGATCGCTTCCGGCGAACCCGCGGGACGCTCCTCCAGAGTCACCACGGTGTCATCGGTCTGCTGGACACGATAGTCGGGGACAGCCACGATTGTTGCCAGTAACTGCTTGCGACCGTCCGTGAGAATCTGAACGATACCCCGGTTCGATACACTATCCTCCAATCTGAACACATACGTGCCCGCCGTTAAGACCCGTCCTGGCACTTCCACCGGTCTGCGGAAGGTTAAGATGGTCTCTTTGTTCCGGTCATCGGCTCTGGCCGCGGAAGGCAGTAGCATTGCACCTCCAGCCAGCAGAGTCAATAACGTCATTTGAATTCTCACAGTCATTCTGTTTCTCCTTTGTCTTTGTTTGCGCTCTTGATACGGTGCGCCGATGGAAGCCGTTCACTTTCGCCCGCCGCCATCCGCTCCGTCTACGGGAATGGATGGCTCGGCAGGGCGCCAAGTTACCGCGTGGAAGACAAAAGCTGTAATATCAGCTGAACTGAAACGCCCACCGCGGTGTGACGAGTCACAGCGGATAGAAAGTTTCTATCGGGTCGATTCAGATCGGCGCTACTTCGCCGATTCAGTCCGGCTCGAGCTAGTTAGCACGAGCGGGTCCCAGCCTTCGCGCCGCAGGACTGGCGCACGATCAGACGGCATTCCACCAGAATGTCTCTGGCCGGCATACCAGGCCGTGCGATCCGGTCCAACATGGCCGCCATGGCCGCTTCGCCAATCTCCCGGCATGGTTGGTGGACCGTTGTTAGCGGCACTGGCAACAAACTCGCGTACTCCACATCATCGATGCCAACGATTCGCACATCGCGCGGGATTTCATATCCGAGCCGTTGCACAACTTGCATCAGATGCCCGGCTGTCCGGTCATTTGCACAGACGAACGCCCGCCCCGGTTTCTTCTTGGCCAGCACTGGCCGGATGCTAGACTCCGTGATCATGTCAAGCAGGTGAACTTGCTCTTGTTGGGGCGTCAGGGCATTCGCGAATACCGCTTCGCGAAAGCCCGCGGCTCGCGCCTCGACCGTCGGCGCACTCCCCGAGTAACCCAGAAATGAGAGACCAGGTACACCAAGTCTAAGCAGATGCTCGGCTGCTATGAATCCCGCGCGACGATTATCAATCCCGACCAGGTCGTAACGGCCTCGATTGGGATAAGGCAAAACACAGCGATCCAATAGAATGACCGGAATCCTCGCCTTCTCAAGACGGGACAGAATTTCCAGGTTCACTCGGTGCGCCTTTGGCGCTCTTTCAAGCGGAGCAAAAAAGACACCGGCAACCCCTCTTTGACTGAACTGATCGCAGAGTTGCAAGGCCTGATCTTCGAGCGACACTGCGCCGGGCGCCACGGTTCCCCACACCAAAGCATGTTGGACGGCTTGTGGAGCTGCTGCTATTCCACGGCAGATAGGCTCAAAGATCTCGGTGGCGCCAAGATCCGGGATCAAAAGTCCAAACAGCCGCGAACTCTCCGGCACTGGCGCCCGCCGTACAAACGTGCCGGAACCGGCGACCCGCTCCACGAGACCACGCTGTACCAGATCGCGAAGAGCGCGGCCCACGGTGATGCGGGATGTCTGGAACTGTTGCACTAAGGCCGCTTCGCTCGGGACCTTCTGGCCGGGTTTGTATTTTCCGGATAGGATGTCGGCCGAAAGATTCTCGAAGACTTGTTGATATTTTGGAGCGTGCGGCTCTGCACTGAACCGGCGTTTGCCCATGGCTTGATATTACAGATTCTGCCAGTTGTCCGCCGGCTAGGTGGGCGAACATTCATAGGCAAACCCATTACGATTGGTTGCGAAAAGACGCAACGTACCCCGCACGACCGCTATACACCCACCGGAACGACAAAGGCGCTTCTTGGCTGCGTTTGCAGCCTGTGGAAGCATCGAGCGTGCCTCTCGCTCAGCCCAGGTGCACCGCCAGACTCACTACTTCTGGGATGCGAGAGGATCTGACTTATCCGCGACGGTTCAGGGAAGCCGAAGTCCAGGCTGCTGGATGAAGTGCAGAACGTGCAGGCTGAGGAGCGGGGGAAATGAGCCCGCTGGTGGTTCCGGTTCGCGATAACAAACATGATCCTGAACGAAGCGAAGGTCAAGCCTGACCCTCGTGCGGATGCCCTAACCGCTGTGGCCGTCCTTGCGCCGAAAAGGTCCGGTGGACTTCAACAGCTACGCCGCTCTAAGCAGTTCAGTGCGGTACTTGGGTGCGAGCGCTTTCACTTTCTCAACGAATGCGGCCTGCTCTTTTTCGTCCAGCTTCGGCGGGGGCGTCGTGCGCGTGGCGACCGGCACCCCAACCTCCATGAAGAACTTCTCCTGCCCCGCGGGAGAGCAGATACAGAGCATGCGCACCGGCCCGGTGGAAGTGTTGTGAAACTGATGGGGAGCGTTGGCGGGAATGTTCAGTGTGTCGCCCGCGCGCACAATCGACTTCTTGCCACGGAAGGTCGCTTGCATCTCGCCTTCGAGCAGGATAAAGGTCTCCTCGAAGTCATGCCGGTGCGGTGGCGGCCCGCCACCCGGCGGGATGTGCATATCGATTACACAGAAGCGTCCATCGGTCTCTTCACCTGTCACGGTGATCGTGTAGGTATCGCCGACCAGACCGATGTGAGGGAGGTTGTCGGGCTGCGCCAGCGAGAGATTGCGTTTGGGGTTGTCCGGTGGGATCGTCGGTAGAGCAGTTGACATTTCGTTTCTCCTCTTTAATGTTCCGTCTCGGTTTGGCTTCATTTGAAGCTGCTCACGCCTTCCAAAACTTGGCGGTTTCTCTAGCAAAGTCCTCGTACTTGCGAGGCGGATGTCCCAGGAGGTCCGTCAACGTCTCGATGTCTCCCGTCTCCGCGACGAAGCCACGTTCAAGATACCCTTCAAACATCATGCGGATGTCGAACGCCGACCACGATGGCACCCGCTCTCTCATCTGTTGCTCGAACGCATCCATGTCTTCCCCGGAATAGCGAATCTCCTTGCCCAGCAGCTCGCTCCAAATCGATGCCATCTTGGGACCGCTCAGCACGTCCGGGCCGTTCAGGTTGTAGGTTTTGCCGAGATGTCCGTCGGAGGTAAGCGCAATCGCGGCGGCCTCGGCAATGTCCCGGATATCAACCGCGGAAATGCCCGCCTGGCCGAGGGGCATGGGGTAGATCCCAGCCTTCATAAGCGCGTCTTTCAACGTCGCGTCGTTCTGACTGAAGTAGTTTGGGCGGATAATCGTGAACGGGACATCGAACTCCCGCATAGCGTTTTCAATCGCGAGCTTGGAGGCAAAGTGGGGAACATCCTTGAAGCGGTCCACGCGGAAGACCGAGTGATAGACGATATGTTTCAGCTTCAGCTTCTTGGCCAGGTCGTAGGCAATAAGGCCCTGCGTTAGTTCATCGGGAACGACGGCGTTCAGCAGGTAGAGCTTGTCCACTCCATGTAATGCGTTCTGTACGGAGACCGGATCGAGCAAATCGCCGATCGTAACCTCAAACCCCTTCGGCGTAGCGCCTTCTTTGCGTACAAGCAGGCGAATGTCCGCGTTGCGCTTCTGCAACTCCTTCAGGACTTCCGCACCAACGTTGCCGGTGCCGCCTGTGACTAAAATCTTCATCGCATCACTTTCTCTTTCATTTGCCTGTCGAATTGTTTCGCTGGCCTAAGCAAGCTTAGATGTATATATGCTTCGCCGAACCGCTTGGATACACCTTCTAGCGCAAAACCGGATTGCGGGAATGCAATACTGATGGTAGGCTCAGCGGAGATGAGCTGCGTCGCGCACCTGCAAGCGAATGAATCCGCGCGGAGATTTGTTCACTGCCGGCCTTGTGCAGCCGGAAAAAGAAAGCGCCGCCGATGAATGACCTCGATCTCAACGATATCCGCACCTTTGTCGCGGTCGCACAGGCGGCCACGCTGACGGCTGCGGCAAAGGAGCTGCAGCTCCCTACTTCCACGGTGAGCCGGGCGTTGACTCGCCTTGAAAAGCATCTTGGCGTCCTCCTTGTGCAGCGAAGCCCCAGAGGCCTTGTCCTGACCGACTCGGGGAAGGAGTACCTGCAATCGTGCCGACGCGCATTGCAGACCCTCAGACACGGCAGGGAGTTGCTGGAAGACCGCCGCTCGAACCCAACCGGGCTCATCAAAGTGGTTTGTCCCATCACTATGGCCCGCGATGTCTTAGCGCCTTTACTGAAAGAATTCCTGGGACGCTACCCTGATCTACGCATTGAGATCGAACCGTACGCAACGGGTTGGGATCAAGAGCCACGAGAAGACGCGGATGTGTTCTTCAAATTGCTGGCACCAAAGGATTCCTTGCGCCGTGTGCGCCCCTATCCGGGCACCGTTCGAGGGCTTTTCGCCAGCCCCGGCTATATCCAAGCGTCGGGTATTCCGGCGACTCCGGATGACCTCACCGCTCACCGCTGTATCGGTTCCGGACCCTGGAAGCTGAGCCGGGGCAAAAGGATCGTGACTCCAAACATCCTTTTTCGAGTGGTTACCAGCGATCCAACGGTTGCCCGGAAGCTTGCCATCAGTGGGTTTGGCGTCGCTATTATGCCCCTATGGATGGCGAAAAGCCCGGACGTTCGCAGCCATTTGACGCCGATTCTGCCCCAGTGGACTCCTGAGCCGATTACCCTATGCGCACTTTTCTCCGGCCCGGCGCGCCTGACGCCCAAAGTGCAAGCTCTTCTGGACTTTCTCGATGAATACCTCGGAACCGATCGTGACCCGAGGCTCAATCAGGATCTCGCGAAGGGGTACTTCACGGACCGAATGCTCTCGCCAACATCCGGCCCCTGAGCATGCCGGGGCACGGGGAGCAACGGCTCGCCGGCGTCAGCACTAGACGGCAGGCAGAAATTCTCAGCTAGTCTAAATTGGAAACAAAGCATTGAATGGAAGGGGACCATGACTCTGAAGATGTGGGAACTGATCAACATCGTTCTATCGGCTTTTGGTCTGTGGAATTTACTGGGGGCCATGGCTGGCTTTGAGCAGGTCCATGCGTGCGTTCAAGCCGGAGGCATTTCTCCCGATCGTAGATCGGATGAACCGGAATATGGAATCCGTTATGACCATTCTTACGCCGGTCGCCCTGTTGTCGATAGCTCCGGTTCTGTTCATCTCCTACAACGGGGCACCCCATCTTCTCGCCGTTAAGTGATCCGCCTCTAGCCGGAGCCTAGATATAATCGTTGAATTAGGACCCTGACGTGCTCGCAGTTAGCGAAGGAGAGTTATCATGGCAAAACTTACAGCAGCGAAGAAGAAGGCCGAGCCAAAAAAAGAATTCGGGCTGCCAGAGAAGCGCAAATACCCGATGCCGGACGCCAGTCACGCCAGAAATGCAAAGGCTCGCGCCTCTCAAATGGAGCATCAAGGCAAACTGAGCGAAGCTGACAAGAAGAAAATCGACGCTAAGGCAGATCGCATTTTGAAAAAGTAGATCCTGCCTTTGGAATTGAGGACGCGAAGGGGGATGGGGCGTTTCGGCGGCGTTTATCATGCCGCAGCTCCGCACCCGAGGTCTTGCCGCTCCATTGGACCGCAAGGAGCGGCCGGCAACACTTGTGCGGCTTCGACCGTTGCGAGTCCGACCGGTCTTACAGGTGTAGCGAGGGCGATTGGACCACAGGGGCCGAGCGGTTTAACTCTGATAACACTGCGACGGTTGGCATCGGTACCGATTTATCCTTCCCCCAAAATGGACCTTCCTCGTTGAGTGCCATCACTCGGACAGGTGCCTCTGCGAGCAGGTTGCTAGGTAGGCTAGTACTTCAATCACTTTCGACCCTGTCAATCCGCCGGCGAATCGGCCCATAATCGAGTATGCGAAGAACGTCCATCCTGGCATACATACGTAGCCATATCCGCCTCTGGCTGGATCAGCGGGTCATGCGCCGTGAATGCCTGCGACGGTACCGCCTATCGATGAGAGCGGCTCGCAAGCTGAGGCGCGTTTCGAGCTATTGAAGAGTTGCGCCCTTAACGGCTTTGCGACGGGCCAGACTTGGTGCCTCGCTTTGTCAAATAGTCAAGTATCGTATCGACTCTAATCCCGAGACTCATGAAATTCGGTTGTAACAAGAGGTATCGAGGTTCCGTCGAGGCGATCCCGGCGAGAGCACGTCGCGCTGCTTGAATCACAGAACCTGATCTCATGGAAAGTTGCAGATTTCTCAATAGGCCCTCTACCTCACTAAGCCGTTCGCTATTGCCGCTGTGAACAGCAACCGCCGCGATAACGAAGACGTAGTCTGCATGTCGAGTCTTCGCCGGAACGGTGTCCGGCGTCAGAATAGGTTGTGTTTCAACTCCGCGGCCAAGGCTGACACCATGAAATAATCGTGAAATGCTGGCGCATCCGACGACCTTCAAGCGGCGCCAACTGGATATGGCCCTCTCGCGTTGCCCTCTTCTAGAAGTCTCCCGGAATTATCCATCCGAAGCCCGGCCGGGACGTTGCTCGGACGCCCTTCGGAATCCAAGACCTGCGTCGAAGCATCACGTTACCGTGGGTTCGAAGCAGAAAGGGAAATTCATTTTGTCGCGCATCAAGCTCCGCATCCTTTCTTGTTCCAGCCTCGGACTGCTGTTTGTTTCGCAGTTCCTCGGCCAGCAGTCCAATCCATTCCAGGGCAGCGTTCCCTCCGGCGCCGCGTCGTCAACGCCGTTGCCGTTGACCCTGGATGACGCCATTCAACGGGGTCTGAAATTCAACCTCGGCCTGCTCCAGAGCGACGTCGCGAGCCAAACGGCGCGGGCGGAACGGATACTCGCGTTATCCACGTTGCTACCTCAAGTGACCGGAAGCCTGACCGAGACCGAGGAGCAGCTCAATTTGAGGACCCTGGGGCTGAACATTCCGCCCAATCTGTACGTTAAGATCCCTACCATCGTAGGTCCGTTCTCGTATACGGCCGCGCAAGCGAATGTCTCAGCCAAAATTCTGGATTGGAGCGCGCACCGGACCTTCAAATCCGCCAAGGCGAGTGAAGAAGCGGCGCGACTCTCCGTTCAGGACGCGCGAGATCTGGTAACACAGGCCGTGGCGGGCGCGTATCTGCAGGTGATCGCGGACAGCTCTCGCGAGGAATCCATCAACGCGCAGGTGGCCACCGACGAAGCGCTGTACAAAAAGGCGTCGGATCAACACAACGCAGGAACTGCGGCGGGTATAGATGTGCTGCGCGCGCAGGTGCAGCTCAAGACGGAGCAGCAACAGCTGCTCGCACAACGGAATCAGCTCGCAAAGGATAAATTGGCGCTGGGACGCGTGATCGGCCTGCCGCCGGGCCAGGCCTTCAGCATCGCTGACACGACGCCGTTTGCACCGCTCAGCGGAATCACCCAGGAACAGGCCATACAACTTGCTTTGGCGCAACGGCCGGACTACCAAAGCGCGAAGAAACAGGTGCAGGCCGCGCAGCAGACGCTGGGAGCCGCGCGCGCCGAATGGTATCCCACGGTGGGCCTGAGTGGCTTTTACGGCGACACCGGGCCCACGCTTGCCAACTCGCATGGCGTCTTCACAATCAATGGCGCTCTGAACTTCAACATCTTCAATGGCGGCCGGATTCGCGGCGATGTCGAAAAGGCTCGTGCGGCGCTGAAGCAGCGCTCCGACGACCTGGCGGATCTGGGCGCGCAAGTGGAGGTGCAGGTCCGGAATGCATTTCTTGACCTGCAATCGGCTGCTGATCAGGTGGCCGTCGCGCGGGATAATCTGAGCCTCTCGAACCAGACCCTCGATCAGGCGCGCGACCGGTTCACTGCTGGCGTGACCGATACTATTGAGGTGGTGCAGGCGCAAGGAACGGTCGCGGCCGCCAATGATAACCTGATCGGCGCGCTGTACGCCCATAACCTGGCCAAGGTCTCGCTGGCGCGCGCGCTGGGCCAGGCCGATCAGCAAATCAAGAAATTCATTGAAGTGGCTAAGTGAAATGAGGGTCAAATGAAATGGCCGACACAATAGTCGAACAGAAATCCACCGAAGCTCCACCTCCGCCGGCAAGAAGAAAGCCGAGACGGAGTCGGGCGCGTATCTTCCTGGTGATTGGGGTGCTGCTGATCATTGTCGCCATCGGAGGCTACTTCCTGTGGATGTACCTCAGCTCGTATGAATCCACCGACGACGCGCAGATCGATGGGCACGTGAATGCGATCAGCGCTCGTATCTCCGGTCACTTAAGCGAAGTTCTTGTCGAGGATGCGCAAATCGTGAAAGCTGGGGATGTACTGGTGAAAATCGACCCACGCGACTATGAGGTCGCAGTGTCCCAGGCCCAGGCGAATTTAGCCGACGCGGAAGCGTCTCTCGAGAGCGCGCGTACGGACCTTCCGATCATTTCCACCAACACGGCGAGCACGCTTCAAAATGCCAAGTCCTCGCGCGCGGACGCCAACGCCGGTCTGCTCGGCGCAGAGCGGCAGTTTGAAGCGGCCGAAGCGCGTCTCGCGACCGCTCAGGCGCAGGTGAACGAAGCGGAGGCGAATTACAAGAAAGCGGCCGACGATGCCGCCCGTTATAAGCTGTTGGTCGATAAGGACGAAATCTCGCGCCAAACATACGACCAGGCCGAGCAGACCGCGTTGGCGGCGAAGGCCACCGTGGCGGCCCAGAACGCTGCAGTCCTGGAAGCGCGACACAACGCTGGCGTGGCCGAAGCCGCCATTCAGCAGGCGCAGACCAAGATCCCCCAGGCCGACGCCTCCATCCAATCCGCGATGACCCGGCCCCAGCAGGTCTCGCAAAGCCAGTCGCGGCTGAAATCCGCCGCCGCGAAGGTTGCCGAACTCCAAGCTCAACTCGATCAGGCCAAGCTGAACTTGAGCTACACGATTATAGTTGCGCCAGTGAGCGGCATAGTTGGCAAGAAGACCGCTGAGATCGGCCAGAATGTGTCGCCGGGCGAGCAACTCATGGCGGTGGTACCGCTCGACGACGTGTGGGTGACGGCCAATTTCAAGGAGACTCAACTCAGGAAAATGAAGCCCGGCCAAAAGGTGAAATTCACAGTGGACGCTTACGATCATAAATTCTCGGGACACGTCACGGGCATCGGGGGCGCCAGCGGATCGCGCTATAGTCTGCTGCCGCCGGAGAACGCGACGGGAAACTACGTGAAAGTGGTGCAACGCATTCCGGTCCGGATCGATCTGGAGCCGAACGAGAATAAAGACCACCTTCTTCGTCCGGGAATGTCGGTCGATCCGAAAGTTTACTTAGCGCAATAACGCGAGGCCGGATGCCTGAAAACACTGAAGCACCCGCTCCTGTTTCCGCTCCGCGAGCGGAGCCTTGGACTCCGAAATTCAACCCCTGGCTGATTGCCGTGGTGGTGGCGATGGCGGCGTTCATGGAGGTGCTGGACACGAGTATCGCCAATGTCGCCCTGCCGCACATCGCCGGGGACCTGGGAGCCAGTAACGATCAGAGCACGTGGGTGCTCACTTCCTACCTGGTGTCCAACGCGATTATTCTCCCCATCAGCGGCTGGCTGGCTGGAATATTTGGGCGCAAGCGTTTCTTTCTGGCGTGCATCGTGTTGTTCACCCTCAGTTCACTACTGTGCGGCGCGGCGCCGACGCTGGGGGCGTTGATTGTCTTTCGGGTGATTCAAGGAGTGGGCGGAGGCGGTCTGCAGCCGATGGCGCAGGCCATTCTGGCCGATACTTTTCCTCCGCAGAAACGCGGCATGGCCTTCGCACTCTATGGAATCACGGCGGTGATAGCTCCCACCGTCGGGCCAACTCTGGGCGGATGGATTACGGACAATTACTCCTGGCGCTGGATCTTTTACATCAACCTTCCAGTCGGGATACTGACGCTGTTCCTGGCATATCGAATGGTGGAGGATCCGCCCTATCTGAAGCGGACTACAACGGGCGGCGTACGAGTCGACTACATCGGCATCGCTCTGCTCGCGTTGGGAGTGGGCGCGCTGCAGGTACTGCTGGATAAAGGGCAGGAGGACGATTGGTTCGGGTCTCGCTTCATCGTCGCGCTCATACTGATTTCCGCGGTCTGCCTCGTTTCGCTGGTGATCTGGGAGTGGTTCGACAAGACTCCGATTATCGACGTGCGTCTCTTCAAGAACTTCAATTTCGCGGTGGGGAACATGATGATGTTTAGCCTGGGCGTGCTGCTGTTCAGCTCCCTGGTGATGATGCCCCTGTTCCTGCAGACGTTGTTGGGATACACGGCTGAGTCGGCCGGCCTGGTGCTTTCCGGCAGCGGGCTGATTCTGCTGTTTGAAATGCCCCTGGTGGGGCAGCTCACGTCGAAATTTCCGGCCAAGTACATCATCGGCTTCGGCTGGCTGCTTCTCGCGTTAGCGATGTTCTACTCCACCGTACGGCTGGACCTCGGCATCGATTTCCGCTCGGCGGCATGGCTGCGCGTGGCGCAGGGAGCCGGTCTTGGATTCCTCTTCGTGCCGATCACGCTGGCTTGTTACATCGGGATCCCAGCGGAGAAGAGCAACAGCGTCGCGGGGATCGTAAACTTCATGCGAAACATCGGCAGCAGCGTCGGAACGTCTATGGTTACTACACTGCTGGCGCGCCGTGCGCAGCTCCATCAATCCTACCTGGGGGCTCACGCCTCGAGCTACGATCCCGCGTTCCGCAACCAGGTCAATGGGCTCGCGCGGACACTGGTACATTCCGGTCTCAGTGTGCCTGACGCGAAGGTGCAAGCCTACGGCCGGATCTATCAATCCCTACTGGCTCAGTCGCAAACGCTGGCTTATATCGACACCTTCATGGTGCTGGCGATCGGCGCCGGCATCATGTTCCTGCTTTCATTCATCGTTCGCAAGAACGATCCCTCCGGTGGCGGCGAAATCGCCGTGGGATAACTGCCCCACTATCAGCCCCCATTGTCAGCGGCCCCCGGCAGGCGTAAAGTGATAGAAGGTTTATGATCCGCACCATCACCATCGAACGCGAGTACGGAAGCGGCGGCGCCGATGTGGCGCGCAAGCTGGCGGAGCGTCTGGGCTGGAAGCTGTGGGATCAGGCCTTGACCAATGAGATCGCCCGGTTGATGGATTGCCCCAGTCGCACAGTGGAGGAGCACGAGGAACGCAAAGACTCGTTGCGCTACCGGTTGTTCAAGGCCTTCATGAAAGGGAGCTTCGAAGGTAGCCTGAATGCGCCGAAACTGAAAATCGTCGACGCGGATTGTATCAAGGACATTACGCGGCGGATCGTGACCGACGTGGCGCGCGAGGGCAACGCGGTAATCGTGGGTCGCGGTTCGGCATACCATCTGCAAAACCGCTCAGACGTCTTCCATGTCTTCGTCTATGCGCCTTTCGAAGATAAGGTGCGCCGTCTACGCGCCGGCGGTAAAGGTGAATCCGAAGCGATCGAGCTGGCCGAAACCGTGGACCGTGACCGCGCGGCTTACATCAAGCGGTACTTCGACCTGGACTGGCCCGCCCGCGAGTATTTCGACATCATGATCAACACGACGATGGGCGACGAATGCGTGGTGGAAACCATTCTACATTCAGTGGCTTTACTTCTACAACCGGCAAGCGTCTGAACGATGATCTCTGGTTCCACACAGGTTGTTTCTTCGGGATTGGAAATCCGAAAACGCGATTCGGATGGGTCCGTGGTTTAGGCGAATGGCGCCAGGATCGACCCGCTGATTCCCATCGTGGGCATCGCATAGACGAACATCAGGCCGCTTCGCCCCGGAAGCATCGCTATCTATTACGATAGTAAGTGGATGTATAGGCAGCCGGAGCGTCGCGGGAGAATCGGCATGGCAGTGCTACTGCTCAGCTTAGCAGTGCCTGCCCACAGCGCTCCTGACTCTTCCGTTGCGCACGCGTCCGAGTCCCAGGCGTTGATCAAACAATATTGCGCGGTCTGTCACAACCAGACGTTGAAATCTGGCGGGATCGCGCTCGCGGGGATGGATTTATCTGACGTCGCCGGCAACTCCGCAACACTCGAAAAAGTGCTGCGCAAGGTACATTCGGGCGAGATGCCTCCCCCGGGTATGCCGCGCCCGGACGCCGCCGGCGCGCTGGCGTTCACCCGGTGGCTCCAAGACGAATTGGACCGCTCCGCGGCCACTCATCTGAATCCGGGGCGGCCTACCATCCATCGACTGAACCGGACCGAATACAGCAATGCGATCCGCGATTTGCTCGCACTCGACATTAAACCGGGAACAATGCTCCCGCCCGACGATACGGGCTACGGCTTCGACAACATCGGCGAGGTTCTGTCGATGGCGCCGGTTTTGATCGAACGCTATATGTCGGTGGCGCGCACAGTGAGCCGACTGGCCGTGGGCGATCCAGCAATTAAACCCGAAAGCGTAGAATTCCGGCCTCCAAAAAATTCGCGGCGGCGAGAGCGTGTAAGCGATGATCTTCCGTTCGATTCGGCTGGCGGCCTCTCGGTAAGTTACCGGTTTCCGTTGGATGCGGAATATGTCATCCGAGTCAAATTAGCGCCGGCTGCCGGATTTGATGGTCCACAAGACACTCGCAGCTTGGAATTGCGGCTGCCCATCAAGGCCGGGACACGCACTGTAGCCCTGACATTCCCGCGTCAGGAAGCGTTTCCGGAAGTGATTGCCGGTTTGCCCGGCGCAGCGGCTGCCCGGTCCACACCGCCGCGCGCTGCTGGGCCTGCTCCCTTCGCCGATCTTCGGCTGGATGGCGCCAGACTGAAATCTTACGATCTGCCGGCAGGCGCGGCGCCAGCGTTGGCCAGCCTGACGATTTCCGGGCCGTACAACATTACCGGTCCTGGAGACACGCCCAGCCGGGAAAAGATCTTCATCTGTAAAGCGGCCGTAGCGAACGACGAATTCCCGTGCGCCGAAAAAATTATCTCCACGCTGGCTTACCGTGCTTTCCGGCGGCCGGTTACCTCCACCGATGTCCAACCCCTGCTCGGTTTCTACGAGCGCGGCCGGCGCGAAGGAACTTTCGAGAATGGCGTGGAAATGGCGTTACGCGCCATGCTGGTTTCGCCCGATTTTCTTTTTCGGATCGAGCGCGACCCTGCTGGCGCTGCCGCGGGAAGCGTGTACCAGGTAAACGATTACGCGTTAGCGTCCCGGCTCTCCTTCTTCCTCTGGAGCAGCATCCCGGATGACGAACTGCTTAATCTTGCCGGGGAAGGTAAACTCCGCGACCCAGCGGTCCTTGCGCGGCAAGTCAGCCGCATGCTGGATGATGACCGCGCAAAATCGCTCGTGAGCAATTTTGCGGGACAGTGGCTGTATCTTCGAAACCTGGCGCAGGTGAAGCCCGACCCGGACGATTTTCCGGAGTTCGATTTCAGCTTGCGGCAGTCCTTCGAGCGCGAGACGGAGTTGTTCTTTTCCGAAATTCTCCGTTCCGATCGCCCGGTGACGGATCTGCTGGATTCGAAGTTCACTTTTGTCAACCAGCGCCTCGCGGAGCATTACGGTATTCCCAACGTATACGGCTCGCAATTCCGCCAGATCGCCGTTACCGATCCTAATCGGGGCGGATTGCTGGGACAGGGTAGTATTCTGACTGTGACATCGTACCCGAACCGCACCTCCGTAGTGCAGCGGGGCAAATGGATTCTGGATAATTTGTTGGGGTCGCCGCCTCCGCCGCCACCGCCCGAGGTCCCCAACCTGAAGCCTCACGGGGAAGACGGAAGTCTCTTGACCATGCGCCAGCAAATGGAGCTGCATCGCTCCAATGCAGTCTGCGCCGCCTGCCACTCTCGCATGGACCCGCTGGGTTTTGCGCTGGAAAATTATGATGGCGTCGGCAAATGGCGGAACAAGGATGCCGGCCACGTGATCGATCCTTCGGGCAAGCTGCCGGATGGCACTCAATTTGACGGCATGCCGGGTCTCAGGCAAGTGCTGCTGACTTCCCGGCGCGATGATTTCATTGCAACCGTGGCGGAACGGCTTCTCACTTACGCTCTGGGACGCGGGCTTGAGACATCCGACAGGCCGGCGGTACGGTCCATCGTGCGTGAAGCGGGCGCAGGGGACCAAAGCGCGCCAGCCCCGAGTTTTCGAGCGCTAATCGGCGCAATTGTGAAAAGTGTACCGTTTCAGATGAGGAGAACTCCCGAGACATGATCGTCATCAAGAAAGCGCTCCCTCGCCGCACATTTTTACGCGGCATAGGCACGACCTTGGCACTGCCGTTGTTGGACGCCATGGTTCCGGCCATGGCCGCGACCCGTCTGGCCGCGAAACCCGCGGTGCGGCTCGCGTTCGTGTATGTTCCGAACGGAATCATCCAGGCGAATTGGCTTCCTTCGGCTGAGGGAGTTGGGTTCGATTTCGCTTCCACCATGAAGCCCCTGGAATCTTTTCGGGACCGGCTGAATGTGTTGAGCGGTCTGGCGCAGGTGAGCGGCCGCGCTCTGGGCGACGGCCCGGGCGATCACGCACGAGCAGGCGCCACCTGGCTTACAGGCATGCATCCCAAGAAAACCGAGGGTGCCGACATCCACGCCGGAATTTCCGCGGATCAGATCGCCGCCGCCGAACTCGGCAAGTCCACGCAGTTCGCTTCGCTCGAATTGGGTTTGGAGGAGCCCAGCATGGTGGGAGGCTGCGACTCTGGCTACAGTTGCGCATACACCAACACCATTTCCTGGCGGACTCCATCCACGCCGAATCCCATGGAAGTGAATCCGCGCGCCGTATTCGAGCGTCTTTTTGGGGATGGTGATAGCACCGATCCGGCCTCCCGGCTGAAACGGATGCAGGAGGACTCCAGCATTCTCGATTATGTCCGGGAAAATGTCGGACGCCTGCGGCCTGGGTTGGGAACACGAGATAACAGCAAGCTGAACGAGTACCTGGATGGCATCCGCGACATCGAGCGCCGCATTCAAAAGGCCGAGCAACAGAGTGCAGCGATGCAGATGCCGGTGCTGGACCGGCCGTCGGGAATCCCGGAGGAATTTACCGATCACGCCAAGCTGATGAGCGATCTGTTGGTGATTGCATTCCAAACCGACATGACCCGCGTTGTGACATTTATGCTGGCGCATGAAGGCAGCAACCGGAGTTACCGCTCCATCGGCGTGTTGGACGGGCATCATTCGGTGACGCATCACCAGAACGATCCGGAGAAGATCGCGAAAACCGTCAAAATCAATGAACTGCATGTCAGGACGTTTGCGTATCTGCTGGAGAAACTGCAATCCACGCCCGACGGCGATGGCAGCCTGCTGGATCATTCGATGATCCTCTACGGCAGCAGCATCAGCGATGGAAATGCGCACACGCATCACGATTTGCCGCTGGTTCTTGCGGGCGGCGCGGCGGGCCAGATCAAGAGCGGCCGGCACATCCGGTATCCCAAGGAAACGCCGATGAATAACCTGCTCTTGGCAATGCTGGACAAAGCCGGCGTTCGTGCCGAACACCTGGGGGACAGCACAGGCGAGGTCCAATATCTCAGCGGAGTTTAGCATGCGGATGTGGCGCAGGCACTTCTGCCTGCCGGGTGGAGACTCGTCTCCACCCGAATCAGTGCCGGCGCAGCAGACTGAGAGTCTGCGCCACGTTTGTTACACAGTAACGTCAGTCGTTTTGTTTTCGGCCGTATTGGGTCTGCCGTGTTTCGCGGCCAGCGATTTACCGCTGATTGACGCCATCAAAGACCGCAATTTCAAAGCGGTGAATTCGCTATTGAGCGCTCATGTAGACGTGAATTCGCCGCAGCCGGACGGCGCCACACCGCTGGCGTGGGCGGTTTATCTCGATCAGGAGGCTACAGTGGACCTCCTTATGAAGGCCGGCGCCAAAGTGAATACGGCGGACGAGTATGGAGAAACGCCGCTCACGCTGGCGTGTGCCAACGGAAATGGAACGGTCATCCGAAAGCTGCTGGAAGCCGGCGCCGATTCGAACGCCGCGCGCTGGGGCGGCGAAACCGCGTTAATGCTGGCCGCGCGCTCCGGCAGCACGGAAGCGGTAAAGCTCCTGTTGTCGAAAGGCGCTAAGCTGGACGCCGCGGAAGGGCGCCAAGGCCAGACCGCTTTGATGTGGGCAGCGGCCGCGGGACGTTCGGACGTTGTGGAGATGTTGCTCAAGGCCGGGGCAACAGCGAGTACGGCTTCGAAAGGCGGATTCACTCCCCTGATATTCGCCGCACAAAAGGGTGACGCTAAGTCTGTCATGAGCCTGCTCCAAGCGGGGGCGGACGCGGACGATACTGTTCTGAGCGGACAAAGCGTCTTACAAATTGCTGTGACCGGTGGAAAAATTGAAGCCGCTGAAGTCTTACTTCAGAACGGCGCCCGCGTAAATCATGCGGACAAGCTGGGCGTCACGCCTCTCGACGTGGCCGCGCAAGGCGGCAGCGTGGAATTGGTGGAGAAATTATTGGCCAAGGGTGCGGATCCAAATGCGCGAACTGCGAAGGTTACGCCGGAAGCCAGAGGTAATGGTCCGTTCCGGGGACCTCCGGGAGAATTGACTGCCCTGCATCTGGCTGCGAAAGCGAACCATGAGGATGTGATGCGCTTGCTGGTGGCCGCGGGCGCGGATCCGAAACTAAAAGGCCAAGACGGGACCACGCTGTTAATGTCGGCCGCCGGAAGCGGGCACGTGGCGATTGTTAAATACGCTTACGAGCTGGATCCGGAAATCAACGCCGTGACGGATGCTGGCGATAACGCGGTGCACGCTTCCGTTACCGGTTCCATCCGAAATTCCACGCAGCCCGAGATTGCCAAAGTGGTGCAATTTCTCGCCGACAAAGGCGCGGATCTCGACGTGAAAGATGCCCGCGGGCGAACACCGATCGCGATCGCCGATATTCTCCCGCTGGACACCGTTGTGGAACTGTTGACTCAGTTGATCGTCAAAAGCGGGCGCACTCCTCAGACGGTTACGAAGAGGTAAGGGCACCGTGCGCTCGAAGATGTCTAGGTTAAGATCGGTGAAAGGAGTTCTGCATGTTCCGTCTTCCGACCCGCGCGTTCTTGATCTGCCTAGTGGCCGGCTTGGGCCCGGCAATGGCCCAAACCCCGGCGGCTCCGGCAAAGGCCGCGAGCGGGGCGCGCCCGCCGGCTCCGACGCGCGATCCGAACACGCCCGGCTACGTCCAAGCGAAGGAATTGCCCGACGGCGCCATCCCTTCGGCGAAGGAAGACGGAAACTTCATCATTGGGCCCACCCATAATCCCGCGCCGGACGTGGCCGCGAAGGATAGCGTGCCCCAGGGTGACGTCTTTGAATTCACGGTGGAATCCACCGACAGCAAGATCTATCCCGGCATCGCGCGCGAGCCCAACACCTTCGCCGTGCTGGACCCCGCTGATCCCAACAAGGTGATCGTCAACAGCTATCCTGCTCCCTATACACGCAAGGTTGCCGTGTACATTCCCAAACAATACGTACCTGGCACGGAGGCGCCATTCATCGTCGGGGCAGATGGACCTGACCGGACTTTGTTCACCGCACTCGACAATCTGATCGCCGCGCACCGGGTGCCGGTGATGATTGCGATCTCCATCGCGAACGGCAGCGGCGACGCTCAGGGCAGCGAGCGGGGACTGGAGTACGACACCATGTCCGGCCTTTACGCGGAGTTCGTAGAGAAGGAAATTCTTCCCCTGGTGGAGAAAAAATACAACGTGAAGCTCACCAAGGATCCGGACGGCAGGGCGACGACGGGTTGCAGCTCCGGCGCAGCGGCCGCGATGGAGATGGCCTGGTATCACACGGATCTCTACCACCGCGTTCTGAGCTACTCAGGCACGTTCGTGTACCAGCAGTGGCCGTACAACCGAGAGACACCGCACGGGGCGTGGGAGTTCCATGAAACGCTTATTCCCAACAGCCCGAAGAAGCCGCTGCGGATCTGGATGCTTGTCAGCGATCGAGACCTTCTCATCACCCGCGACAACTATCACGACTGGGTCATCGCTAATGAGCATATGGCCAAGGCTCTGGCCGCCAAGGGGTATCCTTATCAGTTTGTCTTTGCCAGGAACGCTGTCCACTGCGACCGCGGCGTGAAGGCACAGACCCTGCCCCTGGCGCTAGAGTACGTATGGCAAGGATACGCACCGAAGAAGTAAACCTGCCGCAACTTCATATTTTTCGGTATCAACTACAGCAAGAGGCGAATAAGAGCGAGGCTGGCAGCGCACAGGGCTAGGCAGGACACGACGCCGGTAAGCAATG
>Ga0187887_10001468_pt1 | contig 20280 bp, 18 predicted proteins | sample June2016WEW_7_10_FD_132977 | JGI IMG/M metagenome (GOLD analysis project Ga0187887, IMG submission 132977) | Peatland microbial communities from SPRUCE experiment site at the Marcell Experimental Forest, Minnesota, USA - June2016WEW_7_10 | ecosystem: Environmental > Terrestrial > Soil >... | reverse complement strand
GGCTTGGACCTGTTCATGCCATCCGGCCACCACGCGAACCCGAAAAAGCGGTCTTACTGTACCATCCATTTCCGCTTTTTCAAAAACAATCGCGAACTGTGCCCTTCACTTCATAATGCGATTTCCAGCAGAATTTGGGGTCACCGTCGCGAACTTTAAAAAAGCTCCGGCACCTTCAAAATGGATCTTTATTGCCACCCCCGCACAGTTCTATGGCGTGGGTAAGCGCCTTTGCCAAGCGATCGGCCGTGTCTTCGTCCCGAAAATGCAGGCTGTCTTCTTTGGCCAGCGGCGTGTCACTGGTCACGGGGGGCTGCTTACCAACGGTTTGGGAAACATGAAAGAGAAAAACCGGTTTGGACGCCACCAGCGTGAGCTGAAAGATAGTCGGCTCGATCGTGGCGCTGATGTCGGGATAGCCATTCTGCGCAAAAGACCGGTTGACTGCGTCCTGCTGGGATTCCACCCGGATGCTCTCCACATCTTTCAATGAAACGGTGCTCGTTTCAACCAGTTGACGGACTAGATCAGCTCCCGTGACAGGCTTCCCGCCCTCGGAATAAGTGGTTCCGGCAGTGACCTCAACCCTCACGTTCGTTGTCTCGACTTTGTGCAGCGAGCAGGTGCTCGAGTCCGTGGTCACATCCGAGAAGCGATAGAAAGTTCGAAATGCTACTCCCGGAATGTTGGTCTGACTAAAGACGTAGCCCACCACTCCTTGATCGTTCATCTTGCTCTGGATGAACTTCATGGTGACCGCCAGGCTGGGCTCTTGGTCGGCAGGTTTAGGTGGAGGCGGGACGGTCTTCTTCTGCTGCGCCAGCGCCGCACTTATCGCCAGCCCGGCAAAACAAATCGAGATGAAGTAACGTTTCATCGCTGTTCTCTCTTAGAACGGCTCCGGCTTCTCGCCACCGCCGCAAAGCTCGACGGCATGTACCATAGCCTTGGCCACGCGATTCGCCATTTGCTCATCGAAGAAGCAAAAAACGTCAGGTTCCTTTCGGTCCGTTCTACGCACCTTGAGCACAAAGACCGGGGGGTCGACTTTGTATGTCAGTGTAGGTGCTCCCTGCAACGCATCGATTTCCTTCAGCCGTTGCTCCATAGGCATCACTACGATGTCCCCGACGACTCTCAATGAGAACCCAAAGTCATTATCCGTGAATGACTTACCTTCCCTTTCCTGCTTCGAATGCAGGTCGATCCGGCAAGCGCGTGGATCGGCGACCACCTTCGTGAGTTCAGACCTGAACTGGACCGTCCATTCGTTGCCTGACGCATTATCATGAACATAGGCAGCATAGTTCACCGGCCCGATGTCGTTGAGTTTGTCATGGATGAACTTCATCGTGACTTCCAGGCTGGGACCTTCATCGGTTGGTTTGGGCGGAGGAGGCACGGTCTTCTTTTGCTGAGCCAACGCCGCGCTCACGACCAGAACTGCAAGACACATGGCTATCAAGCAACGTTGCATCGCTGCCCCCTCCTTAAAACGGTTCCGGCTTGCTGCCGCCGCCGCAAAGCTCGACGGCGTGGACCATGGCCTTGGCCACACGATTCGCCAGCTGTTCGTCGAAGAAAAAGAACCAGTTGGGCTGCCTGTCAGACCCGCGTGCCTTCAGCGCGAAGACCGGCGGATCGACCCTGGTACTCCACGAAGGATGCCCTTGTGCCGCGTAATACTCCTTCAGGAATTGCTCCATCGGCATCACGGCGATGTCCTCGACTTCTTTCAATGAGAAATAGGTGTCGTGATCCTCGTCTACCATCCCATGCCGTTCCGCCTTGAACCGAAAGGTGACGAGGCACATATTTGGATGGGAGACCGCGTTCGTGACCTCTATCTTGGACTGGTCCGCATAATCCTTGCCGGCGATGTTGTCATGAACATAGACAGCGTAGTTTATCGGGCCGACACCGTTCAGCTTGTCCTCGATGAACTTCATGGTGTCTACCAGGCTGGGGCCTTCGTCGCCGGGTTTTGGCGGAGGCGAAGCGGCAGATGGATATAACTTCGCACTGTCGGCAACCGTCACACGCGTCTCCAAGGTCTCATCTTTATCATTCGCGCCAGAGGAAGGCCTCGGCCCGGAGGAATCTGAGGTACTTCGCCGAAAAGTAATGGAGATATTTGACCCAGGTTTTTGTTTAGCGATCAGGCTCAGGACGTCGATGGGAGTTGAAATCGGTTCCTTTTCCACGGTTAGGAGTACATCGCCTTTCCTTAGTCCGCCCTGGCCTGCGGGCCCTCCCGGCAACACCTTCGTCAGCAAGAGTCCACCGCCACGAATCGACTCCGTTGAAAACTCCACCCCGATAGCCCCATATCTCTGACGGGCGCTGCCCCCATCGCGCGAAGCAACTTCGATGCTAGATCCTTCGTCCGCGAGCTTGGGTGGAGGGGGGACGTCCTTGCTGCCGCCGCCGCAAAGCTCGACGGCGCGGACCATTGCCTTCGCCACACGATTTGCCAGTTGCTCGTCGAGGAAGTCGAATGCGTAGTATCTCTTGTCAGTCATGCGCACTTTGAACAGAAACACAGGAGGATCGGCACTGACATTCGAAGAAGGATGCCCTTGTGCCGTGGCTATTTCCCTTGCACCTTGCTCCATTGGCGTCACAACGACGTCCTCGACGTTTTTCAAGTAGAACTCTGCGTCGAGGTCATGAACTACCGCCCGATCGCGTTCGTCTTTCAAGTGGTAGGCGATGTGGCATGCGCTTGGATTCGCAAGCACCTTCGTGACTTCAACCTTGAACTGGTTGGTCTGATCGCTGCCTGTGACATTGTCATGCGTGTATAGAACGAAATTCACCGGGCCGATGCCGTTGACCTTGTCCTGGATAAACTTCATCGTGACTTCCAAGCTAGGAGCATCGTCGTCGGGTTTGGGCGGAGGCGGTACGTCCTTCTTTCCCTGAGCCAACGCCGTACTTGCGGCCAGAACCGCGAAACACATGATTAGCAAGGAATGTTTCATCACTGCCTCTCCTTCCACGCCGGAACCGCCATCCTTATTTTGGATTGAAGCCTTCCGTTACAGCGAGAGCTGAGGCCGGCTCCCGAGTCTGATAAACTACTCGGAGGGTTCGGCCATTATAGCCACTCTGGACCACCAATCAACAAATCAATAGGGGTCGGTAGGAGTCGAGGGCCGACGGCTCGCCCAAAGAAAGTTGCTCTCCGCCACCGGGAAACAATTGCGACGTACAAAAGTTATGCGGACGCTGGATCGGCGAATGTTTTTTCTTGTGGATGTCATAGCTCCTCGTGTAATTGCGGGTCGCGGATCAATGCGGGAGAATCCGGATCCTTTGTTTTTTTCCTGTTCTGCCTTCACCCAATAGCGCGATGTGCTGCGAAAAATGGGGCCATCTCGGCCGGGCGCGCCATTCTGCTGGCGGCATACTCCATCCTTTTAATTCGCTGATTGCCGGGCAGGCACTTGGGGTAGAATGTCGGATCATTAAGACCTGGCCGGAGTAACTGCGATGGAATCCACCCGCGAAGACGTCACTGTCCTGCTCGCGCAATTGACCAACGGGAACAAAGACGCAGCTTCCAGATTGATCCCCTTGGTGTATGCCGAGTTAAAGCGTCTGGCCGGCAGTTACATGCGGCGAGAGCGCGCAGACCATACGCTACAGGCTACGGCGCTGGTTCACGAGGCTTATCTAAAGCTGGTAGAACAGCGCTCGGTGGACTGGCAAAGCCGCGCCCATTTTTTCGGGATTGCCGCTCAGGTCATGCGCAGGCTCCTGGTCGATCACGCTCGCGGTCATCTCCGGGAAAAGCGCGGCGGAGGACAAGATGTTGTTCCGCTCGATGAAGCCCTGGTGTTTGTACCCGAAAAGTCGCTGGAATTGGCGAAGTTGGACGACTCCTTGAAGCGACTTACGAAAATCGATCCTCGTCAGGGCCAGATCGTCGAGCTGCGATTTTTTGGCGGATTGACTGTGGAAGAAACGGCAGAGTTTCTGGGCATCTCCCCTAAGACGGTGAAGCGGGATTGGAGTATGGCCAAAGCCTGGCTCCACGGAGACATGAAACAAGGCCATGGAGACATCACCCGAGAAGTGGAAAGCAGTTAAGGCGTTATTTGAAGCAGCGCTGGAGATGGACTCGAGCGCGCGATCCGCATTTCTTCGTGACCATTGTGCCAGTGAAGAGGACAGGGCAGAAGTCGAGCGACTGCTGGGCGAGCATGATCAGGCCGGAACCTTCCTATCGACGCCATTCCTGGAGCACTTATCCCCGGAACACAACCGAGGAGCGGCGGAACTCTCCAAGTCCCAACTACTAGCCGGACGCTTCAGGATCATCCGATTCATCGCTGGCGGAGGCATGGGTCAGGTCTACGAAGCCGAAGACCAGGAACTGCACGAGCGAGTCGCGATTAAAACCATCCGGCAAGAAATCCTGGCCCACCCCAATGCAGTCGCGCGCTTTAAGCGCGAAGTTCAGATGGCACGGAAAGTTACGCATCGGAACGTTTGCCGAATTTTCGATCTGTTCCGCGACAAGGTAGAGGCGGCCGATGGCATGCAGGGAGAAACTGTCTTTATCAGCATGGAGTTGCTGAATGGCGAAACCCTGGCATCGCAATTCAAACAAGGGGCAATGAGCATCGACGACGCTTTGCCCCTGATCGAACAGATGGCATCCGCTTTAGCCGCCGCGCACGCGGTTGGAGTTGTTCATCGCGACTTCAAACCCGCAAATGTCGTATTGGTGGAAGCTGCCGGACAAGTTGGCAAACGGGCTGTGGTGACGGATTTCGGATTGGCGTTGCAGCCTCTTGTACCGCACGGCAGCGCCTCTTTTTCAACCGGACCGGGCCTGTTGGGAACGCCGGAGTACATGGCACCGGAGCAACTGGAGGGTAAGCCGGCAACCGTCGCGTCTGACAATTATGCCCTCGGCTTGGTGATCTACGAGATGGTGACGGGAGTTCGACCATTCCCAGGGCAGGGAGACACTTCTCTTTCGACGGCACTGCGGAGGCTGTGGGAACCTCCTGTACCGCCCCGAAAGGTTTGCCCGCAACTGAGTCCGGCTTGGGAGGAAGTGATTCTGCGCTGTTTGAGGCGCGATCCGGGCGAGCGATTTTCCCATGCCGAACAGATCGCCGCCGCGTTACGAGATAGAAGCGCAATGCCATCTGCAGGTGCAACGCGACGTGCAGCAGATGGAGCCCGAATGTCAGCGCCGGCGGGTGCGCGATGGAGGTCCGCGAAGGTCGTTATCGCGGTTGCAATGGCTGTTTTGGTGCTGGCAGGCGGGTTGTATTTCCGCTCCCGCGAAAAATGGCCTCTCACGGAAAAGGACACACTCGTTCTTGCCGACTTTTCCAACCGCACCGGCGACCCTGCATTCGATGATGTTCTTAAAACGGCGCTCGTTGTTTCTCTGAGACAGTCCCCGTTCTTGAGCCTTCTGTCCGACGATAGCGTGAGCGCAACCCTGAAGTGGATGATGCGTCCGCCCCAGACGCCGTTGACGGCGGAACTGACCCGCGAGCTTTGCGTGCAGGCTCACGCTACCGCATACATTGCCGGCTCCATCGCAGTTCGTGGAAGCGAGTTCGTCGTCGCTCTTAAGGCCACAAATTGCCAAAGCCGAGAAACCCTGGCGCAGGAACAAGTCACCGCCACGTCGAAGGAAAAGGTACTCGATGCTTTAGGCGTAGCCGCTTCCAAACTGCGCGGCCAACTTGGCGAATCGCTGGCCACCTTGAATCAGTTTGATGTTCCCCTTGGACGGGCCACAACTTCTTCCCTGGGGGCTTTGAAGGCCTACAGTCGCGGAGACTACGAACGCTCTATCGAACTCGACCCGGATTTCGCCTTGGGCTACTGGATGGCCGCCAATACTTCAACGCAAGATGGAGTGCGACGTAAATACTTAACCCGGGCATTCCAGCTACGAGAACACTGCAGCGAGCGGGACAAACTCGTCATTGCGGGCTACTACTATCACGACATCACGGGGGAATTAGACAAGGCCCAGCAATCCCTCCAGCAGTTGGTCGAGGATTATCCTCGACTCCAGGAATTCGAAGGTGTGGATGTAAGTCCTCACGCCATTCTGGGCGCTGTCTACATGGAGGAGGGTCGATATCAGGAAGCCGAGAAAATAACCCGGCAAAACCTGCAATTCGCACCCCATCGCATTTCCCCTTACCTGGCTCTGAGTATTAACTTGCTGGGTCTACAACGATTGGACCAAGCGCGGCAGAATATACTCGACGCGCAGGCGCGGAAACTTGATCCCGTGCGGTTTCACAACGTACTCTACGCTCTGGGTTTTCTGTCGGCGCACTACGCGGATATGACGGAACAACAACAATGGTTCGCAGCCAAGCCCGGCTACGAAAATTGGGGACTTGCGCTCGCAGCCGACACACAGGCCTATTTCGGCCACCTGCATCGCGCTCGTGACTTCACAAAGCAGGCGGTTGATGCTGCGATTCGTGCCGATAGCCGGGGCAGCGCGGCAGATTATCAGTATCTTGCCGCTCAACGCGAAGCCGCTTTCGGCAACCCTTCACTGGCCCGGCAAGCGGCGACCCAAGCTTTCAAGCTCTCATCGACAAGTCCGGGAGTGGAGAGAGAGGCAGCGCTCGCATTTGCCATGGCCAACGATTCGCCCCGAGCTGAAAAGTTGGCGCAGGATCTCGAAACCCGCTTCCCGCTACATAGCCAGACCCAATTGCTCTGGGTGCCGACTATTCGAGCGCAATTAGCCCTTAACAACAAAAGACCCGACCAGGCTTTGGATTTGTTGAGAACGGCGCAGCCCATTGAGTTGGGGCAGACCGGGTTCGTTCTCCATATTTCGTGCCTTTATCCCATCTATGTGCGCGGAGAGGCCTATCTCCTCCAGGGACAAGGCACTCTTGCCGCAGCCGAGTTTCAGAAGATTCTCGACCACAATGGAATCGTTTGGAACTGCTGGACAGGAGCAATGGCGCAACTGGGAGTAGCTCGCGCCAATGCCCTGCAGTTGAGAAGTTCACGGGCAGCGGATGCCGATGTCGCCCGCAGCAGGGCGGTCGCCGCCTACAAAGCTTTCCTCGCCCGCTGGTCAGACGCCGACGCTGACATTCCCATCCTCAAGGAAGCGAAAGCCGAGTACGCGAAGTTGCAATGATCGGCCCGCCCAGGAATGCCCCCTCCTCCCTTGCTCTTGCTGCGAAGTGCTCGAGCAGGCGTCATTACTAGGCCGCGTTTAGACTCCTGGGAGAGCGGATGTGCGCTTTCGGAGCTCGCGCATGCGAGTTTTTCGCAGCCTGTTAGAGATTTTCACCTCACGTGACCCCAAATTCGAGTGGAAGTCGCTTTAGTAAGTGAAGGGCATAAGGAGCCGCCGCCGGGGCGGTTTGAGGAAGCAGCAATGATGACTCGTCGCTTGACAGCCCAGATTGGTTGCAGTTTTCGCCGCCAGCGCGGCGTTACGGAAGGAAGAGAAGGCTGTGCCGCTTCCCTCCCGGCTAATCGACGGAGAACCGAACCTGCAAACCACGATGAAGTTTGGGAGAGATTTTACTCCTTGACAAAGGAAGACTCGGTTGGCATTATGCTGCAGATTCCCTCCGAGTCTGGCCGCTTTTATAACTTTTTATTATTGTCGCAATGATAGGCACTAGGAGGACCTCGCATGCATCCGTGTAGAGAACTTGGTGGCGCATCCAGACGGGGCTCGTCCCGGAAAGTTCTTGTTCGTACCCTGATGGTGTTGTTAGCGATTTCCGTCGGGTTACATTCTGCCCAGTGTTGGGCTTCCCCCCAATCATTGGCACAAGAACAAGAGCGTCAGCGCGAGGAACAACAGGCGCGCCAGCAGGAAGCCGAACGGCAGCGCGAGGAACAACAGGCACGCCAGCAGGAAGCTGAACAGCAGCGCGAGCAACAACAGGCACGCCAGCAGGAGGCTGAACAGCAGCGCGAGCAACAGCAGGCACGCCAGCAGGAGGCTGAACAGCAGCGCGAGCAACAACAGGCACGCCAGCAGGAAGCTGAACAGCAGCGCGAACAACAACAGGCACGCCAGCAGGAAGCTGAACAGCAGCGCGAGCAACAACAGGCACGCCAGCAAGAGGCTGAACAGCAGCGCGAACAACAACAGGCACGCCAGCAGGAATTGAAGCGCCAGCAACAAGAACTGCAACGCCAGCGTGAAGTAGCCAATCAACCGTCCTATGTTGCGTCACCGCCGCCGACGCCGGAGGAACGGAATACGAGAATTGCTCCGACTCAAGTTTTCTCGGGGCCCAATGTTCCTTCCACTTCGCCACAGGGTTCGATCGGGCGCGCTGGCGGAGGGATCGGAGAGAAAGTCTCGAGTAGCCCGGCGGGGACGGCAAGAACCTCTTCGAGCGCGGCTCCGAACGCAGCGTTGCTGAATGCCATGAGGTCGATCTCGGGCAAGACAAGTCCGGCACCGAGCCCCAACGCGCCTCCCGCTAAAGTGCAGCGGCCCAACCCCACGCAACAGGCAATTTCGGATCAACTTCGCAGGTTCGCCGCGACCTCTCCGGCTAAGGCCAGTCCAGGGGCGCAGTCGGCCCCGCCCCAGCAGTCCCTGGTCAACCTGATCGCGAGTCCGTCGCCGAGCGGATATGCCCTGCAGGGTGGATCGGTCACGCCCGTCGTTGTGGTGCCGATGGCGCCACCGGATCGGCCGATCGACAGGCTTCTATCTCTAATCCAGACGGAAGCTGAGCCCGTCGAAGTGTTTGTCTCCGATCTGCAAAACGGCTCGGATGTGACCAGCGCCTTGTTAGATTTTATTTCTGCCCAGCCCGGCACTCCCCCTGGGAACTATGTGCTGGCACCAGCGTGTGGCCCACCGCAGGATTGTGCGACCACCGCGAATCCCGACCCGGACCAGACTCCGGCACCGGAGGGCGCAGTTGAACCGCTACCCGCGCCCGATCCACCACCGCCGCCGCCGCCGGACTCGGACGCGCCGCCGGCTCAGCCAAATTAGTTCGGCAAGACTAGTAAAGACAGCCACGAGTAAGCCCAAAAACTTCAGCTCGGGAGGAGCACTATGAACAAAATTCTGATTCGACATTTGACGGGGTCGCGGGCAAACCAGGTGGACCAATTCCCCGCGGGAACCAATGAAGTTATTTTCGGGCGCGAGCCCGGCGTCACGGTTCAGTACGACGCTGATAACGACGACTTGGTCAGCCGCCGGCACGTCAAGATCAATTGCGATAGCAGCGGCAGTTGGCAGATCTGCGATTTGCAAAGCCGTAACGGCGCCTTCCTGAATAAGCAGCGCATTTTCGGATCAGCCGTGCGTCTATCGCACAACGACGTCGTGCAGTTGGGCGCGGGGGGACCGGAATTCCGTTTTGAACTCGATCCTCCGCCAGCGTCCTTCGCCAAAGCTACGCGATTCATTCCGGCCGGCGCCATGACGGGGCCGGGGGAAACGCGCGAGATCGCTGTTCCCGGAGCGGCGGCAATGTCGCGTCCGGTGGGCCGCGCCACCGTGGAGCGCATGCTGGACGAGAACTTCGGCAAGGTCAAGAAACAGTCGACCAAGTTTCTGCAGGCGGCACTGGTCGCGGCAGTGATTGTGCTGGTTGCAGGATTGTTCTTCTATCTCCGCTTGAACAAAGGGGCCGAACAAAACGCGCGCCTGGTACAACAGCAGCAACAATTGCTGGAGCAGATGGACCAGCAACTCAAGCGGCAACCGGACCAGATCACTCAGCTGAGCGCAGAGTTGAAGAAGTCGGAAGAACAAAATAGCAAGAATCTGAATGCCATCTCGAAAGCGCTGGCGAACCATTCCACTTCTTCCCCGAGCGGCGCGAGTCAGAGCGCTTCCAATACCGCCTTCGAAGAACAGCTAAAAACAGTGCTGGCTGCGGTCAAGACGAATCCCGAGCAAGCTCTGCAGGGCGCGTCCGATCTGGTTTCTCAGTACCCGAATAACTGGGAGTCTTACGGCGCGGCCGGTGCCGTGCTGGTTTCGCAAAAACATCTTCCTGAAGCCAAAGTTGCTTATCAGCAAGCGCTAGGACTGGCTCCCGGGGAAGTCAAGCCGAAATTGACTGCCGCCATCCAGCAAATCGACGCACAGTCCGGAGCGGTCGCGCAATGACCTGGCTCCAACGCATCCGGCAACGGCTGGCCGACCCCGTGGCCGCAGCTCCTGAATTCGCAGTGGATGCGGCGGCGCGCACGAATGTGGGTCGCGTTCGGGAAGGCAACGAAGACTCGGTTTTGTTTGTCAGGCCTAGGCAGCAGGCCTTACAGGCGAACCGTGGTGTTCTCGCTGTGGTCGCAGATGGCATGGGCGGTGCTAATAGCGGAGAAATCGCCAGCCGCATGGCCTGCCAGACCATATCCGAAGTGTACTTCGCTGCATCGGGTTCTCCACAGCAAGCGTTGCATGCGGCTTTTATGGCCGCCAATCAACGCATCTTCGCGGCGAGCGAGGAAAGTGCCGAGACCCGCGGTATGGGAACGACAGCCGCAGCGGTGGCTGTGGTGGGCAACACCGCATGGGTGGCGCACATCGGCGATAGCAGAATTTATCTGCTGCGGGAATCGACGATCTATCAGATGTCACAAGACGACTCGCTGGTGGCCCAGATGGTTCGCGATGGATATATCACTCTGGAGCACGCTCGTTCGCATGAGGATCGCAACATCCTGCTGCGAGCCCTGGGCACGAAACCGGAAGTGGAATTAAGTTCCGCGCCGCAGCCTATTGAGTGTCATCCCGCGGACCGTTTCCTGCTATGCAGCGACGGACTGCACGATTTGGTTTCGGAAGAAGAAATGCTCGAGACTGCCTCTTCTCTGCGAATGAACCTCGCAGTCGAGCGGCTGGTCGAAATGGCAAATTCTCGCGGAGGGCCAGACAACATTTCCGTAATTCTGGTTTCCGTTGATTTGCCTCGAGCTTTGCAGGTTTCAAACGTGGAGACGCGTGAAGTGGTAGTCGGGTAGCCCAGTATGCCAACGCAGATTGATCAATATCAGATTCTTTCCGAACTCGGATCCGGAGGTATGGGAGTTGTCTACCGCGCTCTGGATCTGGATTTGCAGCGTGAGGTGGCACTCAAGCGCTTGCGTTCGGAGTTTGCCGCGTCTCCGGCGGTGCTGGAACGGTTCCGGCGAGAAGCGCAATTACAGGGCCGGCTGATCCATCCCAACATCGCCCAGCTTTATTCCCTGATGCAGACCCCAGAGGCCTTCTGCATCGTGATGGAATACATCGACGGGGTCGTGCTGAAGAGCGTGCTTCCGCTGACTTGGCAGCAGGCCGCTCCCGTCATGCTGCAAGCCTTGGACGGCCTGGGCTACGCGCACAGTCAGGGTGTCCTGCATCGCGACATCAAGCCCGAGAACGTCATCATTGACCGCCGGGGCACGGCAAAAATAATGGATTTCGGCATCGCCCATGCCGTAGGTGCGCAACGCCTGACGAGTGAGAAAGGAATCATCGGCACCATTGAGTACATGCCGCCAGAGCGCATCCAGGGCGGCCAGGTCGATAACCGCAGCGACATCTACTCGATGGGTATTCTGCTATTCGAGGTTTTAACGGGCCGGCTGCCCTTCACCAATACCACCGAATACGAGTTGATGAAGTGGCACCTCGAAGGCGCGCTGCCGCCTGTTTCTGATTACACACCGGTTCCTCCCGCCTTGGATGAAATCGTCCGCAAGGCGGCGGCGAAGAAGATGGAGGACCGCTATGCCACCTGTGAGGAAATGGCGGCAGCCCTGCGGACGCTCTGCGAGCAGGAAGGCGTCGATACTCACGCCGTTCTATCCTTTACGCCGAAGGCGAATGCACCCGTCGAAGAAACGGCCTTCGCCAGAGAACAAAAGTGGGAACCTGCTGCTGGACAAACGCGCCTCGCAGATCCCGAACCATATGGACCCGGCCGCTTCGCCACCGCGCAACCGGTAGCTTCCGGGAAGATCTGGAAAGTTACGGCCGCCGTTGCCGCGGCTGTGATCGCCGCCGCTGGAATATGGTTCGGAGTGTACGGACGCAACAACCGTACTGCCGGTGACTCAAGAACGAACCCGAATCCACCGGCGGCCGTTTCGCCTCAGCCGCCGCCTGCGAACCCAGCTAACAATTTGGGGACCGCATCGCCTTCAACTGAACAAACTTTGCTGAGCAAGATTGCCCCGGGTTCCGGCGCGCCGGCGAAAAGTAATGCCAACCGCAAGGCGGATACTTCGAGTGCGGCGGCTCGCAAGCAGGCGGAAGAAGAAGCGGCCGCAAAGCAACGTGAGCAGCAAGCCCAGAACGAAGCCACACAGCGCGAACTCGAAGAGCAACAACAAAAGTTGCAGCAGGAAAGGCTGCAGGTCGAAGCATACAAAGAAAAAGCCCGCGCCGTGGCCGAGGAAGCTGAACAGAAAAGGCTGCAGGCGGAAATAGCGGAAGCCAAGGCGGCGGCCCGGCTGAAAGATGCAGAAGCTGCCAAACCACCGCAGCCCGCGTACTACACGGGACCAAGTTCAGGAACGATCGTTTGGCAAGGCTCTGTAAAAGGGGAGCAACTGGTCACCATCACTAATGGCAATTCGGTCGACGTGGGCCAGATCGTGTCGGGAGCATTGCCAGGCGTATTGGTGGCCATTCTGCCGCAGGATCCGAAACACGTTACCGTAGCTGTTTCGCCCGGGCCAAGTAATAAATATCAAAAAGTTGCCCTGAGAATTCACGGAAATGGGGACTTGAAAGAAACTATCAGTTGGTCAACTCAACAATAAAAGGGGTTCAAGAGTATGAAGAGACATGTGCTGCTTTTCTGTGCCGCAGCTTGCGCGGCATCGTTGTTAACTCAGCCCGCTTTCGGCGGCGACAAAATCAAGAAACAAACATTCGTGGCAAATCTCACTTCCCCCATCAGCACCAAGGATTCCAAGGAGGGTGACACCTTCACAGCCGTGGTCCTCGAGCCCGCGGAATATAAGGACGCGGTGATGGAGGGGAAAATTACCAAAGTCGAACCCGCAAAGAATATGGAATCTCCGAAATCCCATATTATGTTCGGATTCACGACGCTGACGGTCGGCGATACCACTTACAAAGTCCAGGCCGACTTGCAAGAGGTTACCAATTCGAAAGGCGCAGCCAAGGTCGACGAAGAAGGGCAAGTCATCGCCAAAGGTAATGGCGGCAAGCGCGGCATGGGTGCGATGGGCGGTGCCGGACTTGGGGCGATGGCCGGCGGAATGCTCGGCGGAGGCTGGGGAGCTCTGGCTGGCGCAGCCGCTGGCGGCGCTCTCGGGTATGTGGTGGCGCTCGACGTCACCTCTTCCTCTCAGAACATCGAGTTCTATCCGGGAAGCCATTTCACCCTTGAAGTAACCAGCAAGGGCGAAGACCGAAACGCCAACGCGGCGGATATTCGTAAGCTGGAGGCCGACAACGAAGCCAAGGCTGCCGCCAGCGCGCAGCCGGCAGCAACTGCGTCGCCTGCGCCCGCGCCAGCAAATCAATAAGGGAACAGAGTCTGAGACGAACCGGGGTTGCGTTGGGAATTGTTAACGCTCGGTCGGTTGCCAGCGCCAGCAGTCCTTTCGCAGCCCCTGTTGGCCATTTAAGGCTGGAAGCGACCCAGTGCGGATCCCGGTGACAACGTCAACCGTGCGGCTCAGCGGCTGCCTTAGCGCGAATCGACTGCCTCACTCGCGCGCCCGTTCGGCTGGCCCGCTCTCTGCGTCAGTTTGAAAGCGGTGTTTACCAAGCCAATGTGAGAAAACGCCTGCGGGAAATTCCCTAGCTGGCTTCTTGCGACCGCATTCATATTCTCCCGATAGAAGACCAACATCGTCCCGGATGCTTAACAACCGTTCAAACACTTGCACCGCGCCCCCCTACGGCGACATGGGTGACGTGGTCAACTTGTCCGAAGCAAGCATGCGGTCGTACAAGAGGTTCGCGGAATCCGAGACAAAGGACGTCCGCTCGCTTGGCGATCTTCTCCGCGGGCTCATGGATGGCGACCATCAGATCGCGCCGGCGGCGCCAGGGCCGAGGAGTGTTGTAGAGTCCCCGAAGCCGTTGGAGCCGGTCATCAGCCGGAAGGAAGCAACGAAGGCGGCCATCCACAGGCTTTTGGACGAGACCACCGCACGGGGGCTTCACATGCAAACCCTCTGGATGTTGGAGCAGCGTGTCGACCAATGGGAAGTCTTCGGAGGACTTCCGCGTCCTGTTTCTGCCGATGTCAACCCCGGCACGCTAGTTCCGGCATTTGACCCCGCGGCGATGAAGACCAGTCCCGGAGCTCTGATTGAGGATCTTGCCGAAAGTCTTTTCAAGCTCTTGCTGACTTCTTCAGATCGGACCGCGGTGATCCGGGAGCTTAAGGCCGAAAAGTTGGAGAAGATTTGCGCCTGAATAACCATGACGGGCGACGCGGCGATTGTATGATGATCCGTCAGGTCATCATCTATGAACACGAAGAAACAGGAGTTGTCGTTGCTTGGTTGTTTCCTTGTTTATCTAATTAAGCAGAAGGTAAATACCTGTATCTGATGAACCGCGAGGCAGGTGTCTCGATCGGCGCCGCGTCTCCCGTTCTTCGTCACCTTCTGGAGGATTGGTTCATCGAGGTCTCATCGACGCTCAAGAAGGGAAAAAAGCGAGGACGAATGGTCGACAGAAGGTCGAGTATAAAATCGTCCCCATTTCCTTTTTCAGTTCGGTTACGCAGTGGATCTGCGAACTCGAGAAAATAACAGTGACTGATACGGAGTCGGTCGCTCGCCTGGTCGCTCTTGCCGAAGAAGAGAGCCGACCAGAGCTGGCACGAAAAACCCTGAAGAACGCAATTGGGGAGCGCCGAAGGAACGCAAACCGTCCAGCGCCACCAATAGGACGGTCGAGCATCGCTACTCGTTATCGATCAATCGTCCATGCATGTGAATCCTGTCATTAGCCAAAAATTCAAACGTGGCAGTTTTCATGCCCGTCTGCGAGGAAGCGACAGTTTCGCTCACTGTGATCCACGAGTAAGAGACAAGATAGCACGGGTGCATTGCTTCGCGGCGGGCAGTGGGGGACGCGATGCGCAGAGGTGATTTACCCATGCTGAGAACTCGATGCCCAACCAAACTACGCAGTGCGCTCGTAGCGATGATGAAGACCGCCCACACGAGGCCATGCAACGACTACGCCTCGATTTGAGCAGCGCTGTCGCCCGTCTGGGGTTTGCTTCTGAAGTCCACAGTGCGTGCGGTCCTGGTGATAGTACTCAACGTAGGCCGAGAGCAGGCGCTTCAAATGCGATTCGTTGACGGCAATCACGTGGTCGAGCAGCTCGCGGCGGCAACTTCCTACCCATCGTTCCGCGACACCATTCTGCCAAGGGCAGCCGACGGCCGTCCTCACGGCTTTGATGTTCATGACGTGAATTGCGTCGAAAACTTCAGCACCGTACTTGGAGTCGTGATCGAGGAGAAGGAATCTGGCTGAGGATTCGTAAGGAAATGTCTCACGCAACTGTTGCACAATCCAGGCACTCGTCGGATGGCGCGTTACATTGAAGTGAAGGATGCGTCGCCGATCATGTCCCAGGACAAAGAAGCCGTACAGCACGCCGAATGTGATAGTCGGTACAGAGAAGAAGTCCATGGCGGCGATCGCCTCGCGATGATTGCGTAAGAATGTTAACCACCGTTGTGCGGCATCGGGACTTCGCGGGGCCCGTCTCATCCATCGCGCGACGCTTCGCTCAGAAATCTCGATTCCGAGCATCATAAGTTCGCCGTGGATGCGAGGGGCACGCCACGTAGGATTCTCGGAAACTATCTTGAAAATCAACTCGCGGATCTCCTGGCTAACGGGTCTCCTGCCCAGCTGCTTGCGCGCTCTGGAGAGAAGCCGCCAGTAAAGCTGAAAACCGGTACGGTGCCAGCGGACCACCGTATCGGGTGTAACCACAATCAGGGCTGTCGTCCACGAAGACCAGAAGCGCCGGACTACAATCCAGAAATACTTATCCATGCTTGCCAGTCTGGGACGGCTGTGTTTCCGCTTGAAGACGGCCAGTTGCTGGCGAAGCACGAGGTTCTCGATAAGCAAGCTCTGCCGAGAGTGAAAGAATCGAACTAGGAGACCGAAACTGAGCCCGAATAGATCGAACATGGCTCAATTCATAACAAAGTGCGCGGCTGAGGAAATCTTGCAACCTGTTGATTTCACGACCGTACAGCATTTTGTCTAACGACAAGGGTTTTATCGCCAAGTATTCGGGAGATGAGCCGGCGGCTGTGCCCAACAGCATCTTTGCTTGCTTTAGAGCCCACGAGGATGAAATCGTACCGGATTTTCTAAACTACTTATTCGTCGGAAATCTCCACGGAAAATGGTTGAAGAAATACATTGAGGTCAGCGCTCGTGCTCATGGGTCATTGAGTATAGACGACGAGGATTTGTTGTCTCTACCTATTCCGCTCCCAAGTGGGGAGTCGTCCATTGCTGAGCAAAACAAAATCGCCGCCTGCCTGACTTCGCTCGATGAGCTGATTACTGCCCACGGTCAAAAACTCGGCGCTCTCAAATCCTATAAAAAAGGGCTGACGCAACAGCTCTTCCCCGACCGCGGCGAAACGGTGCCCCGCCTCCGCTTTCCTGAATTCCGCCACAAGGGTGCGTGGGAGGAGGGCAAGGCTGGGAGTGTTTTCATGAACCGCCTCGACCGGGGTGAGGAAGGGCTGCCAATTTACTCCGTCACCATCCACGATGGGATGGTGCGACGCGATTCCTTAGACCGCAACTACTACGACATCGAAGAGGCTTCGGGAAACAAGAAGGCGTGCAAGAACGATATCGCCTACAACATGATGCGAATGTGGCAGGGCGCACTAGGGGTTGCGCCCGAAGACTGCTTGGTTAGTCCTGCGTACATCGTTTTGATCCCGCAAAAGCATGTGGTGTCTCGGTTCTTCGAATATCTGTTCAAGCTCCCGTCATCTCTGCTATTGCTGACTTCTCACTCGCGCGGCCTCACGAAAGATCGCTTGCGTCTCTACTATGACGATTTCGCAGGCATCTCCCTATGCTATCCGCACGATCCAGAGGAACAACGGCGCATCGCCGACTGTCTCACTACCCTCGACGAGCAAATCTCTGCACAGAGCCGAAGACTGGAAGTCCTCAAGCAGTACAAGCAAGGCCTGCTGCAGCAGCTTTTCCCATCCCGGGAGGAGATTGAAGCATGAGCGCAACTCCGTTTGCCGATTTGAATACCTTGGCCGCACATCTACGCCAAGAGCTGCAGGACAAGAAATTCATTCTCCTCTACGCCTACAATTGCACGGGCAAGACCCGGCTTTCCACCGCTTTCAAGGACCTCGGCAAACACGGAGACGAACGCGACACGCTCTACTTCAACGCCTTCACCGAAGACTTGTTCTTTTGGGATAACGACCTCAAGAACGATCGCGAACGCGTGCTCAGGCTCAACCGCGATTCCCGCTTCTTTGCCGGGTTGGAGCAAATGGAGATGGACAACCGTATCCGCCCGCTGCTGAACCGGTACGCCGACTTCGATTTCAAAATTGACACAGACGATTGGGAAGTGAGCTTTTCCCGGTATATTACGAAAGGTGAAGGTGATGCGGCGAAGACCGAACCAATTGAAGACATTAAGGTGTCTCGCGGCGAAGAGAATATCTTCATTTGGTGCTTCTTTCTCGCCATCGTCCAGCTCGCGATTGACGGCGCCGATCCCTACAAATGGGTCAAATACGTCTATATTGATGATCCCATTTCATCACTCGATGAACATAACGCAATCGCGGTGGCGAACCACCTGGCGCAACTGCTCAGTAAGTCGAACAATACGCCGAGGACGGTCATTTCCACGCACCACACCCTTTTCTTCAACGTCATGAGCAATGAGTTGAAAAAGAAGGCAAGAAAATACTTCCTAGGCAGACCGCAAGACTCACAAAGCTATTTGCTTCGGGACACGGGCAACACGCCATTCTTCCAGCACGTTGCGAACCTAGCCGATCTGGAGCAGGCTCAAAAGGAAGGGAAGCTGTATACGCATCACTTCAACATGTTGCGTTCGATCATGGAAAAAACCGCTAGCTTTCACGGGTACGGAAATTTCGGTGATTGCATCCGGCCAGCCGCAGACGACCCCGACAAGACTCTGTACGCTCGCGTGGTTAACATCATGAGCCACGGAAATTACTCGCTTTACGAACCAATCGAGATGTTGGAGGAGAACAAAGCCCTGTTTAAGACGATTCTGGAGGACTTCCGAAAGAATTTTCCGTTCAATCCTGACCCGTTCGAAGAAATGACCAGGGAAGTGGAATCTGCATGAACGACCGAGATAAAACACAACTGGGAAAAACCCTTTGGGGCATTGCCGACGACCTGCGCGGCGCGATGAATGCGGACGATTTCCGCGACTACATGCTGTCGTTCCTGTTCCTGCGCTACCTGTCAGACAATTACGAGGCGGCCGCGCAAAAAGAACTGGGACGAGATTATCCTCAGGTCGAGGGCGACGGTCGCCGGGTGCCGCTGGCCATCTGGTATGCCAACAATCCTGATGACGTGGCCGATTTCGAAAAGCAGATGCGCCGCAAGGTGCACTATGTCATCAAACCGGATCACCTTTGGACCAGCATCGCGAACCTGGCCCGTACGCAGAATGGTGAACTGCTCAACACGCTGCAAGCAGCTTTCAAATATATCGAGACGGAGTCCTTCCAGAGTACTTTCCAAGGACTGTTCTCCGAAATCAATCTGGCGTCGGACAAGCTCGGAAAGAGATACGAAGAGCGCAATACCAAGCTTTGCACCATTATTCAAAAGATCGCCGAAGGATTGACGCAATTCTCGACCGACGCCGACACGTTAGGAGACGCCTACGAATATCTGATTGGCCAGTTTGCCGCCGGTTCCGGCAAGAAGGCGGGCGAGTTTTATACGCCGCAGCAGATTTCTAGCATTTTGTCTGGCATCGTCACGCTGGACAGCCAGGAGCCGAAAACAGGGAAGAAAGCCAAGCTGGATAGTGTTATGGACTTTGCCTGTGGTTCCGGTTCGCTGCTCCTCAACGTGCGCAAGCGGATGGGGTCGCACGGCATTGGCAAGATTTTTGGCCAGGAAAAAAACATCACCACCTACAACTTGGCGCGCATGAACATGCTGCTCCACGGGGTGAAGGATTCGGAGTTTGAAATCTTCCACGGCGACACGCTGATCAATGATTGGGAAATGTTGCGCGAGACCAACCCGGCCAAGAAACCTCATTTCGACGCCGTAGTGGCAAATCCGCCGTTCAGCTACCGCTGGGATCCCAGTGAAGCCATGGGCGACGATGCGCGCTTCAAGAATTACGGAGTCGCACCCAAATCCGCTGCCGATTTCGCCTTCTTATTGCACGGCTTCCATTACCTGAAGGACGAAGGCGTCATGGCGATTATTCTGCCCCATGGCGTGCTATTCCGTGGTGGAGCGGAAGAGCGAATTCGCACCAAGCTGCTGACGGATGGGCACATTGATACTGTCATCGGCCTGCCCGCCAATTTGTTCTATTCCACCGGCATCCCGGTGTGCATTCTGGTGCTAAAAAAATGCAAGAAACCGGACGACGTGCTCTTCATCAACGCCAGCGAGCACTTCGAGAAAAGCAAACGGCAGAACCGCCTGCGGGACGAAGACATCGACAAGATTGTTGAGACCTACCGATTCCGTAAGGAGGAGGAGCGCTATTCAAAACGAATCCCGATGGAGCGGATTAAGGAGGAAGGCTACAACCTGAACATATCCCGCTACATCAGTACCGCAATAGCCGAATCAGAAATCGACTTGGCGGCGATTCATGGCGAATTGGAAACGATCGAAAACGCAATCCAGAAGGCAACGATTAAACACAATCAATTTCTAAAAGAGCTTGGCTTGCCGCCATTGCCGTCACCCGATTCGAATTCGTCGAAAGAGTAGACTGCGCATTAGCAACAAACATCCCCGCTTGGCATTCGAGGTGCGATGATTGGGTCTCGGCGACTATTCATCTCTCAGCCACAGCGACAGCATCGACTTCTTGCCTTTCCATTCTTTTCCGCCGGTTCTAAAGTCGGCCCGTATGAGGGCATTTTTCATGTACTCGCTGGAGGTGGTCGTGACCTGCCCCCATTTTCCGCACACGGATCATACGACGTTTTGGTCTTGCTTGGTTTCTAAAATACCCGCCGCCGGAGCTGTGGGAATGTGGGAAACGCCGGAGGCGAATGCCGAGGCGTTTT
>Ga0187887_10001465_pt1 | contig 20335 bp, 17 predicted proteins | sample June2016WEW_7_10_FD_132977 | JGI IMG/M metagenome (GOLD analysis project Ga0187887, IMG submission 132977) | Peatland microbial communities from SPRUCE experiment site at the Marcell Experimental Forest, Minnesota, USA - June2016WEW_7_10 | ecosystem: Environmental > Terrestrial > Soil >... | reverse complement strand
GCCTCGCCGGCCTGGCCCATGCCGGGCACGATCGATAGCGGTTCGGTCTCCCCGGAGGCCGGTGCTGGGCGCACCGGCCGCATCCAGCCCGGTGGCGTTCCCGCAGGCTCTGTCTCGGACTGGACCGTCTCGGACTGGCCCGGGCCGGACTGGCCCGGGCCGGACTGGCCCGGGCCGGACTGGCCCGGGCCGGGCGTGGTGCCCGGCGGCACGGCGACCGTGGGTGATTCCGTCGTGGGCATCCCCGCCATGGGCGCGTCCACCGAGGGTGACTCTTCCGTGGGCGGCAGGATCGCAGGTGTTTCCACGGGGGGCGTTCGTGCCGCAGGCGTCTTCGCGGGGACCGCCGTCGCCTCGGGCGAGTCCGCCTGGCGCGGGACGGCCGGGGCCGGTTCCGGCTGCGGCGCCGGCGTCCCTGATTCCGCGGGCTTCGGCTCGTCCGGCCCGGTCAGCCCCCGGTGAGGCCACGCCCTCGGCTTGCGCGCCTCGGCCGGCCCTGCCCGCCGGGCTGCGGCCGGGGCGGGAGCCGGCCCCCGCCGGGACTCCTTGCTGGGTTTCCAGAGCGTCGGCGGGGCGGCGGCCGCCCCCCGCCGCCGGGCGCTGTACAGGCGCTCACGCTCCCGCTTGGCGAGGTCCTCCGGCTCGCCCAGGGCGGTCAGCGTGCTCAGCACGTCATCGGCCTCGGCCGACGCGAGCGGGCCGACTTGGGCCTCGATGGCCGCCCGGGTCCGCCCGACGAACAGCAGCCGGTCGCCCTTGGGCAGGACCTTCGTCGCGGCGTCCGACACATGGCCGAGGTACTCCCGGATCATCTGCTGTGCGGATGGCAGCGGAGCGGGGCGGCGCCTCATGTTTCGATAATCCCCCGGAACCGGGCCATTGTGGAGTGGGCACGCTATCAGCCACACAGTGTCACCAACGAGGCAGGTACGCCAAAGGGCGGCCCCGGAGATATCCCGGGGCCGCCCTTCCGGCCGGTACGGAGGGGCCGCGGTGAAGCCGGCCCCCCCGCAAGGACTCGCGAGGTCCGGGGGCTGAGCCCCCGGCCGCGTCAGAAGTCCATGTCGCCGCCGCCTGGGGCGGCCGGCGCCTGAGCCTTCTCCGGCTTTTCCGCCACGACTGCCTCGGTGGTGAGGAACAGCCCGGCGATGGAGGCGGCGTTCTGCAGCGCAGAACGGGTCACCTTGGCCGGGTCGATGATCCCGGCCTTGAACATGTCGACGTACTCGCCGGTCGCGGCGTCGAGCCCCTGACCGGCAGGCAGCGTCTTGACCTTCTCGACCACGACGCCGCCCTCGAGGCCGGCGTTCACCGCGATCTGCTTGAGCGGCTCCTCGACGGCACGGCGGACGATGGTCGCGCCAGTCGCCTCGTCACCCGTCAGCTCGAGCTTCTTGAAGGCGCTGGCCCCCGCGTGCAGCAGGGCCACGCCACCGCCAGGGACAACGCCCTCTTCGACGGCGGCCTTCGCGTTGCGCACCGCGTCCTCGATGCGGTGCTTGCGCTCCTTCAGCTCGACCTCGGTGGCTGCACCGGCCTTGATGACGGCCACGCCGCCAGCCAGCTTCGCCAGCCGCTCCTGGAGCTTCTCGCGGTCGTAGTCCGAGTCGGTGTTCTCGATCTCGGCGCGGATCTGGTTCACCCGGCCGGAGATCTGCTCGGGGTCGCCAGCGCCGTCCACGATGGTCGTCTCGTCCTTGGTAACGACGACCTTCCGGGCCCGGCCGAGCAGGTCGAGGTCGGCGTTCTCGAGCTTGAGACCGACTTCCTCGCTGATGACCTGCGCGCCGGTGAGGATGGCGATGTCACCGAGCATGGCCTTGCGCCGGTCACCGAAGCCGGGCGCCTTCACCGCGACGGACTTGAACAGGCCGCGGATCTTGTTGACGACCAGGGTCGCGAGGGCTTCGCCCTCGACGTCCTCGGCGATGATGGCGAGCGGCTTGCCCGACTGGACAACCTTGTCGAGCAGCGGGAGCAGGTCCTTGTTCGCCGACGTCTTGGAGTTCGTGACCAAGATGTACGGGTCATCGAGGACTGCTTCCATCCGCTCCGGGTCGGTCACGAAGTACGGCGAGATGTACCCCTTGTCGAAGCGCATGCCCTCGGTGAGCTCAAGCTCGAGGCCGAAGGTGTTGCTCTCCTCGACGGTGATGACGCCTTCCTTGCCGACCTTGTCCATCGCCTCGGCGATCATCTCGCCGATCGCGGGGTCCCCGGCGGAGATGGAGGCGGTCGAAGCGATCTGCTCCTTGGTCTCCACGTCCTTGGCGAGCTTGGACAGTTCCTCGCTCACCCGCTCGACCGCGGCCTCGATGCCCCGCTTGAGGGACATCGGGTTCGCGCCCGCCGCGACGTTGCGCAGGCCCTCACGGACCAGCGCCTGCGCCAGCACGGTGGCCGTGGTGGTGCCGTCACCCGCAACGTCGTCGGTCTTCTTTGCTACTTCCTTGACCAGCTCCGCGCCGATCTTCTCCCACGGGTCCTCGAGCTCGATCTCCTTGGCGATGGACACGCCATCGTTGGTGATCGTGGGAGCGCCCCACTTCTTCTCGAGCACCACGTTCCGGCCCTTCGGGCCGAGGGTTACCTTCACGGCGTCCGCGAGCTGGTTCATACCGCGCTCGAGGCCGCGCCTCGCGTCCTCATCGAACGCGATCATCTTGGCTGCCATAGGCTCCAGTCCTCCCGGGACTTGGTGGCTTTTGTGTGAATCGGGCCGACGCCCGCGACGGCCGACCCCCCCGGCGGACAGTCCCATCCTGCCGCCGGCGAGGCCTCATCGCCCCGATTCCCGCCCTGGAGTTGTCACTCTCATGCCGAGAGTGCCAACGCCTTGTTTAGCACTCTCCGCATGAGAGTGCAAGCCGGGCCGGGACGCGGCGAGACCCGTCCCCCGGCGCACGGAAATGGCGTCCGACCTGGTCATACGGGGGGAAGTCTGTGAAATGGGCCGCCGCCGGCCGGGACGCTCGCACGCTGTAAGCGAACACACGGCGCAGGGACGGGGGCCGCAGGCAGACCTAGCGGCCCGCGTTACGCCCGAAGGCGCTACTGGTGACGTCGTCAGGTACTCAGTACCTGAAGGGTAAGCCCGCGGCATGCCCCGGGCCCCTGGTGGCCCGGCCCCCGTTCCCGGGCACCGGGCCACCAGCCGAACTGCGAGGCAGAGCTAACCCACAGCCCGGACGGCCTCCGCCTGCGGGCCGCGGTCACTCTGCGTGATCTCGAATTCGACCCGCTGCCCCTCTTCGAGGCTGCGGTAGCCATCCATCTGGATGGCGGAGAAGTGCACGAACACGTCCCTGCCACCGTCGACCGCGATGAAGCCGTAGCCCTTGTCCGCGTTGAACCACTTGACGGTGCCCTGAGCCATTACCCAACAACTCCCTAACTCCGCTCGGGCCTCGGGTTCCACCCTTGCCTTTGCGGAACCCGTCGATCGCGGCGCGGGTTAGGCTTGGGCAAGCCAGGCTTACCGTTGCCCCGAACCGACAGCGACCGGACACGACCTTACCCCGTGCGGTAGGCGTTCGGGACCTGTAACTCCCCGAACGCGGCCGCGCCCGTTTCCGCGTCTGGCCAGGCCCATGGACGCTTGCAGAGATCCTGGGCGAAGAAAGCCGGGCCGGTCAGCACGGGATCATCCCCCCGCGACGGCAGGAATCACGGACACGTGCGCCCCGGCCGGGACCGGCGTATCGAGGCCCTGGGCGAACCTGACATCTTCCTCGCCCACGTACACGTTGACGAACCGGCGCAGCTGGCCGGAGTCATCCACGATCCGGCCCCGGATGCCCGGGTAGCTGACGTCCAGTCCGGCTATGACCTCGCGCAACGTGCCCGGATCGGCGTTGACCTCCGCCGCGCCGCCGGTGAAGGTACGCAAGATGGTGGGGATACGGACGGACACGGTCATGCCGGGGCCTGCCTTTCCTGAGAGCGTGAGACCAGCTCAACGCCGTCGAACGGGTCCTTTAGTGCCGCGTGATCGACGCCCGCTCCAAGGCCGGCTGATCGCGGCCGGTTCAGGGGCCGGGCCGGGGCGTCGGGGTCAGAGCGGCTGGCCGCCGGAGGGGCCGCCCAGCGAGGCCTCGAAGGCCAGGAACGCGTCCAGCGTCGGGCGGATCGCCGATGTGGTGTTCGCCGCGTCAGCCACGGCGTCGAGCGTCTTGAAGCCGTCACCCGAGTTGATGATCACCGTCTCGGCGTCCGGGTCCAGCTGGCCCGAGGCCAGCAGGCTGCGCAGCACGCCCAGCGTCACCCCGCCGGCTGTCTCGCCGAAGATGCCCTCGGTGGTGGCCAGCAGCCGCATGGCCGACACCACGGCCTCATCGTCCACGTCGGCCACCACGCCGCCGGTGCGGCGCACCACGTCGAGCACGTAGGGCCCGTCGGCAGGGTTCCCGATGGCGAGCGACTTGGCGATGGTGGCCGGCCGGACCGGCTGGACCACGTCGTGGCCCTGCCGGAACGCCTCCGCCACCGGCGAGCAGCCGGTGGCCTGGGCGCCGAACACCTTGTACGGGGTGTCCTCGACCAGGCCGAGGCTCACCAGCTCGCGGAACGCCTTGTCGATCTTGACGAGCTGAGCGCCGGAGGCGACCGGCACGACGATCTGCTCGGGCAGCCGCCAGCCGAGCTGCTCGGCGATCTCGAAGCCGATGGTCTTGGAGCCCTCCGCGTAGTACGGCCGGACGTTGACGTTGACGAAGGCCCAGTCCTCGCGGTCATCGGCCAGCTCGGAAGCCAGCCGGTTCACGTCGTCGTAGCTGCCCTGCACCGGCACCATGGTGCCGCCGTAGACACTGGTGGCGATGATCTTCTGCGGCTCCAGGTCGGAAGGGATGAGCACGACCGACCGGATACCCGCCCGGGCCGCGGCGGCCGCGACCGCATTCGCGAGGTTGCCCGTGGACGGGCAGGCGAGCACCTTGAAGCCGAGTTCCACCGCGGCCGCGAGCGCGACGGCCACTACCCGGTCCTTGAAGGAGTGGGTGGGGTTGGCCCGCTCGTCCTTCACCCACAGGCTGCGCAGCCCGAGTTCACGCCCCAACTGCCCGGCGTGCACCAGGCGGGTCCAGCCCGGCTCGGTGTTGGGTGTGGAGGCCACGTCCGGGGGCACCGGCAGCAGGCTGGCGTAACGCCAGATGCTGGCCGGGCCCGCCTCGATGGCGGCCCGGTCCAGCTTCGGATAGTCGTAGCGGACCTCGAGCGGCCCGAAGCATTCGGCGCACGCGTGGGTGGAGCCCAGCGGGTAGGTCTGGCCGCATTCCCGGCAGCTCAGGCCAGTGGCGTAGCCGAACCGGGAAGGCGTCGGCGAGGCAGGGGTACTTGCGAGTTGTGTGCTCACGTGGCGAGGCCTTTCTCCTCATCTGCCCCAGCGGCCGGATGGCCGAGGGCCGGACTTGGCACCTGTCACGGGAATGGCCTCGCGGGCACACCTCACCGTGATGGTTGCCGGGGCTTCACCGGGCCGTATCCCTCCACCCCTCTGGATGAGCGTTATGAAGTTGTACCCACCACTCTATCTGATCCACTTCCGGTGGTCCCAGGCTGATCCGGCTAGCCTCGCGTGCATGGACGAGAGCGGCGGTCAGCCGCGCCCAGCGGCGAGCGGGGGGCCGGCGGGAGACGCCTCCCCGGGCCCTTACAGCGGCGGTCGGGTGCTCCTCGCTTCTAACCGGGGGCCCGTCTCATTCGCCGTGGGGCAGGACGGCTCGCTAGTGGCCCGGCGGGGCGCTGGCGGCCTGGTCTCCGGCCTTTCCTCGGTCAAGGACCACGCCGACGTGCTGTGGGTGTGCGCGGCGCTGAGCGATGCGGACCGGACCGCGGCCCGCTCCGCCCCGGACGGGCGCCTCGACACCGAGCTGACCCCGGGGAAGTCAGCCGTCCAGATGCTGGACCTCCCGGCCGCCACCTTCCAGCGGGCCTACAACTCGGTGGCCAATTCCACGCTCTGGTTCGTGCATCACATGCTCTACGACACACCCAACCAGCCCGGCTTCGGGCTCGCGTTCCGCCGCGAATGGGAGTCGTTCCGGGCCTACAACGCCGCGTTCGCGGACGCGCTGGCCGACGGGGCCGGGACGGACGAGGGGCGCGGCGAGGTCGGCGTGGGCCAGGTCAGGGCGATGATCCAGGACTATCACCTGCCGCTCGTGCCGCGGATGCTCGCCGAGCGGCGTCCTGACGTCAGGATCGCGCATTTCTCGCACACACCGTGGGCGCCCCCGGACTACTACCGCCTGCTGCCGGACGAGGTGGGCCGCGAGGTGCTGGACGGGATACTCGGCGCGGATCACGCCGGCTTTCTCTGCCGTCGCTGGGCCGACGCCTTCCTCGACTGCTGCGTTCAGTTCCTCGGCGCGTCGGTGGACCGGGCGGCCGGTACCGTCCGGTACAAGGGCAAGCTGACCTCGGTCGCCGTGCACCCGCTCGGCGTGGACGCGGACGAACTGCGGCAGCGGGCGGCGGCCCCGGATGTCCAGGGCCAGGTTGCGGCGCTGACCGCCATCACGGCGGGCCAGCGTCTCATCGTCCGCGTGGACCGCACCGAGCTGTCCAAGAACATCGTCCGCGGCCTGGCCGCCTATCGCGAGCTGCTCATTACCCACCCGGAATGGCGCGGCCAGGTGACCCATCTGGCGTTCGCCTACCCGTCCCGGCATGATCTTCCCGAATACCGCGAGTACACGGCACGGGTCCTGCGGATGGCCGGCGAGATCGAGGACGAGTTCGGCACCGACGCCTGGAACCCGCTGATCCTCCAGGTAAACGACGACTACCCGCGCTCGCTGGCCGCCTACCGCCTCGCCGACGTTCTGCTGGTCAACCCGATCCGGGACGGGATGAACCTGGTGGCCAAGGAGGGGCCGATCCTGTCCGAGCGGGCCTGCGCCCTTGTCCTGTCCACGGAGGCCGGCGCGGCCGCCGAGCTGGGCGGGGACGCGCTGATGGTGAACCCGTTCGACGTCAGGCAGACCGCGGAGGCGCTGCACCAGGCGCTCACCATGCCAGAGAGTGAGCGAGCCCGGCGGAACGCCGGGCTCGTGTCGGCGGGCGCGGCGTTCCCGCCCAGTGCCTGGCTGCAATCCCAGCTCGACGCGCTCGCGAGGTAATTCCCTGGGGCCGCTTCCCGGGATACCTGGGGCCGCTTCCCGGGATAATGGGAGGCCTGGAGCCGATCACGGTCGCCGGTATCGCCGAATTGAGGTGGTGTGACCCAGTGAGCGGGCTGGTAGCCGCGGCCCTGACCGTGCTGTGCCTGCCGTTCCTCGCCGCGCGGGTGGCAGGCGGCCAGCCGCCGAACCCGGGCCCGAAGCTGGCCGCGCTGGCCCCCGCCGGAATCCTGCCCGCCGTCGCCGGGGTCGTGGTGGGGGCGTTGTCTTCGTGGTGGCTCGCGCTGATCCTGGCTGTGCCCGCGCTGGTCCTGCTGGCCTGGCAGCTGCCCCCGGTCCGGTGGGCCCGCCGGGCCCCAGGCCCGGCGGGCCCCGGCGGCCAGGGCACGCCGCTGCGGGTGCTGAGCATGAACGTCAAGGGGGGCACGGCTGACGCGGAGGCCATCGCCGCCATCGTGGCCGCGCTCGAAGTGGATGTTCTCGCGGTCCAGGAACTGACCGGCGGGCTCGTGCAGCGGCTGGCCCTGACCGGGCTGACGGACGTCCTGCCACACTCCCAGCTCGAGCCGCGCGAGAGCTCGGCCGGCACCGGGCTCTGGGCCCGCTGGCCACTTACCTCCGTGCCCCCGGTGGACGGGCTGATCGCAGCGGCCCCCCGGGCCCGCATCGACCCTCCCGGCTTGCTGTCCGTCACGATCACCGCCGTGCACCCGGTCGCCCCGGTGGCGGACCGGGAACATATCTGGCGGCAGGAGCTTGGGCTGATCCAGGCGGCCCTGGCTGACACCAGCGGCCCGCAGCTGGCGGCCGGGGACTTCAACGCCAGCCGGGACCACCGCGCGTTCCGTGCCCTGCTCAGGTCGGGCTTCGTGGACTGCGCCGACGCCGCCCGCCAGCGGGTCTGGCCGGGTTTCACCTGGCCCGCGGACCGGCGCTTTCCGCCGCTGATGCGGCTGGATCACGTGCTGGCCTCACGCGGGGCCGTGGTGCACGAAACCAGGACCGTCCGCGTTCCCGGCAGCGATCACCTGGGCGTGCTGGCCGTGCTCGATTTCCGCTCCGCCGGCTGAGCACCGGCAGGCCGTTACCCTGGCGGGCGGCCCCGGGCGGCCCCGGCCAGGGAGCCGAGCAGGGCGACGACGCCGTCCGGCCCGTCCACCACCAGGTCGGCTCGCCCCGCCAGCGCGGTCACCTCGGCGGAGCCGCTGAACACGGTGAGCCCTGATACGCCATCACCGCGCAGCGCACGCACGGCGTCGAAGGCGGCCACGTCTCCGAGGTCGTCTCCGCAGAACATGACGGCGGACGGCCGTCGTTGCTGAACGAGGCTGTGCAGGGCCTGGCCCTTGTCCATGCCCTGCGGCCGCAGCTCGATCACCATGCGCCCCGGCTCGACGGCCAGCCCGTGTCGCGCGGCCAGGCCGGCCAGCGGGTCGCGGAGGCGGTCCAGGGCCGCCTGCGGATCAGCCGCCTGCCGGGTGTGCACCGCGACGGCGTGGCCCTTGTCCTCGATCCGCGTCCCGTCCGGCGCGCCCGCCACGGCGAGCAGTCCGGGCAGCTCGGCGCGGGCCGCCTCGACCCCGGCCTGCGACGGGGGCGACTCGAGCACCCCGTCCGCCCAGCGCTCGAGGCCGTAGTGGCCGAGCACGACGAGGCCCGGGACCGCCTGGAACCCGCCCAGATCCACGGCGGACGCGGCCGGACGGCCGGTGATCACCGCGAGGGTGCCGACCACGGCAGCCACCTGCCGCAGGGCCGGGACCGCCCCTGGATGCGCCCGGGCCGCGGCCGGGTCGGCCACGATGGGGGACAGCGTCCCGTCGAAGTCCAGCGCGACGATGCCGTGGCCCGGATCGGCGAGCAGCGCAGCCAGCCCGGCGCGCCCTTCGGGGGTTACCGGAACTGGCAGGGTCGCAGCACCTGTCGCGGGCCCGCTCACCAGGACGGGCCGTCGCGCCGGTCGGGGCCGGCCGAGCGCATCCGGTGCCGCCTGGCTCGCTGCCGGCGTAGCCGGGTCACCAGGGCCGGGTCGAACACGAGCGCCTCCGGACGGTCAATGAGGTCGTTAAGCAGCTGGTAGTAACTGGTCGCAGTCATGCCCAGGGCGTCGCGGATCTCCTGCTCCTTCGCGCCAGGCGACCGCCACCAGCCACGCTCGAAGGCGAGGACCCGCATTTCGCGTTCGGACAGCGCCGCCATCTGCCCTCCAGTACCGCGCCCGCAGCTTCATCCTAGGGCGGCACTAGCCGGTGTGCCCACGACCCCGTACGCTCAGCCTTCGTGGCTTCATTCGACTGCATAACGTTCCTTACTGACTACGGCCTGGAGGACGGGTTCGTCGCCGCCTGCCATGGGGTCGCCGCTCGCGTCACCCCCGGGATCAGGCTGATCGACATCACCCATCTCGTGCCGCCCGGCGATGTGCGCCGCGGCGCCGCCGTGCTGGCCCAGACCATCCCCTACCTGCCGCCAGGCGTTCACGTCGCGGTGGTGGACCCGGGAGTCGGGACCGCACGCCGCGGGATCGCGGTGGCTGCCGGGGAGTCCATCCTGGTCGGCCCGGACAACGGGCTGCTGTCCTGGGCCGTGGCCGCGCTCGGTGGGGCGACCGCAGCCTGCCAGCTGACCAACGGCGAGCTGTGGCTGCACCCGGTGTCCCCCACGTTCCACGGCCGGGACATCTTCACCCCGGTCGCCGCGCACCTGGCGGGCGGCGCCGACCTGGCCTCGGTCGGCACGCCTGTCGACCTCGCGGACCTGGTGACGCTGCCCGCGCCGACCAGCCGGGTGCACGACGGCGAGGCCGAGGGCGAGGTGATGTCGGTGGACAGGTTCGGCAACGTCCAGCTGTCCATCGCGGCCTCCGACGCCGACCGGCTGGGCCTGGGTTTCGGCTCGCCGGTGGTGGTCCGCTGCGGGCGGCGCCAGCTGACGGTGCCGTACCTGGAGACGTTCGCCGCGGTGGCCCCCGGGGAGATCGTCGCCTTCACGGACAGCGCCGGGCTCATCTCACTGGCGGTGAACGGCGGCGACGCCGCGGAGCAGCTCGGGCTGCCTCCCGGCGCCCATGTCCGGCTGTCCGCGGCCATGCCTGCCTGAGCCGTCCGCTCCGCCCTCGGAAACCTCCCGAACGTGGCAGAATGCCCGGGGGATGATGGGAGGGTTAGCGCATGGCGCAGCGGCTCCGGAGCCGGGCGACGGCGGCTGTCGCCACGGGTCTCGCAGCGACCTGCATCGGGGTTGCGGCGGCGCCTGCGTTCGCGGGCACGGTCCGTGACCAGGAGTGGTGGCTCACCTCACTGCATGTGACCCAGGCCTGGCTTTCCAGCCGGGGCACCGGGGTCACAGTGGCCGTGCTGGACACTGGTGTGGACCCCACCCAGCCCGACCTGGCCGGCTCGGTGATCACCGGACGGGATTTCACCGGCTCCGGCCGGACCGCGGGCGGCCCGTTCTGGGGCGTCCACGGCACGGCGATGGCCAGCATCATCGCCGGGCACGGGGATGGCCCGCACCACGCCGACGGCATCATCGGGGTCGCTCCTCAGGCGAAGATCCTGTCCGTGCGGGTCACGCTTGAGAACAAGGACCCGCTGCTGGCCAGCCCGACCGTGGTGGCCGCGCTGCCCACGGCGATCGCCCGCGGCATCCGGTACGCGGTCGGGCACGGCGCGCAAGTCATCGACCTGCCCCTGGACCCGGCCGCACAGGCCGGCGGGACCACCCCGGGCGGCAGCCCGGCGGAGCGCAGCGCGGTCGAGGCGGCGCTGGCCAAGGGCGTCGTCCTGGTGGCCCCCTCCGGCGACAACGGCGCCGGGAGCGACACGATCAACTACCCGGCCGCCTACCCGGGCGTGATCTCGGTCGGCGCGTTCAGCCAGGGCTTCGTCAAGGCGCCGTTCACCAACCAGCAGCCCTACGCCACGCTGACTGCGGCCGGCAACGGCGTCATCGCGGCGAACGGCCTGACCGGCTACGCCAAGCTGAAGAGCACCAGCGCGGCGAGCGCCGTGGTGGCCGGCATCGCCGCCCTGATCCGCTCACAGTTCCCCACGCTCACCCCGGCCCAGGTGGAGCAGGCCCTGACCAGCAGCACCGCGTTCCGCCATACGGACGGCCGGAAGGACGGCTCCGGGTTCGGCACCGCCGACGCGGCGGCCGCGCTGCTCGCGGCGGCCAACATCAACGCGACGCCGGCCAGTTCGGCGTCGCCGGGCACGGCGGACCCCACTCCGCCGGCCCCCCCGAAGGTCCACGTGACCACCAAGAGCCTCTGGCAGGCCGTGCGCATCCCGGTGCTCGGTCTCGTGGCCCTGGCGCTGCTCGCGCTCATCATCCTGATCAGCGTGCGGGTGCGGCAGCGGCGTGCGCTCGATGCCCAGCTGGCTCCGCTGCAGGCCGCGGCGCGGGCTTCGCGGGCGCAGGCGGCGGCCAGCATGACCGGCATGGGCAGCCCGGGTCCGGGCTACGGGCCACCCCCGGGTGCTGCGGTGCCGGGCCGTGTCCCGGCCAGCAGCGAACCAGGGCACGGCTCCGGGAACTTCGGGCTGGCCAGCGCCGGCCCGGGCGACCCGGGTCTGGCTGGCCGAGTTCCTGCGGGCACGGGCTCGGCGGGCCGGGCGGCGGCCACTGGGTTCGCCAGCGGCGGGCCGGGCGGCGGCGGGCGGCCCGGCAGCGGACGGCCGCTGTCAGCATCGGTCGCGCGCCCGTCGGTCAGCGGCAAGCCGCCTTGGGAAGAGCAGGAGCCGGCAGCCCCGGCTCCTGCCCCGCCGCAACCGGGCCGGGCGGAGGCCAGGTTCCTGCTGCCCGGCCGCGGGCTGGGCAGCATGGACGCGGCGGGCAGCAGGCCGGCTGCGGGCGGCTCCGCTGGCGGCGGCTCCGCTGGCGGCGGCCCCGCTGGCGGCGGCCCTGCTGATGGCGGTCCGGCCCGCGCCAGTTCCCGCGCCGACAGTTCCCCCCCGGGGAGCGAAGGCACGAGCACCCTGAACCTGGGCGGCTGGAGCCTGGGCAAGCCCAGCGGCGGCACGGGCCGGGTGGGCGCCCGCAACGGCGCCCCCGAAACGGGCAGCTCAACCACGGGCAGCTCAACCACGGGCAGCACAACCACCGGCAGCACAACCACCGGCAGCACAACCACCGGCAGCACAACCACCGGCAGCACCGGCACAGGGAAAGCAGCGACCGGGAACACCGGCAGAGGAAAGGGCACGACGGGGGCGGGAAGCACCGGCCCCGGGTCCCCGGGGCCGCTGACCGGGATCGGCGGTACCGGTTCGAACAGGGCCGCGGCCGAGGCCCGGGCCCGTTTCGGTCCCTCGCCCTTCGACGACCCCTCGTTCGAGATTCCCGCGTTCGGCCCCTCGGCCGCCGGCGGCTCCCCGCCCGACGACCGCGCGTTCGGCGAGCCCGTGCCGGGCAGACCCACACTGGGTGCGGCCACACCGGGTGCCTTCAGGCTGGGCACGCCGCCGCCGGGGAAATCAGCGCCAGGCGCCCCCGCGGATGCCGTCCGCGCAGCTCCGCCTGCGGGGAATGCTGGCTCGCGTGGCCCGGGCCGCCACGGCGCGGCGCGTGGCGTCGCGGGCGGGAACTCCCCGGGGACGACTAGCGGAGCCGGCCCGGAGGGCCCCGCCGCGGGCTGGGCTGGCGACGGCCCGCCCGCAGCGGTGCCGCCCCTGGGGTCCGCGCAGCGGCTGAACCCGGTGCGGGCGCCCGGGACGAGCGGTCACCCGCCCTGGGAGCCAGCCGAGAAGCCAGCGAGCGAGCTTCCGTGGATGGACGCGCCCGGCTCCGGTCAGGGCCGGCTGGTCCCGCCCCGGCGCGCCTTCCCGGTGAACGCCGAAGGGCCAGCTGCCGGTCCGGCCGTCAGCGGTGTGAGCACCGTTGGCCTGGGTGCGGGTGGCCTGGGTGCCGGCGGCCTGGGTGCGGAGCGGACCGGCGCCGGCCGGCCACTGGGCGCCAGCAGGCCGGCCGACCAGCCGACCACGACTGACTCCGGGCTGGCCCGCCGCAGGCCGAAAAGCCAGAGCCCGTTCCCCGAACTGGTTGGCCCGCCGCCCGGGATGGACCCGCCGCCCGGCAGCCGGTCCGGCGAGGACACCGAGGGCACCAGCAGGCCCATGTACTCGTGGAATCCATCGGACACCACGGAGGCCTTCCCCGCGGTCCCGCCCCCGGGAGACTCGCGCCCGGGCTAGGTGCACCCTGCCACCCGGGCCACCGGGCTGCGGGTCCTACTCGGAGGACCCCTCGCCGTTCATTTCCGCCTTGCGGACTGAGGCGTACATGGGCACGTATTCCTGCCCGGACAGGTCGTGGATGGCCTGGATGACCTCGTCCGTGATACCGCGACGGGCCCTGCCTGGCGCGGTCTCCTGGTACGCCTCGAACGTGAGCGGCTTGCCGATCCGCATCGACACCTGATGCAGCCGTGGCACCACGTGCCCGGGCGGCAGGATCCGGTCGGTGCCCATCATCGCCACCGGGATCACGGGCAGGCCGGAGTTCATCGCAAGCCAGGCCACGCCGGTGCGGCCGCGGTACAGCCGCCCGTCCGGTGACCGGGTGCCCTCGGGGTAGATGCCGAACAGCTGGCCGCGGCGCAGCAGGGCCAGCGCCGCCTCCAGCATGTCCTGCGCGGCCCGGGCCTGCGCCCGGTCCACGGACAGCTGCTTGGTGGCGCGCAGGTAGGTGCCGGCGACCCGCTGTGCCACACTCCGGCCGGTGAAGTACTCCGACTTCGCGGCGAAGGTGAGCGGGCGGTCGAGCATCAGCGGAAGGAAGATGGAGTCCACGATGGACAGGTGGTTGGACGCCAGGATGGCGCCGCCCTCGGGTGGGATGTACTCCAGGCCGGTGATCCGCGGCCGCCAGAGGAGTCGCAAGACTGGACCGGCCACAACCCTGGACAGCTGGTACTGCACCCGATAGCTCCTGGAATGTCGATCCGCCTCGCTGCTCAAAGATATCCGGGGTCAGCCGCGGCGGAGGAGGCTCGGCGCTGATCCGCGTCCGCCGGCGCCGCCGGCCAGCCGGGGCTCCCGCTCAGCCCACCTCAGCTGGCGCAGATATTCTGGCTGGCCGTCCGGGACGAGAAGCTCGGCGAAGGGGTGGGGGTAGTCGACTGGGCCGTGCCCTCGGTCTGGGTCGTGGTGCCGTAGTTACTGCCCAGCAGGAGGACGAGCCGGTCGCTGGTGCCCGGGACCTCCTGGATGGCTGAGCCGGGCACCTTGGCCTCCAGCAGCCTGGCCTGTGCCCCGTGACCCGCGTGGTACTCGATCACCGTCTCGGTGATGTCCTGCGTGGACTCCTGGGTCATGCCCGTCACGTTGAAGCCCTTTTGCTGCAGCAGGGTGCCGACCGAGTCCTGCAGCCCGTACTGTGCGGTTCCGTTGCGGACCGAGACGGAGACCGTGTGCGGGGAGATCGTGGGCTGCTTAGCCTCGCGGATCGTCGCGTTGCTGACCGGGATGTCGTCCTGGAAGTCCTGAAAGATCGTGCTGTCCTCAGGCTGCGTCCACATCACGTTGGCGGTGTCGGTCGGCACCACCAGTTGGCGGGGGTAGTTCGGCAGGGTGAAGAAGGTGACCTGGCTGGCCGGCAGGTTCTTGACGCTCATCGCGAGGTTGTACAGGCCGTGGATGCCGCCGAGCTGGCTGTCGATCGTGATCGACTTGGTGGCGGCATCGAGGAAACGGTAAATGGCGACGGGGTTCAGCAGCTTGCTCCTCACCCGCTCGATGAGCGAGGACATGAAGGCCTGCTGGCGTCCGATCCGCTCGAGGTCGCTGCCGTTACCCAGGGTGTAGCGGGCCCGGACGTACGCCAGAGCGACGAAACCGCGCAGCAGGTGATGCCCGGCCGACAGGTACAGATCGGACTTGGGGTCGTCGATCGGCGTGGTGTTGCACTCCTCGACCCCGCCGAGCGCGTTGACCATGGCCTCGAACCCGTCGAAGTTGATGGCCACGAAGTGATCAATGTGGATGCCGGTGTCCTGCTCCAGGGTCTTGACCGTGCAGGCCACACCCCGGTCGGTGTGATTGCCGTCCAGGTTGCCCAGGGCGAAAGCCTCGTTGATCTTGAAGGTGGTGGGCGAGGACATCGAGCCGTTGCCCATGTCGCACGCGGGGATGTTCACCCACGAGTCGCGCGGGATCGACATCACGTCGACCCACTTCCGGTCGGCCGCGATGTGCATGATCAGCAACGTGTCGGACTGGTCGGTGGTGAGGTCCTGCCCGAAGCCCCGTATGCCGTTACGGCTGTCCGAGCCGATGATCATGATGTTCTCGGCCTGCGGATGCGTGTCGACCGGCTGGGTGCCGAGCTCACCGGAGATGTTGACCTGATGGATGTTGCCGTTCAGGTGCCGGTAGACGGCGTAAGCGCCCCCGAGGGCCAGCAGCACCACCACCGCGGCGCCCCCGGCCGTCCAGGCCAGGATCTTCTTCTTACGGCTGGGACGGTGGCCCAGCCTGGCCGGGGCGCCCGCCGCAGCGCCCGGCGGGACAGGAGGACCAGCCGCATCATCGCGGCCAGCGGCGCCGGCGGGAGCGCCACCATCTGCGTCATCCGCGGGGACGTTCCCGGCCGCTCCAGGCCTGGTACCGGCCGGTTCGTGCTCCGGCGGATCCTCGCTTCCCGGCACATGCCCGGGGCCCGAACCAGGCTCGTCCATGTCGGCCGGCCCCATGCCTTCTCACCCCATACCCAGATCCGGTGGGGGCTCGCGCGCTGTGCACACGGGACACGCAGCCGTTGCGGAGCGTTACACCCGAAGCGCAAACCACCCCACTCGGCGCAACGCTATAGCCGCGCGGATAGTTTCACCGTCCACTAAGTACCCACATGCAGGCAAATAGTCACGTTGACCGGCAGTCACGACGAGTAACTACCTTTGTAACCACAGTACACGTCGTGGCTTCTGGTGCTCTGGGTGGCACTACACCATTTAACGGGTTCGAGGTGCCAGAGGTGCCTCGTGGGATCTGGGTCGGTCTACGGCCGCCCCCACTCCTGGGCCAGCAACTCGGACGAGCCGACCCGGTCGGCATGGTCGTGGGTGACGCTGGTCACCAGGATCACGTCGGCGGACACCAGCAGATGCGGCCCGTCCGCCACCGCCGACGGGCGGAAAGCGGCCCGGTACGCGCCCGGTCGTCCGGCTCCCGCCACCCGGCGAGATGCCATCCCGCCCCGTCCAGCGCCGCGAGGTAGAGTCCTGCGGCTTCCGGCATCCCTGGCTCCTTCCGGGCCCGGGCTCGCTTCCCCGGGCGGTCCGCCGTGACGACGCTACGGCGTCACGCCCCCTAAGTCTATAAATCCGATCGGTATAGCATTCATTGAGTGGAGAGCCGCCGGCGGGCACGCCCAGTTCCACCGTGATCAACGACAGCCGCCGGCCGGCACGCCAACAGTTCTCTTTCGTGATCAAACGATCGGTGTCGCCAGAACGACACCGATCGTTTGATCACGGAAGGGGTGAGCGGTGATCACGGAAGGGGTGAGCGGTGATCACGGCGTAGGGTCGGAGGGGTATCACGATGCGGCGAGAGGATACCCGTGCCCGCACCAGAGGCTGAGCCACTGCCGGTTCTCGATGCCCTGCACTCGACCCCGGCCCGCCGGTACCTGTCCCCCGAGCCGATTCCGGACGATGTCATCTGGGCCATCCTCGACGCGGCCGTCCGGGGCCCGACCGGCGGCAACCAGCAGGGGTGGGGCTGGGGCGTGGTCACCGACCCGGCGATCAAGCAGCAAGTGGCCGAGTGGTACCTGGAGGGCTGGAACCGGGCATACGGCAGCCGGCGGGAGGAGATCCTGGCCGCGCCGCCCGGCGCGGACGGGCTGAGCCCCCGCTCGTTCCTGGCCGCCGAGCACCTGGCGAACCATCTCGCCGAGGCGCCGGTGTGGATCTTCCCGGTGCTGCGGAACGGGGCCGGAGCGCGCAGCCCCCGGCTGGGCAGCTCTATCTACGGGGCGGTGCAGCAGCTCATCCTGGCCGCCCGGGCCCACGGGGTGGGCACCACCCTGACCACGCTGTACTCCGGCCACGAAGACGAGGTGCGGGACCTGCTCGGCCTGCCCGCGGACGCGCTGACCATGGGCCTGCTCCCGCTCGGCTACCCGGCCCGGGGCCGCTGGGCCCAGCCGAAACGCCGCCCGGTGGAAGAGGTGGTGCACTGGAACCAGTGGGGAGCCACCCGCCCCCGGCCCTGACCCGGGCAGCACTCGGGTAGACCGTTGGAACAGCTGGAGCCGGTGACCAGGATCGAACTGGTGACCTGCCGTTTACAAGACGGCCGCTCTGCCAACTGAGCTACACCGGCGGGGGCTGGCTGAATCGTAGCCCACCGGGCACCCGCAGGGCTGCCTCCGCCCGCCGCGCTGGCCGGCAGGCCGCGCGCGGCAGGCAGGACACTGGCAGCCCGCAGACCAGACAGCGCCCTGGCTGCGGGCGTGTCAGGAATGGAGTGCGCGGGTTTCCTTGACCCGGGTGATCAGCCGGGCCCACCGGACCCGGCTGATCACCAGCATGGAACCGTCCGGATTCCCTGAATTGCGCACGAATACCAGATCGGCGCGTGCGGCTACTTCGACACAATCTCCCCCGTTACACCTGCTACTCCGGTGCCACGCCAGACCGTCCGTAAGAATCGAGTCCAACACGCCCTCCAGATCAGGAACGACCGATCCGCCCGTATGGTCGCTTCTCATGGTAGGCATGCAGAATTCGAGGCTGTCAACAGTGAAGCCCCGATGTCCCGTTCCCCGGGGGACTGTTGTGGCTAGTGAGGCTAATGAGGCCAGAACGAGGGCAGAGTGCCAAATGTACGCTCAGTTATGGTGCGAGATCGTCGAAATCCCCGTTCTTGATCCCGGCGACGAATTGCTGCCATTCGGCATGACTATACGAGAGGATGGGCCCCTCGGGCTGCTTGGAATCGGCGATGAGGATCGCCTGGTCACTCGCGGCTACCTTGACGCACTCGCCGCCGTTGCAGCTCAGCGTGGTGCGCCAGACTGGGTTTGCCTGACCACGTCCATAAGCCATGACAGTGTCTCCTTAGATGATATAGCAGAACGCGGCGGAGTCCTAGGTCTGGCTGGTAGACCCGTCGCGGATTTCCTCGATCCTCCTGGCAGAGTTTCGGGGGCTCAATGCGGTATCGCGCAGATAGTCGAGAGCCTCGGAGTACCGTTTTATCTCAGCCGGACGCTGATGATAGAGGTGACTCACAAGACTTTCAACGAAAACGAGCCCGGGAAGCGAAGAGCCGCTGAACTCCAGGTAATCGAAATTGCTGTCCACCGCCGCATATGCGCCTACTTCGTAGGGAATTACCTGGACGGTCGCCCGCTCTTCCTGAATCAGCCTGAGCATCTTCTCCAGCTGGGCTTTCATCACCGCCGGGCCACCCACCTGGCGGTGCAGGACAGCCTCATCGAGGATCGCCCGGTACCGGACGGGCCGGGCCTGCTCCAGCAGCCTCTGGCGCACCATTCGCGCCTCGACCCGCTGGGCTACGACATCCGGTTCGATCTTCGGCGCAATGCCCTTGATCATCTCCCGGGCGTAATCCTCGGTCTGCATCAGGGCGGGAACGAAATACATACCAAAGCAGGTGATCGCCGTCGCTTCCTGCTCCATGCCGATGAACGGCGTGATCTTGAGATCGTCATACCGCGTCCACCAGCCGGGCTCACGTGCCTGCCGGGCCAGCTCCATGAGCTCGGCCGTGGTGTCCTCGTCCACCTCGTAGATGCCGCACAGGTCACGCACGTCCCGCAGGGTGGGCCGGCGGGCCCCGGTCTCCGCCCTGCTGATCTTGGTTGCGGAGCAAAGCAGCCGCCCGGCCACCTCCTCCACGGTGAGGTCCCGGGCATTGCGCAGCTCGCGCAGGCGGATGCCCAGCTCGCGCTGGCGAACGGTGGGGCTCACAGTCGCCACGACACCCCGCCCCCTTCCGGCAACGCACTCACCACAGCCTCCGTCCAGCTTTGGGGGCACCCGGAGGCGTGGCCCCTCGTCGTGAGTGTCAGCGTATTCACAAGAGCCATTGGCACATGCCGCGGTGGCAACGTTAAGACGTGGGACCGATGTCGTCAACTTGACAGGGCCGTTCCGGGATGCGATCCGGTACCCGGAGCGCCCCGCGCCGGGAAGGTCCTCGACCCGGCCAGCCCGGCTGCGGCATGCTCCTACCCGCTCTGCGATGTCCGTAAGCCCGGTTCTGCCCACCTGCGCGGGCGGCCGTCGCAGGCCAGGCCCTCACGCGGTGCGTGAATTGACGATCATGAAGCCGTGATGCCATGGGCATGAACCTTTGGCATCAGACTATGGCATGTGCCATATGGCACATGCCATAATGGCTCGTGAGGCCGGCCGATCCAGAGGAGGCTGACCGATTGACACCACGAGCAGCCGCCCGGTCACCCGGACGTGAGTGCCCCGGCAAGGAAGGAAAGAGCCCAGTCAGTTAACCCGGAGAGAAACGGGGTGGTGGTCGTGCCAATACTGATCTTCTTCATAGGCGCTCTCCTGGGCGTGCTCGTGGGCGGCGCACTGTGCGTGCGGTATCTCCGCCACGAGGTGGCGGCAGACATCGCACCGCGGCTCCGGCGCGTCCAGCTGCAACTCGACAACCTTGAAACCGCGATCAACCTGGCCCTCGTGACGAGGTACGCAGAGATCAGCGGGCAGCTTCCCGCCAGCTCGCCGCCGCGGCGGTCACGCGCCGACGGCAGCTAGGTGACCTCTCGTCACCCGGGGAGAGCATTCCGCGAATCTTCGTCCCGCCGGGGGGAGTCAAAACTTCGGTTAACCACGTACTATCCCGCTAACGCGGTCGCGAGGTCACAAGGTCACAAGGTGGTGGGGCGAATGACCGGACCGGTGCCCAGTGGTATCGACGAGATCGGCTTGCTGCCCGGAAGTCACGTCTGCGCGTTCTACCGCGGTGATACCGATCGCGACCGGCTGCTGAACGGGTACCTCGGTGCGGGGCTCACCGCCGGGGACAAGTGCATCTGCGTCGTGGACTCCGCGGACACCGCGGAGCGGCTGGGGTCGCTGCCCGGTGCCTGCGGCGACCCCGGACGCTGCACCGGCCAGCTGGACATCCACCTGCCCGAATCGACGTACCTGGCCGGCGGCGAGTTCACCACCAGCGACATGCTCACGTTCTGGACCGAGAGCATGGTCAAGGCAG
>Ga0187887_10001464_pt1 | contig 20341 bp, 17 predicted proteins | sample June2016WEW_7_10_FD_132977 | JGI IMG/M metagenome (GOLD analysis project Ga0187887, IMG submission 132977) | Peatland microbial communities from SPRUCE experiment site at the Marcell Experimental Forest, Minnesota, USA - June2016WEW_7_10 | ecosystem: Environmental > Terrestrial > Soil >... | reverse complement strand
ATTGGCATTATCGCGAACGACGAACGGGAACGAGCCCACCATACACCCGCGACAAAGCACAGGGACCCGAGTGCCGTGAAACGCATGCCAATCTCAATCAGGTCCGTGTGGGCAAGGAAATCGCCGCCGACAATATGGGCAAACGCACCGGGAACATGGATCAACAACAATGAATACAAGTAGGCAATCGGAAGGCCCAGCGAAACCCTATCCTTTCGGAGAAGCCATATCAGCCAAAGGAATGCCGCGAGGCAAATGAAAATCAAAGCTGTCATAGCTGTTGAAAAAACCTTGCTAGGGCCGCCCTCGATGTGCAACAACATCACTCAGAGTCCGCAACCAGTCACCAGCCTTCTGCCAATTCGGGCGCTTGCCTGGTCTTGAGAACCGATAGCCTGCCTGCTCGAGAAGACGAATGGACTCGGTGGCCGCACATGCGGCTCCTGCGGTTTTAGCCCAGTTGAGTTCCAGGAAGATGATCCCGATATGACCCGACCTGATCAGCCGTTCCGCCCCTTCTAAGGCCGAATGTTCGTGCCCTTGAATATCGAGCTTCATAAGATCGATATGGTTAATCGAATGATCCCGGCAAAACTGATCGACACATACAGTTTGTACATGTTCGGTTCTAGAATCGCCGAGGTCTCGTGAAATGAAGTTCATACCTTCGTTCGTCCCCAGTTCTCCGCGGAAACGCTTTAGGGTAGCCTGCCCATTCTTGTTGAGGACCGCCGCCTCGTGAACACACAGCTGATCGAGCCCATTTAGCTCCGCGGTTGCACGCAGCCGAGCTGCAATTTCCGGGGTGGGTTCGAAGGCGTGGACGGTAGCGTCGGGCTGAATAGCGAGTGCGGCTAAGCTGTAAATTCCGGCATTCGCTCCCACATCGAGTATAACCTTGGCCCCCTTTGCCGCGGCCTCCCAACATCTGAGGATATCTTCTTCCAAGAAATATGTACCGAAAAAATAGAACTGCCGTTGCAGCATTTCGCTGAGGTCGCATCGCATCTTAAATCCACCGTGCGCCAAGTCCGCCAACCGTAACGTGTCCTGATCACCAACAGCGGCTCGCCAAAACGAGTTGATCACACTCAGCTTGCCGTTGCGAATCGGAAAGCGCCGCGCATACCAGACCAATAAACCTTCTAAAGTGGAACGGTGCATTGTCGGAATTGTTCAGGGTCTAGCTTCGGCTTATGACATCGAGAGCTGTCTTGAGCCGATGCACATAGGCATATTTTCCGTCGGCACAGCGCTGGTGGCCCCGCTCGGCAATGCGCTTTCTTGCGGATTCGTTGCCGCAATAGAATTTCACTTTATCAAGCAACTCCTCGGTAGAAGCAAAAAACTCAGCCTCCTTGCCTTCCGCAAAGAATTCCTGATGCTCCTCGGTCCGGTCCGCCAGAAGCAGGCTGCCGCAGGCTGGGATTTCAAAAGTGCGGGTGGTGTGCTGATCTGGACAGACCTTGCGTAGAAACCCGAGGCCGATCTTGGCACCAGAGAGCGCACGCACGTAGTCTTCACCGTATACCTCATCGCCTTGCCAAAGGGCGCTCAGGACTTCGTCGCGATGAATGAGAACCCGCTCTCCAGCTGCAAGTTGGCCTAGAATGATGCGACGTCGGAGTGTCCACTTCCCGTCTCGAAGAAATTCCCAGTACCCGCCGCGAAACTTCAGGTCCACGCCAGCCCTGGCAACGGCGTGCAGCATCCGCTCCCGCCGCGGTTCCCATCCCCCGAGAAATCCAACGTCACAAGACCACCGAGGATCATCTGAGCTTAGGGGGCGGTGGTTCTCGTCACAATATCCGAGCGGCATATAAATAGCTGGCCTTTCGAGGGCCTCGTAATTTGTCTTTTCATAAGACTTGCAGTAAACGAGCACATCGAAATGCCGCATTGCCTCATCCATGATCCGCGTGCGTTTCCAGTCGAGCGCGAAATACGGATCTGGCGTAAAGTGGACGAGTCGCGCGCCGAGATTGCGGAGCGCCTCGATGGTCTCAACGCGGAGGAACTCCTGCTTGTCCGCCCACACAATAGCCGGCCTGAATTGACGCGCCGCTGACAGAACTGTGGAGTTGATCTCCTCCACGATGGATCCTCGATGAGTCCGCCGTTGAATCTGCCGCGTGATCCATGACGCATGCTTCCATGGATCCATCGTGCGCACGCCGCGTACAGTGTGACCAAGTCGCTCAAGTGCACGCATCCTCATGAACGCCGTCTGGCCGGGGCTGATCTCTCCAAGGTAGAGGATCTTCACCCCGCACTCCCTATCCACATCGCAGGCCAAGCATTGGCACGCATCACAGTGTAAACTCGGGGTGAACCGTCCCGCCGTCTCCGCAACCAGCCTTTAGCTTGCATGCGTTTGATCATCCCGAATATAGAATCTCCAGATTCGAAGGCACGCTTATGACCGACCGGGTGAACAGGATTCCATCCGCATTTCGGCAAAGAATGACAGAGTCGCGAAATAAGTGGTTCTGAACGGCATTTTCCCCAATAGCATAGATGTGTCGTTTCCGCAAAAGATACCATTCAGTGCAGATGTGGCCATTTCGTAAACTTCCCGGAAGTAGGGACTATTGAAAAAGTTGGCGTAATCAAAATAGGGAATATTGACGCGAATGCGGACTAAATCCGAGCCAGTACCAGACCCCTGGCACCTGACTCATGGCTTTGCAATTCGTGTCATACGGAAACCTGAGAAGTTGCGCCCTGCGTTCGCCTGCAAGGTCGACGCGTTCATACCCAACCGCTGCCTCTTTTAGCACTCCGCGTTCCGCCAGTAGCCCCACCACCCGCGAGAACACCTCGCGATGCGAGTCGATGTCGATACATCGCAGCGTCCGCGAAATCATCGAGTGATCCGGCATCCGCTCGTCCAGGTGCTCGAAAATATTGTTCTGCAACAGAAAACCGGATGACTTCTCTGCCAGCCCGACGGAGGAATCGTAAATCCCCACCGTGCGTAGCATCGCATGCGAGAAATAGTTGTCAGCGTAGTTCCCTTCTCCGTCATGCCCCCAGCAATACTGGCACTCGGTGACCACCACATCGATTCGAGCCCTCGTGTTCCCAGCATAGACTTGCAAGTTTGATATGCCTGCGTACACAGCGGGGTAAGGTGTAGCAAATGTGGACACAACCGCCGTTTCGCTGCTCTTGAGTTTCATCACAAAGCTAAAGCGCGAAAGAAATGCGACGTGCCCGCACGAAACATATTAGCTGCATCTGAAGCCGATGTTCCCTGACTTTGAGGAAGCCAGCAAGTGCAATCTGTTGTGTGCAAATTGTCATCGCGAACTTCATTGCCTTAACTAAGTGCCCATACAGGAAACAGAAATTTCATACGTTTTCGCACTGGAAGGCGTGCCGTGCCATTGGAACGTATAGCTAGTGGCAGAGCGGGATGTCACCGTCAGGGGCGCGATAATATCGTTCCCGCCGGTCTGGATCGCGATGCACACTGGAGTCTGTGTCCAAGTACCGTCATGGAAAGTGAGCTGATAAGTGGGCTTCGCCTCAATCCCCGTCCCGCCCGCCGTGATGGTGGTCACGCTGGCTTGGTCCTTGCTCGTGGCCAGGGTAATCCCTATCGCAGCCGTTGATCCCCAGCCCGCGCCTAGAGTGAAGTCGCGGACCGTCAGAGTAGCGGCTTTATCGACGTTGTAACGCGAAACACTGTACCCGGCCGTCGATAGAGTTGCGCCGATCGAGCCGGAATTAACTTGAGTCCCGGAGGCTCCCGTCGTGCCCAGGTACCAGTTGCATGTTCCCGGCGTGCCTGATCCCGTAGACAGTCCGCAATTGAAACCGAAGGGTGACCAACCGGGCGCACTTCCTGCATTAAGGTTCAAACCAATCGGCGTGGGAGGCCCGAGCAATCCGCCAACTTGCATGATGATTCGGGAGGCGTTTGTGCCTGTACCTCCTGTTCCGCCATCATTTCTGCCGCCGATCTCCACATCGCTTTCCGCCGCCGAGTTGTTTCCTGCACTCCACACAATCGGCATGGTGCCCATATTCTTTTGCGAGAAACCGTTGAATATAGTAGCGTTCGAGGGGTTATTTCGAGGGAATTGCCACACTTGGCCGGTTTGGAGCAAAACGTTGTCGAAGTCGATGAGCGGGATTTGTCCGCTGTAGTTGTCAAAGATACCCGCGCCGCTCCCGCCATAAAACAACCAGTCTCCGCGAGTCGTTTGTAGATTTTTAACCGTGCCGCTCGTCGCCCAGATCGTCTCGCCCGGAACGGTATCGTTATCCATGTAGATGGACGAAGTAGCTTCGGCGCCAGTAGGATTTTCCCCGTTATCGAGTCCCTGGATTGCGTGTTCTGACCAAGTCTCCCAGGTCATTCCGCTGCTGCTGGTCTGTGTGCCCCAGTTCGGCTCAACAATAAAAGCGCTACCAAGGCCAGGATTGTTGACTCCCTGATAGGCATAATAGGAGCCTTTCTTTACCCACGGATTTGTGCAAGTAATCGTGGTCGTTGAATTAGAGGTAACTACGCAAGTTTGCCCCTGTCCATCTCCGGTGAAAATCGACACTTGATAACCAACAAAAGCATTCGTCGTAAACGCCGCCGCTGGCGCAGCCGTAGGTGTATAGACAGCGCCGCTCGTGCCACCGACCCAGGTATTGGTGGCGCTGGGCGAGCCAGTGACACCGGAGAGATACAGTCCATTCTGAACGTCTTCGCTTACGAAGGTCCCACTCGCCCCGGTACTGGTTTGCGTAACTGTCTCGGAAGCGCTAAGCGTTCCGCTGGTAAGGGAGCCAGGGATGTTTTCATTTGTGTCTACGATGGTGTTGGAAATACCTCCAGTAGCATAGACGGGATATTGTTGCGTTCCGAGACCGCCAAATCCGGTACTCTCGCTGGTGATCTTGTAGTACTTCCCGTCACTAAGACTGGAGCCAATAACCAGATAGCCGGGAGGCAGCGTGGACCCCGGAGTCACGGATAAGGATTGATTCTGGACTTGGCTGTTGGTATAGCGAATCGTCCCCCCTGCGATGGGTCTTCGACTCTCTGATCGAGCATTGTCCATTAGGCAACTGCCCTGCGGCGCTTCGCAGTACTGGTCGAAACCGGTTTGCCCGAGAAAACTGTTTTCAAAAGTTACATCTCGCGTGAATAGGAAACCCGCTCCATATCCAGCTAATCCATAGCGGGGATTTGCCTCCATGTCGCCGCCAAACCAACCTATATCGAGAGCGTTGTAGGCATAGGAACGGCCAGCATTCCGGTTAGTATTGTTCCCTCCTGCCTGCCACACCGCCCCGCTGAACCCGCTGCCTTCACAGTTCCAGCAATAAATGTTCGAGCCTTGCGCCGATCCTCCACTTTTCGCAATGAGCAAACCCACGTCAGCATTCCCGCCACCAATGAAGGAATTCTGCGGGAAGTCGATAAACTGCGGCGCGAGGTCGATTCCCTGTGTTCCGTTGTAGTCAATGTCAACGAGGACATTTGTCTGATAGGGCGCAGAGGTCGGAGTGAAGACTGCCCCGCTCGTTTGTCCAACCCAAGTATCCGTGGCATCAACCCAGCTTGTGCCGTAGTTGGCCCCCCATGCCCCGATCTGCATAGGGCCACCGCTTGGAACTGCGCCGGATAGCGTTGCCACAGAAGTTGTATTCGACTGCTTGACCTGTTCTCCAGAGGTGAATGTACCGCTGGTCACGGAGCCTTTGATCTGGAAAGGATTCGTTGCCGAGTTCGACCAATAGCAATGGTCGAATACGCCATAGGCTACCGATTGCCCGTCAATGATGCGAAGTCCGGGAGCAGTCTGAATAAATCCGCCCGAGTTTCCGCAGTCCACTTGGAAGCGTGATCCCGCCAAACCGATGACGTGATAGAATTGGAGTTCGGCATTTATGTGGTAGTGTCCACGTCTCAGGTCTAATGTCTTGTTGTAGACGCTCAGTCCGCTAACGTTGGTGCGGCAGGCGACATTGCCGCAACCAAATGCTCCATTCTCCGCCGCTTGTATTGCAGGGGTGTTGATCGCAGCCGTTGCGGTCGGGGAAGCCCCCCACCATTCTGGATATACGCGATCTAGAACTACATTCCCTGTGAAGTTGACTACGCCACTCGTCCCCGTGGCATTGTAGAAAATCTGGTGCAGATCAGGATTAATGATTCCGCCCAAGATGAGGATGCTCCCTGACCCCGGCGTAAGCGTGATGAAGCCGTATTTCCAGTATGCATTGTTGGTTCCGCTTCCCTGCACATACCCAGCTCCGCCAAGCTGGGTAGAACGGGTATTAACCTTGATCGCTCCGTCAGACGAGAAATCCAAGGCCAAGTTCGCGGGGATTACGATGTTGCTCAGCACGCATTGCCCCGTATTGGGCAGAACGATTTTTGCCTGTGTGCTGCCTATCGTACGCAGCAGCTTGTTGAGAGCCGCCGTGTCATCGGTCGAACCGTCACACTGCAAATAGTCGCGCGCGTCGTAGCCGATCTTGGTTTGCAACGCAAAAGCGGTACCCGCAGAATTCCAAAAGTAGCCTTGTCCCAGAGTAGCGCCTGTGCCAGCAGATACCACACTCAATCGAGTGCTCGTAGCATTCCCCCTGCCGACACCCGCGAACGTGTTGACCGTGTAAGCACTCAATGAATTGGATCGGTCGCTGTCCGAAAGGCTAGAAGTATTGACAGCCACAGCGCACACGCACGCCTCCGACGGCCCGGCTGGCGTCGTAGTGCGCAAAACATCATAGCGGGTTGCCGATGGAACAGCATTCCAGAAGATAGAAAAGTAGTTCGAGCTACTAATCGTCGATGAAGCGTTGAATTCCCCATTCGGTCCTACTGGCGTGCTGTTGCCGATCAGCGTGCGGGTCACAATCCAGTAGTAATACGCGAGGTTGGTCGGTCCCGCTGCGCCCGACTGCTGGATCGTAAGTCCGCCTACTGGAACTGGCGGATTGCTTAGATTGACAGCTAAGTCTGTACTTTGGTTGGTTGATTGCGAAGGCAGCGGGTTGTTCGCCAGTGCTGGAATCGCACAAAGGATGAGCGCGAGGATGGATAGTCCTCTCATAGTGTATCTCTCATGGCTCCAATGCTATCGCGGCCACTTGCGGAAGAATCTACGGTCGTCAGCGTATCCAGGGATGATTGGGCTGAATTGCTGGAAGGTTTCAATGGACGTCTGGCTTCGAGCATTTTCCTGGCCAATCGCGTACATGAATGTCGAAGTCACCGCGTCCCAGAATCCCTGGGCGTAGAGATTCGGGCCGTACTGGTAGGTCTTGACGTCGAAATAGGGAACTGGATTACTCCAGCTCACTCCACCATTCATGGAATAAGTCCAAGCTGTGACGTTGTCAGCGCCACCATTCGCTCGATTGTCGAAGCGGCCAATCACAAAGAGATTACCCAGCAGGTCCACAGCCATTGCTGGCCGCGATTGATCGTTCGCTGAGATAGGCAGGGGCGTGGAAGACGGCCCAAAGATCTGCGTCGGGGAGGACCAAGTGGCGCCATTGTTGGTGGACGTTACAACCCACCAGCCGCCCCGCGCCGGTACCGTCGTATTGTCATTCCGCAGAATGCCTACAATCGTTCCGTTCGGCAGTTGCTGATAATTGGATTCGCCCCAGAGGTCGCTATTCCCAGTCACCGCAACGTCAACCACGGTGGTTTCAGTTCCCCAAGTCGAGCCTCCATTGCTGCTGAATTCAACCGTGATTTTGTTTTTGGCCGTATTCGAGTAAAGTCCCAGCATCAACGAGCCATCAGACAAGGACAGGGCGTAGGACGTCGTGCTAGGACTGGTCAGCGCACTGGTGATTCCAATCTGGCTGCCCCAGGTGATCGAGCCGCTTGAAACCGTTCCGATGTAAACAACGGGCAGAACCGGCGGCACGCTGGTATCGTAATCGGCCGTGACGATGATTGAGCCAGATGCAAGCACCGTGACCGATGTGTCCGTGAAATTGTAACCGGCTGCGGGGCTGGCAATAGCCAGCGGGGATCCCCAAGTCTGCCCATTGTTGGAAGACAGGGCGTACTCAAGCGCGCCAGCGCCGAAACTCCCGTTTCCTACTGCAAAGGTCGAGATGAGGCGTCCATCTTGCAGTCTCGCGATTCCTGGGCCGTAATTGAAATCCGCTGCGGCGCTGATTTGCTGTGTATAAGTCGGCGTTCCGAGCGTTGAACCCCCTGCAAGCGTCGTCATGTAATTGCTAAGGTAGTTGTACAGATTCATGGAATCGACATAAGTCAATCCGCCCCCGAATCCTAAAGCCGCCTCTTGACCGGTTGTAGCCATGCCGCCAGAAGTTAGATAATTCAGTCCGATGAAATCAGCATTGGTAACCGCAGAGGTCGCAGTCGTAGAAACGCTGTCCAAAACGATGCCGTTCTGGTACGCATTCATCACTGTGGAAGAGCAAACGCGGCTGCCTCCATAGAGTCCGGTATTCACGTCGGTGGTCGCTTGGCCTGAACCGGGGCTGTTGATGCGCTCAGACTGCAATCCATTGTAAGGAGCTTCCACATCGGTATAGTTGCTACCGCTGGGGAGCGCCGCCAGAGCGCCGCCGTCACCGGACGGCGACACGGATCGCCAGGCAAATAGGCTGGCATTGTTCTGGGTGTAGTTCGGGCTGCTGGCCGCGGTTGGATTGAATCCGCTGTCGATGTAATCAGTGCTCGTGGTCGGCGTGTATCCGGCATTGGCCGCAAACGTTGGGCTGCCAGAAACCGTTGCGGTCCCAGCCTGAATCAGATTGGTGAGCGCATCTGCGGAATTGGGCGCGGCGAACAGGAACAAGCCATCCAGCTTCGCCCAAACTCCGGAGTAAACCAGTCCAGAAATCAGGTTGTTGTACGCGGTCGTTTGTGCCGCGGTGGGCGTGGTCGCCAAGCGAGCCAGAAACGCCTGCGTTTCGCTGGCCAGGGGCGTCCCGCCAATGGTTAAAACCGAGGTTTTGGAAGTGCCGTTGCTTTCCAGGAATCCTGGCGACGATGACGTGCAACCGGATACGTTGATTGGCGCTGGGTTCACCGGGACCCCGCAGCCCGTGGAGGCGGTGAGTAGTATTAAACTCAAGAATGTGAGACAGGCTTTCATAAAACACCCCCAAAAGCCTCACTGCGTTAGCGTGATCCCATGGGCAACTTCAGTGCGATCACAAATTCAGTACCATCGCCACGCGCAAGAAGTTAGACATCTGCGGCAGTCTTTGCCCATGTGAATCAGAACCAGCGATCACGCCCACTTTGATCCATGACGCATGCTTCCACGGCTCCATCGTGCGCACGCCGCGCACAGTGTGACCAAGTCGCTCAAGTGCACGCATCCTCATGAGCGCCGTCTGGGCGGGAACGATCTCTCCAAGGTGGAGGATCTTCACTCCGCGCCCGCGATCCGTATCGCAGCAACGAATTGCCGTGCATTACCGCGTAAACTCGAGCTGAACCGTCCCGCCGTCTCCACAACGAGCCTTTAGCTTGCCTGCGTTTTGATCATCCCGAATACTGAATCTCCAGATTTGAGGGCACGCTTATGACCGACCCGGCTGAACAGGAATCTATCTGCATTTCGGCAAAGCATGACAAATGTCGCGAAATAGGCAGAGGCTCTGAGCGGCATTTTCCCCAAAGCATGGCGGCCGTTTCCGCAAAAATATCGTTTATTCATCCGCTGTTGGGTTTTCAGTATTGGCTGGAAACGGTGTGGATTGGTCGAGGTTAAGGTCTTGCGTACGCCAAATGCCTAGATACTTTCCTCGGTGATCGTGCTGTGAGTCCGAGAAATCCTTGATGAGGTGGATCGGTGCGGGAAAGTTAAACGGGGCCAGTTGCAGGTTCAGAGCGCGCCAATAAGGAGTCACTGTGTCGACGTTTACTTTATGATCCGGAAACGTCGTCGTAAAAAAATAATCAGGTACAGCGTTCCTAATGTTCTTGATAGCGAGATGAATCTCTCGAAAACTGAGATGGCCCAAACAATCCCGACAAAACACAATATCTACGGATGGTAGGGGATCCCTCAATAAATCGAGATGCAGGAAATCGCCTCGATCGCCGAAATTATTTTGGTTTTTCTCGACTAACGGTAGAACGATGTCGGCACCATAGTATCTTTCGACGCCAAGGGAAACATGTTTCATCCATTGAAAGTCGCCGCACGGTATATCTAGAAACGATCGGGCGCCCAGCGCTGCGACCAGTTGAGGTAGGGATTTTCGAAGGTTCTCGGTAGATACCAAGGACGAGCCCGGCCCGCTGACCGAGAAGTCATTACCCCAAGTATTAGTTTTGTATATCTTTCGAAAGATCTGCCCTCGATTAACGGAGCGAAATCGCGCGTATAGGCGGTACCGCAAAAAATGATAGAGAGCCGGGTGCAACTTTATTGAGCGAAGTATAAAGTTTCGAGTGTGGCTCACCATTGTCATCTCGAATAACGCTTTGGCTCACATGCACTACCTAGAATTTCGGAAAGCATCTCACCATAAATTTCTGGATTGCAATTCTCGGCCATCCACGAACGACCGTTCCCGATCAGGACTGCTCTCTGCTCTTGGTCTAGTTCCAGTGCGTCTCGCAGCACGCGCGCAAGAGATTCGGGCGTTTGCTCCTCGTAAAGAATCCCGCCTTTGGCCGCGGCAACGATTTCGGCGGCGCCACCGCTCCCGGAAAACACGACAGGTATGGCGCCGGCATCCCAGGCCTCGAGGATAACCCGCCCCAGGGTTTCACGGTGCGACGGAAAAGCGAGCACCGCGGAGGTTTGGAGGAGCGGTAGGATGTCGTCCACAAGGCCAAGCCATTGGATCGAAGAAACAGACTTTGCCGCTGCAGCCCGTCTCAGTTCGTCTATGAAGGCGGGGTCACCATCGCCCGCCACTAGACACTCCGCGCAGTCGTTCTCTAGCAAGTCCAATGCGCTGACAAGAAGATCTTGACCCTTCATTGGCTCCACCCGGCCCGCACATACCAGGCGGCGCATTGCCCTTCCTTCAGCTAAATCCGCCGTGACTGAAGATGCCCGCCTGTAGGCGTCGTAGAGTCGATGGAAGGGGATGGACGCCAGCTCTGGGAAACGTCGAATTTCTGTCTCGACGGCACCGCTGATCGCGATCAAGCCGCGCAGGCGGTGCGGATCGGGCTTTTGCTGTGCGAGGTAGACTACTTCTTCGAATAGTCGCACGTGGGCGACGATCGGCAGATTGAGCAACCTCGCTGCGGGAAGTGTCACCTTGTAAGCGCCTCCCTGATTGAGGTGGATGACATGAGGCCTAAACTCCAAGCACGCTCGGATCACGCCGATGGCCGCCTGGAGCCGTCTCCATCTGGACTTCTGATGAAGGCCAAACACGAAATAGGGGAGCTGACGAATGTGCCGCTTTTGCAATTCCCGACACAGCGGCGTTCTGGGTGGACAACAAACTGCGAACTCCAACTCCGACGTCCCCTCGACGAAGTCGATGAGCGCCCGCTCCGATCCTCTCAGATTGCCCGCCGCTTCGATAATCAGGGTACGCGTCATCTTAGACCCGATTTGTAAATCGCCTCAAGCTTACAAGCCGAGTTTGCAATCGAAAAAGGGGACGCTTCCAGAGCACGGCGCCCAACCTCTAACGGCACACGAGGTTTGGCGATCGAGCGCAGCAGGGCATCGGCCCAGCTTTCCAGTGGCTGATCCAGAGACAGCGCATCGTAGAGCTCGGGCACAACTATGGCCTCACGTGGCACGGCCGTGCTGGCCAAAACGGGCAAGCAAGCCGCCTGTGCCTCGACAGCTACCATGCCCAAGCCCTCTTGAGCAGAAGGAAAGAGCAATACGTCGGCAGCGCGCATCAAGCGAGAAACATCCCGGCGAACACCGATTAACCGCAACTTGTCGCGCAAGCCCCATTCTTCGATGTGACGCTCCATCTCGCTGCGAGTCTCACCTGCGCCTGCCATCAAGAACCGAACGGAGCCGTCCTTCTCCAGTGCCACTCGAGCGACATTCAGGGCCAGCCACGAATTCTTTTGGTTGTGCGGATCGTCAAACTCCAGACCCCGGTCCAACCGGCCCGCAAAGAGAACGACCTTGGCGTCGCGTGGCCATTCAAATTCAAGTAACACCGAGTGACGATCCGACTCGCGCGGGGCGTTGAAGCCTCCGACATCAAAGCCGCAATACAGAACAGAGACAGCCAGGTGCCGGCAACGGCGTGGATCGAAACCAAATCCGAGCAGGGTTTGTAGTGATGTGCCGCCGACATGGGTCGCGAAAAGACGGACCAGCCGCTGTCCGATGGACGTCGCCAGTCGGCGCAAAGGCCTTACGGCGTAGTTGGCTTCGAAATGCAACCATGGATTGTGCACATGCGTCAGTCGCACTGGAGGGAGCACGTTTGCAGCCAGGAGGAAATGCCATCCGCTCGTGTAGCCTTGGTGGTCGTGGATGACGTCGTAACGCCCCTCTCGCAGTACCCTCCGAAATTCCGTGGCGAATCGAGCGAGATGGGCGCGTCCATACCGCACATAGTGAATCTGGGCGCCTAACCGTCGCGCCTCTTCATCAAAGATCCCAGGATTGCCGCTCGTCGCCAGGAAATCCATCTGGCACACGCCGCTTCTCGACCAGAGCCGAAGCACCTCCATCAGCCAGGTCTCGGCACCGCCCATGCCGAGGCTGTCGACAATTTGGAGGACCCTTACTGGGCGAGCGCATTTCATGCGTGCAGCAGCAGCAACCCGTCGAGCGCCCGGTCCATGTCCATTGGTGATTCCCGGAGCGCAGCGAGGGCGGCGACACGTGACGGCACCGAAAAACGCAAGAGTTCCATCGCCGCATCCGCCCACGCCTTGGGCCCTTCAGCGAGTGCGAGCCGGCGAAAACTGGCTGTCGAAAGCAGCGGGTCATCTGGAATGCCGCGGGATAGAAGCATCCGAAGGCCGGCCAACTGAGCTTCGACGATGGCCAGTCCGAATCCCTCCACAGGGTGCTCCGGGTGCGGAAGGATGAACCAGTCGCTGCAACTCATGATTTCGGGAAGATCATTTCGCCAGCCCAGAAGGCGCACCGAATTCTCCAACCCGAGTTCTCTCGCGCGCCCCGACACTTCCGGCTCTTGAGATCCCGCCCCGGCGAAGACGGCGACAGCCCGCGGCTCGATACAACGCAAATTGGCGAGCACATCCACAGCAAAAACTGGGTTCTTTTCTGGAACCAATCGTCCCCCAAAAAGAAGAATCAGCGCATCCTCGGGGAGATCCCATTGACGGCGAAACCCGGCGCGATCGGCGGCAACATTCTCGAACGGCATGGGATCCAATCCGTAGTAGTGCACAAGGTCGCGTTGGGGACGTCGCGTACGTCCCGCCAGAAACGTGTCCAGAGTATGGTTGGAGATTCCGACGATGCGATCGGCCGTCGACAGACAGAATCGTCGCATCGGTTCGCGATAGAAGCGCTGCTTGAAGAGGCTGGGGGTGGGCACTACTTCGTCTGCATTATGCACATGCACAATCCGCCGACGGATAGACATCCCCGACGCAGCCAGCAAATAGACTGCGCTCACGATGTCGTGATGGCAGTGCAAGACGTCGTACCCTCCACGCCGCAACTGGTTACGTAGAGCACGGATAAAGTCCATCTTCTTTACGATCGGAACGGGCGAATGGATCACACATGCGCCGAGCGCTTGGGCCTTTTCGTCCATCGATCCCGGCTGTCCGATCATGCAATAGAAAGTCCAATCGACATCGATTCCCCGTTCGCGTGCATGCTTCAACATGCGCACAAGCCAATTCTCTACCGCGCCGCGGTTGAGATTTTCGACAACGTGAAGAACCCGTCGTCGCAACTTTGGGATGTTCGAAACTGGCTTCTCCGACCCGAGGTATGAAGCTAGGTGTAACGTTCCAAAAGCACTGTGCCGTACTCTGCCTGTCCGCTGATCTCGGTCCCCTGATCGAGATACCGAACGCGACGGCCAGCCGCGGCAGCCAGGTCTTTGAGTTCCGCGAGCGTATCACCAAACTCAGGCCACGCATAAGGGTGAAGTTCGCAGACTAAGTCGGCGTTGCTCGAAAGAACTTGTTTCGCACCTTTCAGAATACGGATTTCCGCCCCCTCCGCATCGATTTTTACGCAACGGGGGGCTGGCAGGTTGTGCTCTGACAAATAAGAGTCAAGAGTCACAAGAGACACTCGAATTTCTTCCGATTTGTGGGCTGCGGAAAACTCCACTGCAGACCGTGCAAGCGAGGATTGCGAATTGCCACCCCGACTGAAGAGGGTTGCTTCCCCGATTTTGTCTGAGCATGCGCACAATTCGACCGTCGGTCGTTTGATGCTCGGATTAAGATTGAGATTCTTCACCAGCATTTCGCGCGCGTAGGGGTCCGGCTCAAAGGCCACGACATGGCCGGTTTGACCACACATTGCTGCCATCAGGATGCTATATACGCCATAGTGCGCGCCGATATCTATCGCGGTGTCTCCCTCTGTTAAATGGGTGCTGAGCCACAGGACCTGCAAAGCATCGTAGCGAGCGATGCCGTTCTGCGAACGGGTATAGCACAACCGAATCGGGCGCGTGCCAGGAATGTAACGCAATGTATGGCCTTCTATCCGATAGGGCTCGCCGCGCCGGCCGTACAGCGCTCGCTTCAGCCCAAGGACAAATTGGTGCCGCAAGTTTGTAATCATTTTTCGGCTCGAACGACTTGACGTTCAATGAACTGTTGCATTGCGCGATCTCGCCCGCGGAAAGCCGCGCTTAAGATCCGACTGCGCGGCTGTTTCAGTCGCAGATCCGCCAGAAATCCGCGCTGTGGCCCAATACGGTGCGCGGGCCAGTTCGGGTTCGATGTTCCGAATCCAGCATGGTTCGAGAATTGTGAATCCTCCGCTAAACGTACGAGGTACTCCACGGTCAAAAGTTCTGGTGAAATAAGTGCATGAGCTTGAGCGAGGCGATGAGCCCGAACACCCCGGAAATCATTATCACGCACTTCGTCTCGTCACGAAGACGATCAAGTCTCCTGTCGCCTCGCTGATGCTGGGGCAGACTAACGAGAGTGTAAACGAGAGTTTCCGCTCGAACCGTGCGCGAGGCCGGATACCGCGAAGGTCGAGCCGGTACGCAACCGGTTCACCGGTTCCCTTGTCCGCCACAACCAATTCCCACCGCTCGTGTCTGGCCGCTAGCTAGTGCGTCGACGCATCGCTGGAGTTCCTTCGACCAAACATTGTGGGGTCAGGTTTCGACAGAGAGCATCTGGTGGAGAACCTAAATTCGAGTGAGGTTCTCTCGTGGCAATGCGAGTAAGTCGGTCTCCGCGGGCAGTTCCCGTCCTTTGATTGGAAGAAGCGGAAGGCCATGACCCGGCAAGCCGTCTTTTACAGTAAGAGCGGGAGTTACGCTTTGGCCTGCTATATCGCACTCGCGGCAGAAACAGACCTCGTACGACAAGGAATCAAGAAATTCGATAAGCTTCGCAGGGGGGGCAACACGGACAAATTTTTCAACATACTCAAAATACACTGCTTGGATACAGTGATTCCTCAGTGCATGCTCAGCGCCCCGAAGAGCGGCGAGCTCATAACCTTCAATATCGAGTTTTAAGAGTTCCACGCGATCCAAGCACTTGTCTTTGAGATATGTGTCGAGCTTTATGGATTGTATGGGAATGCCACCGCTTTTTACGATGTGCGAAACCCCCGTTTGGTCCTCCTGAACATGGAACAGAACAATGCTGTCCGCTTCACAAACAGCAACAGGATTTACTTCCGTCACCATCGACGGGTACAGCTCCAGGCTTTTTCTAATGGACTCCAGCAACTTGGGATTCGGTTCGAACATATGAAACCGTACGCGGCCATCTAACTTTCGCGCCAAACCAAAGCTCAACAAACCGTGATTGGCCCCTACGTCCAAGAATGCGCCACCTTGCTGAAGCAAAGCATCCGCTACGCGGAAAAAGTCCTTCTCGTACTCTCCATCTATCACAATCAGTCGAAGGAATCCGTCGCTGAGATCGGCATAGCCAAGCGCGTCATCTCGTATGCGCACAAGCTGAAGAGGATCCTCTCCGGTGAGTCGCATCCAATCCTTCATCAAGCGGTGCCTGCGCATTGTCCGCGGCAGCTTCTCAAATAGTCCAGCAGCTTTAGGGAGCATTCTATTTTCTATGCACCGCCTGTTGAAGGTTGAACAAGTTAGTTCACGTTTTCGTAGCCTCAACATAAAGACTTTCTGACTGACGCTCAGGTGTGTCCGGAGGCATTGCCGGATCCGAGGACGCTTCGAAACTCATTTGGGCGACTCTAGAAAACCCGACGCTCCGTAACAGCTGTATTAATGTCTCAGCGTCGTAGGCATACTTGTGCTCGCCATGCTGCCTGAAGATCGCATTGATCAGTTCCATTTTTGTGGAGTAGAGATCTCCAAGCCAGTAGTCACGATAATTGTCCCCCTCCTTGGTAAGCGGGCGCAGCTTCGCAAGTCCCTCCCAATCGTCACAGGTATAGAGCTTTAGATACCGCGCCGCGTCCGGCACGACGATCCGCAGAACGCCGTTATCGCTTAGGCACCTCCGACAATTCTGAAGGAAATTTCGAGCTTCATCGGCGTACTCGAGATGCTCGAGGAAATGCTCCGTATAGATTGCCGCGACAGTCCCGTCTTTGAAGGGAAGGTCCTTTCGGCAGTCCCAGTACTCGATCCGGGGATCGGCAAGCATGTCGAGGTTGACCCACCCATTTGCGATCCGCCCTCCACAGCCGATATTGACCCTTATCCCTTCCATTTCCCGATATCTTTTCGCGGTGGCGTAGCTCTTCGCGGCCGATTTTAACGACGCCCGCGCCTCGAAAGCCATCTGGCGTAACAGGCGGTCGGGGAACGTGCGGTGCAAGCGCTGCTTCAAGAGGTTTTTTAACTGTGAAAGCATCGAGCCAACGCTTTCGTATTGAGTCTCGGACCCTTGTCCGCGCCGATCTCTTCGGCAACATCTGGGAAGAATTGAGCCAGAAACCGCTGAGCGGCGGCTTTCGGAGAGTAGTGCGTCTCCGCCCACTGTCTACCCGCGCCGGCGACGCGCTCAAGCAGAGAGGGGTCTTCCCGTAGGCGGTCTACGAAATCGTCCAGACGAGAAAAATCGACGCCAAGATAATGAGTGCCGTCCTCTGGCATGACCGGAAGCTGGACGCCGTAATGGTTAAGATCAATATTTATGGTCGCGCATCCCGCCGCCAGAGCCTCCCAAAGACGGAAGCTGTCGCAGCCGACGGCTCTGGGTGGACGCGGGTCGAAAAAGCCCAGACTCTGAAAAAACAGATGGCGCAGTTTGGCGCGGTTTCCACCCACCAAGTATCGCTCAGGGCTGAAAGGCATCGGCGGAATGATGTCTCCACAAAAGCAGGCCACGGCTTGCGTGCGCTTGAGCCGCTCATAGTAACTGCGGCTGAACCGCCCCCCAGTCTGACGCCACATCAGCGCTTCAAAGGGGTCGGAGGGCTCGACTGACAAATCATCGGTGGTGCGATCGACGGGCAACAGTCGTCCGATCTTCGGTTCGAGCCGGCTGCGGGCTAGATCGCGAGCGCCGTACACATACGGATGTGAGGCCCCGAAGTTGACTAGAAGAGTCCTACTACGAGATCTAAAAGGAGGCGCCTTCGCGGTGGCTTGAACAATCCGGTTGGTCAGGCCGTACGCCCACGGACGCATGTTTTCGGGGCACCAAGTTCGCTGGTTCAGTTTCGACCTCAGAATGAGATCGAAACGTCTGTACTCCGGCTCCCAAGAAATAGTGCGATAGCCGTCGTTGTTGTCCATATAGACTGTTGCATACTTTCTGCCTTTGCTGAAAAGACCGGCGGGCAACGGCTGCCGACGGACATCGAATGACTTCATCCTGATCCACTGTGGCCAGGTATAACTGACCACCACGATATCGCAGTCTTCATGCGTGACATTCGGGTCATGCCTGAAAAGATAATCGCTGGGCTCCGAGGACTGAAGCCAATAGTCGCAGTTCGAGTAATACGGAATGCCAAGTTCGAGCAGTCCCTCGGCGAGAGCAATAACATCTTCTTGCAGATTTCCGGTCTCATTACTGCAGTAGAAATAGATACGTGGCGCACTCATCTCTTGAGCCTCATCGCAAACACGACATAAGGCGTACCCATGGTTGGAAGACGTCGCCAAAAGGAGTAATGATGGGCTATAACCGGGAGGTCTTGGGATGCGTCAAGGCTGCCCCGTTCCATCCTCGAGACAACACATGATACGGGTCACACGCGGGTTACACGCGCGATCCGATGGCTCGGACGGCCATCATATCCTCGCCTCCGCATGCTGCAAATTGGTAGCCAAACCCTGACAGCCAATGGAGACAGTCTTCCCGCTCCGCCTTGCTCAGGTGCTTAACTTCCCAATGAACAATCGACGGCTGTATGCGATCGAACGGGAAGAGGGACAGAATGAAGGCGTCCGCACCCTCGGTGTCGATCTGCAAAAGATCAATGTGCTCGGACGGCAAGTGTCGAAGGACATCGTCGAAAGTAACGCAAGGAACAGCCGTCTCCCTGATCATTCCGCCCAATCCAGGCACCAGATCCGAATGTTTGAGGATGGTGTTGCGTTCGAACGACGCCAAGCCGGCCACCCAAGCCGGGGCGTCTTCGGACTCAACGGTGAAGAGCTTGCGGCTGCCGGATTTCCGATCCACAGCGGCCGGCACGATGACGATGCGGTCGTTGTCCCGGTAGAGTTCGCGTAAAGCACTTGCTGCGTGTGCCTGCGGTTCTACAAGAACTCCACGCCAGCCGCACCTGCCGATGTACTTCCGCAAGGGATCGGCGGTAATCCCGTCCAACGCCCCGACCTGAATAAAGTGGAACTCCGGACCAGACTCGAACATGCGGCGGCAGACAACATCGTCAAACTCGATGGTCCGTAGCAGACCCGATTGAAGAAGCTGCCGCGGAATGTATCGCGTTCCTTGCACCCGATAGCCCAATCCGGCCAAAGCGCTCCTGAGCAGTTCTTTCATCGAGGGGGTTAAACCCACGCTGGTCCGAAACCGTCGTGGCCTTCACCGGAGACTGCATGATTGGGAAGGGCTCTAGGCTGCTCGATTTCGTCGGCCGGATTCCGGTTCGGCTTGAACACGAGGAATCGCACCTTGCTCATGCCAACCAGGTCAGCCGCAGCTCCCAGCTCAGGAGCCCTGGTTCGTTTGACTTCTCTCTATTCACGCACACTGCGGGCTCCTCTGTAATTGTCCTCGGTAGCATTATGCAGTGTGGAGTTGAGGCCTAGCAGAATCCGGGCTACCTTCTTCATGTCCATGACGGTATAACGTTGGTCGGACGGTACTGTCAAGATTCGCGAAGAAAGGTCGCGCGCCTCAGGAAACGCGGTGTGTCCACCTACCCAATGGATCGGACAGTAGACGTCATGAAATGACAGCATAGACCGATAGCGGTCGCGTTCCCCAGCGCTCCTGAAGACTAACACCAAAGCAAGTGGGACTGCGCCTTCGGGCCAGGTGGAAAACAGGGGGCAAGCAATAGGCCAATCCTTTAACTCCTGAACTAGGTAGCGAACGTTTCTTGCGCGCCGCATCCGCCATCGCTCAGGAACGCCGCCAGAAATGTACTTTCGAGTAAACGAAGATGTCCCGACCAGGCGACACGCATCCAGTTTGATTTCACTTCTGCGCAGCAGAGAGAGGTACTTCTGCTTCAGCTTGGGCCCGCCGGCACCTTGAAGATACTCGGCTTTCCAGAGCATTGCCGAAAGCTTCTGGTTGGCGCCAGGAACTGTAGAAGACATTCGCGGTCTGGGCAAGCGATTTTTCATTGGCGACCATAGCACTGCTCCGTCGGGAATCGGCAACGTCTTCCGTAGGGAGCTGAAGACATAGTCAGCTTGCGAGGTGAGCGCCCATTCCGACAGTGGATCGTGACTATGGTCTTCCACTAAAATGCAACTCTTGCGCTGATGCCAATCGTCCCATGGATCTGCTTCGCGGCTGGCAAAATAGTTGACTGCGATTACGATATCGCAAGGATCTGGCGAGAGCGACCGCCAGTCGGGCTCTGGCCAGCGTGGATCATCGCGATAAACGTTGACGTTGAACCATTGCGACCAGGACTTGGCGACCTCAAAGCAGAAAAACGACGGGATCCAGAGCCGTCGCTTCGGCTTTGGTCCTAATACTTCCAACAAGGCGATCACGCAGTGGCGACCCAACGCGAAGTAGACCGAACGAGAAGGAAACTGAATACAGCGCGAGCGCGGCGGAGGCATCCAAGGGAAATCGCCGCCGACTTCCCAGCGTTGCACTTTT
>Ga0187887_10001462_pt1 | contig 20357 bp, 16 predicted proteins | sample June2016WEW_7_10_FD_132977 | JGI IMG/M metagenome (GOLD analysis project Ga0187887, IMG submission 132977) | Peatland microbial communities from SPRUCE experiment site at the Marcell Experimental Forest, Minnesota, USA - June2016WEW_7_10 | ecosystem: Environmental > Terrestrial > Soil >... | reverse complement strand
CACGGCGATGATCTGCTCTTCGCTGAATCGACTCTTTCGCACGACTCCTCCTTAGACCCTGGGCGGGTCATCCTAAATGGAGAAGTCACATTTCCAATGGACTAATTTCTGGGGGGCAGGTCACAGGCACCGGCCCGAAGCCGATTGAACTGGGCTTGATCGGCTTCGACCCGTACCTCGTAACCAGTGACTCTTTGGTGATACTTCTGGTGGTGGATTCGCACTGCCGTGAACACCTGGGGTGGCTTGTTTCTTACGTTCTACCCTCGCCGATGGTTGCGAGGAATGCATGGGGATCGAAGTCTAGCTGCTTCTTTTTGGCCGCCCGGTTCAAACCCACGGCGTTGCGCTCCCTTTGCCGTTTCGGGTCGATTCGGGTTTGGCGTGCGACTTTTCTTCTGGCTGGAGAACCGTCATGTTGGTGAGCAGCAGACACCGACACATCCTTTCTGCACCCCCTTTTTTGCGAATTTTACCAGTTTCTCCTGCACAGGGTGAATATCCGATAGCCACAGTCGGCAATACTTTTTGATGAAATCGGATCATGAAGTCGCCCATGGTTTATTCGCAGAGTGTACCAAAATGACCATATTGCAAAGTTGGAATCGGACATACTCGTAAGCAATGACAAACACAAGTGAAAGAGGAGAAATAACGAGTCGTGACAATGCTCAAGGAAGCGGAAATCATTCAGCAGTCAAAGGAACTAATAGCGAAAACAAAACGGTCATCTGCGATTGCGGGATCGAAGAACCTGACACGTCGCCAAGAACAGAATGATCCATCTCGCGCTCGGAAGAGCAAGCCCTGAGGCGCTGCTCCCGGAGATTCTGCAAGCATGACAGCCAAACTTGCTACCGTAGACGACCACATTCTGGCAGGTGTTGAAGCCGCCGGTGCCATGGGCGGGAGCATCGTTGCCAGCAGCGCTGGTGACCAGCCGCATGATGGCTCTATTGAGTTCGACACCGGATACCTCTCACCTTACTTCGTCACAAATCCCGAACGCATGGAAGTCGCCTTCGAGGACGCCTACATTCTCATTCACGAAAAGCAAATCGGTTCTAAGCAAGACCTACTCCCGCTACTAGAGCAGATCACAAAGAGTGGTAAGCCGCTGGTCATAGTCGCAGAAGATATTCGGGGCGAGGCGCTGGCTACTCTCGTAGTGAAGAATCTGAATGGGCCGCTACAAGTTGCCGCCGTCGGAGCGCCCGGCTTTGGGGATCAGCGCAAAAAAATGTTGCGGGGCATCGCCACCCTCACTGGGGGCAGGGCTATCACCGAAGGCCCCGGCATCCAGCTGAAAAACATACAGCTCTCCGACCTCGGTCAAGCGGCGAATATCACCATCGACAAGAATTGCACGGTAATCGAAGTTAAGGCCGCGTACGACCGGAGACTCAGAATGCCTTTATCCGCTAATCTTTCCGTTTCGCCAGGGGCCAGGAACAACGCGACCATGACCGTGCACCGAGAACTTGCGCAACCCGAACAATAAAAGTACGGAGGAGTTCAGGAATATGAACATTCTTAAACATGTCGCGGGCTCTTTCAGGTCTCGATTGGGCAATTGGAGTCTGGGTTGTCTCTTGTCAATAGTTCTTTGCTTTGTGGCTTGGCCGCAGAAACTGTTTGCCGATCAGGACCAAGGCGCGCAAGCACCGGCACCACCACAAGACCGGCAGACCGCGCAGACTCCGCCGTACACGCAACAGAACGCCGACCAGTTGCAGCAGTTGGTCGCGCCGATTGCGCTGTATCCCGATTCGCTGGTGGCGCAGATTCTGGCGGCGTCGACCTTTCCCGAGCAAGTTGTCGAGGCCGACCGATGGGTACAAGCGAATCCTAATTTGAAGGGTGAGGCTTTGGGTAAAGCCGTGGACCAACAACCCTGGGACCCGAGCGTCAAGGCTCTCGTTGCATTCCCATCCGTTCTAGGAAATATGGACAAGAATCTCTCCTGGGCATCGTCTCTAGGCGACGCGTACTACAACCAGCAAGCGGACGTTATGAATGCGGTACAAGTGATGCGCCGGCGGGCGCAAGAAGCAGGCAATCTCAAGACCACGCCGCAGCAAACCGTGGCGACGCAGGACTCTGACATCAGTATTGCGTCGTCCGACCCGGATGAGGTTTACATCCCCTCCTACGATCCGTGGGCGGTTTATGGAGGACCTGTAATGGCGTGGCCGGGATGGTACCCATATCCCGGAATCTGGTTTGGCGGCCCTTACCTCTCATTCGGAATGGGGTTCGGGATTGGCTGGTACGGCGGTTTTGGTTGGGGCTGGAACAACTGGGGATTCAATTGGCGTGGCGGATACGGGATGTACGGCGGCGGCCGGTACTACTCCCACAGCAACACGTTTTACAACCGGAACAGCTACTACCGAGGAGGAGGCGAGGGGGGCGTAGCCAGGAACGTGCAACGTGGGTCGAACGGCGCCCGTGGCGGATTTAACGGCGCGCGCGGTGGAGCGTATGCCCGCTCCGGCGCTGCCAGCAGGGCTTTCAATGGAAACAGGCAGGCGGCACGAGGATACGCCGCACCTCGCGGGCAGAGCGGCGTCCGTTCCGGCGCGTTCAGCAGCTATCAGCATGGCGGACAGGCCCGGGGCTTTTCATCACGCGGAAGCGGCAGTATGGGTGGCGGCGCACGTGGCGGGGGCTTCGGCGGAGGCGGACACGGTGGCGGAGGCGGCGGCCATGGTGGCGGCGGGCATCGGTAATCGAAGTGTCATTACGTTTTCGATCAGCTTGTGTGAGTTAGAAATGGAGAGAGAAGCCATATGCGGCGAACGAACCTGAATTCCGGCACATTTGTTTGGGCCCATCTTCCTAAACTGGCGGCCTTTGCGATCCTTTTGACCGTATGGTTTCCCACCCGCTCTGTGGCCCAGCAGACGGGCCAGAAAACATTTTCATCGCCGGAAGACGCTAGTCACGCACTGGTCATGGCAGCGCAGGGCAACGACGAAAAAACGATGCTCGATATCCTTGGACCGGATGGGAAGCAAATTGTATCGTCGGGAGACGAAAACGAGGACGCCAACAGCCGCGCTAATTTTGTAGAGAAATATCAGGAAATGCACCGTCTGGTGAAAGAACCGGATGGAACCACCACCCTATATATCGGAGCTGAGAACTGGCCCACACCGATACCGCTCGTGAACCACGGAGATTCGTGGTATTTCGACACCGAAGCGGGCAAGAAAGAGATTTTGTACAGGCGAATTGGCCAGAACGAAATATCCACCATTCGCGTTTGCCAGGAACTCGTCGCGGCGCAAAAGGAATACTACTCCGCACAGCAGAACGAGTACGCTCAGACCATCTTCAGTGATGAAGGTCAGCACAATGGTCTTTATTGGAAAGCTGCCGACGGCGCGCCCCAAAGCCCCATCGGACCGCTAGTGGCGGCGGCAGTTGCGAAGGGCTATGCGAAAGGCCAGGACGGCGCTCTGACGCCCTATCAGGGCTACTATTTTCACATCCTGACCCGTCAGGGGAAAAAGGGTCCAAGTGGCGCGAAGAGCTACGTCGTAAACGGAAAAATGACTGGGGGATTTGCTTTCGTGGCCTATCCGGCGGAATACAGATCGTCCGGCGTGATGACCTTCATTGTTAATCAGGACGGGGTAGTTTACGAGAAAGATCTCGGCAAGAAGACCGATGTCGTCACCAAGAACATGAAGGAATACAACCCCAATTCCAGTTGGCAAAAGCCTGAAGAGCAGCAGGAGGAGACTGCCAGCGACCAGAAAGCCAAGTAAGAGGCATTCTGCCGTTGCGCTCGCTCCAGCGGACTCATGCCCTCTTCGGACACCGCAAAATATGCCTCTTCAGAATCCGCATCTGGCATTGGGAAGTTGTCAGCGCCGAGTAACCCTTTGGATCTCCGCCAGCGCGACGGCTCCGAGTTCGGTGGGGTGCGTACTTAGATCGAAAACTCCACCAACTGTGGCGGAAGTCGCGAACCCGATTCGCAGAGATCTTCCTTTCTACTCAGAATGGATCGGTGCTACGGCCGGCTACATCGACTCCCGTGTCCATGTTAGCCGCGATCGTCGGCCTCATTCCAATTGCGGTGGTTCTAGATCCGGGCAGCGAGTAGTGTGCCCTGCTTGCATGCGTAATTCTCGTCGGGTTGACCGTTTCCAGCATGGTTCTGGTGCCGACCGCGCACCGTCTCATTCATCGCAAAGACGTTCGTGATGACGAAATCGAACCCTGATCGGGTGAGGTGATCCATGCGTAACCGAAGTCTAGTTTTGCCGCTATGGCTTTTTCTGTGCCCGCTTTCTACGAGAGCACAAGAGAGCATCGCGAAGCTTCCAGACGCGCCGCAAATCCAAGCTCAAGCGCAACAGACTGCTCCCGCGCTGTATTCTCCAGCAACCAATCCTGCGGACTCTGTTCCTTTGCCACCTCCGACGGGCAAGCCCCTTACGCGGCAACAGGCGGAGCAGTTAGCCCTGAGGAACAATCCACAGATCAGCGTCGCGGCACTGCTTGCCCTCGCACAGAAGCAAGTCGTACGCGAGACTCGTTCGGCGTTACTCCCGACTTTGGAAGGCAATGTGACTGGGGTTGACGCGGATGAAGCAAGCCGCCTATCTTCGGGTTCGCTAGCGGCATCCCGGCTCCTCTATCACGTCGGAGCGGGGCTTGACCTCAATCAGCTGATTACTGATTTCGGCCATACAAGCAATTTAGTGGCTTCCTCCTCTTTTCAAGCAAAAGCTTCCGAGCAGCGATCGGAGGCGACGAGGGAGGATATCGTCCTGGCGGCGGACATTGCCTTTTACAATGCCCTGGAGGCGCAGGCCACTCTGCAGGTCGCGGAAAGCACCGTCAATGCCAGACAGGCGGTTAGCGATCAGATCGATGCTCTCACTGCCAACAACCTCAAGTCCACGCTCGATCAGAGTTTCGCGCAAGTCGATTTGTCGCAAGCCAAATTGCTCGATCTCGATTCGCAAAATCAGTTCGATGCCGCAACGGCAGATCTCAACGAGGTGCTCGGAACCACGAATGACCAGCAGTACACTCTGGTCGACGACCCGTCGCCCCCTCCGCCGGTTGCGACTTCAGCGGAGGCAGTGATTGCTCTTGCGTTGCAACAGCGTCCTGATCTTCTTGCTCTCCAACTGAACCATGAGGCGGATCTGCGCTTCAGTCGAGCGCAGCACGAGCAGTTGCTCCCTACGGTCTCCGGGCTGGGTGTTGTGGGTCTCACTCCCGTCGGATCTAGCACCTATTTCACCACGAACCGCTATGGAGCAGCAGGCGTGAACATTGGCATTCCGATCTTCAATGGCTTCAAATTCCATGCGCAAGCCACCGAAGCCGACCTTCGTGCCAAGGCATCGGACGAGCAGAGCCGCGTACTTATTAACCGCATCGTACGGGACGTCCGTACCGCGTGGCTAAGAACAAACACCGCACGGAAGAAGATGACTGTGACCGCGGAGCTCTTGAAAGAGGCCAACACCGCGCTCGGTCTGGCTGATACTCGATATCGTGCTGGCCTCAGCTCCATCGTTGAGCTGAGTCAGGCCCAGTTACAGCAGACACAAGCGCAGATCGCCGAAGCCAATGCCCGATTTGACTATGAAGCCGACCTCGCTGCGTTGCGGTTCCAAAGTGGATCGCAGCCATAGGCTGTAAAGGAAGGTAGCGCATGATGTCCGCAAAACCGGAAGTGAAGCGAATTTTATTCGCAACTGATTTCCTGGGAAGTTCACACCTTGCGCTCGACTATGCGGTAGCATTCGCGCAGCACTTCAAGGCCACCATCATCATGCTGCATGCCTTGGAACTCCTGTACCCGGCGACAGAAGTTGAGATAGAAACATCCAGACCAAGCGTCACACGAAAAGATGCTCTGGAGCGAATGGAAGCCATCGCGTACAGAGTTCGATGCACTGGGCTTGAAGTGGAGACGTTTGTCGAGGATGGCATTCCGCACGAAGTAATTCTCCGAGCCGTCAACCTTCATTCAGTCGATCTTCTCGTTCTTGGCGTTCACGGGATCCATCGTGGAGTAGAGCATCTGCTGATTGGCTCCAATACGGAACGAATTCTTCTTTCCACAAACTGCCCAACGATGACCGTCGGCGCCCATGTCTTATCAGGGGTTGATCCTAAACTGCACTTTAAAGAGATTCTTTACTTCTCTGATTTCAGCCTAGAGGCCACCGCGGCCGCTCCGTATGCCGTCTTCCTCGGTAAGGAATTTCGCGCTCCCGTCGATGTATGCCAACTATTGCCCGCGCTGGCCGAGGACAATCCAAGACTTCGTCAAGATTTGGCGGAGAAATACTGCGAGACGATTCGGCACGAGTTTCCCGAGTCCGACACAAATTGGGCTATACCATCGTTTCACTTGGACCGAGGCATGGAGTTGGACGAAATCGTTAAGCGTGCTCAAAGTCAGAGCGCGGGATTGATCGTTCTCGGAATCCATACCGAATCTCAGCTGGGACGTCACCTGCACACCAGTTTTGCTTATCAACTGCTTGCGAAGGCAACTTGTCCTGTGGTTTCCATTCGACACCGCGTTCCTGGAGACTTATGACCGAACAAAGCTGATCTCCCGCGCACTGATTAAATGCGACAAATTACCTTTGCACAAAACGCGATTTCGATCTAGAGCAAGGACGATATAACGGAGAACACTGACGGGCGTCGAGTTTATCGTATTAACGCTATGAATGAACTGAGGATAAAGCGGATTCTCTTTGCAACGGACTTTCTGGAGAGTTCCCGGCTTGCTCTGGATTATGCGGTGGCATTAGCGCACCATTTCAAATCCACAGTGGTATTGCTGCATGCGGTGGAATTGTCACCCGCCGCAGAAGGAGCGGAGGCAGTGACAGCCCAACCAAGTCTTTCGCGAATAGAAGCGGAGGGGCGACTAGAGGCCTTCGCAGCCGGGCTTCGCCGCACCGGCCTTGAGGTCAAAACGCTCATTGAAGATGGCACGCCGTGCCAGGTGATTATCAGTGAAGTAAAAGCACATGCGCCAGATCTCCTAGTCCTCGGTGTCCATGGTATTCATCTTGGTGCGGATCATCTTCTGATCGGATCGAATACAGAAAAGATTCTTTTGACAGTGCATTGCCCAACACTCTCCGTTGGCGCACATGTTCGTGGAGGGGTGGATCTAAGTCTCAAGTTGAAGGAAATACTCTACTGCTCCGACTTTACACCTGAGGCTGCAGCGGCGGCACCCTACGCTTTGCAACTGGGAAAACAGTTTGACGTTCCGGTTGATGTCTGCCAGTTGGCATCAACACCTTTCAAGCAAGATCCAAAGTCGGCTCAGAAGTTAGCCGAAGAGTACTGCGAGGCCCTACGCCGCATGATGCCGGAGACTGCAGATCGCTGGTCTACGCCGGCCTTTCATCTTGAACATGGTCTCGAACTAAATCAGATACTAGAGCGAGCGGAGGCGGAGACTGCTGGGCTCATTGTTCTTGGTGTCCGTGCGGAATCACAGCTTGGCCGGCATTTACACACCAGCTTTGCCTATCAACTGCTTACTAGGGCAGCCTGCCCGGTCTTGTCTATCAGAGCCGGTCCTAACGATAGTTGATGGGCGGCGCTGGCGCCCTGGGGTCATCGCCAACTACACGCTGGCTCACGTCCTGTAGTCTTTCATGGGCCTGCTTGTGGAGGATTTCTAAATGCAAACACGATTTGTTTTCCGGCACCTGGCACCGTTGTGCGGTGTCATCCTCGTTCTCGCCGGATGCAGTGGAATTAAGAAGAAGCCACCAGCGCCGCCGGCAGTGGCAGTTGCCGTTGTGCAGCGTGGAAACATTTCGCATCTGCTCAGTGTTGCGGGGCAGTTCCAGGCCTATCAGGTTGTGGATGTGCATGCAAAAGTAGCGGGCTATGTGCGGCACATTTATGTCGATATTGGCGACCGCGTCCATGCGGGGGAGACACTGGCCACTCTGGAAGTGCCGGAGTTGAACGCGCAGTATCGCAGCACCCAATCCGAGGCGCTGCGGTCCCAGGATGCTATTGCTGCTGCGCGACACGACGTAAGCCGGGCGAAGGCGCTGCACGCGGCGGTGCAAGCCAATTACGACCGTCTGGCGACGGTCTCGGCCAAGCGACCAGGTCTTGTTGCCGCACAGGAACTCGACAATGCACGTTCCCAGGCCGACGCCACCCAAGAGCAATTAGACGCCGCAATAGCGCAGCTATCGGCTGCGGAGCAGGGCGCAAACGCAGCCACCGCCGACCAGCAACGCGTCGGAGCGCTCCAATCGTACACCAAAGTGATAGCGCCCCTGGATGGCGTGGTGGCCTGGCGTTATGCCGACACGGGAGTCCTGCTGCAGCAGGGGACGAACTCCCAAAGTCAGGCTATGCCACTGATCAAGCTCGCCCAGAGTGATCTATTGCGCCTGCGAGTGCCTGTGCCGGAGAACGCGGTGCGATACGTGCACAAAGGCGACCCAATGCAGATCCGTGTCGACGCGCTTGACCAGACTTTTAGCGGAAAGATCGTGCGATTTACTCGAAACTTGGATCTAAACACGCGAACGATGGAAACGGAAGTGGATGTACCAAACCCGACTCTGGCCATCACTCCGGGCATGTACGCAAATGCTTATATGCAATTGGCACACCGGGAAAACGTGTTGACGATCCCGATTGTCGCGGTGCAAAGAACAGGCAATACTGGCACCGTTCTGGTACTGAACGCGAATAATCAAGTGGAGCAGCGTTCGGTGCAGCTAGGACTTCGTGGCTCTACTCTCGTGGAAGTGACGAACGGCCTCCAGGCTGGCGATCATGTAGTCCTCGGGGATGCAAGCAACTACCACAATGGAGAGCAACTGAATCCGAGGATCCAGCAGGAACCGGCCAATGACATCATGCATGAAGAGGGTGGTGTGACAGATCCCCAGGAGAATACGGGAGACAGCAAATAATGCCTAACTTTGCTCTGCGCTATCCCTACACCGTTCTCATGGTATGCCTCACGATCCTTGTAGTAGGCATAGCTAATATGACCACGATGCCTGTGGACTTATTTCCAGACATCGATATGCCTGTCGTCGTAGTTGCCACTTTTTACTCTGGCATGCCGCCGCAGCAAATCGAAGCCGATATCACCGACACCTTCGAGCGATTTTTTACGCTCGGCGCTAACATCGATCACATTGAATCGCGCTCGCTCACGGGCGTCAGCTTGATCAAAGTCTATTTTCGCCCGGGAACCGATGGCAATTCTGCGTTGAGCAACATTGCAACACTAGCGCTCGCAGATCTGCGACGCCTCCCTCCGGGGACGCTTCCGCCGGTCGTTCTCGGTATGACGGCCTCCAGCCAACCGATCTGCCTGGTAACCCTAGAAGGCAAGGGACTGAACGAGACGCAGCTAAAAGACTTGGCGCAATTCACGGTTCGCGATCAGATTGCCAATGTACAAGGAGCGTCGGTTCCGCAGCCGTTCGGCGGCACGTATCGGCAGATTCAGGTATATGTCGATCCCTTGAAACTTGAAGCGCACAACATGAGCGTCATGGACGTTGTCGGCAGTGTGAACGACTCGAATCTGATTCTGCCGGCAGGTGACGTTCGCATCGGCACGCAAGACTTTAATATTTACTCCAACAGCCAACTTTCAACCCCTCAAGCTATCAATTCGATTCCGCTGCGCTCCTCTGGCAATGGTTCCGTGTTAGTGGGGGATGTGGGACACGCTGAAGATTCGGGGGCTATCCAGACGAACATCGTGCGCATCGATGGACAACGTTCCGTGTACATACCGGTACTGAAGCAGGCGGGCAAGAGCAACACCATCACGATTGTGGATGGCATGCGTGCTGCTGTAGCAAAATTAGTGGATATTCCTTCGAGCCTTAAGACCGCAGTTGTCTTTGATCAGTCTGTATTCGTAAAAGGAGCGATCAGAAATCTGCTGAAGGAAGCTGGGATCGGCCTTTTCCTGACTGGCATTATGATTTTGGTTTTCCTGGGTAGCGCGCGAGCGACTTTAGCGGCACTGATCGCGATTCCACTCTCAATATTGACTTGCCTGTTGATCGTGAGCGCCATGGGAGGATCAATCAACACGATGCTCCTCGGTGGACTGGCGCTGGTGCTATCTCGCTTGATCGATAACTCCGTCATTGTGCTGGAGAACATCTTCCGCTTCATGGAAGAGGGCGCTGCACCGGCCAAAGCTGCGGGAGATGGCGGCACAGAAGTCGCGCTCCCGGTTTTTGCCGCGACAGTGACGACATCGGTGGTGTTCTTCCCCGTATTTCTCCTGAATGGTGTAAGCAAATACATCTTCACCGATCTTGCATACGGGGTCGTGTTCTCGATCTTCGCTTCCTACATCTTCTCGATGACACTGGTCCCGCTGTTTTGTGCGAAGTTCATTCACCCCAAGCCGAAAGAAAACGGCGACAATGAGCCAAACGAGCAAAGCGAGAATACTCCAGCCGAGGTCGACAGGAAGAAGAGACCCTCGATCTTCCAGCGCGGGTTGGATCTCTTCAATCTTGGATTCGCAGGCATGCTGGAGCGGTACGAACGGCTGGCATACTGGGTGATCCGTACACCGGGACTCTCTGCCGCTGTCATGCTGGGGGGGGCAGCACTGGTGATTGCACTATTTGTGTCATTTCTTGGCCGCGCTTATTTTCCTCGCACCGATCCGGGGCAGTTCATCGTGAACGTGAAAATGCCAAGTGGTACGCGCATCGAGGTTAGTGATGAAGACATCGCAAAAGTTGAGGATGTTATACGGCACGTCGTTGCCCCCGCCGATTTCGGTATGATCGTCTCCAACATAGGCGTCACCGCTGATCTTTCCGCGATCTACACATCGAACTCTGCCATGGATACGGCATTCGTGCAGGTTAGTTTGAAAGAGGGCCATAAGACCGGTAGCTACGTTTATATCGAAAAAGTGCGCGACGCTCTTGCTGCACAGCTGCCGCAGCTCAATACCTATTTTCAGGTGGGCGGCCTCGTGGATTCCGTTGTCAATCAGGGGCTACCAGCGCCAATCGACATTCAAATCTCTTCGAACGATCAAGAGGCAGCGTATGCGCAGGCGCAGAGCCTGGCCACCAAGCTGCGCGCATCGAGTGACGTTTCTGCAGTCTTCATCCCGCAAGATCTGAAGTACCCGGGGCTTGAAATGGACATCGACCGCGAGCGAGCCAGTTTGATTGGATTGACACCCAAAAACGTTGTCGACAACGTGATTACAGCTCTTACCTCGAACGGCGTTATCGCACCGAGCTATTGGATTGATCCTAAGACCGGCAACAATTACATGCTCACCGTTCAATATTCCAATCGACAGATTGGCCACATGAATATGGAGGAGTTCGGGAATATCCCGCTTCGCGGCAAGGACAGCCAGAGCTACACGCCCCTCCGCTCGGTTGTGTTTACGAAGCAGATCGATACGCCAACCGAGGTCGACCACTATCAGTTGCGGCGGGTCATCGATGTCTACGTGCTGCCGAGAGCCGAAGCTTTGAATTCCGTGAGCAAGCGAGTGAACCAAGCCATAAAGAATGTACCAACGGCAAATGGTATGCGCGTGCTGATGCATGGAGCGGTGCAGAGTATGGATGCATCTTTTGTGCGGTTTGGCCTTGGAATTGTCCTAGCTGTCGTGCTGGTGTATCTGCTGCTTATGGCACAGTTCACCTCGTTTATTGAGCCCTTCATCATTCTGATGGCAATCCCGCCTGGGCTCGCGGGTGTCATCGTGCTGCTGGTGCTCACGGGCTCCACTTTGAATGTCATGTCACTGATGGGCGTGATCATGATGGTCGGCATCGTAGTCTCGAATAGCATCTTAATCGTGGAGTTTGCAGGCATTCTGCACGAGCGCGGATCGAGCTATAGAGAGGCAGTGGTACAGTCTTGCAAAATCCGCTTGCGGCCAATTCTGATGACTTCTCTAGCAACACTGCTTGGCATGATCCCGCTGGCCCTTGGACGAGAAGCGGGAAGCGAGCAATACGCTCCGCTCGCGCGTGCAATCATCGGCGGACTTTCAGTCTCGGTTGTCGTGACAGTTTTTCTCGTACCGGCCGTGTACATTCTCGTGTACGGTCGTCGGGACTACAAAACCGAAAATACAGATCAGGAAGTGCTACCTGAGGGCGGCCCTGCCTAGCGAAAAAGACTGCCTCTAAAATGAAAATATCGCCCTCGCATTCATCAAACGTGTAGGGTACCCGCACGTTTCGAACTCCGCGAGATCTGTTCTTTGGTGCCGGGTTTCTCTGGCCAGATTTCGGCGTACTTGTTGTGCGGAAGGGTGGCACCTTACTCCTGCGGCTGACATAGTCGATGCTGATTCCGCGCGAACTTGGGTTTTGCCGCGATGTCTTGGCAACGTCCGCTGACGCTTCCGGATGAGCATTGGCTACAGGAGCAAAATGCACGTTTAGCCCGCTGATCACGGAGACGTCAGGCACTCGTTCTTATGCCAGAGGCACAATACACCGTTTCTTCTGCGATCCACATCTCCGGAAGCACTCCGTGACAGGGAATTGAAATGTGTTCCCTATTGAACAGAAATGCTTTTTCTCAGCATCTAGCATTTGGCTTTGGATCGCACACTGTTGAGCGAAGCTGGCGCTGATGATCTACACCTTGTACGAACTGAACCGAATTCTCGCCATCTGTGAATTTGGCGCCGCGTCTCCGTTAGTGAGTTCGAACCCGAAGGAGGATAAAATCAGGATCGAAGAAATTCTACGCTCTGCGTGTGCACGAGTGTAGCAAATGAGTGAGTAGTCGCAGAGCGTTTTCCGCCAAGCCAGCTAACCAAAATGTTTCTGACCCGATGACGGGCAACTCGGAAACGATTCTTCGAACCGTTCCCTACCACGATCTCAACGGGTGCCGCATCGGTAGGGAGGGGGCACGCATGACGGCGACCACAAAGTCCAAACTGGTGTTTAAACCAAGCAAGGGACGCGGTCGATGACTGTATATCTATGCACCCAGAACGCTACCTGGATACGGTAGAGGTCCTTGAAGAATCCATGGATCTGGCCTCCCGCTCCTGCCTGACATCCCGAAGGAAGTCTTCGCGGATATTGGCCGACGTGATGACCCCATAGACAAGGAGGTGTTACTCCGCCGCGACAGCGATGTTAGAAATCCCCGCCCGAAATCGCTCACGTGGAAGCCCGGTTCGAGGGCGGCCTCCTTGGGTCCCCCATGGCGTTAGGAAAGGGTAGTTTTCTAATAGCCAGGTCAATGAGGTGAAGTCGAGGGGTGGCGCGACGGTTTAGGTGCGGCCTAGCCGCATCACGGCTAGAAACGAAAAGCGCCCCGACTCCGGTTAGAGTCATGGGGCGCTCCTGTTCACTGCACACATTCCAGCCTACGTTTAGGGTGTCCGCCGAGGGAATAGCTCCGGCGTGCCACGTGGCGAAACTGCTATGCTGGTCAGATGAGCGCAGATCTGCGTCATCAGACGCTGATCCGGACTTGGACTTGGCACCGCGTTTGGTTGTTATTCCAACTGAACTGCAAAGATTGGTAAGAACTATTGCAACCAAGAAGAAACATGATTTCGACCCGAAGCTGTTCCTTGCCACCATCGGCGAGGGTCGGAAAATTGTGCTGATTCCCGGAAAGCAAACAATCTTCACGCAGGGGGACGCGGCTGACACAGTCTTCTACATCCAGAAGGGTAAGGTGAGACTCACCGTAGTCTCGGAAAAAGGCAAGGAAGCTACGATAGCCATATTGAATCCGGGCGATTTCTGCGGAGAAGGTGGTCTTGCGGGACAGCCTCTACGCATGGGGTCTGCAATCGCGATGACGGATTGCGAACTCATGCGAATCGACAAGACGGCAATGATGCTTGCGCTTCACCGCGAAAGTAAATTGTCGGACATGTTTACGGCATATTTGTTGGGGCGGAACATCCGATACGAAGCGGATTTGGTTGACCAACTGTTTAGCTCCAGCGAGAAGAGACTAGCTCGGATTCTGCTGTTGCTATCTCACTTCGGCAAGGAAGGCGTACCCGAAACTGTAATCCCCAAGGTCAGTCAGGAGACCCTCGCGGATATGGTGGGCACAACCCGGTCGCGGGTCAGTTTTTTCATGAACCGGTTCAGAAAGTTAGGCTTCGTTGACTACGGCGAAGGCGGAATGCAAGTTCACAGTTCACTTCTCAATGTCGTTCTGCACGACTAGAACTTCGTTCCGAAAAACGGAACCTCTGCTCTCTTACAGGCCCCAGCCACTTTCGACTTCGCGGTCGAACACCCCATCGTCGAACAGTCCCCCTCCAGTTGTCATGCATGCGTGCAACGTGGGCGCGTTCGCGCTAGTCAGACCCTTCAAGTCCCACTCCATATCGCTTTGCGGCCGACTGGATCCGCTTCCACGCCGCACGACGTTCGGCTTCCGTAACGCCCTTCACCTGCTTGAAGCGCGCGACAGCGTTGCGGACGTGAGAGGCATTTTCCAGCGGCTCCTTGCGTTGCTTGGGGAAAGCGAACTTGGTTGCCGATATCCGATCACGAGCTGGCTTGGTTAGCTTGGCCATTATTTTTCTCCCTCGGGAGCATTCCCTGCTGCACGGCGGTCCGGAACTCTTTTACCACGTTGGATTATGGCGGTTTTTCCAGCTTCTGGCGCGTGGTCTGGTTGATGTCTTCTTCTCGCGTGGATTCAGCCATGCGGGGCTCATCCATTTCCTTCTTGACGCGAGCGAGTGTCGCTTGGTCGGATTCCTGCTTGGGATCGTTTTTATGCATACTTGCACGATGTCACGAGTCCAAAGGGATTACAGGTCAATTTGGAACACAGCTGGCAGTTTCAGAATCGTCTTTATATACCGAGCAGTTTTGAACAGTCTGGACCAATCTGCGAAACGTAGCATCTCAAGTGTGAAACAGCGTGTCGCCTTTCACACCGTCGGAGGTTGCCGGCGAAATAGAGAAAAGTTGGGCACAACAATAAACACCAACAGAGGGGCCCTCCCGCCAGGCCAAATTGTGTGTTAGTCGAATGCTGCAAAATGGCTATTAGATATCGAGAACTAGCATCAAAAGGGCGGGGCGTGAAGGCTTCATTCGAGGCGTCTTGGTCAATGCTTGGTCAATGCAAGGAAACTTCCGACTCCAATCGACACAATTCGGCGACCATCAGGAAATGGCTGCCGCAAGAAACGGACGCGCCTGATGACCACCTCTCGTTCTGACACTCTGGTGCTCTTCGGCGTCACGGGCGATCTCGCTCACAAGATGATCTTCCCGGCGCTCTATGCCATGGTGAAAAGTAATGTCCTCGAGGTCCCCGTAATCGGCGTGGCCTTCCCTAAGTGGAGTCTCGATCGTCTGCACAGACGCGTGACCGACAGCATCAAGCGATCGGGCGGGTTCGATGACAAGCGCGCTCTCCACCGTCTTCTATCCTTGTTTAGGTACGTGAGCGGGGATTACAAAGACCCAGGCACGTTCGCGGCGATAAGAAAGAAGTTGGGTAAAGCTCGGCGGCCAGCGCACTACCTCGCAATCCCGCCCTCGCTCTTCGAAACCGTGATCAAAGGACTGGGCGCCGCGAATCTCGCCGAGCATGCACGCGTCATTGTCGAAAAACCGTTCGGACGTGACCTGGCCTCCGCGCAGGAGCTCAACCGCGTAGCGCGCTCGGTGTTCCCCGAAGATTCAATTTTCCGCATCGATCACTTCCTCGGGAAGGAGGCGATCATGAATATCCTCTACTTCCGCTTCGCCAATTCTTTCCTGGAGCCTATCTGGAATCGCAACTACGTAGCCAGCGTCCAGATAACCCTATCCGAGGACTTCGGTGTCGGGCAGCGCGGCGCATTTTACGAAACTGCCGGCTGTCTGCGCGACGTGATTGAGAACCATCTCTTCCAAATCGTTGCTCTGCTTGCCATGGAACCTCCGGCCGACAGGGATTTTGGAGCCGTGCACAACGAGAAGGCTAAAGTCTTCGAAGCCATGCGTCCTCTGAAGTCGGCCGACTTGGTGCGCGGCCAGTACGCTGGCTATCGGAAGGAACCCGACGTGGCGAAGAACTCCGACGTCGAGACTTTCTGCGCCCTGCGACTCTTCATCGACTCATGGCGCTGGGAGGGGGTTCCGTGGTATTTGCGTTCCGGCAAATACCTGGCAGATACCGCGACCGAGGTACTGGTGGAATTGAAGGCGCCGCCGCAGAGGCTTTTCGCCGACTCAGCGCCGGCCACTGGCCCGGCCAACTACTTGCGCTTTCGGCTCTCCCCCGACTCGGCCATCGCCCTCGCCGCTCGCGTCAAGCGCCCGGGCAAGCAGTTCGTCGGCGACCAGCGAGAGCTGTACCTGTTCGAACAGCAGCAGGGAGAGGAAACGCCTTACGAGCGACTCTTGGGCGACGCCATGATCGGCGATGGAGCGCTCTTCACCCGTGAGGACGCGGTGGAGGCTGCTTGGGCGGTGGTCGACCCAGTGCTTAAGAACCGCCCCCGGGCCCGCCCGTACAAGCGCGGCGGCTGGGGACCGAAAAAGGCCAACACACTAATCGCTTCAGACGGCTCTTGGCGAAACCCCAAACCCAAGGAAGCATCCGAATGATAGATAGGGACCTCCCCAATGATATGGATAGCCGTAATACCCCAGGTATTCAGCCTCGTGCTGCCGGGATACGGGCCGGTGCGTGTCGATGTTGGGGCTATGGTCCACTTGCTTTCTCGTCAGGGACACATTCAACCGCTTGGCTTGCCAATCCACGTTAACCACCGAAAATGGGGAGACTAGCACTTTGCGGTCGTCAAGCCAGCTGCCGGTTTCCGCCGTGAGGTAGCGGATTGCCCACGTCTCGTCGTCGAAATATAACTGATCTACAGTTCCAATCTCCCCGTCCTTGGCCCGGATCACAAGACCCTTCACATTGTTTGCATTCGTTAGCATTGGTCTTGTCCTCCTGCCGCTCTACCTGCCTATAGTGACCTTGCCAGAATGAACGAAGAGCCATCCCGACCCGAAAACTGGCCGGGGGGTTCTTCGCGATTTCTCAATAACAGCCTCAAGATCTGGCTTTGCTATGCCGCCACTGTTTCCGCCGCATGCATGGTGAAGGAGGCAGGATGCGTCGTTTCGATGATGTCCTTTGCCTTGGCCACTTCGACAGCCGTTCCGTGCGCGACCAGCACGAACTGATCTGTCTTGAGCGCCGTTTCGTACTTCACAATGCTGTTCTTGGGGATGCCTATGCTGAAGAGGCCGGCTCCCAAAGCGCCCAAAGCTCCTACCTCCACCGCGCCTTCCAATCCTGCCACGATCCACGCCACCAGGGGTCCAGCCACTAAGATTGGACCGAGGCCGGGAATCATGAAGAGAGCAGACCCAAACAAAAGCCCCCAAAAGCCTCCCCAAAATGCGCCGACCTTGCCCCAATATTTCATGCGGTCGCCAGTATTGTAGTAGCCGACTACCTGCTCATCGGTGTGATAGCCCTTGCCCACGATCGATAACTTTTTCATGTCGACTCCGCCGCGCTGAAGTTCTTTTACCGCTCGATCCGCATCGGTATGAGTCTGATAAATCGCGACCACTGAATTTTCTATAGACATTTTCTTCGCTCCTCGGCGCTTGCCGTTGTTCTCGTACCATTTACAGATCTCTTGCGAAACCTGCACCTACGGTTGTGACATGTTGATCTACTTCCGAGCGCTGGTTCTTCGTTTTGGCCGGCGCGAATTCAAGGACTACGCGTGACGGCACATCGCCGTGCTCAAGGCGCTTGAAGATTTGGTTGATCGAAGATAGGGGCTGCAGCTCGATATCGGCTTTGACCTTGCCGCCGACAGCGAAGGCGAGGGCTTCAGCCATATCCTGACGGCTGCCAACGAACGAGCCGCGGATGGTGATGCAGTTCGCCACTACATCGAAGAGTGGAACTGGGAATTCGCCTGGTGGCAGCCCGACCAGCACGCAAGTGCCACGCTTCCGAGTCATGCCAACGCCTTGCTTGAACGCGATGAGCGAAGGCGCGGTAATCAGAACGCCATGAGCTCCGCCGCCGGTCGCCTTCTTTACGGCGGCTGCCGGGTCTCCAGTCTTGGCATTGATCACGAAATCGGCACCAAGGCGCGTGGCATGGGCCAGCTTGCCATCGTCGATGTCGATTGCGCAGACGAGTAATCCCATGGCCTTCGCATACTGAATGGCCAGGTGGCCGAGCCCCCCAGCACCAGAAATAGCGATCCATTCCCCGGGCCGTGCCTCGGTTTGCTTAATCCCCTTGTAGGTCGTGATTCCAGCGCAGATCAACGGCGCGGCTTCCGCAGCCGTAAGGCCGGTAGGTATATGCGCAACAAAATTCGGATCAGCGAGGAGGTATTCGGCAAAACCGCCGTTCTTGGTGTAGCCGCCGAACTGCGCCTGAGCGCACACCGTTTCCCAGCCAGTTAAGCAGTACTCGCAGTGACCACACGCCGAATAGAGCCAAGGCACCCCAACGCGGTCGCCTTCCTTCACAATTGTCACACCCGATCCAACGGCAACAACAAGACCGATGGCCTCATGCCCAGGAATGAACGGGAGTGTGGGCTTCACTGGCCAGTCGCCGTGGGCCGCATGCAGATCGGTGTGGCACACTCCGCACGCCTCGGTTTTCACCAGGATTTGGCCTGCTCCGGTAGAAGGAACCTCCCATTCCAGTAGCTCCAACGGTCTTCCAAATTGCTCGACAACCGCAGCGTGCATCTTGGCTGGCATGGACAACTCCTCCTTTACGTTCTTTGGTCCCTAAAGATTCGAGCTTAACAACGGACCTCTCGTTCTTCTGTGCAAGAGTGCTCACTCTCGCCTGGCCCTTCTGGGCCGGCAGCGGCGATCAGGATTCCCCACACGGGAGCGCTGTAGCCCGAGACTGAATGAGCGAAGGGAAGCCAGTTGGAAGTAACGCCAACCCAGTAAAGTATGGTTAAGGGGTTGAGGATTGTCAGGGCAACGCATGCGGTGATTTCGGCAACCAGATGCGCAGGGTGTGAGCATTTTTGCTCAGACCTTTTTAATCCCGATTTGCTAAGGTCGGGTTGACCTTGGTGTGCCCGAACTTCCTCCCGGATTTGTGCGCACATAGTACGAAGCCGGAGAAGCGGCGCAGAGGCAACAGAAACGAGGTTATCCCATGAAAAAAGTAATCTTCGTACTTGCGATGTTGGGTGTCGGCACGCTGTGCTGGGCGGGGTCGGCGCGGGAAGATGCCACCGACCGGCTGGACAGCGCAACCAGCGTGATGCACGAAATCATCGGGATGCCAGACAAGGGTATCCCGGAAGAAGTTTTACAGCACGCAAAGTGTGTGGCGGTTATACCGCACATGGTTAAAGGCGGTTTCGTCTTCGGAGCTGAAGGAGGCAAGGGCGTGGCCACCTGCCGCACGGCCGATGGCTGGAGTGCGCCGGCGTTCATCACGATTTCGGGGGGAAGCTGGGGGTTGCAGATCGGGGTGGAAGCTGTGGACGTGGTAATGATCTTTCAGAATGACAAAGCAATGCAAAGACTGCTCGAGAGTAATTTCCAGGTTGGAGGCGACGCTTCCGCGGCTGCGGGTCCGGTTGGACGGCATGCTGAGGCTGGCACGGATTGGAAGTTGGATACAGAGATCCTGACCTATTCCCGTGCCAAAGGCGCTTTCGCTGGGCTCACGCTGACAGGTGCATCGCTCCGTCAAGACAAAGATTCACGGCGCGCAATATATGGACGCAACGTAACAACTCGCTCTTTGCTGTTGGGCCAAGTGCCGGTTCCAGCCGCAGCCGAGCCGTTCCTTGCGGAGGTTCGCGGAACCAAAGCAGAGGCTAAAGTCAACAAAGAGTAAAGCTTCTGGACTCGAGTTCTGCTGTTGTTTGTCAACAGCAGGCACCAGCGTTATTTGAGCGCGCGCAGAATCCATCATTTGTTGTTCTCTCCGTTCGCGCGAATCGGTTTTCTTGCGAACGTTTTTGGATAAGACTCACATTCAGGTGCTTGCGAATGAGCACAGGAGGTCAACATGGTTTGGACCATTTTCGTTGTTCTTCTAGTTTTGTGGCTTTTGGGTTTCAGTCTGCATTTCGGCGGAGCCCTGATCCACCTGCTGCTTGTTGTGGCGTTGGCGGTTCTGATCATTAACTTATTGAGTGGGCGGCGAACCGCGGTTTGCCAAAACACCTGCCTTAACCGCTGCTGGTCTCAGATAATTTCGGGCCAGCATGTTCGCACATCGAGGTTTCCTGCCTTTCAGCCTGATGCTGGGGAATACCCAGTTGTCAGGTTCAGAGTAAGGTGACTCTTGCTGCCACTTCTGGATTGACTCGGCCAGGAGCGGAT
>Ga0187887_10001458_pt1 | contig 20374 bp, 20 predicted proteins | sample June2016WEW_7_10_FD_132977 | JGI IMG/M metagenome (GOLD analysis project Ga0187887, IMG submission 132977) | Peatland microbial communities from SPRUCE experiment site at the Marcell Experimental Forest, Minnesota, USA - June2016WEW_7_10 | ecosystem: Environmental > Terrestrial > Soil >... | reverse complement strand
TGTGATTGAGTTTTTCCGCTTTCACGAGCAGGGATTGCATTTCGGGCTGTCGTTGACGCAGTGGATTTCGCTCGGCACGCTAGCGGCCGGAGTTTTGCTGTTGATAACACGTCGTGTGAGGAATGCATGAAGACTTTGCGGATTTGTGGACTGGCGGTGCTGGCGATTGCGTGCTCGGCGGCAGTGGGAATCTTCGAGCGCGACGCCGATGTTGGCGAAAATCCGAAAACGGGCGCTGCTGAGTTTAATGCGGACACGGGGAATTATCGCGTCACCGGCGGTGGTGACAACATTTGGGCGAAGGTAGACGCGTTTCACTTTGCTTGGCGGCAAATATCCGGCGACGTAGTGGTGACGGCCGATGTGAAGTTCGTTGGCGGCGGCGCAGTGGATCACAGGAAAGCGGTGTTGATGATCCGCCAGAACCTGGATCGGAACGCGGCCTATGCGGATGTGGCGCTGCACGGGGATGGGCTGACGTCGCTGCAGTTCCGGCCGACAACGGGTGCTGAGACTTTGGAGCAGCGATCGACGTTGAATATGCCCAGCAGGATTCGCATCGCCCGGCGCGGCAATCAGTTCACGATGTATGCGGCCAAGGGAGACGAGGAAATGGTTCCTACCGGGCCCGCGAAGGTGGTACTCGAGGATCCGGTGTATGTAGGGATCGGCGTGTGCTCGCATGACGCGAACGTGTTGGAGACGGCGATTTTTTCGAATGTGCGGATTGAAACGGCTACGACTACCTATTTCCGTTAATCGATGTGGATACGTTTTAGGTGTGATGTTTCGCCCGAGACAATCCTCACTTTGCTCTTGGCTACGCCTAACTTCTCCGCAATGAACTCGCACAGGGCGCGATTGGCTTTGCCCTTTTCCGGTGCAGCCGCTACCTTCACCCTCCAGGTGCCGTCTGGCAGATAGCCGGTCAGCTCGGTCTTCGAGCTTTTCGGGATTACTTTAACGAAGATATCCATATTGCGCCGGGTGGGATTTCTCGCGTGGCATCCAAGGTCCAGATATTTGTGTCGGGCGTGTATTCGCGATCCAGGAAGAAGCATTTAGTCACGGCTTCCACACGGCACGGCGAATCGGAAGCTTTATCCGGCACCAGGCATTCGAAACCGATCTCGGCGATTTGTTCGGGCTTGGTTCCGGGCGGCAGCTCCACCGTGGTTCGGACAAATCCGTTGGGGCTTTCGGCCGAATTCCGCTTCCATGTTCGGATGGCGAAATCGGCGTGGCCGAGGTGGGAGCTATACCAGCGCGGGTTGCCTTTGAGACGGACTAGACTGGCGATGGAGCTTTCGCTGTGCCCGAGTTGCATCTCGAAGTAGAGATAATTTCGTGGATCGCTCACTTTTTCACCGTCGACCGTTCCGAAAGGCCGCAGTTTACCCTCGCGCTTCAGCTCCTTCGCCATTAACTTGTACGTTATGGGATGTTGATCCATCACCTCTTCGCGCGAGTGGCCGGTGAGATCCACGAGGACTGGTGCAATTTGATACCGGACGGCGTTGGGCTTATCCACTTCTCCGATCATGTTGTTGTCCGTGACCGGCATGAGCAGCGGATGCGATCCATCGCGGCGCCCGGCGAATTCCTTTTCCTTATGACCTTCCACTTGAATGGTGGATTTGCGCACGGAGCCGTCGGGTGAAAGAAACGCTCGGTAGACATATTCGACGTCGGTGGTGCGTCCCCAACGTGCCATCAAGGCGCGGGTGGACGTTCCACCGTCTTCATTTGAAAAAATCAAGGTGTATTGCAGGAACGAGCTGCCGTTTTCAGATAGTCGTTCGCAATAAACAACGAGTGGAATGTCGGTGTATTTGCCGATGGTGTTGGCACGCGCGTAGAACACCGGAGCATTGGCCATGACATCGGATGAATCTTCGCGGAAGCGCGCAGCGATCAGTTCCACGCCCTGGCCACTATAATCCAATCGATGTTCACCCGCGGCGACCTTTCCGAGGAAAACCGTGTAGGTGAACTGCTCGGCACCGGCATACAACATGACTTGTTGTTGCGGTTCGCCATCCAGCACCAATGTTGCGAGCCGGGCTTCGTGACCTTCCTCAGCCCAATCCGTTCCGGGTGCGCGCATATCCAACTCCGCGACCACTTCAGACGTCTTCGAAACCGTGAACACCCCGGCGTGCAGTGCGGCACACAGTGCGAGAAGCAGGACGCAAAACCTGGCAATGGTTTCGAGCAGCTTTTTGGATGAACACGGCTTGGTGAGAAATTCGTCCACAGGCAGGCCGGTTTCCGCGTCTCCGGAGAGCACGATAATTTTGGCTGAACCAGACGCAGCTTGGATCAGCCGCTGGCCGTCTTCAAGCGTCGGCAAGCGCAGATCCATAACCAACAGTTCGCAGCCCGGCAACTGATGGAGCGCCTCGGCGGCGTTTTGCGCGGTGGCCACCTCATAGCCTGCATGTTCCAGAATCAATTTGCGCATTTCCAGTTGGTCCGGATCGTCTTCCACCACCAGGATGCGAGCCATCAGGCAAATTGGATGCGCGCGATCACCAGTTGCGGCATCTGATTGTTCCAACCCTCGGGTATATCGTCGAACGGAAGGCGGAACGCGCGCGTCTCTCCCGGTTTGAGCGGCGTGGTGATGATGGGCACGCGCTCGCGAATTACAACTTCGCCGTAAGCGTTATAAAAAATGCAGTACACGTCCACGTGCTGCGCGATGCGATCTCCCGCGTTGGTGATTTTTCCCTCGATCTCGGTCACCGTCTGGCCGACGTAGCTTTCAGTGGCCTTCATGGAAACCTCGCTGAGCTTCAGGTTCCGCACGTAGGTCTTGGCGTCAGCCGTGAGCGGAGCAGGGGCGTTAGCGCGCGACGAATTGCGAAGGATAAACCAAGTCCCTATGCCGCCCAGAAAAAGCAGCACTGCGACTGTGTAGATGATGGTCTTACTGGCCACTGACGGTCATCTCCTGGATCAGCAGGGTGGGGGACGCGACGGACCCTCGAAACTCCAGATCGGAGCCCACGGATACAAGATCCATGAACATCCGCTGCAGCGTAGACGCAATGGTGATCTCGGATACAGGATATGCGAATTCACCGTTCTCAATCCACTGGCCGGCGGCGCCGCGCGAATAATCGCCGGTCACGATGTTGATGCCGGAGCCTATCAGCTCGGTGACGTACAATCCTTTGTGAATGCCGCGGATCAGCTCGTCCGGCGAGCGGTCGCCTTTTTCCAGGTACAAATTGCCGTGGCCGACTCCGGTATTTCCGGTGATACCGCGTGCCGCGTTGCCGGTGGTTTTCATGCCGAGTTTACGGGCGGTGTAGGTGTTGAGAAGATAGCTTTTCAATACTCCGCGATCGATGACCACGGTGCGGCGCGAGTGAACGCCTTCGTCGTCGAATGGCGACGAGCCGAAAAGGCCGGGAAGCGTTCCGTCATCAATGATAGTGACGTTTTCCGACGCTATGCGCTCGCCCAACTTGCCGGCCAGGAAGGACGCCTGGCGATAGATAGCATCGCCTTCCACGGCATCGAAGATGTTGCCGAGCAGCGTGCGGGCGGTTTGCTGATCGAAGATGATGGACACTTTCTGGGTGGGTACCTTGCGCGCGCCTAGACGGCGAACGGTCCGCTCAGCCGCACGCCGGCCGATAGCCGAGGGGCTTTCGATGCGAGAATGGCTGCGCGCGGAGGAGTACCAATAGTCGCGCTCCATGAATTCGCCCTGGCGCGCCACGGGCGTGGTGCTGAGGGAGCAACTGCTGGTCCGGTAGGATCCGAGAAACCCACGCGAGTTGGCAAACAATCGCTCGCCCGAGTGGGCATCGAACGAGGCGCCTTCGGAGTTGGTGATGCGTGGGTCGGCGGCGAATGCGGCTTCTTCGGTCAACTTCGCCTGTTCCACGCGATAATCCGTGTCAATCGCGCTGATGTCGTCGGAGTAAAGTTGCAAGTTGCCTGGCAATGCGCCGAGTTCGGATGGGTCCGGCAGACCAGCGTGCGGATCTTCCGTGGAGATGGCCGCGAGTTCGATGGCCGAATCCACCATCTCGCGGATGCCTTCTGGTGAGAGATCCGACGTGTATGAGGAACCCACACGCTGGCCCACCAGCACTCGTAATCCGGCAGCGCGCGAGCCGGCATCCTTCAACTTTTCGAGCGACCGCATGCGCACCAGCGCGGAGAATTCCTCGCCTTCGGCGAGCGTGCACTCGGCGTCCGTTGCGCCGCGATTGAGTGCCAGGCGGATGGTTTGTGTGGCAAGTTCCGGATCGATCATCCCGCCGTGCCGCCCACGGTCATGCGATCCAATTTGATGGTGGGAATCCCAACGCCCACTGGAACGCTTTGGCCTTCCTTGCCGCAGATGCCGACGCCTTCATCGAGCTTGAGATCGTTGCCGACCATGCTGACGTATTTCAGCGCCTCCGGTCCATTGCCGGTCAAAGTTGCGCCACGCACGGGGCGCGTGATTTTTCCATCTTCGATGAGGTAGCTTTCGGATGCGCTGAACACGAAATTGCCGCTGGTGATATCCACCTGGCCGCCCCCGAAACTGGCGCAATAAAGTCCGCGCGGCACGGAGCGGACGATATCGGCGGGGTCGCTGTCGCCGGCGAGCATGAAAGTGTTGGTCATGCGAGGCATGGGAATGTGCTGATAGCTTTCACGGCGGCCGTTGCCGGTGGTTCCCGATCGCAAAAGGCGGCTGGAGAGCTTGTCGAACAGGTAGCCGCGCAGTACGCCGTTTTCGATGAGCATGTTTCGCTCGGTGGGCACGCCTTCGTCGTCCACGTTCAGCGATCCGCGGCGATTGCGGATGGTGCCGTCGTCTATGACGGTGACTAGCGGGCTGGCCACCAGTTGTCCGATGCGGTCGCTAAAGGCGGATACTTTCTTGCGGTTGAAATCGGCCTCCAGGCCATGCCCGACGGCTTCGTGCAGCAGAATTCCGGGCCATCCCGGACCCAAGACTACGGTCATTTCGCCGGCCGGCGCGGGCACCGCATCCAATTGCACGATGGCTTGGCGCGCGGCTTCCTGTGCGAAATGCTCGGGCGTCTTCTCGTTCAAGAAGAAATCGAGCGCGACGCGTCCGCCGCCGCCGGCGTAGCCACGCTGAGATTGGCCGTCGCCATCGCGTGCGAGGACACTTACGCCGAGGCGGGCCAGCGGTTGGCGATCGAAGCTGAGGACGCCGTCGCTCGTGGCCACGAGCACCTGGCGGAGGCTGTCGATGTATGTCGCCTGTGCATGGAACACGCGTGTATCGTACGCGCGCGCGGCGCGATCGGCGCGCTTCACCAAGTCGACGCGTTCGGCCAGGCTGGTCTCATGTGGCGAAGTCAGCAGATGGTAGAGATTGCGCTTGTGCGATTCGTCGAATCCGGTCTTTTCCACCTGCGCTGGACCCCTGGCGATACACGCCGCGACACGAGCAGCGTGACGAATCTTGTCGGGGCTGAGATCGCCGCTGTAGGCATAGCCGGTACGTTCCCCTGCAATCACGCGGACGCCGACGCCGAGCGAAACGCCCTGCACGGCGCTCTTGACGATGGATTCGTCGATGCTCAGATTGCTAGTGGCGAGGTATTCGAAATAAAGATCGGCGTAATCTCCGCCGGCTGCGAGGGCTTCGGAAAGATAGACTTCAAGATCGTGCTCAGTGATGCCAAATTTCTGGCCGAAGAAGGAATCGGAAAGGGCCATCTGATTTTAGGGTAACATTCGGTGCAAAACACAGGCTGAAAAACCGAGCCGCGACCGTAAGGGAGTCGGTAAGCGGGCAAGGCACCGACTCCCTTACGGTCGCGGTTCGGAATGCGCACTCCGACATCCGCTTGGTCCGGCAAACGTCGTAGCATGGTTGAGATGAACATTCGGATCGTTTTGGTTTTGCTCGCGCTGGGAGCGGCTTTATTTGGCCAGCAAAGCGGCGCATTGACGGCGCGGCAGGTGATCGAGCGTATTCAGGCGCATGTGGGCGTGCCGTGGCGCAGTGAAACGGTGGACACCTTCAAGGCAGGCGATCCTGAAACGCGTGTGACTGGCATCGCAACTACGATGATGGCGACTTATGACGTGTTGGTTCGCGCGGCTGCGGCGGGCAAGAATCTGATCATCACGCACGAGCCGACTTTCTATAGTCATCTGGATCGCACGGAGGGTTTCGAGAAAGAGCACGACGCTGTATGGGCGGAGAAAGAGCGGTTTATCAAAGAGCACAATCTGGTGGTGTGGCGATTTCACGATCACTGGCACATGATGAAGCCCGATGGAATTATGTTCGGGGTGGTCCGAGCGCTCGGGTGGCAGAAGTTTCAGAGCGCGTCCGAGCCTAGTCTCTTTGTGGTGCCGGAAATGACGGTGGCACAACTGGCGGAACAGATGAAAGCGCGGTTGGGAATCCACGTGCTCCGTTATGTGGCTAATCCGGAAATGAAAGTCGCGAGAGTGGGTCTGGCGCCGGGCGCATCGGGACCTGAACGTCACCTGAAGCTGCTGCGGCGCGACGACGTGGAAGTTCTGGCGATCGGCGAAGTGCCGGAGTGGGAGACCATCGAATACGTGACGGACGCGGTATCAGAGGGCAAGAAGAAGGCGCTGATTTTGTTAGGGCACATTCCGAGCGAGCAGCCGGGAATGGAGTACTGCGCGGAGTGGTTGAAGACGTTTGTGAGTGAGGTGCCGGTAGAGTTTATTGCGACGAAGGAGCCGTTTTTGCTGGCGAAGTAGGTTGCTGGGAATTCAGGAATTCAAGAAGTCGAGGAAGCCGAGGGAGAAGGTACCGTACTCGACTTCTCCGGATACTTGAATTCTTCCCCTACTGCCCCACCAGCGCCTGAATCGCTTCCAGTTCCTTGCCGGCTTCCGATAGTTTGCCCTGCGACACCAGTTCCCGATAACGCTGCATATGGCGGCGGATTTCCGTGATGCGTGCGTCGGATGGTTGCACCGTGGTGGGCGCTCCGGGAGTGGCCGGCGCTGTTGCTTGTGGAGCTGGGTAATTCTGGCCCGCTAGTTGTTCCAACGCTTGTTGATACGTGTCGGCGTACACTAGCGTGTTGCCCATGGCTAGCGCGATCTTTTTCAACTGCGGCATTTTGGCTTGCGAGGCTTGCAGATAAATGGGCTCTACGTATAGGAACGTATGCTCGATGGGCAGAACCAGCATCTGGCCGCGCAATACTTGGGAACCTTGCTGATTCCACAGCGTGAGATCCTTCGAAATATTTTGATCCTGGTTAATGCGCGCTTCCACCTGCATGGGCCCGTAGATGATCTCCTGCTTGGACAGCAGCAGCACCACCTTTTCGCCCAAATGCTCGCCATCACAGCGCGCCATCATCAGTCCGATGAGATTATCGCGGGTGCGTGGCGTAAACGGGATCATCAGCAGAAATTCGGGCTTGGTCTCGCCGGGCAAAGTGGCCACCACGTAGCTGGGGACAACGGGAGCGGGCTGGCCGTTCTGCTCGCTCGTGAATTTGGCGATGTCCCAGGCATCCGACTTGTTGTAGAACGTGTCCGGGTCACGCATGTGAAAGATTCTGTAGATCTCCGACTGCGCGGCGAAAATTGTTTCGGGATATCGTACGTGCGCACGGAGCTCGGCAGGCATGGCGGAGGCGGGTTCGAACAGCGCCGGGAAGAGATTGCGATAAGCCTGCAGCAGCGGATCGTCGGGATCGAACACATACAAGTGGACCGTGCCATTGTAGGCGTCCACAGTGGCTTTCACCGAGTTACGAATGTAATTGATAGTTCCGATGCCTTCCACGCCAATCTCGCGCGAGTACGGATGCACGCGCGAGGTCATATACCCGTCCACGATCCAAACCAGGCGGCCATCCGCGGTCAAGACCAGATACGGGTCCGCGTCCCAAGACAGAAAATCCGCCAGCGTATCCAGGCGCCGCCGCACGTTGCGGCGAATCATCATGCGGCTCTCGGGAGTGAGGTAACTGGTGAGCAGAACGTTCCAATCGCCGTTTGAAACCGCTTCCGCGAGGCGCAACAGAAAAGACGAAATAGGGAATCCGCCCTGGCCGTCGTAACGGTTTTCCACGTTGTGCTCGCCCGCGGGGTAGTTGAACTCCGGTTGGGCCGTGCGGACGAATACTGGATCGTGCACGTTCTCGCCATAGTAGAGTTCGGGCTTCGACAATTTCAAACCCGGCAAGCTGATTTCGGGCGGCGTGTCTTTGATTGCGAGTACGGGCAAGCCGTTGGGGGAAACCTGATTGGCCTCGGCCATCACGATCCCGTAGCCGTGCGTGTAAATAAAATGCGTGTTGATCCAACCGTTGCTCAATTGCGTAAGATCGAGCTCGCGCGGCGAGATCAGCATCTGGCGCATTTGGCCTTCGATGGTATATCGATCTACGTCGGTTTGCGAATAGGTGTAGAGCCGGTACGGCTGCAACTGGGGCAGCGTGTCGTGGAACGCGTGCCAATCCCACAGGCGCACGTTATCGAGTAGAGGTTTGTGCTTGGCGAGATCGATCTTCTGTTCCGGCTGGGCCTGGAAATCGATTTCGTTGGTGCGCTGGTCGATGCCATATGCGGAGCGCGTAGCAGCGATGTGCCGCATGATGAACGGGCGCTCTAGGGTGATTTCGCTGGGTCTAACGTATGTAGCCGTTACGATGGGCGGAATCACGTTGCGCAGAATGAACGCCAGCACTACCAACAATGCCAGCCTCCACTTGTTGGCGAGCAGCGCAATGGCCGAAAGCACGCAACTTACGATGAGAAACCATACCAGCGGGATGGCGATGTTTTGATCGACGTAATCCACGCCCACCATGAAACTTCCGTGCTCATCCAGCAGCATGCTGTAGCGGCTCAAGAAAAATCGAACCGCCAGTGCCAACAGAAACACGGCACCCAGGCTTCGAAAATAACTCGAACCGAAGCTGTCGGCCAGGCCCAACTGACTGAGATCGATCTGTTGGACGTTGCTCCAATCGGGGACGCTGGCGCGGAGTTGCCAGACGCGCCCCATTACCCAATAGATGAGCGCGGCGATCACCACCATGCTAAGGGCTAGCGTGAGCAGATCGGAATAAAAGGGAACCTTGAACAAGTAAAAAGACAGGGGATTTCCGAAGGCTGGATCGTGCCACGCAGTTGCCGCGCCGCCCAGATCTTTGCCTCCGAAATAGCGCACCACGGTCCAGGTGTCCATGCAGATGAGGGATACCAGCAATGCGAGAAAGAAGATTACTAGCGTGGAGAGCTTGGCATACAGAGGGTGCTGCCCAAGGCCCGTACCGGCATGCTTCAGCGCGCGTGCGTGAGCGACCCAGAAAACAAAAAAGCCAAGCAGCGTGCCGGCGGCCGTTGGAAAGAAGCCGTAGGCCAGCATGCTGAACCAAGTGGGAAGCTGGCCCATTTCCTTCCACCATTGGTAATCGATGATCCAGGAGCAGAAGAAACGCGCCGTGAAGAAGAGTATGGCTATGACGACAACAATTGACAGGCAGCCAACACGTTTCTGGCCGCTTTCGATGCTGGGGATGCGGTGGGTTTGATTCAAGGTATTAGTAGATCGTTCGCTTCCTTGCGGTCGCGGCTCGGTTGGTCGCGGCTCGGCTTTAACTTTACTCTACTTGGCGATCCGCGGTCCATACGATGCGGCCGTTGACGATGGTGGCCACTGGGCCGCCGCGGAAAATGTGGCCGTCAAAGGGCGAGTTGCGGCTCTTCGAAGCAGATTTGTTTACGTCGTAGGTCCAGGCGCGCTCGGTGTCCAGAATGGTCATATCGCCGGGAGAGCCGGAGGCTAGAGTTCCGCGATCAAGATTCAATACGCGAGCCGGGCCGGTAGTGAATAGCTCTACCAAGCGCGCGAGCGAAATCTTGCCAGGATGCACCAGTTTTTCAAGCGCCAATCCGATAGCGGTTTCGAGGCCAATGACGCCGAAGGGGCATTTTTCGAACTCCTGCATTTTTTCGCTGCCTGGATGCGGAGCGTGATCGGTGGCGATGACATCGATGGCTCCGGAGATAATGCCGCTCGTGACGCTGCCTACGTCGCAATCCGAGCGGAGCGGCGGTTTCATTTTGTAATTGCTGTCGTAGGGAGGCATCTGGCTATCGGATATCGCGAAATGGTGCGGCGTCGCTTCGGATGTTACGGATAGCCCGCGGCTTTTAGCGAAGGCCACCATTTCGACAGCATGGCGCGACGAGATGTGCGCCACATGAAAGCGCGCGCCGGTGAGCTGGGCCAGCAGAATATCGCGCGCCACCATCACATCTTCGGACGCGGCTGGAATTCCCCGCAGGCCCAGGCGTACGCTTTCCACGCCTTCATGCATATCGCCGCCCGCGCTCAGATGCAGATCTTCGCAATGATCGATCACCGGGATTCCGAAAGAGCGCGCCGTCTCCATGGCGCGACGCATCACGCGCGCGTTCATCACGGGGCGTCCGTCGTCTGAAATCGCCACGATGCCGGCTTGCACCATGGAACCGATGGACGCCAGCTCCTCGCCCGCGCTGTTCTTGGTAATGGCGCCGATTGGAAACACGTTCACCACCGCATGCTTCTCGGCGCGCTCGATGATGTAACTGGTGACGGTGGCGTTGTCGTTGACGGGCGACGTGTTCGGCATGCAGCAAATCGTGGTGAATCCGCCGGCTGCCGCGGCGCGCGATCCGGATTCGATGGTTTCGGCGTATTCGAAGCCCGGCTCGCGAAGATGGACATGCATGTCGATGAAACCGGGTGCAACGATGAGACCGGTAGCGTCGAATTTTTCGGTGCCCGTGACATGCAGCTTTTCTCCGATGCCGGCGATCTTGCCGTCTTCGATGAGCACGTCGCGGATGGCGTCCAGGCGAGTGGCCGGATCAATCACGCGGCCGTTACGGATGATTAATTTGCGCATGGATTCAATTGCTCGACATCAATTACTCAACACGCGTTCCAGCACGGCCATCCTTACAGCGACTCCGTTCTCTACCTGATTCAAAATCACGGAGCGCTGCGAATCCGCCACTTCGGACGAGATCTCGCGGCCGCGATTAATGGGCCCCGGATGCATCACGATGGCATGGGGACTTGCGAGCGACATGTGCTCCAATCCCAATCCGTAAAACCGAAAATATTCGCCCGAGGAAAAAGCCGACTCATGCTGGCGCTCCAGTTGCACACGCAGCATCATGACCACGTCGGCGTCGCAAAGAGCCTCTTTGATGTCGTGAGTGAGAGTGACACCGGAGGCGATCTGCTGGAGTTCCACCGGCAAGAGCGAGGCGGGCCCACACAATACAATATCGGCGCCGAATTTCGATAGCAGATACATGTTGGAGCGGGCTACGCGGCTATGCGCGATGTCGCCGATGATGGCCACGCGCAGACCTTCCAGCGTCGGCCGCCGGTCGAGAATGGTACGTGCATCCAACAATGCCTGCGTGGGATGTTCGTGCGTGCCGTCGCCGGCGTTAATGATCGGCGTGGGCAGATGGCGCGCCAGGAAATGCGGAGCGCCGGAGGCCGAATGGCGCATCACGATGGCGTCCGGATGCATGGCGCCCAAAGTATTCAACGTATCCACCAACGATTCGCCTTTATCGACACTGGAACCTGACGCGGTGATGGAGATGGCATCCGCGCCCAGGCGTTTGGCGGCGATTTCGAAACTGGTACGGGTGCGCGTGGAGGCTTCGAAGAAAAGGTTTACGATCATGCGGCCGCGCAGCACGTCGCGCTGATTCTGGGATTGACGCGGCTGAAAATTCTTAGCGCGATCGAGAATAGTTTCGATCTCGACGCGATCGAGCGATTCAATTCCGAGCAACCCACCCGGCATGGCGGTTATACCTTTTCTACCAACAAAACCTTTTCCATTTGATCCACTTCCTGAAACTTTACTTCGATGATCTCGTTGTTACTGGTCTGGACCATGCGGCCGACGTAGCGGGCTTCAATGGGGAGCTCGCGCCAGCCGCGATCGATCAGGACTAGCAGTTGCACGCGCGCCGGGCGGCCTTGATCGAACAGAGCATCTAGCGCAGCACGAATGGTTCGGCCGGTATAGAGAACGTCGTCCATCAAGATGACATCTTTGCCGGTGACCGGAAAGTTGATTTCTGTGGCGTTGTGCACAGGCTTTTCCGACACTGTGGAAAGATCGTCCCGATACAGATTGATGTCCAGGAAGCCGACCGGCACGACGAGTTTTTCGAGGCTCTTGATCTTTTCCGCCAGGCGCAGGGCGAGGGGGACGCCGCGACGGCGAATGCCGATGAACGCCAAGCGGTTCAGATCATCGGTTTTCTCGAGAATCTCATGCGCCAAGCGGACCAGCGTGCGGTCAATTTCGGAGGCGCTCATCAATTGGGCTTTGTCGCGAGTGGCGGCCATTGTTTAAACGCTCCAGCGTAACATATCAACGGTCCTTCTCAACGGTCCTTCTCAACCGTGCTTCCTCAGTAATGCTTCATCCGGTCGTGGATGCGCTTAGCCAATTTCTCTATGTCTTCGGTCTTCTTGAGAGTGGGGATGGAGAGCACATACCGGTCGTTCTTTTCGAGGTCGGCCTTGAGCTGGTCAGCCAGTTTCGACAGCTCACGGGCGTCGTCGAGCGATTTCTGAAAGTCCGCTTTGAGGATCTCGTCCTTTTGTGATTTTCCGTTGGGCAGGCGGACATCTTCGTCAGGTTCTCCGGCGCGAGGCACGTGCGGAGGCGGACTTGGGATTTGCGCGGACATCGCCAATGCCAGCGCCAAGGGGAGCAGATTTGTGAGACGCATGGTGGTACCGTTTTTATGATATTCCAGCCCTAGGCAGCGCATGGCGCCGCCCCACTCTGATCTATAATCCCTTCATGGCCCACGTCGACAAACATGCTCCTGGCGACTTTTGCTGGATCGAACTCGCCACTACTGACCAGAATTCCGCGAAGAATTTTTACAGCTCGCTTTTCGGCTGGGTGGCGAACGACATGCCCATGGGGCCTGACAGTTTTTACACGATATTCCGGCTGCAGGGCCGCGATTGCGCAGCGGGTTATACATTGGGCACCGAAGAGCAAGGGGTTCCGCCGCATTGGAACTTGTACATCGCAGTGGAGAATGCGGAAGCAGCTGCTGAAAAAGCCGCTTCATTGGGAGCTAAGGTGCTGACGCCGGCTTTCGATGTGATGGACGCAGGCAGAATGGCTGCCATCCAGGATCCAACTGGCGCCGTGTTTATCGTGTGGCAGGCCAAGCGGAACACCGGCATCGGGATACTTGACGAACCGGGGGCTCAGTGCTGGGCGGATTTGAGCACGGGCGACCCTGCGCGCGCTCAGAAATTCTATTCGGACCTGTTCGGGTGGCACATTTCGCCCGGGGAAAAGGATCCGAGCGGTTATCTACACATCAAGAACGGCGATCGCTTCATCGGCGGCATTCCACCGGCGCATGTCCGCGACCCCAACTCCCCGCCGCACTGGCTGATCTACATTTATGTAGCCGACGTGGATGCCTCGGCTGCCAAAGCCAAGGCGCTCGGAGCAAACTTTTATGTTCCTCCCATGAGCATCGAGGGCGTGGGAAGAATGGCGATCCTGGCTGATCCGCAGGGAGCTGTGTCGGCGATTTTCAAGGAAGCTACCAAGCAATAATTCCGGTATGGACAATCTTTACGGAAAGGCCGTGGCGCTGGCAGTCCCGGTGTTTCTGTTTCTGATCGCGCTGGAATTGATTGTCGATCGCGCGCGCCATACCCGCTGCTATAACCTGGCCGATTCTATCAACAGCTTGAGCTGCGGGATGGTGAGCACCGGAGTGCGCGTGTTTTTCGGCTTCCTTGGAATCTTCTTTTATGAGTGGATCTACCTGCATTGGGCGCCGGTGCGTCTGCCGGCAGGCAACTGGGGCGTGTGGATCTTCGCGTTCGTCTTCTACGATCTTTGCTACTACTGGAATCATCGCTGGGGCCACACCATAGGTTTGTTCTGGGCCTCGCATGTGGTGCATCATCAGAGCGAAGAGTTCAATCTGACGACAGCGCTACGCCAGCCGGGCACCGGTTCATTCACCAGTTGGATTTTTTATTTGCCAATGGCGTTGGCGGGAGTTCCGCTGGTAGTCTATCTTATGGCCGGAGTGGTCCAACTCTTCTATCAGTTTTGGCCGCACACGCAGATGATAGGGCGGCTTGGATTTTTGGATCGTTGGATTCAAACGCCTTCGAACCACCGCGTGCATCATGCGCAGAATGATGTTTATCTCGACAAGAATTACGTTGGGGTGTTTTTGATTTGGGATCATCTGTTCGGGAGTTTCCAGGAGGAACTCGACGAAGAGCCTTGCATCTACGGCATCCGCGGCCAGCTCAAGAGTTGGAATCCGGTTTGGGCCAATATGCATTACTACTGGGCCATGGCCAAGGATTGCTGGCATGCCGAATCCTGGCTGGACAAGTTGAAGGTGTGGTTCGCGCATCCGGGTTGGCGTCCGGCGGATGTGGCGGCGCGGTTTCCAAAGCCGGCTTATGATCCACACCGCGATTTCGTGAAGTACGATCCGCTGGTCAGCGTTTCCCTGAGTCTTTATGGCTTCGTACAATTCGTGGCGCTGATGGCCGCGAACAGCCACTTTCTCGCGCTGCTGCCGAAGCAATCCGCGGCGTGGAACGTTGCTTATTTCCTGTTTATCTTGGTGAGCCTGGTGTGCCTGGGCGGCGTACTGGAGAGCCGGCGGGAGTTCATGATGCTGGAAGCCGTGCGTTTGACCGCGACCGCTTTAGTTGTGCTGGCTGCGGGAACGTGGTTTGGTGGAGTGGGCGATGTGCGGATACTTGTGTCTATCGGAATCTTCGCGGTGATTTCGCTGGGGTGGTTGTGGCTGGCATCGCGTACGAGGCAGGAGACGGCGGCTGCGGCGGCGTAATTTGCGTCAGGTAGGGTGGAACGTACAGTAAACCTGTACAATGAACTCGTGGCCGTCGAAACAACCTATACCCAGCTGCGCGACAAGCTCGCGTCCGTCCTTGACCAGGTAGTGGAAGACCGGGAAGTTGTCATTGTCCGGCGGCGTGGGGCGCGCGACGTGGCTCTAGTTCCCGCCGATGAACTGGCCGGGCTCATGGAGACGGCGCACCTGCTTCGCTCGCCGAAGAATGCACGGCGGTTGCTAACGGCACTGCGGCGCGCCAAGGGCCGGAAAGGCAAGCCAGAATCGGTCGAGAAACTGCGGCGCGACTTGGGGCTAGCTTCTGGCCAGTGAACGAGAGGCTGTCTTCCATCGAGAGTTCCGTGAAGACCTGCGGTGGTGGGTGGACACAGACCGCGCCACAGCTTTACGGGTTCTGCACCTCGTCGAGGACGTCTTGAGGGATCCATTCCACGGCATCGGCAAGCCGGAACCGCTGAAGTATGAACTGGCCGGAGCCTGGTCCAGGAGAATCACCCAGGAGCATCGGCTGGTTTATCGCGTAAGCGCCAAGCGAATCGATTTTGTCCAAGCGCGCTATCACTACTAACTCATGCTGCGATAATAACCTCATATGCAGGAGGTGAATGTCGGCATCATCGGGTTGGGCAACGTCGGGATGGGTACGCTCGGCATCCTTACCGAGAATGCCTCGCAGATCGCGCTCAAGCTGGGATTCCAACTGCGCGTGAAGGCGCTATGCAGTCCTTCGATTCACTCGAAAAAACTGCCTACCGGGCTCGACTCCGTTCTGAAAACACCCGATTGGCAGGACGTGGTGCAGCACCCTGAGGTCGATATCGTGGCGGAGTTGGTGGGCGGAACCGGGGTGGCGCGAGAGATCATTGATGCTGCTATTCGCAACAGCAAGTCGGTGGTCACCGCAAACAAAGAATTGATGGCACTATGCGGCGCTGAGATCTGGGAACGCGCCATAGCGGCCGGCATCAACCTGGCGATGGAAGCGAGCGTGGCCGGCGGCATCCCCATCCACAGCGTTCTGCGGGAGGGGATTTCGGGCGATCGCGTGACCACGCTGTACGGCATCCTGAACGGCACCAGCAACTATATCCTCACGGAGATCGAAAAGCACGGCGTTTCGTTCGATCAGTCGCTCGCGGAAGCGCAGCGTCTGGGTTACGCGGAAGCTGATCCGACCGCCGATGTCGACGGCTTCGACGCGCGCTCCAAGCTCGCCATCCTGGCCGCGCTCGCTTTTGGCGAAAAGATCACGCCGTCCGATATTTACACCGAGGGCATCCGGCGGATTTTGCCGGTGGATTTCCAGTACGCGCATCAATTGAATCACACCATCCGGCTGCTGTGCTCCGCGCGCCAGACGCCCAACGGGCTGATCCTATCGGTGCGGCCGGCCTTGGTGCCGCAGTCGACAATTCTGGCCGGCGTACACGGCGCTTACAACGCGGTTTGGGTGCGCGGCAAGTATGGCGAAGATACGTTTTACTATGGCCGCGGCGCCGGACCCTCGCCCACCGGCGTGGCCGTGGTGAGCGACCTGATGCGTGTGGCGCGCGAGATACGCTCGGGAAGTCCCGAACGAGTTTCGCCCTTCGCCCACGAACGTCTGGGAGAATATAAGCCGATTCCGGTGACGCTGCAACATTCTGCCTACTATCTGCGATTCCGTGTGGAAGACCGGCCGGGGATCATCGCCAAACTCGCGGGCGTGCTGGCGGACAAAGGCATCAGCCTGGACTCGGTGCTGCAGATCCCGGCTGAGAACTGGCGCGACCTGCCGTTCGTCATCACTGTAGAGCCAACCTCGGAACAATCCATTCGCGAGGCGATGGCTGAAATGTCCGCGCACGAATTTCTGGTAGAGCCTCCGCTCGCCATGCCCATGGAGAAATCATTGTGAAACGTTTTGCCTATTTCTTGTTATTTTGCGCTGCCGCGTTTCCGACAGCTGCTTTCCCGCAGGTAGCCGAGAAAGCCAACGAGGGTTACAAGACCAAGGAAGGCCGCGAGGGCGTGGCGCGCGGTCTGGCGGACCCGAACCGCGACGTCGCACAGAAACCGCGCGACATCGTGGACGCAATGGCACTCAAGCCGGGGAATGTGACTGCGGATGTTGGCACCGGTGTGGGATTCATGCTGCCGTTTTTGAGTCACGTGGTGGGCGAAAAGGGACAGGTGATCGCGGAAGACATCGCCAGCGACTTTCTGGACAAAGCCAAGGCGCGGGCGCAGGTGCTGGGCCTAACCAACATGAAGTTCGTGCTGGGTGCCGAACAGGATCCGAAACTTCCGGCCGATACCGTGGACGCCGTGCTGGTGCTGGATACTTACCATCACTTCGATTATCCCGAAGCGATGCTCGGGCACATCCGCGATAGCTTGCTCTCAGACGGGCGCCTGGTGATTGTGGATTACTACAAGCGTCCGGATGCGATGCCGGGTGGCCGCGCGATGGAGCACATCCGGCTGGATGAAGACGATGTGATCAGCGAAGTGGAAGCCAACGGATTCCGCCTGTCATCGAAGAAGGAGCTGATTCCGAAGACGCAGTACCTGGTAGTTTTTGTGAAGAAGTAAGCGCGTGCGCTACCATCCGGTTGAGACCCGCCAAACGCAGGCGCCGGAGAGGTGGCTGAGTGGTGGAAAGCAGCGGTTTAGCTAAGCCGATTGGCCGTCTTAAGCGAGTACAAGAAAATAAATCATAACCGCTTGCCAGCCAAACACTTGCAGCCGTTTCCAGCTTCAACTGATTTCACAGATTTTCACGCGATTTGACCACGACGCCGTGAACGGCGGAAAAGCGCGCGGCGGGTCGCTTGACGGCGGTGGCCCAGCGGTCATCGGCGGCATGGTGTACGTCAACTCCGGGTATGGAACCTTCGGAGGCACGCCGGGCAATGTCCTGCTTGCGTTTTCGGTGGACGGGAAGTAACCCTGCCGCACCGTCTTTATGGGCGTCGTGGCGTCCCAAGTTGACATACAATGGTTGCCTAGCGTAATCACTATGAACCGTAAAACTATAAAGCACCGCTCTAAGGTGGGATCACTAATGATCCCCTTGGTGGCGAGTTGGTTGTTCGCGACACCCTTCGCTGCCGGTCAATCTGCCTCTCACGCTCAGGCTGCGTCTCATGTGAATCCGAAATCAACGTCGGATCAGGTCTTCAAGAATGTTCAAGTGCTCAAAGGAATTCCCGTGGACGACTTCCTGGGAACCATGGGCATCATGTGCGCGGCACTGGGTTTTGACTGCTCCGAGTGCCACACCGGCGCAGGCACGGAGAAAGTGGATTGGGCCGCCGATAATCCTCGAAAGCTGATCGCACGGCGGATGGTCCAAATGATGACCACCATCAATAGCGACAACTTCAACGGACGGCAGATGGTGACGTGCTGGAGTTGTCATCGCGGCCGCGATCGCCCGTTGACCACCCCAACCATGGAGAACATGTACGGCCCGGCCGCGCTGGATATGGATGACGTCCTGGTTCAGGCGCCTGGCCAGCCTGCTGCCGAGAAGATCCTCGACCAATACATCCAGGCGGTAGGAGGCGCGGATCGCTTAGCGAGCATAAAGAGCTACGTGGCCACCGGTACCAGCGTGGGCTTCGGTGGCTTCGGAAAGGGAGGACAAGTGGAGATGGCCGGGCAATTCCCGGATCAGCGTGTTACCTCGATCATCTTTCCAAAAGAACCGGAACGAGGCAACAGCATCCGGACTTTCGACGGCCACCAAGCGTGGCTACGCACTCCGCTAACGGTTCTCAGTGAGTACCAACTGACGGGCGGCGAGTTGGAGGGCGCGAAGCTGGACGCACAGCTCTCCTTTCCCGCGCAAATCAAAAGCGTTCTTACGGATTGGCATGTCAGCATGCCAACCACCATCAGCGATCTGCCGGCGCCCGAGAGCCAAGCCGTGGAAGAAAATAAGGCCGTGGGCATTGGAAAGGACCGGTTGGTGAATGTAGTGCAGGGCCGAGGCGGGAACGGCACGTACGCCACGCTGTATTTCGATCAGCAGTCGGGCCTTCTCCTTCGCCTGGTGCGATATGGCAACTCGCCCATTGGCCGCGTTCCTACCGAGGTCGACTACTCCGATTATCGGGACGTGGACGGAATCAAAATGCCATTTCATGTCCTCTTCGCATGGTTGGGAGGACGAGACGAATTTCAACTCAATCAGATAAAGCTCAATGTCCCGGTGGACGCCCGGAAATTCGGCCGTCCTCGATCGGAAAAACCTACGGAAAATGAACACCACTAAATACGTAACCACGACAATCTTTTTATGTGCCTTGCAATCAATGGCGCAGCAGGCACCCTATCGCGCACCGCGAGCAGATGGAGGCCATCCCGATCTCAACGGCATCTGGCAAGCGATGAACGAAGCCGACTACGATCTGCAAGCTCATCTCGCAAGACCCGCGATGGCCCTCCGTCAGGGCCCTTTCGGCGCCGTACCGGCAGCGCCGGTGTTGGCCTTGGGCGCGGTCGGCGCGGTGCCTCCCAGTCTCGGTGTCGTGGCAGGCGGCGAGATTCCGTACAAACCCGAGATGCTCGCCAAGAAGAAAGAGAACCAGGAGAACTGGTTGACCCGCGATCCCGAGATCAAATGCTATTTGCCGGGAGTTCCGCGCGCGACGTACGTTCCTCAGCCGTTCCAGATCCTTCAGAACGCGAGGCAAATCTTCTTCACCTATCAGTTCGCCGGCGCGGTCCGCAACATCTTTTTGAAGGATCCCGGCCCGGCTCCTGTGGACTCTTGGATGGGACAATCCTTCGGGCACTGGGAGGGCGAGACTCTGGTCATCGATGTGACCGGCCTCAACGACCAAACCTGGTTCGATCGCGCCGGCAATTTTCATAGCGACTCGCTGCACGTCGTCGAGCGTTATACTCGTACTAGTCCGGACGTGATTTCTTATGAAGCGACGATTGAAGACCCCAAGGTCTTCACGCGTCCCTGGAAGATCCAAATGCCGCTGTACAGACGCCAGGAGAAAAACATGCAGCTCCTGGATTTCAAATGCGTGGAGTTTGTGGAAGAGTTGATGTATGGGCAGTGGCGCAAGAACCCACTGCCGAAGTGAGTCCTCAAAGGGGGTAACGTTATGCGATCTCGATTTCTCGTTCCGCTTTTGGTTCTGGCCGTAGCCGCCGCAGCGCAAACGCCAGCCAAGAAATACAATCCGCCGCGAATGGCCGACGGTCATCCGGATCTGCAAGGCACCTACGACGCTGCCACGCTCACGCCGTTAGAACGCCGCTCAGGCACACCGCTGGTCATGCCTAAAGAGGAAGCAGCCAAGCAGGAAGCTCTGGCGGTAGCCGTGAAGCAGCAGGGCGACAAAGCCATCGATGGCGATCGCGCTGCGCCTCCAAAAGGCGGCGACGGCTCCCCTGGTCCTGCTGGCAACGTGGGCGGCTACAACACCGGCTGGCTCGATACGGGATCAGCTTACAC